>Ga0209634_1002196_pt1 | contig 13815 bp, 20 predicted proteins | sample LinPmetageLP40_FD_184043 | JGI IMG/M metagenome (GOLD analysis project Ga0209634, IMG submission 184043) | Marine viral communities from the Pacific Ocean - LP-40 (SPAdes) (version 2) | ecosystem: Environmental > Aquatic > Marine > Oceanic | place: Pacific Ocean | collected 2010-08-26
ACCAGAACCAGAACCAGAATTTATATCAACACAACCACCACCAGCACCAATTGGAACAGAAGCAAGAGGAAGACCACAACCAGAAGGAGTAAGAGATAATAGACCTATGAGTGAAAGAAGCACAGCAAATTTTGAAGCAAACGCATTCCAACCCAATACTGCTGGTGGAGGTTTAAGATTAGCAGATAGTGTAATACAAAGTGGAGGAACTTTTTAAATTTTTTTATATTATATAATATATACTAAAAGTTATTTCAAAGAAATTCACTATGGTTCAAACTTACAAACAACAATTCAATAAAAAATACAAACAACCTTTATCACAATCAAACTCTTTAAAAGATATATCAAGATTAACTGGATATAAATTAAGTGGAATAAAAACTATTTTTGAAAAAGGAAAGGGTGCTTTTAAAAGTAATCCACAAAGTGTAAGACCAAACATTAAAAAACTTGGTAAAGGTGGTGCGGAGGCGTGGGGTTATAGTAGAGTTTATGCGTCAGTCAATAAAAAATCAAAAGCGTATAAAATTGATAAATCACACTTAATTAAAAAATAAATTATCTCTTTATAATATATACACTATGAAATTAACTATTTCTAATTCTACCAATAAAAACAAACGATTAAAGGCAGTTTTTATTGATGATAATAACAAAACAATTACAAGACACTTTGGATTTAAGGGTGGTTCAACTTATATAGACCACAAGGATAAAGAGAAACGCAAAAATTACAGAAAGCGACACGAAGCAACAGAGAAAAAGTTTTATACAGACCCAAAAAGACCAAGCACACTCTCGCGATTTATTTTATGGGGTGAAGCAACAAATTTAAAAGAAGCAATAAAAAATTATAAAAACAAATTTAATTTATCTTAATATAATATAATGGGTTCTAATGCTGGAATAGACGATGGGATTTTTGATAGATTAGAAGTAATACAAGATTTCGGTGTAGGACAAGACCAAGATTTCGGCACAGACGGACAAGTTTTAATTAGTGGTGGTGAGAATGGTAATTTAAGGTGGGGCAGTAATAGTGCTACACTTCCAAATAAATTAAATAAATCTGGAAATAATATTGTTTTAACAAGAACAAGCGACGGACAAGAAGTTAGTTTTTTTGATGGTTCAGTTGAAACGAATATAGCGTCTATTAACACAATATATCAAGCAGATAAAGGTGTAGAGATAGACACAACAACAAGTCCAGAAACAATACAAGCAAAAGTTGATGATACAACACCAGCAAGTCAAACAATAAGTAATAGTGGAGGTGTTGCTAATGATGAATTGAATGTTTTAAGAGTTCCAAACTTAATTACTTTTGTTAATGATGGTAGTGGGGTTAGGACTGGTTCGTTTGATGGAAGTAGTGCGATAAGTATTGAAATTGATGATGGGTCAGCAGATTTTCAAGCAGATAAAGGTGTAGAGATAGATACAACAACAAATCCACATACAATAAAAGCGAAGGTTGATGTTGATAGTGGTAATCCAAAAAATCAAACAATTACAAACTCTTTCAATAATGATGAATTACACGTTTTAAGAGTTCCAGAAAATTTAACAGCAACATTAGGATTAGAATTTCAAAGTGCTCTTACAAGTTATGATGGGTCAGTTCAAACAACAATTGAAACAAAAATTGATAAAGCAAGCGGACAAACTATGAGTAATGTTGGTGGAACTGGTGCTGATGAATTGAATGTTTTAAAAGTTCCGTTTAATTTAGTTGCGGATACAGCAAAAGGAACAACAACTATTGGTGGTTCTACTTCTGGTGTATTTAACGGAGGAACTGCTAATAAAACAATAGCAACTTTAAAAGTTCCACATACTATAACTATACAGAATGGTTCTACAACTATTGTTTTTGATGGTTCAGCAGATAAAAGTATAACAATAGCACAAGGTAGTATAGACCATACACAAGTAAGTAGAATAGGAAACTCGGCAACACAAGTATTTCATTCATTCCCTTTCTATACCACAAATCCAAGTTTTACTACTGACGCATTCCAACCAATTAATAATTGGGGTATAGAAGGTTTAACTGCGGTTTCTACCGCTTATTTAATTAAATTAAGTTTCCAAGTATCCAGTCCGGGCGCAACAACTACTTCTTCTGGTGCGTTTAGTAGAGGTGTTATGAGATTAGATAAAAGTGTTGCGACGTCTGGTAATCCTTCTACTGCGTGGGCGGACGCGAATGGTGTTTTTTCAACAATATCTTTTGGTGGTATTAAACTTGCTGGTGGGAATTTTCAATTTGGCGTCGCTGGCGAAGTTCAAACATTACTTTTTAATGGGCGATGGAATTATACTTATGTAATAACTAATTTATCAGTTGGTTCAACTTATAATTTTATACCAAAATTTTATTCTCATCATAATACCCAAGAAACCAAAACTGCGTTTTCTATCACTTATGGTGGAGTAGCGGGTCATTCAACTTGTAGTGCTGTTCCAATTGGTATAAATACACCAGCAGTTGTTAGTGAGGAAGATTACTAATTATAAAATAAAATTAAAATATAAGATATAATATAACAAAGTATGAAAAAAAATAGTTGGATTTTACACTTGTATAAAGATATAGAACACACAGATTTAATTAAAATTATGGAGTTTGATACTATAAAAGATTGTAGTGTTGTTTTAGGAATAGATACACAAATTATAAGTAATTATTTTCACGGATTAATTAAAGCACGAGGTGTCTTAAAATATTGTATTTTATATCAATCTTTACCACTATAAACTATTTAAAAAATAAACTTGTATTATATACAAACAAATACAATTATGTTTGTAGTAGAAATCAAATTCAACGACAATATTATTCACACAGATAAATATAGAAGTTTAAGAGAAATCGCAACAGAATTAGGTATGACTTATCAACAAGTAGCAGATATAAATTGTGGTAGATTTAATCCAAAGTTTATCAATAAAGATTTTTTATTTCAACCAAAAATTATAATTCAAAGAATTAAAAACGAATTAACAATTGATTAATTTTTTAATATATATTATATATTATACGATGTTTAGACAATCAATAGACCCAAGAGGAGCGTTCCCACCAAAAAGTTCAAAAAAACCAGTTAAGAAAAAGAAGAAGAAACCAATTAAAAGGCGTAAAAGAACAAGAGACCGCTTCGCAAGTGAAAGAAAACAAGAACAAGTATTTAGATTTGGTGAGAGGCGTAGTGGATTAAGTGGTAGAACTTTAAACAAACCAGAAGGGAGAACAGAACCAAGACAACCACCACCAAGTAGAAACGATAATAGAAATAATTTTAATCCAGCAGATTATTTAAGAATACACAATCAAGCAATAAAAAATCAATTAAGAGATATTGCTGAAACCAAAGCAACTGGTGGAACTTTTACTGGAACAAGTATAGGCGAAGAAAAAAGAGTTAGAGAAGCACAACAAGCAGACAGAGAATTCAAAAGACAAGAAGCAGATACAAGGCGTAGATTTGTTGGAGCAGTAGAAAAATTAGTTGATAAAGTATCAATACCAACACCAGCACCAACAATATTACCAGCACCAGCACCAGCACCAATAAGATTACCAGATAGAGAAATTGTAGAAGAATTAAGAGATATAAAAAAAGAATTAAAAAAGAAACCAGTTCCAGTTATAAAATTTGGTGATGATGACCCAGTAGAAGAATTATTTGGAGTTGCTGATATTGAAGATATAACAATACGAGACCGCAGACCACCAGAAGATGATATAAATTATTTATCTTCTACAAGAAGTAAAAGAAGTCCAACCCCAACACCATCAGTTCCAGCACCACGACCAAGTCCAAGCAATCCAATTGATGCGAAAGGCAGAGCAGAAATAGAAGCAATAAGACAATCTATTTCTACACCTTTTAGAGTTCCAGAACCAGAACCAGAACCACAAGAAGAAGAAACACCAAAAGATAGAAGAAAATTATTTTTAGAAGAACAAGATGATACAGATGAATTTTTAACACCATTAGAACCACCGCCACCCAAAGCACCACCAACAGAAATACCAATAATACCACCACCATTATCTGCTGGAATACCACAACCAAAAAGTGATACAGAAATAGTTGATATAGCAAAAAAAGTTAAAGCAAAAAAAGAAGAAAAAAAATTATCACCAGAAGAAATAGTTGAAAGAGCAAAAAAGGTTCAAAAAGAAGCAGAAGAAGATTTAGAACAAGATACTACTTCAACCGAAAGTAGCGAAGAAGAACAATCGCCAGACCCAACAAGAATTCAAGCAAGATTAGAAAACTATAAACAATTAGCAAGATTTAGTGAAAGTCAAAAATCAATACCAAGAAATTTTGATAATGAAAAACAACATTATAGATTAGAAGTATTAGAAGATATTGAACCAGAAGAATTGGGAAGACAAAAAAGAGTTGGTGGTTTATCAAAGGGAGAACGATTTAGATTACAACGAACAGATTATAAAGGACAAGCAATAGCAAATCGTGGATTTTATTTTTACAGAGATAATAAAGGAAAACAGATGAAACCAACACAAGCAAATTTATTCAAAATTAATCTTGCTAATCCAAAAGTTGATACAAAATTCCAAGAAGCAATTAAACAAGGAAAAATTAAAATTGTTTTTGATGAGTTTGATGATGAAATATAATATAATATATATATATAAAGATGCCGAGTGATAATCCAAAAATCCAAAAAGCGTTCAAGGACGGAGTAATAACCAAAGGTCAGTATGATAAATTAAGTGATGGACTACTATTAGGAATTATAAAGAAGAAAGGTGGAGGAGCAAAACCCAAAGCAAAACCCAAGAGCAAAGGTGTTAAAGAAGTTAGGAAAAAAACTGGTAAAGAAAAGGGAAAACCAGGACGACCGAAAAGCGGAAGTTATGTGAAAGTTGAAAAATAAAAAATTAAAATAATTATATATTATATAATATATACTATGAATGATTTGATAGGAACCATAAAGCGTGAAGAAGTTTTAAAAATTGATAATAAATTAATTCCAAGAACTTATATTTGTGCTACTGATAATAGATTGAATTATACCTTTTGTAAAAAAGAAGATATTGAAACGAATAACAATCTACCAGAAGTTATTGATAGAAGTATGATTGATTATGGAGTTGTTGTTAAAAAAGGAGAACCAGAAACAGATGATAGTGTTGGAACTCTTGATGAAGTTAAACCATTAAGTTATACTTGTATAAAAACAGCAGAACAAGGTGAATTATGGTATAGACAAAAATATCCAGACCTACCAGAAGATTTTTATGGTATTATAGCAAGATATACTTGGGGAAATCCACAAACAAAAAAATCTATTAAGAATGAAGTTAAGAAAGTTAAGAAAAATCCAAAGAAACCAATACCACAAGGTTTATCTGTTATGAAAGGTAAATTTAGCGTTAGATTTGATTGATTTTTTTTTATATTTTGGTGGGAAATATAATAAATCTTCTTCTTCGTATTGTTTTAAAATAATTAAAGCAATCATAGATTGAAACACTATTCTATGGTCTATTCTTTTTATAGGTTGTTTATTTTTCTTTCTATTGTATATTTGTTCTATAAAGTATTTGAATACGTTTATTTGTAATCCCATACTTCTATTTTCTCTTAAATTTGTTTCTATAAAATCTTTTCCATACTTATATATTTCTTCTTTTGTATCGTATGTAAATTTTGATATATATAAATCATTCCAGAATACATAAATCCAACTCTGCTTACCCATAATTGATTACTAATTATATATATATATATTATTTCAAATTATTTTATATAATTATAATATACGATGTTTAATCCAGCATACACACAATTCATAAATCAAAGAGTTCCACAACAGCAACCACAACAGAGAGCAATTGGTTTTGGTAATAATTTTAAAGATACACCACCAAGTTTTATAACAGAAAAAAAAGAAGATAATAAAATAGAAAGATTAAATAAACCAAAACCTAAAAAAACTAAAAGAAAGAAAAATAAAAAAAAGAATTAAAATATATTATAGTAATATACAAGAATGAGTTTAGCAGTTCAACGCCGTTTAAGAAGTGATGCGCCGATTGGTCGCAATTTAAGTGAGAGTTTTGGAAAGAGTTTAAATATACACCAAGTTATACACGCTGTAAATCAACCACGAGTTCATCATCAACCACGAGTAGCAAAACAGAATGTTATGTTAAGTAGTAGTGGTGGTTTAACTCGCGATATAGTCGCAGACCCCAACCAGAACAAACGAAATTTTATTGGTAGTGTTAGTTCCTTTGATAGAAGGGCGATGCGTTCTGGTGGTAGAATTAATGATGTTTTTAGAACAGAAGGAAAATAAATATATATTTATATAATATAGAATGTCGCATAACAATCACGAAACAAATACTGGTGCTTCCAGATTATTATTTTTGAGTAGTGCCGATGGTAATAATTTAAGTGGTAATCCAAATCTAACTACTGATTTTGAATTAACTTTAAAGCAACCAATAGTAGTTCCAAATCACCACGCAATATTGATGTCGCTACATAGAGCAAGTATTCCACATACTTTTTATAACTTTCAACAATTTCGTAATTGTGGTGTTAATATTGCTTTAAGAAAAAGCACAGCGGTTGATACAGAAATAAGTATTTTAGATTTAGATTTAGAACAAGGAAATTATAATGCTTTGGATTTGGTGAATGTATTAGAAACACAAATAAACAATTGGTTAAACGGAGCAACTAAATCACAAATAGGAACTATAACAACAGGTGGAGTTGCTGGTAATCCAATTCCAGATAGTGCGAATGGAAAAGGTTTATTGTTTTATATGAGATATAGTAGAACAGAATTAAAGTATGAATGGATTATAAGTAGAGGAACAAATAATACAAGTGGAGCAGAATTTTATTTAGTGTTTAAGTGGGCGAGTGGAGCAGACGCTGATAAAAGTATTAAGGACGAAGTAGGATTTATTGATAATGTATGGATTGATGGTATTACTTATGATTATTTTATGACGATAGAAATTAATGCTAATGGATTAGAGTTTGATAATTATAGTTGGGGTGCTCTAATAAATAATGGAGCGAATGGTTTGAATGATTTTTATACTTTTAAAGAAAAATCAGCAAACGACTTTACAAATAAAAGTTATAAGGTTTTAACTTGGAGTGGAAATATAAAAAATACTGGAACAACACAATTACCAGATAATACAACACTACCAGCAAATACTTTGAAACCAGTATTTAGTGCTATTGATATAAATTTTCACATAAGGAGTTTATATATAAAATCTAATTTAACACAACACTCCGTATTGAATTCAAAGCACGGAGGAAGGTTTAGTAGTATATTAGCAAGAATACCGAATGATGTAGCAAGTGGAGAAACTTTGGAGATATTCCCGCGCGACGGAATTAATCATAAGTTATTTTTAAAGGTTAGAGAAATAGATAGAGTATTTATAAGATTAACTGATGTGAATAATAGATTAATTGATTTGAATGGATTGGATTGGAATTTATCACTTCAATTTGATTTTATTGAAACACCAGATGTTAAACACACAGCACCAGATTTAAGAGAATTAACAAACGATAATATTAAGAAAAAAGAATTAGAATTAGAAGAACGCAGAATAAGATTAAGTGGTAAGAAAAAAGAATTAGAAGATTTTTTAAGAATAAAGGATACTACTAATTTCGTTAATAACTAAAACGATTTATAACAATTTTTTTTTAAATTATATATATATATTATATATATAATAGAATGGGTTTCTTTTCACGATTAGCAAATAAAGTTGGTGGAGCAGTTAGGTTCGGTGTAAAACATAGTGAGAGTATTGGTAGATTAGCACATAAGGTAGGAAGTATAGCAAGTAAGGTTGGTTCAGTAGCAACTGGTGCTGCGGCGTTTTTGCCCGGACCACTTGGAGCAGTTGCTGGTGGAATTGCTGGTGCTGCGAAAGGAGTTGGACGAGTTGCTGGGGCAGTTGGAAGTGTAGCAGATAAAGTAAGTAGTATGAAATCCACTTTTGGTGGTGCTAATACTGCTAATGCTGCTTCTGCTGGTGCGGTTCGTATGCTTGGTGGTGTTCCACAATTACAATTAGGAAATTAAATTTTTTTTGTAAGTTATAATATATAATGGTTGGGTTTTTTTTAGGTTTTGCGTTTGGGGTTATATTCTGCGAATTGTGTGAATATTGTGTTAAAAAATCAAACGAAGGATTAAAGAAGGTTGAGAATGAATTGCTTGTTGGAGAGTTAAATAAATTAAAAGAACAAATTGAAAAACAAAATTAAAATATATTATAGTAATATATAAGATGAGTTTAAGTTCAACAAATACAGCAGATAGATATTTTGTGTATGATTTTACGGCGTTAGTTGATAGTGAAGGTGGTTGTAGTTTTGGAATACCACCAGCAAATTCAAATCAATTTGGAACAAGTCGTGGGTGTTTAATTAAAATAAGCAAAGTTCAATTAGCACCAAGTTCTACTGGAAAACCGATTGATTGGTATAGACCAGCAAGTGCTTCAAAAAATTATTTACCGATGGGGATTAATGTAGAAACAAATTTAGTTAGTAGAAATTATTGTAATATTAGTAATGATAGAGGCGATGGTGCTACAAGTGGAACGGGAGCAAATCAAAGCACACCAGAATTTAATGCTGTATCTTCAAATTTAAGTATTCCAATATATAGTGCTACACCAGAACAAATTGCTTATGTTTCTACTGACGACCAAAATAGTATATTTGCTGATGGATTACTTTGTGGATTACCTTTTGGAAATATTGTTAGGTTTAGATTTGAAGAAGGTGTTAAAAATCAAGCAGACGGCGGAAGTTCTATATATCCAGTTGAAAGCGGAGGAGCAACACCAGAAGGATTTTTAAGTGTTAGATTAGAAGTGTTTGTATTAGACCAAAACTAAAAAGTTAAAGTTAAAATTTTTATTTTAAAAATCAAAATTATTATATAAGTATAATTATAAAAATAACTATGGAAGGACGTGTATTACCCCGAACTCTTGATTATACTGATGTATTGCCTCTCGCCGTTGAAAGTCGTTCAAGGCGCAGAACCTTTTTTCCGATTAACGGACAAACCTTCCAGAGTGGAGGAGCGAATATTATTCGTATTGATTTATCCGCTGATGCTCTTTTAGACACCCAGCACTCTTATCTTCGTTTTACGATGAAACCGACGACTGGAACTACTACTGCTGGTATTGACTATGCTGGCGGACACGCTTTCGTTAAACGACTTCGCGTGGAGCAGTCAGGAGTGGTTTTAGAAGATATAAATTCATACAATCGTCTAATGGGAGCAATCGTTTTGCCTTGTATGTCTGGTGAAGACCATAAGAAAGAACGCACCTTAACAGAAGGTATTAGGGCAGACGGACAACTTGGTTCAGTTCTTGCTGCTTCTACGCAAGACACTATGACCGACCAGATTACCGCTGCTTCCACTTCTGTCGCACAGAACGTTCAAGGACGATTAAATAACAAGAACAACCAGATTGCTATTGCTACTGGATACAATTTCTGTATTCCGCTTACAAGTGGTATTCTCAACAACGAGAAGTTAATTCCGTTGATGCTTATGTCGGCACCTTTAACTATTGAAATTGAACTTGCCCCTTCGTTTGAACCGCTTTGCTATGCTGCTAATACTGGTGCTTATGATATTTCTAATGTTCGCTATATTGCTAATCTTATTGAAGTAGGACAAGATGTCGCAGGTCAGTTGCGTATGGTTCAAGAGATGTCTGGTGGTGTTCTAACTCTCGCAGGACAGACGTATCGTCAATTCACGGGTGCTATTACAGCAACCGCCGGCGACCAGATTATCAACGTCCCAGCACGAGTTAAGAGTATGAAATCTCTTTTCTTTGCTTCTGGTTCTGCTGGGTCTTCTTATGATGACTTTGATGTAGGACACGGAGGCAATATGAAGTTAGACGAATTCCAGTTAAAGATTGGTTCAGTTGTTTATCCGCCAACTCCAATTAGAGCAAACTTTGGTTCTGGTGTTGCTGGAACTAATGGTGTTTATCAAAATCGTAGTGAAGTTGTTATGGAACTTGCGAAAGCGTGGGGTAATGTTGGTTCTGCGAAAGGTCTTGGTATTTTAGACAGCACCACCGCATACACTATTGAGAGTGCGAAAGCAAAGAGCGACCAACCTTACCGCTTTGCTCCTTTTGGAATGGATTTAGAAGCATTCCAGCGTGTCGCTATTGAAAGCGGTGTAAATACTGCTGACCGCTCCCTACCAATCTCTCTAATTCTTGGTTATAATACTGGAAACCTTCCCACCGCTACTAATGTTGATGTGTTCGTCCTTGCTGACGCTCTATTCTATATTAATGGTGATGGTTCTATGAGCGTATCAGTTTAAATTATTTTCTTGGTATATAATATAATGGAACAATCAAACAAAACAAAAAAAACTTTAATTAGTCCAATCGTGAGTAATACCGCTATTCTAAAAAGAATAGAGTTGGATATATTAGTTATAAAAAGAGACGTTGAAGTGATAAAAACAGATTTGTCGTTTATAAAAGATTATATAGAAAGGAAAAAAGAAAGAGAAGAGAACAAGTGGTTCTATTAAGTTTTATCTTTAATTTTAAAAATTTATAAATTATATATATTATAAAGTATATATAATGGAATACGAAATCGCTGGTATTGATATTGATGACTTTGAGAATAAAGTAAAGAACGATGATAATTTAAGTCCAGAATTTAAATTTGGTGCGACTATTCTAATTAAGAGATATAAACTATTAATTAATTGTAATTTAAGTGAATACAAAATATTATCTAATTGTATGGGTGGAACAACTAAACTAATTGATGAACTGGAAAACAATTTTAGGTTTGAGGATTTATCAATAACAGACAAAATATAATTTGAAATATTAATTAATTAATTAGAATAATAATAAATTAATTTGAAAAAAAATAATTTGAAATTTAATTATAAAAAAAAAAGAATAAAATAAAACAATAAGTATGATGACCGCCAAGCAATCAAAAGAGTTGAAGAAACTATGCGACCCAAAAAGAATTGTTAATGAACTGAAATCTCACTTAAATCTCTGCTCTGGGTGTGATATTATTGATAAAGTAAAAATACTTGAAAAAGAGAATAATGAATTTAAAATTGCTATGATAAAACACACCCAACAAAATTACGATGAATGGAAAAAAGAAACAGAAAGTGATGCTATTAAATTGATTAGATTAGATTTAGTAAGGGTAGAAGAAGAAAATAAAGATTTAAAACTTCGTGCTCCATACTCTGTGGAGTATTATGATAATATTATTGGTGAATTACAAGAAGAAATTAAGAAACTTGAAATTACCGATAAAACTTGTTTGAATATTTGTGAATTAATTGAAGATAAACTACCCACCAATTATCAACACGAGGACATCATCAAATACATTAAAGAACTGAAAGAAGAGATTGAGAAACTACAAGAAGGTAATAAGAAAAGATTTGATAAAATCAAAGGATTAGAATATGAATTAAAACAAGAAAAAGAAAAGAAACCAGATGAACCAATTGTAATTAAGGATAGTGATATTAAGAGAGCAAACAAAAATTTATCAAAACAATTAGAAACTGAAAAGGATAAAGTTAATCAAGTTCTTACTTCTTTGGAATGTTGGAAAGAAGAGAATAAGAAACTAAAAGAAGAAATTAAACACAAGAACCAGAAGTTCGGTGAATGGTGTGAAGAAAATAAAGAATTAAAAGAACAGATTGATAAATTGGAAGAACAAGAAGAATTAAAAAGTATTGGAAAAGATGATGAGAATGGTAATTATCAAGATATTATTGAAGATTTAGAAAACGCAAACAAAGAACTACAAGGAGAAATTAAAACCAGTAATGATATTAATATCAAACTCAAAGATGATAATGTTAAACTAATTGATGAAATTGAATGTATGAAATCTCATAGCGATATGAGTGAAGAAGAATATGAAGGAGAATTGAAAGACAAAGAAGCAATCGTGAATTATCTAACAGATGAACTTGATAAATTTAAAAAACTATTTGATGAAAGCAAAAAGGAAAATCAAAAAGCAAAAGACATAAAAGGTATTGTTGTGAATGAAGACAAAACAATTATTACTATTAATGGTGTTGAATTAAATATTGGTGATGTATTTAATGTTGGTGATGAAGTTGGTATGTTTGAATTGAAAGAAATTTATGTTGGAAAGAGTGGTAAATATTCATTAAGAACTGATAGTAAAACAATTAGAATTGGTAATAAATATATTGTTGGAAAAGTAAAAATTGAAAGAGTGTCTGTATAATACAATAGAATAATATAATACAATAATAATATAATATTTTTTATCTGTTTTGGAATAGTAATTTGAAATATTAAATCACTAATTTAGATACACCAAAAATTAATTTGAAATAAAATAAAAAAAATTTGAAATTTAATTATAAAAAATTGGGAATTAATTAGGATACTCCAAAAAATAATTTGAAATTTATTAGGTGGAATTTTGGTATTAAAAAAACAATTACCTATGGACGAAAAATCCTATCGTGTCGTGATGGAAGAAGTGGAAAAAGGAGTAAAGGAGAAGAATACTATAATAGACCAATATAAACAAGTTATGAATTGTAATTATGAACTCAAACAAAAGATGAAAGAAGAATTTTATAAACAGAAGATACAAGAAGCAAAAGATAAGAAAGTAAAACCAATTGTTTATAATGAAAAGATTTTTAGATTTCTATTCAAGTGGGACGAACTCCCAGCAGAAGTAGAAAAACAAATATTGGATTACAAAGAAGAATTGGATAAAGTATATATATCACAAGTAATCAAAAGTGAATATCTAACATACAAAAGTTTTAATGGATTTATATTCAAATACAGAAGTGAGAATGATGAAGGATTTAAGTGGGTGCCGAATATTAGTGTTGATTTTCCAACTTGGTTATGGGCGATGGTGAATAAAAAGAATATTATAGAAGAATTGAAAAATAACAATCCGTCCAAAAATTTTAGTAAGACAAAGTCAAAAGCAATTCAAAAAGAATATGATAGAATTACAAGAGATAAAACACCATCACTTGAAGATTATATTGAATACAGAAAAGAAGAAAAGAAAAAGCAAAGTGAAGATAGAAAAAAGAAGAAGAAAGATGACCCAGTTGTATATAATAGTAATCATAAAATAGGTGATATTATTTGTAGTGATAAAAAAGTTGTTGATGATAAGGGAGATTTATTGGAGATGACTGATGATAATGATGATGATTGTTATATATATATTCACCCTTATAGAATTATTGGAGAAACAAAAGCACAATACAGAGTTGAAAGATTGTCTTGGGATAGGTTAGATATGGAAGAAGATGATGTTAATTATAACGCATACAATTATCGCTATACAATAGATAAAGATACTTATGAAAATACACAAGGAATTAAAAGTAAAAATATTGGTAAAAAAAGTATTTTGGAATTGGAACCGACTTGGGACGATAATGGATTATATTATGATTACTACAAAAAATACTAATACAATACAATACAATAATACAATACAATAATAATATAATATTTTTTATCTGTTTTTCTCTGTTTTCCAATAGTAATTTGAAATATTAATTAATCTATTTGGAAATTAAAAAGGTCAAGAAAAGAAGGGCGATTTTATAGTGCTTATAGTCCCTCTAAAAAATTTGAAAATATATATTCTATTTTGGAATAGTAATTTGAAATATTAATTAATTAATTCT
>Ga0209634_1002197_pt1 | contig 13814 bp, 3 predicted proteins | sample LinPmetageLP40_FD_184043 | JGI IMG/M metagenome (GOLD analysis project Ga0209634, IMG submission 184043) | Marine viral communities from the Pacific Ocean - LP-40 (SPAdes) (version 2) | ecosystem: Environmental > Aquatic > Marine > Oceanic | place: Pacific Ocean | collected 2010-08-26
CCTATCTCTATCTTGATGATGTAGGATCTAATGATGTTGAAGTAGGATCTAATGATGTTGAAGTAGGATCTAATGATGTTGAAGTAGGATCTAATGATGATCAAGATAGAGATAGGTGTGTAATTTGCCAAGAACCTTTTGAAGATGGGTGTATAATGAGAAAAATAAAAAAATGTAATCATAGTTTTCATATGAATTGTTTAGATACATGGTTAGAACGTAAAATTACATGTCCAACTTGTAGGTGTGATATACGTGAACATACAAATACTACAAATGAAGATGATCAAACTAGAGATATATAGGTTCTATATTCATTAACTATTTTTTGCCAAAGAAGTCTGTTATTAATGTGGCTTTGTTTTTTTTGTTTTCAGCTATACGGATCACATCTTTAAAGATAATGTCACAGGTGTCCTTAAATTTCACATCATTAAGCTTAGCAAGTGCTTTTTCTGGTGTTTTGCTTTCTAGAAGTGATTTGTATTTTGTTTTGTAGTAATCATTTCCAAATTTAAATCCTTTTAGATCTTCGACAATTAACGAATAAATTTGTGCCACTGGTTTCATAATTTGATTAGTAATGTAGAATAGATAATCTGGCTTGAGATTATTATCTAAAATAAATTCAGGTGTTTCAATACGATCTCCTTGTAAAGCTACCTTTTCTTTAGTTTCAATGTAAACATACGGTATTCTATCATTAGATGATGGCTTATTTCCTGGATCTCTAACACCAATACGATCAGCTAAGACCTTATGAGCAATAGTTTCTGGATTTTTATAATAGCCACGTAAGCTTTTTGTGATTACTAACATATCTAACCCGAATTTTCCATTCAATAGTTTTTTAAGTTCTGTCTTAAGAAAATCAATAGATGCTTCAACATTTTGCTCATTTACCAACTTATCAATAACCCCACCATACACATGTTTTACAATTTCCGCATTATCTCTTCTTTTCAATACGATACCCATACTGGTTTGCTTGTAATCATTCGGTCCTGTTTTAAATTCATATTTATTACCGATATATCTCTTTTTAGAGAATAAGATAAATGGCCAAAATGTCTTTTCATATTCTAATTTATGCGGAATCTTCAAGAATTGCTGTATATATTTCTCGGCTTGAACACCCATTTCAATTGATTGTTTAAGTCCTTCTCTACCCTTTGATGGAGGATTAAAGTTTATAAATATAGAGTCGGTATCACCATAGATAATCTTCGCTCCATCAAACCGTTGTTCGACCTTTTCTTTTGCCAAATAAAGCAACATTCTACCAGTTGCTGTTGTAGATGCTGCAATATCTTTTAAATAAATTGGACTAGTTCTCGCTCCAATCTGTCCATATAGAGAATTTGCAGTTAATTTATATGCTAGCTGTAGACCATCAAATACTGCCTGTTCAAAATCACTAAATGTAGTTGACTGTTTTTTAATATCGGTCTTTACAATTGTATGTTTATTACCATCCTCATCAATTACAATTATGTTTGTTGGGTCAGATTTATCATCATTTACTAAACCCGAAACCTTTAATTCTCCAGTATCTATTGTTTGATACTGGATTTTCTTTCGAGTTTTCTTTCTTGCTGCCAAAAGTTTCTTGAGAATGTTTGGAATGATACATTTGCTACCATCTAGAGGTTGAACAAATCTACACGTTTTCTTTCCAATTTTACGTTTACCTTTGCTTCTAATTTTAGGATTTATCCATTCATACACATCATGTTCACGATCAACCACATCATAGCCAAGTTTAGTTAATAGTTCTTTGCCCTCATCTCCCAAATATTCATTATCTTCCTCTTTGATTATAGAATCATGAGACAAATTATCGCTAATCATAGAAGAAGGGTACAATGATGAATAATCGAGAACCGAAATAGGTGAATCGATGTAAATACCTGGTTCAGGGTCTAATACAATTGCTCCTTCATATCCTCCATCATTCTCTGGAGGAGGCATCAAATCATCTTCACCATAGTCAAACTTTTCATTTAGCATCATTTCTCTTGTAAGTTCCGTTTCTTCAACATCGTGCTTAATTTCCGGAACCAAATATCCAGCATCACGACATTCTTTCGCAACTAAACTGAAGATCTTTACACCTTGACCTCGTAAAAATAAGAACGAAATCGGAACATAACACACATTTGCCATACCAATATTATTTGTAATAAGTTTTAGTTTTTCTATAAGATTGATACAAAGGGCACAATCTTGAATACAATACACAGCAACAGTTTTGCGATCAGCGTTGCTTCCTTTTTGGAGCCTAAATATATCTTTAGGTCCTACATCATCCTTAGCTAATGTCCATTTTGGTTTCTTATCAATTAAATCTTCATTTATATCCTCTTCAAGGTAAATTTGTGATGTTTTACTATCTAATTCAACAATCTTGAATTTTTTATTCTTATATTTATTATCTTTACCATAATTTATAGTTATATAGTTGCCTTTTGCCAATGTCTGAATTCCTGAAACAGTAAGCTTATTTCCTTCTATCTTTTTAATTTTATCATTAATAAATGTTTCAGCTACGGAATCTAACTTATATGAAACCAAGTTAAAATCTTTTTGGACTACTTTTAATAAGTCCATTAGAATACGTCCACTCATACCAATATATTTAAGGACATTATCACCTAGTGCGGAAGATGAAAGTTTTTTAATCTCCAATTTACATGGTTTGGTTTCCCATTCTTTTGATCGTTTGTTTGTTTCGGGATCCTTAACGAGATGTCTCTCACGACCAAGCAATGAAAATTCATCAATAATACCTAATTCTTCGGCTCTTGTCCACATAAATGAGAAATCAAAGCCAAATATATTATATCCAGTAATAATATCTGGATCTAACTCTTGAATAAAACGTGTCCAATTTAGCAAAACTTCTTCTTCTGTATCATAGGATTCTACATGAGCACCATCTATAGGATCGCAACCACCAAGTGTTATTATATGTTTAAAGAAGCAATCAGATTCACCGAAACGTTGAACAGTTGTGCCAATCTGAGTAACTATATCTCCTTTAATGTCTGGTAAATTATTATTCAATAGTGATGTTAATCTTTTACAATATGTGTCGCGTGAATTATCTATTACTGGAAATATATCTTCAAATGTTGAATATAGCTGATTCATAGATTGTTCAATATATGTTACTAACATCTGACTATCACTCTCATCGATATCATACTCTTGCTGTATTTTACTATTTATAAGAGATCTTGGTTTGCTTTCATATCGTACAAACATATCGATAATAGTTTTAATATCATCATCATCGATTTCTAAAACTTGCTTAATTTTACTAAATAATAGTTTAATCACTTTTGCTACTTTAGTAGCTGATGCGTTTATTTCACGCTTATTAGGTTTTTTGTTTGTTTTTGTATAAATCTTAGTGATAGATTTTCCATATGTATTTTTTTCGATTTTGTCTGAGAATGCGTCTTCAATCATGAATTCGGTTTTAAATTTTATTTCTCGTTCCTTTCTAAAATCTTTAATACCTCCATCCAGATTACGGAGAATATCTAATGCTAAAATCTTATAGTTTTCTTTGCGCGACATTATAAATGAAATATATTTTGTCAGTCTATCGATATCTTCAGACTTAGGTTTACGATCTCCTTTTGTAAAAATCTTTGATATATCAAATCGATGTCCAGGAGGTGTTCCATCCGCAAATGCACAGGTCAACATTTCATTTGCTAGTACCTGTCGTTCTTTATTTGTAGATTTAATATCCAAATTATCTAAACAACCATCATATATTTCGCATCCTAGCTTTTTATAATTTTTAATAGCAAGAGGAAAGTCACCATGACTACTGTCACATTCGATATCAAACGAAGCTATCAAAAATGGAGCCAACTCTTTTCTTTTTTCTACATTAACATCTTCCCAAGCAACTGTAATATCAATTTGACAATTACTAGTTTTTGGAGTATTAATCACATAGTCACCTTCATATATTTTAATCCATCCAGCAGCATCCAAGTTACGTTCATGCATAAATCTAATGAATGGTAAAATATTTGACTCATAAAGAGGAAATATAGTCAACTCTTTATCAATAAGAATACCATTGCGAATAAGCTTAGTAAATTGTTTCATCGCGCTTATATTCGCAAAATTAATTTTTAAAAATTTGAATAGTTTTTGGTTTGTAAATCCATAAAATTCCTTTCTTTCAATTATCGACGCATCTAGTAGACCTTTCACCACGAATGGTTTAATTTCTTTAGTTTCAGATAAACATCTCATAATCTTTGTTTTAAGTAAATTATCGGCATCATCTGGAAGTCTAATAAAGAAATATGGCTTGAATCCTGTAATTGTAGCAGAAACAGATATACCTTTTTGTGTAACACCATATACTTTTACAACATGTTCTAAATTAAAATTTTTACGTTTAGATTTAGTATCACTTTCTTCTTCTATAAATTGATTATCTCCATCCCAATGTAAACACTGAAATGATAGATCAACGATATCATCTAGATCTACAGATTTATCTGAATTACGGAGTTCTTCCATAGTTTTAATACAAAAAAAGCTGTTATATTTAAATCAATTTTAAATTTATAAAAATCATTTTTTTTTATATCTGTCTATAATAAGTGATGAAAGATTTTGGAACATTTTTCGTAGTATTAATATGTATAACAATATTTTACATTTATTTAGAAAATAAAGCTATAGATGTTACATATATTAACCGCGGCGGAGTTGAATTTTTGGTACGAAATTTAGATGATAAAGAACGAGCAGCTAAATTATTATCTGATATTTGTACACGATTGTCTACATTAATAGATAATTTATATAAAGAATCTAAAACAGATAAATATTCAGAGGATATTCAAAAAGGACTCAAAAGATTAAAGAAAAACTTTAAGCCTAATAATGTTGTAGAAAGTTCTCCTGGTAATAAATATACATCATATTCGATAAACAAGGGAGAAAAAATAGTATTTTGTCTTAGATCTAAAGATGGTAAAGATACACTTGTAGATTTAAACACAATGATGTTTGTAGCAATACATGAAATGGGACATCTCATGTCGGAGAGCATTGGACATACCAAGGAATTTTGGGATAATATGAAGTTTCTCCTTAAAAAAGGTATTGAATTAGATATATATTCTAAACAAGATTTTAATAGTACACCAAAAGAATACTGTGGAACTATGATTACAGATACTCCTTTAAATTCATAAATTATTTTTCTACTTTTATATTAATGAAATTTAAAGAAAGAATCTATCTTTTAAATATTTTAACTAATTCTAGTAAAGAATTAATTTGTATAGCACCTAATTATGATATAACAAAAAAATTGGAAAAATCAGAATTATCAAATTACTATGAGAATGCCGATATTCTTAATAAATTACCAAGTAATACAAAAATATTAAATTTTAATTTGGAGAATATGACTATTGATGAAGTAAAAATTATATTAGCTAAGGAAATTGGTGAAAACTTCTTTGATTTATATTTATATGGAATAGAAAAGAGTAATTATAGTTATAAACGTAAGCAACAACAAATACGCAATTCTATGTTTAAAGAACCTATATTTAAAAATGAAATTCAGCTTGGTTTTGAATACAGTTCTGAGTATGGTGTAAAAAGTTTACCTAACAACTATTTAAAATATATTGATAAAAAAGTTCAACTTAATAATTTAGATGAGAGAGTCGATTTAGGAACAGATTTAATTAGAAATTATAATCTAAAAAATAATGTAATTTATGTTACTTCTAGAAAGGCACTAATCAGTTTTGAATCTACAAAATATAATGATTCAATACCTGATATTGAAGCTGTTTATTTTGGTAGAAATAATCCTTACAAAGATGCTGAAGAATATAAGCTTTTTATATCTGAAAAATACGATTTAGTTGTCCTAAAAAATAAATTACTTCAATCACAGCTTAAAGTTTTATATAAATTAGATAAGACTTTATTATCGCAATGTATAGATACATCATCTATTAAATTTAATAATTTAGTTTTAGAGTCTAATATTGGTGATAACAAAGATATAAATTTGGAATATGTATTTAAGAATTTTGAATTTAATAATAATGATGTTTTATTTTTACATTTCTATGATACAATTAAAACAAATTATTATAGATTAAATGAAGAAAATCTATTTCCAAATATAGCTAAAGTTAAACCAGATTCTTTAAAAACGATCGACAATGTGCTAAGAAATTTACGTAGTTCTCTTTCTAAAAAACACAAATCTGTAAAAGATATCAAATCCAAATATAAACAAGATGATCCGATTCAATCAGATGACTTAGTTTTAATAAAAAAAATAGAAGAGCAAAAACAATTGCTATTTACAGAAATTAAAGCGATAAATCTACAAAAAAAAAAATTAGAAACTAGAAACGGATTTGATTTCAATAATTCTGATAATTATTTGGTTGATTTTGTTAAAGGTAAATATGATGTATCGGTAAACAAAAAAACACTTCAAGGTTGGAAAAAAAATATCTATTTATCATCAGAACAAGACGTTAAATTAAAGTTAAAAGGTATGGAATGTCTATCAATAAAAATTAAATACGAAGATATGATAATTACTTTAGTTATAAATAGATTTGGTGAGATCTATATTAAAACTACTGATTTAGTAAATGATTATCATTTACATTCTGTAAAGATGGATGAGATGATTAAGTTGGTAAATAAATGTGTTACTTATATTAATACAATTCTTAAAGACAATGACAAATTATCCTTAGTTAGTAATGAAATGAATTTAAAAAATTTAAATACGATGTTTACGGTTAATCTATTAGAAAATGATAGTCTTGAAAATTTTAGATCAAGAATTTTCGAAAAATGTCCTTGCGGATTTGTTGTCGATAATGATGAAAAAACTTTTTCTTTAAAACTGATGCGTGTAAAATTTGGATATTCAAGTTTTAATGCACGAAAATACTTTTTCATGTTGAAAAATTCTCAAAAACAACTAAGTGTCTCAAAATTAAAAGATTTATGGATATCGAAATCTGCTGAAGTATTCGGATTATCACGTGTTGAAGCATTAAATGAGCTTGAATATATTAGTCAAGAAATAGAAAATGAAGATTTTAAAAATCCAGAATTAGAAGATATCATCGATATAGTATTTACTCAAGGAGAAACTAATAAAGAATTGGTGGTGTCATGTTTAAATATTAAGCATATGAACGATTTTGAATTTATAAAAAAATATTTAATCAGTTTAGTTAATTTTAGAATAAATTCACAAATCAAAGCATCTTCAAACAATTCTTCTAAATTTAAATCAGCTTCACCACCAGTTATTATTCAGGCTGCTGTCGTAAAACAAACATTTGTTAATGATGATGATCTTGAAATTGATATAGATTATAGTGATAGTGATAGTGATAGTGATAGTGAATCTGAACTTGAATCCGAATCTAAAGTAAATGAATCTAAATCTCCACTACAGCAAAAAGTAATAGAAAAACAACAACTTAATTCGGATAATTCTAAAACAGGGAAGCAAGAAACTAATGTTAAAGAAAAGGTTTCAACTTTTACAAAAATATTACCAAAAAATATCCGTGAATATATGATCAATATGCGTAAAGAGCGTGATGCGAGACTCTTTATTTTTAAAAAATCTGATATGTTTGATTCCTATAGTAGTAAGTGTGGTGCTGTTGATATGAGACAACCTATATTAATATCAGATTTTGAAGTTGAAAATATGATGAGGAACCCTTATGCGAAAAAGGCGTATGAACAATCTAAAGATTCCCATTTAAAATGGGGTTCAACAAAGGAAAATTTAAACACATTTATGTGTCCTAGAGTATGGTGTATTCGTGATAATGTTGAAATACGACCAATTGATTTAGTTGAAAATAATGGTAAATGTCCAATTTGTCAAGGTGAAATTATAGATCAACGAGAAAAAACGATTGGTAAAAATAAAACAATATTACTTCGCAAAGGAAAATCTAATAATTATTGGGGAGACACTATGGTTCCTGAAGACTATTTGATGGATATTCCTTTATATAAGGATAAATACGCTCCTTTGGAAAAAAAACTTAAACAACTTGAGACGGATGGAAATTCAGAATTAGATGTTAAAAAAAAAATAGAATTAATTAAAAGTACAAAAAAACAACTTGAACAAATTGAAAATGAAAAATCAGCTGAAACTAATAAATCTATTAAAGACTATAAGGAATTATGGAATTTATATTTAAAAGGTACAGAGAAATTAGCATATCCAAGTTTTTTAAAAAACAAAACTCATCCTGAAGATATGTGTATGCCATGCTGTAATGCGAATTTAAAAAAATTAGATGAAAATGTGAAAGCTATTCCAAACTATGATCGTTGTTTAAACCAACGTATCCATGCGTATGCTGTCTTAGATGGAAATTATGATTTAGTTGAACAATTTAAACCAAACCATGTTATGCAAAAATTAAAATCAACACAAGGTGTAGAATACCAACCAATATTAGAAATTGGCAATACTATATTAGTTTTTAACAAATCAAATCCATCTCAATCCTATTTATTGGAAGTTTACAATGAAGGATCTAAATTAGTTAAAAAATTTACAGATAAAGAAATAAATTTTATTAACGGTATTAGTTTTGAACTTCCAGAGGCAAATCTAAAATGGTTATCATATCAAAATTCACAATCATCACCAAATCATTTCTTTATCAGACAAGTTGACACTAAAATAAAAGGAAATTATGATATAAATTATATTTTAGGTAAAGAGAAATTTCCTCTTTCTAAAAATAAGCTTGGTGTTTTAGTTGATGAAGTCGATAAAATATTCAATAAACTTACTGTTACCAGCATAATTAAAGGATCTATAAACTTTGAAAAACGAGAAGCTACTCAGGATGATATAGAATTTTATAACAATGATAAGAAAAATAATTATCAGCTTTTTTTTAATACTATCGGAGTTCCAGATGTGGAATGGATGAATGAAAATAAAAAAAAAAATAAAGACAAGTTAGAAGTGGGTGATATGATTATAATAAATTATGAGGGATTTTTAAGAAAAGGAACTAATCAAAATGTAAAATATTCTATTTATTCAGCTTTTCAAAATGTAAGAAATGTCCATAATATAAGGCAATTTGTTCAGTTGTTAATTGATATTTTAACACCAGAAGTATTTTTAAGTCTAAATTGTGGCGAAATATTTAAGGCATTTTCACAAAATAACTATGATTATAAAGATGAAATAAATATAAATTTATTTAGCCAATGGATAAAGTATTATAGTAATTTTGTCGGTAAATACTTTAATTTATATAAAACCATCACTAATATTGATATAGAAAAACAATTAAATTTGCCCAATAAAAATACATTTGATTTGTATTTACTTTATGACATACACGTAGCTCATGAAAACTATAAAAAATATATTTGTGATTTAAATATATTAAAGGAGCATATTTATGTAGTTGATTTACTTTGTCAAGAAATACCTCAAACTATAGTTAGACAGTATTTAAAGTCTGAAATAGAAATACAAAATCCTGATAAAATTAACTTATTTGTCTTTGAATTTAATGATAAAACTAATAAAATTAATATCGTGAACCCACCAGGTAAAGATAGTAATAATTTTATTGATTTCTCAAAAAACAAAACAGTAGTATTATATAAAAATAATAATATTTATGAAAATATAGTTTATGCTAAACAAATATATGGAAACAAAATTGTAGATTATAATATCGTTCCAAGTAAAAAAATTATAATATTTCAAAAGGTTAAAATATTAATTGAAAATGCCGATCATGATGAAATATATAGTATAAGTACACCCTCGTTAGATAATTTTAAAAATAGCAATTTTGTTATAGATTCTTACGTAATTGATAGATATTTTAAAGGTATCGGAATTATATTAAATTATAAATTAAAAAAATATTTTATATATACTAAACCATTTTCGTGTCCTATTGAAAAGGTAAAGATTACTCGGTATCAAAACGAAAGTCTACCTAAACAATCATTTGTTGACTTGATAAATTTCCATAGTATCATCAAACAAAATGGAATCAATATTTATGCTATAAAAGGTCTTTTAAACGATGATAAAAATAATGTTCTTGGATGTGTAACAAATACTAATTTAACAATACCTTTAAAATCCGAAAAATACAAAGTGGAATCCGGGTTGGAAATTTTAGGTAGTTTAGAATCCAATGAATTAGATTTTATGCTAAATACTGAATTAAATATATTAGATGAACGATTTACAAAAATTAATGAAATAGAACATGAAACCAAAACATATAAGATATTTAAAAATACACTATCATTATTTATGCGTAAATATAAAGGTAGATTTGTAAGTAATTTAAAAGCTGAATTAGAATCATTAATATCTAATAGTGCATTACCATATTATATAAAATTTAATGAATCTAAAAAAATTTTACTACCTGTATTAAATAAAATTTTTGAAATTATTTCATCTAAATTGAGCTATAATGAACAAACTAATAAACAAGATAAATGTATTAATCAAACTAAAACAACCTGTAAATTATTAAAACATAATTGCTTGTATAAAGAAAATGATAAAAAATTATTTGGACGTGGTGTTTGTGCTTTCAAGATAGATAAAGAATTATTTAATAAATTTACAAATTTAGTTGTTAATGAACTAATTTATTTTTCTGATCTCAAGATGAAAATATTTAATGGTTCATTTAAAATAGAACAAATAGCTAATATTGTAGATGTTAAAAATCTTATATTAGACACAAGTTATGATGATTTTATGGATCAACTTTATTCAAGAAATAATTTAGTGTATTTAAATCCATATTTTGACAAAAGTTATGATTTTCAAAAGATACTTGCGAAATTAACTAAAACAACTTTAGATAAACACCCACCTATCATACAAAAAGGAGATTCTTCTATTAAACCAAAAGAATCATTACAACCAGATGTCTCTGTAAATACAACAAAAAAACCTACTATGACCACTCAACCTATACCAGTACACCAACCAAGTCAAGCTAATAATCAAACTAAGAGTAAATCTAATTCTGGAAATCTAGCTAAATTTAAAGGTCATAATGATTTAGGTATTTATGCGAATACTATAGATTGGGATGGTATTGATCATAGTAAAAATGATAAAATTATGGCAGGTAGATGCGTTGATAAGTTTAAAGTTAGAGGCGATCCAAATAGTCCATATACTGGTTGTAATTTTATAACAAATATCTCACCTAAATCTAGAGGAAAAGTATGTGCGACAAAAATAAAAACAAATAAAGCTACACATAATGGAACATTTGAAAAATTTGGATTTTGCGATCATCCATTTAAACAAAAATCACCCCAACCTTCTAGTGAAGGTCAAAAAATATCACCTCCAATTAGTAATGTAAATAATAAATCGACACAACCTAAAATTCAAAATGGTCAAATAGATGATGAAGGTAATATAGTACCTGAAATTTATGCGGACGTGATCGATGGCTTTGGTAATAAAATACCAACTAAAGATTCTAAACTTAAACCAGGTAAATGTATATTTCCATTCAAGTATCGTTCTAAAAAACTTCCTCTTAGTACTGAACCGAGAGGCCGAATTTACAAAGGAACAAACGGTAAAAAAGATGAAATTAAACAATTCTGGGACTGTATTCCAGTCACAAGTAGAAGTAAAAAAGATCCTATATTCGGATATAAATGTCCTACATCTCTTAAAAAGGATAAAACTATTGATACATATGCTTTTTGTCCTCCTAAAAAACAAGTAATTGATCAGGTCCAAAATAAACCATTTGCTTCTTTTAAAAAGATAACTAAACATAAATTACCTGAATCATTATATTCACAAAAAACAAATACTACTAATAAACAATCTATAAAGGTTAATTCTAAACAGTCTACTCAAGTTAATAATTCACAAAAAGTAAAATATGGTATAAATTATAGATATGATAAATTAACTGGTAAAAAACAATTTCTTAATCCAAGATATTATAAACCAGGTAAATGTATTTACCCTTTTAAATATAAGAAAAAGATTTACAACTTTCCAGAATGTCCAAAATCGTCTGATAAAGTACCAATTGAATTTTGCGCCATAGAAACTGGTAAACAGGATGGTGTAACCAAATTTGGAATGTGTTTACCAGATGGAGTAAGTTTAGAGCAATATAATAAGCAAATAGATGATCTTATAGAGCTAAATAAGAAATCTCAAAAAAAACATAAAGTCAAATTTCCACTAAAGAAAAAAACACAAAAAATATCTAAATCAGCTAATTGGGTTGCGAAATTATATAATGATTCAAATTTAAAGATAATTAAAACACGAGATAATGGTGATTGTTTATTTGATGCTATACGTATAGCTTATGATAGACCTTCTATGACAGTTAAAACATTACGACAAATGGTTAGTGATAATTTACAAGATTACCATTTAGATTTGTATAAAACTTTATATAATAATGCGGTGATCAATCGTGATAGTGAAATAATTGGTGAAACTAAATTTATAGCAGGTATTGAAACAATTTATGATCTTAAAGAATATGTTTTAAATAGTAGATATTGGGCTGATATGTTATCAATTAATTTGCTTGAACGATTACTAAAGGTAAAAATATTTATTTTTAGTGAAACAAATTATTTATCTGATGATTTTGATAATATAATTAATTGTGGTAATAATTTACAGGAGCATACAATATCTAAATGTAAAATATGTGGTGTAACATCGGATACACACACAGAAATAATTAAAAATACAAAAAAAATTGATTTAGATCGTTATTTAACACTTCATAAAATAGATATTTCCAAATTAAATGATGCTAAAAAATATGATGAATATTTAAAATTGTCAGAAAAAGATAAACATCATTTTGAGGATGTAACGGTTTTTGGAGCTGTGAAACCCAATAATTTTATATTAGTTAATTATGAAACCGGTCTACATTACAAGCTTATAAGTTATAAAAATAAGAAATTATTCACTTCTTTTAAAGAACTACCTCAAGATTTAGTGGATAATTTAAAAAGTAAATGTAGTAGAATGATTGAATTAGCTTATTTTAATTAAACTTTTTTTATTTTTTTTTTTGCAGATTTCATTTGAGACTTTACATTCTCAACAACAGTTTTAATTTTTTGTCGATGAACAAATCCATTACTTACTAGAACATTACGATTAAGTCTACACAATTTATGAAAATTATCGGCAAATTCCTCCATTTTATCACGATACGGTTTGAATTTGCCACCAAATTGAGAGTAAAAATCATCCATAAAATATTTTTTACTATAAGTTTCAAATAAATCAGTTTGTTTCATATCACTATTTTTAGCTTCTATTATCATTTCTTTAAAATTTTGATAGCATTTTCTGTAGTATACCCAATCATATTGAAATATTCCTGTAGGAACAAATGTTTGACATTTACACATTTCATAGTTTTTTTTATCAAGCCGTATTTTACCTCTTAATCCATATTCTCCACTATTTCCTCTTGTAGATCCCAAATTAGTACATGATAATGATATACTTCCTAAACTTTCGTCTTCTTCATCTCCGTCTTCTTCCGCTTGTTCTTTCTCTTTATCCGCTTCATCAGCTTCTTTTTGCTGTTGTTTTTTTGTTTTTTTAGTATTTGGACTATTTTGATTATTGGAAGAATTATTTGGATTTGATTCTGAATTGGCATTTGCATTACCACTATTAGCTCCATTTCCACCTTTACTATTAGTTGAAC
>Ga0209634_1002199_pt1 | contig 13811 bp, 9 predicted proteins | sample LinPmetageLP40_FD_184043 | JGI IMG/M metagenome (GOLD analysis project Ga0209634, IMG submission 184043) | Marine viral communities from the Pacific Ocean - LP-40 (SPAdes) (version 2) | ecosystem: Environmental > Aquatic > Marine > Oceanic | place: Pacific Ocean | collected 2010-08-26
GATCCAATAACATAACCACCAGGTGATCTGTTTCGTTAGGGTCCTGCTGCCAGCGTTTAAAATAAAGTTCACAACCCCTTCGGTTATATAATCCGGTCAGTGCGTCTTGTTGGGCTAATTGTTTTACGGCTTCGGCTTCTTGTACTCGACGTGTAACATCATGCAAAACACATTCAATGATCTCTTTATCATTCTCTTGATCACGGCTGACCGTTAAAATGCAATGAACCCAACAAGGTGTTCGCCAAGCTAAGGTTAATAGCAGATCGGCTTCAGCGGTTTCTTCAGTACTTCGAGCCCTTTCAATCAAGTTTGTAACCGCATCATGATCAGAAAATGCAAGGCTAAAAATATCCTGTTGTGGAAGCGTTTCCATATGTGAGGCACTGAGCTTGATAATAGAATCGAGCAACACTGGGTTATGATGCAGTAATCGCCCCTCTTCATCCGTCACCATGATGCCAACATGGGAACTGGCAAACACATTACTAAAGTGCTGGTTCATGCGCTCAATTTGTAAGCGCAATTCGCGCTCGGCTTGAATGGCCACACAAGTCACCGATAAAAAACCATTCACACTGTAGGTCACCATGCCAATTTCATCTTGCTTGTGTATACCAGAGACATTAATAAATCCCTTTTCACCCGGCGTGGTGGCGGATACCTGATCCGCTAAATGGCGCAAAGGAGAAGCCACAAGTAAGTTAGTGGCAAACATAGAAGCAATACCCAATATCAAGGTGAGTAAAACCAGCATAAAAATATAGTTTGCGGCATTACGGGCAGCGCGCTGCGAAATCAGCTTAGTATTGGGCCATACATTTATGACACCTATCCCCTCATATTGATCAACCGGTGAATAGAGAGAGTAATATCGTTTTTCATCATCGTTCAGCGTAATCTGAGACTGATTATCGCGTTTAAGTAATTTAACGAAGTCCCCTTTACCGACTATTTGTGCGGCAAGAATCTCATCATCTTCTAGTAGCCCCTGAAGCACTTCTTGCGCAATCTCTTCATTAGAGACATACGTGGCAATGGCCGCAGAGGAACTCAGCACCCCCACCAAACGCTGTTGCTGGACTTGCGCCTCTTTTTCATAACGCTCAACACCGAGGTTATTAATAATAGGCGCTGCAATGGCAATAAAAACCATACCGCACAAAGTCAGTACTACATTGAGTTTACGGCGTATGCTCCAGCGACCGATCAATTTCACTTACTCTATTACCCAACTATCTATGCAGGATAGTACAGTTTGACTCTTTAAGAGGGCTTTACCGTTTTAAGAGGGCTTTACCGTTTACCCACATGAAAACCATGGGTCAGGTCATTGATCCCCGAACCAAACTCGCCGGATGCAGCTCCCCTCTCAAAAAATAAATATTAATGAATATAAGGGCACCTTTTTATAAACCTCAGGATTAAGGGCAAGGTATTTATGGCATCAGATTGACTTGGTTTTTAACGAAAGCTGAATTCTTGACCTATTATTAACGCAGACATAAATAAGAGAAGCCCTCATGCGCCTTGCCATCATTTTTCTGCTCGTCATTATGAGTCACATCATTCACGCCAACCCCCTAGAAGACGTCATATACAAAAAAGACGGCACCATTTTGCGCGGCACTTTAATTGAGCAAGACTTTGCCAATGGTAAATATAAAATCCAGCTCACTGGTGGCAGTGTATTCAGTGTGGATAAAAACGATATTGAAAAAATTGGGAAAGAAGCCCCGTTAGCTGGCAGCTCAAATTCGGGGGTGAATATCAACATCAATAACAGCCCAAGCATTCAACAAAATCCACAGGTTAATCAAACTGCCCATCAAAACACTGACTTAAACCCAACCCATAAAACCCGTGGCACCTTTTACATTGGCACGATGAGCCATACCTTAAAAACCAAAACGGTGTTTGGTGAAAATGAATTTACCTACTCAGGGTTAAATATCGCAGGGCAAATCAATGCTAATCAACACCTTGCGGCCTATGCTGACCTAAACATTGGTTCTTTCAGTGAAAAAGTAGAAACTGACAACAATGGTAATTCCACCACCTATTCTGGCAGTGATCTGGCCGATGAAGATTATTCAAGTGCGCAGTTGGCCGTGATTTTAAGTACAAATTTATATGAAGGTTGGCAATTTTTTACAGGCCTTGGGGTGTACAGTGAATCCTATGAAACAGGCACTGAGTCCTTCACTAGCACAGGCTCAGACTTCCAACTAGGATTAGGCTATAGCTGGCAAAGCCTACAACTTGTGGTGAGAATAAACGTACTCAACAGTGCTGACTACTCTGACGCAGTTGACAGCAGTAGCACTGGGCATTTGCAACTTGGGTTTAATTTCTAATCATCACTACATTAGGAGCTATTTAGTTACAAATACCAGTGTTTAAATCCATGAAGCATGATTTGGGTTTTGGCCATTCGTGGTATCATGTGCAAGTCATGCTGCGTTTTAGCGGTGATTTAACCAACAGCCAATCCAATTCCGATGCACAGTCCTCTGAGGTCGTAATGGATTTGGGTTACAACTTTTAAGATCCTTATGCCAGATACACAAAACGCTATTACAGTTTCTAACGCAGGCCTGTTCGTGCGCCTTGCGGCTTTTCTTTATGATGCATTATTAGTGCTTGGGCTGTGGTTTCTCATTGCCGTGATTTTTGTTGTGGCCAATGGCGGCGAGCACGTGGCAACCCACGACCCGTTTCTTCCCAGTGCCTTATTCATTGCTACCTTGTGGTTTAACATGCATTTCTGGCGCAGAGGTGGTCAAACCCTAGGCATGCGCGCTTGGCGTTTGCGTTTACTGAATACCAATAAAGGCCCGCTCACCATGACACAATGCATGTTGCGCTTTTTAGTGGCCATAGGCTCCCTTGGCTTGGCTGGTATTGGTTACCTGTGGATGTACATTGATAAAGATGGCCTCACCTGGCATGACAAATACAGTGAAACCCGGGTAGTTCAAGAGCCAAAGAAGAAAGCTTAAACCGTCTATTCAACGCCCCTTTTAAGGGGCGTTTTTCATTTCTACACCCTTGCGCTAACCACTAGCCACCCGCACTTCTAGCTTTCAACTGCCCTCACGTCCTACGTGCAGTACGCCCCTACGCTAGCCAATTAAACAAGCTTATCTTTGGAATTCGCCTTACACTTTGCTGCTTTAATTCTACTTCCTGATCAATTGGTCAGATATTTGCTTAGGGTTTGGATCAATAGAATTATGAGATATGAAAACAATGAAAATAATCCTGACCTTTTGGTTAGCTTTAATAGGTCTCCATGTATCGGCGATCCCCCTGAAGGTAGCCTTTGTTTATGTCAGTCCAGCAGGGGATGCTGGCTGGAGCTATAGCCATGAGCTGGCTCGTCAGTATGTGGAAACAAGATTTGGCGACAAAATTGAAACTAACATAGTGGAATCCGTCCCCGAAGGGCGCCAAGCGCGAGATGTCATTACTCGCTTAGCCCAGAACAACGATATGGTCTTCACCACTTCTTGGGGTTATATGATCCCCACCGCCCGCATTGCCGAGCAGTACCCGAATGTTAAGTTTGAACATGCAACCGGAATGCGTCGTGGGGACAACCTGTCTACCTATGCCACCCGTGCTTATGAAGCGCGCTATCTGTCTGGCATCATAGCGGCCAGCATGAGCCAATCAGGGCGTTTAGGATATGTTGCTGCGCACCCGATTGCTGAGGTGATTCGCGGCTTAAACGCCTTTACCCTTGGGGCACAGAGCATTAACCCGAATATCAAGGTGGAAGTGCAATGGACAAACGCCTGGTATGCACCGACTAAATCCGAGGCGCTTACCCATGGCTTAATTGACAAAGGAGCCGATGTCATTGCCCACCATGTGGATACCCCAACGCCGATAAAAGTGGCCCAGGCTCGTGGCGTGTACGCCATTGGTTACCACACAGACATGAGTGCTTTTGGCCCTGATAGCCACCTTGTATCCGTGGTGCATGATTGGGGGCAAATATACGCCAGCCGTATTCAATCTGTGATGGATAACACCTGGTCGGCAAAGGATTTATGGCCAGGCTTAAAACAAAATACCTCTCACCTTGCGTCTATTAACCCCAAGCTGCCACAAGATATTATTGAAAAAATAAATGCCGCCACACAGGCCATCAAACAAGGTGAGCTTGCCATCTTTGCAGGGCCTATCAGTAATTATCGATCACGCATTCGAGTCAGAGAAGGTGACGTATTAACCGACACCGAGCTATTGAGAATGAACTGGTATGTTGAGGGCATTGAGGGGGATCTTAGATTCTTTTGATTTTGTGCACCTTTGTCACACACGTATTGATTTGGCGCACCAATACTAGGCAATTAAAATTATAAAAGGCGCCTATTCATTCGTGGGACGCCCTGTTCTTAGTAATATTAATATTGGCATTCAACTTGCAAAATCTAGGTACAGGGTAATCTTGGCTTTTGGCCAAACTTAGGTGAGTCATCACAGCCTGAAAACAATTTGCAATAGAATAGCTAGGGTTCCGGCTTTTATGAAAGCGACTGGTCCAAGAGCTATCGACCTTTCTAAAATTCTTAAGTGTTTTTTGTAAGGTTACACGGCGGGGAAAAAGCCCGGGAGAATCGATTGGCACTAGCCAAGATTACTCGTGTGTAACTTTTAAATACTTGGGAGAACCCAATGAAAACCTTTACTTCTCGCTTATTACTGAGCGCATCCATTGCTCTTAGTACCCTCAGTGCATCTAACCTTGTACAAGCCAAAGAAGATTTCAAAGTGTGCTGGTCTATCTACGTAGGCTGGATGCCTTGGGAGTACGGACATGAATCAGGCATCGTTAAAAAGTGGGCTGACAAATACGACATTAATATCGATGTTGTACAGTTCAATGATTACGTTGAATCCATGAACCAATACACCGCAGGCGAGTTCGACGCTTGCACCATGGCAAACGTTGATGCGTTAACCATTCCTGCCGCTGGCGGTGTTGACTCTACCGCACTGATTGTTGGTGACTTCTCTAACGGTAATGATGCCGTCATCTTAAAAGAAGGCAACACAATTAAAGATGCAAAAGGTCAAAACATTAATCTTGTTGAACTAAGTGTTTCTCACTACTTACTTGCTCGTGGCCTAGAGAGTGTCGGTCTTTCAGAGAAAGATGTAAAAGTCGTTAACACATCGGACGCTGACCTAGTGTCCGCATACACCACCAGCGATGTTTCTGCGGTGGCCACTTGGAATCCTCTTGTAAGTGAAATCTTAGGCATGCCGAAAGCCAATAAAGTATTTGATAGCTCAAATATTCCTGGTGAAATCATTGATACCTTAATCGTCAATACAAAAACCTTAGAAGAAAATCCAAAGCTGGGTAAAGCCTTGGTAGGCGCTTGGTATGAAATCATGGCTGAAATGAAAAAAGACAAAGCCGTGCGTGAACACATGGGTAAAGCATCCGGTACAGATTTAGCGGGTTTTGAGTCTCAACTTTCTTCAACCAAAATGTTTTATGAAGCAGGCGAAGCGGTTGAGTTTGTGAACAGCCCAGCACTTAAAAATACCATGCAGTATGTGGCTGAGTTTTCATTCAAACATGGCTTGTTAGGTGAAGGAGCTGCTGATGCAGGCTTCATCGGTATTGAGACCCCAACGGGTGTATTTGGTAACAAGGACAACATTAAGTTGCGTTTTGATCCAAGCTACATGGAAATGGTTGCTAACGGCGGTTTGTAATCACGATTCAAAGCAGCACTCTCCAAGTGAGAGTGCGAACAACACGAACGTTGTTCACTCAAATAGCATGAAACACAAGAGAGCATTATGAATCGCTGGATCAACAAAACACCATCACGACCTTTCGCTGTATTTTTAGGTGTGCTGCCTTTTATTTTACTCATGGCACTTTACCAGTGGGGCTCTGATACCCGCAAAGCGGAAAACCCAAACGATAAATTATTACCCAGCGTCAGTGAGTTTCACAGCGCCATTGACCGCCTAGCCTTCACCCCAAGTAAACGCACGGGTGAGTACTTATTTTGGCAAGACACCAAAAGCAGCCTACAGCGCTTGTTAATGGGTGTCGCCGTTGCCGCGGCCATCGGCTTAATCATTGGCCTATTTACCGGTGCGATTCCATTACTGGGGGCAAACTTAAACCCTATTGTCACCGCAATTTCCTTGATCCCTCCTATGGCCATATTGCCATTGTTATTTATTGTGTTTGGTTTAGGTGAGTTATCAAAAGTTATGCTAATTGTCATTGGCATTACACCGTTTTTAATTCGCGATTTATACCAACGCACAAAAGACATTCCCAGTGAACAGCTGGTTAAAGCACAAACCCTAGGCGGTAATTCATTTCAAATTATTAATCGTGTATTACTGCCACAAATATTACCGCGCTTACTTGATGCGCTGCGTTTAAGTTTAGGCACGGCGTGGTTATTTTTAATTGCCGCAGAAGCCATTGCAGCCACTGATGGTCTAGGTTATCGCATCTTTTTAGTTCGCCGTTATTTGTCCATGGATGTGATCCTGCCTTATGTTTTATGGATCACTGTATTGGCGTTCTTATTGGATTGGTTGCTGATGAAGACTAGCAAAAAAGCCTTCCCTTGGTATCACGCGGCGAAATAGAGGTCATTATGTCTGATTATCAAATTGAATTTCGCCATGTTGAAAAATCCTACGGCGATAACCTTGTTTTAGAAAATATTAACTGCCAAGTAAAACAAGGTGAGTTTATTACCATGGTGGGGACATCCGGCTGTGGTAAGAGTACTTTTTTAAAAATGCTGCTTGGCACGGAGTTTCATACTAAAGGCGAAGTACTGTTAGATGGGCAACCCATCTTAGCCGAGCCCAGTCCTGAGCGTGGCATTGTCTTTCAAAAATACTCCGTTTTTCCTCACTTAACCGTACGAGACAATGTTGCCATATCAAAAGAGTTTGAAAGCAGCATCATTGGTCGTCTATTTGGTAAAAAACGCAAACAAGCACTCTATGAGGCCGATCAATGGCTGGATGCCGTTGGTCTATTAAGCGCTAAAGATAAGTACCCCCATGAATTATCCGGTGGTATGCAGCAACGTCTGGCCATTGCTCAAGCGCTTATTCAACATCCCAAAGTATTATTACTGGATGAACCTTTTGGTGCATTGGACCCAGGCATTCGCAAAGACATGCACAAACTGGTTTTAGATTTATGGCAGAAATATAACCTAACCATTTTTATGGTGACCCATGATTTAGAAGAAGGGTTTTATTTAGGCACCCGCTTATGGGTATTTGATAAAACCCGTCATGACCCCCATGCACCAAATCGCTTTGGTAGTACTATCACATTTGATTTGCCCGTGGGTAAAACCGATGAAGAAAGTTTAGAAATTATTGAAGAATCATTATCGCTACACGCATTGTCTGCGTAGTGAGGAGCCTATGACACAAACCAGCAAAAACTATCACGCCCTGGTAAACGACAAGGTTTACCGCACCACAATTCCAGGTGCCAGCCATTGGTCCACCATGATCAGAAAGGGCACACAGTTAAATATCAAAGATCTTAATGGCGGCGCGAATCTAGCCATGTTGTTTTTTAACCCTTATCAGCTGGATGAAAAATACAACGCCCCTGATACCCTAAAATGTCAGCACACGTTCAAGCTGACACAAGGACACTGCTTATACAGCGATATGGGGCGTATCTTTTGCTCGGTGATTGAAGACAGCTTTGGTTGGCATGAGAGTGTGTGCGGTAACAGCCATGCAAGTCATATTGAAAAACAATTTGGAAAACGAGATTACCAAACACAGCACAACCAGTGGTTACAAAATGGATACGACAGCTTTTTAGTCGAACTTGCCAAGTACGGATTAAAAGCCCAAGACATGGCCGCCAATGTTAATTGGTTCAGTGAAGTGAGTAGCGATGACAACGGCAACCTGTCTCTGAGTCGCCAAAGCCAAGCTGGTGATAACGTCACTCTACGTTTTGAAATGGATACATTAGTGGTCATGCATACTTGCCCGCACCCGTTATCGCAAGCCGCTGAATATCCAAAAACCCCCATCGCAATTACCTTGAGCCAAGCGGATCATGTGGCCATGAATGATGCTTGCATGAATCATTGCCCTGAAAATCAGCGCGGTTTTGAAAATAACGCGCTCTACCATTTTGGTTTGTAAATAACAGCATGATTAAAACAACAGCATTAAAAACACAGCGCACTCAAATTCTTGAAAACAACGCGCTCTACCATTTTGGTTTGTAAAAACATTATGATTAAAGACAGTCTATTACCAACACACTCCGCTCATACCACTCAAACGGTGGATGCCGGTGATTATTATTTTGGCATTGTTAAAGCCGGTGAAACCATTCGCATTGTTGATCTTAAAGGCAACCAAGCAGCGGACACCTTATTTTACAATGCCAATGACGTGAGCGAGCGTTATAGCGCCATGGATACAGTGCGTGAGCAAGGTGCGTTGTATCTCACCGCAGGTAGCGTACTAAAAACCAACCTCAATAATGACTTATTAGAAATTGTTGCTGACACCTGTGGCCGTCACGATACAGTAGGCGGCGCATGCGCCACTGAATCCAATACCGTACGCTACGACTTAGAAAAACGTTGCATGCATGCTTGCCGTGATAGCTGGATGCTCGCCATTCAAGCGCACCCAGAATTTAATTTAAAAAAAGAAGACATCACTCATAATATTAATTTTTTTATGAATGTCCCGATTACCCGTGATGGTAAGCTCACCTTTGAAGATGGCATATCCGCACCAGGCAAGTACGTAGAGCTGCAAGCAAAAATGGACACCTTGGTATTAATTTCCAACTGCCCACAACTAAACAACCCCTGTAATGGTTATGACCCAACCCCAGTTGAAGTATTGATTTGGTCGTAAGCGTTACCTAAAAAATTAAGTGTTCGCACTTCGAAATCAGGACGACCTGATTTAGCTATTCATCATCGGGACGACCCGTCAGTTTGGAGCCGTTTATGTTTAATACGGTCTTAATTGCAAACCGCGGTGCCATTGCTACGCGCATTATTCGCACCTTAAAAAAACTCAACATTCAATCTGTGATTGTCTATCACGAAGCCGACAAAGACTCCCTGCATGTGCAAAACGCGGACATCGCCGTTAGCTTAGGTGAGGGCTCGGTTGCTGACACCTATTTGAACATTGAAAAAATTATACACATTGCCAAACAGCATAATGTTCAAGCCATTCATCCAGGTTACGGTTTTTTAAGTGAAAATACCGAATTTGTAAAAGCCTGTGAAACCAACAATATTATCTTCATTGGCCCAACCGTTGAGCAGATGAATCTGTTTGGTTTAAAGCACCAGGCCCGTGATGCTGCCCTTGCCGCCGGTGTCCCCTTGGTGCCGGGTTCGCCTTTATTAACTCAACTCAAAGATGCCATTAATTGGGCCAAGGATGTAGGCTACCCGATCATGTTAAAAAGTACCGCCGGTGGTGGTGGTATTGGTATGCAAGCGTGTTATAGCGAAACAGAGTTAAGCAAAGCCTGGGACAGTGTAAAACGTCTCGGTGCAAATTATTTTTCCAATGATGGCGTATTTTTAGAAAAACTGATTCAACGTGCACGACACATAGAAGTACAAATTTTTGCTGACGGTAAAGGCAAGGCTATTAGTTTTGGCGAACGGGACTGTTCGGCGCAACGTCGCAATCAAAAAGTCATTGAAGAAACGCCCGCCCCTAATTTATCCCAAGCGTTACGTGAAGAACTTCACGCTACTGCCGAGCGCTTAATGGCGTCGGTTAAGTATCGCAATGCCGGTACCGTGGAGTTTATTTATGACGAGGCAGAAAAAGCATTTTACTTTTTAGAAGTAAACACCCGCTTACAAGTCGAGCACGGTGTGACCGAGCAAATTTGGGGCATTGATTTAGTTGAGTGCATGATCAAACAAGCCGCTGGCGCACTCAGCGATCTCACACAATTAAAGGCCAAGCTAACACCCAAAGGACACAGTATTCAGGCACGCATTTACGCCGAAAACCCGGCACAAGATTTCATGCCCAGCAGCGGTTTGTTATCCCATGTTTTATGGCCCGAACATGACAATGCCAACTATCAAGCGGGTAACTGTCGTATTGATACCTGGATCGAATCCGGTATTGAAGTGCCCGCTTTATTTGACCCTATGTTAGCCAAAGTCATTGTCACTGAAGCCAGTCGTGCCCAAGCCATTGCCAAGTTAGACGACGCCCTTGAGCAAAGTGTTATTTATGGTATTCAAACCAACCTGCCTTACGTACAAGCAATATTACGCGCACCGATGGCGGCACAAGGCACAATCTTAACCAATAGTTTGGCGGACTTTTCAATAAGCTCACCTACGTTTAATGTGATTAGCGGCGGCACACAAACTACGATTCAAGATTACCCGGGCCGACAAAACCATTGGCATGTGGGCGTACCGCCATCTGGCCCCATGGATGCCATGAGCTTTCGTTTGGCCAATGGGCTTCTACAAAATAATACTTATGCTGGCGCATTAGAGATCACTTTAAACGGCCCAACCTTAGCCTTTAATGTGGATTGTGATGTGGCCATTGTAGGCGCCGAGTTTGCCGTGACCCTAGACGATGAACCGGTTGATATGAATCAGGTGATTCATATCAAAGCAAAACAGACACTAGCCATAGGCAAAATAAAAGACCGTGGTGCCCGTTGTTACCTTGCGGTAAAAGGCGGTATTCAATGCCCTGGTTATCTGGGTTCAAAATCCACCTTTACCCTGGGGCAGTTTGGTGGTCACGTGGGCAGAGCCCTGCGTGCGGGTGATGTCATCGAGCTGGCCAAAGAGTGCGCCCGCGTGCGCAAAACAACGCAGCAAACTCCCACTCAACTTGAGAACTACAACCCACTTGTTACACCGGATATCACACAGCTGCGCGTGATTTATGGCCCTCATGGTGCCCCTGATTTTTTCACAGATGAGGACATTAAAACGTTTTTAAATCACACATGGGAAGTGCACTATAATTCATCACGGACCGGGGTACGCTTGGTTGGACCTAAACCACAATGGGCACGCAAAAGTGGCGGCGAAGCGGGCATGCACCCATCAAACATTCACGATAACGCTTACGCATTTGGCACCGTGGATTTCACTGGCGATATGCCTGTTATCCTCGGGCCAGATGGCCCTTCTTTAGGTGGCTTTGTATGCCCTGCCACCGTGATCACCGCAGACCTTTGGAAACTAGGGCAGCTAAAGGCGGGCAGCAAAATTCAGTTCATTCCGGTGAGCCATGAACAAGCGGTGAAACTCGAACAACAACAAACAAATAACATAGAGCAACTCACGCCTGCTCACATTGAAGCAAACGGCTTTGAATTTGAAAGCTTACCAAGCCCTATTATTCATCAAACAAAAATCGGTGATGACGACATTGTTTGCCGTCTAGCGGGGGATCACTTTTTATTAGTCGAACTTGGCCCGCTAGAATTAGATATTGCCCGTCGCTTCAAAGTGCATGCACTCATGCTGTGGTTAGAAGAACACAAACTGGCCGGCATGAAAGAACTCACCCCAGGTATACGTTCACTGCAAGTTCATTATGATTCACAAAAAATCACGCTACTTGAATTAACCCAACTGATTGATCAAGCCTGTGAATACGTAGCCACTACTGAAAACTTAACGGTGCCATCGCGCACGGTTTATTTGCCGCTCAGCTGGGACGACGCGGCGTGCCAGTTAGCCATTGAAAAATACATGCAGTCCGTGCGCAAAGATGCTCCATGGTGCCCAAGCAACTTAGAATTCATTCGTCGTATTAATGGCCTTGCGGATATTCAGGCGGTGAAAGACACGGTGTTTAATGCCGAGTACTTAGTCATGGGGTTAGGCGATGTGTACCTGGGTGCACCGGTTGCCACACCACTGGACCCAAGACACAGATTAGTCACCACCAAGTACAACCCAGCAAGAACCTGGACCGCTGAAAACTCCGTGGGCATTGGCGGCGCGTACATGTGTGTTTATGGCATGGAGGGCCCCGGTGGCTATCAATTCGTTGGGCGCACCTCCCAAATGTGGAACCGCTACCATCAGACCCATGACTTTAAGCAACCTTGGCTACTGAGATTTTTTGATCAAATTAAATTTTATGAAGTGAGCCCAGAAGAACTTGCCCACATTCGCGAAGCCTTACCCAAGGGGCAGGTGTCATTAAAAATTGAAGAAACGCAATTCAGTTTAAATGAGTACCAAACGTTTTTAGATAAAAACGAAACGGAAATCTCAACGTTTGTGCAATCAAGAGAACAAGCCTTTGAAGAAGAACTCACCCGCTGGAAAGAAAACGGTCAACTGACATTTGAACCAGTTGAAGCGCAAGCTGCTGACAACGATGAATTCCATCTACCCGAGAACTGCCAAGCCATGGACAGCCCAGTTTCAGGCAGTGTTTGGCAATGCAAGGTGAATGCTGGCGACACAGTTGCAGCAGGTGATGTATTAATGGTTTTAGAATCCATGAAAATGGAGATTGAAATTCACGCCACCCAAGCGGGCACGGTACACAGTTTATTAAAACAACAAGGGCAATCGGTTTGTGCGGGCCAACCCTTAGTGATTATTGAAGAACAAGCAAGCGCTGAATTAACACAAACATTGGCATAAGCATTTTTTAAAAACAGAATTAGGTAACCCACATGTTTAACTTAAATATTACCGCCCTTAAACAGGCCTACACAAAAAACGACATTACCCCTAGCGAATTAATATTGGCACTGCGTGAACAAGCCCTTAGCCAACAAGATCATAATGTGTGGATCACATTATTAGACGAAGCCAAACTGAATGAATACCTTGCGTATCTAGACGGAAAAAACCCAGACGATTTGCCTCTTTATGGTGTGCCCTTTGCCATCAAAGATAATATTGATTTAGCCGGTGTGCCCACCACCGCCGCCTGCCCTGACTTTGCCTATACACCAACAGAAAATGCCTTTGTGGTTGAGCAATTGTTAAAAGCCGGTGCCATCCCTTTGGGTAAAACCAACCTTGATCAATTTGCTACCGGATTAGTGGGCATGCGCAGCCCATACGGTGAAGGCAAAAATGCATTTAATACCGATTATATATCCGGTGGCTCAAGTGCCGGCTCCGCGGTAAGCACCGCCCTTGGCCAAGTGAGTTTTGCATTAGGCACCGATACCGCAGGCAGTGGCCGTGTACCGGCTGCATTAAATAATTTAATTGGTCACAAACCCACAAAAGGTTTGTTCAGCAATACGGGGCTTGTACCTGCGTGTTTAAGTTTGGATTGCATCACGGTGTTTGCACTTAACACCCAAGACGCGGCCTTAGTCACCAGTGTCGCAGCTCAATATGACAAACAAGACAGCTACGCCCGTGAAAATAAACCAGATAACTTATTGCGTTATTTTGAACCAAAATTACCCGAGCAATTTACCTTTGGTGTGCCATCAAGCTTAGATTTCTATAACAACCCAGAAACACAGGCCTTGTTTGAAAAAACCGTGGCACAACTTGAAAGCCTTGGGGGAAAAAAAGTCGATGTGGATTTTGCACCGTTTATTGAAGCAGCAAAATTATTATACGAAGGCCCATGGGTCGCCGAGCGCTGGTTAGCGGTAAAAGAGGTAAAACGTGAATCCATGTTGCCAGTAATTCAAACCATTATTGGCAGCGCCGAAGGTAAAACCGCCGCGGATGCCTTTAGCGCGCAATACCAATTACAAGCGTTTAAAAAAATCTGTGATGCACAAGTGGATGCCGTCG
>Ga0209634_1002202_pt1 | contig 13806 bp, 8 predicted proteins | sample LinPmetageLP40_FD_184043 | JGI IMG/M metagenome (GOLD analysis project Ga0209634, IMG submission 184043) | Marine viral communities from the Pacific Ocean - LP-40 (SPAdes) (version 2) | ecosystem: Environmental > Aquatic > Marine > Oceanic | place: Pacific Ocean | collected 2010-08-26
ATGATACTCAAGGCAGTAAAAACGTTTCTGTTGGTAACTTTACACTTGCTACTCAAAACTTTACTTCTGCTACAGATTCTTACAATACAGCCGTGGGTCATGGCGCAGGAGAAGCAGTAACCACAGGTGTAAATAACACCCTTATTGGTGGTTTAGCAGGGGATGCAGCAACAACTGCCGAAGCTCTTACTGCTGTTGGGAAAGGTGCTTTGAGTGCCAACACTACAGGTAATTTTAATGTTGCTGTTGGAGCTATAGCATTATTAGATAATACTACTGGTGCAAATAATGTTGCTGTTGGACTAAGTGCTTTAGAAAATAATACTTCTGCATCAAATAATACTGCTATAGGACACGAATCTCTTAAAGCAAACACTACAGGTACACAAAATACAGCAGTAGGTTCACAATCCTTATTAGCAGCCACTACAGGTGCTAGTAATACAGCAGTAGGTTATCAGTCTGGTATTTCTATAACTACAGGGAATCACAATACAAGTGTTGGTGAACTTTCGTTATTTGATAACACTACAGGTAATCAAAATACAGCACTCGGTAGAGCAGCTTTATTTGATAATACTACAGGTGGTAATAATACATCTGTAGGCTATAACTCACTATTACTAAACACTACAGGTGCTAGTAACACTGCTTTAGGTGCAAGTGCACTAGATGCAAGTACTACAGCATCCAATAATACAGCTATAGGTTATGCTTCTTTAACAGCAAACACTACAGGTGCTAGTAACACAGGTATTGGTAATAATGCTTTAGTTGCCAATACTACAGGTACTCAAAATGTTAGTCTAGGCTCTCATGCTTTACAGACAACTACTACTGGTGATTCTTGTATTGGTATTGGGTATAACGCTAATTCTTCTTCAGCTACTGCTGATGGAGAGTGTACTTTAGGTAATGGTGATATTAGTACTCTTCGCTGTAATGATACTTCAATTTCATCCTTGTCTGACTCTCGCGACAAAACTAACATTATAGACTCACCTTATGGGTTGGACTTTATTAAGACTGTTAGACCTGTCCAGTTTAAATGGGAAACTAGGGACGGCAATGTAAAAGATGGTAGCACTCGTATAGGCTTTATAGCACAGGAATTATTAACAGCTACTGATGGAAAAAACGCTATATTAGATTTAGTAATGGACAACAACACCGACAAGCTAGAAGCTAAGTACGGTAACTTGTTACCTATTGCTATAAAAGCTATACAGGAACAAAACGCTTTAATAGAGTCATTAACGGCTCGTATAACAACCCTAGAAGGGTAACAACAAAAAAGGAGAATAAAATGGCACAAACAGTAACAGAATGTTTAGCAGCAGGAACTGATAGCGTAACTTTAATTGACGGTGTAAAAGCTGGAAGTTGGGACGTTACAGGAATGACACAAGCTGAAATAAACGAGATGGTTCAAAGAAACGTAGACCACTTATCTACAATCTTACTATACGAACCAGTTGATTCTGATGATGACACTCCAGATGTAAAAGGAGCAGCAAGTAATTTAAAAACTACTCACGTTGCAGCAGTTACAACTGGTACTGATTACATCGCAGCAAATTAATAAGCTATGGAATTAACACCATATTTGTTTTGGAACATCTTCATAACATTGGTGTTAGCTCCGGTGCTTTATGGCATCAAACAAAACACATCAGAAAATAAACGCATTGACATATTGCTTAACAAGACTCGTGAAGAGATTGCAAAAGAGTATGTAACTAAATCAGAACTTAAAGATGACATGGGAATCCTCATGGATAGAATAGATAAAATTGGAGAAAAGCTTGACAAACTCTTTGAAGTTAAGTAAAATATATAACTATGAAAAATAAAAAAACAATACGTAAAAGATATAATAAAGGTTCTAGTAAAAGAGCAAATTATGTTAAAGCCGGTAATGTTTCGGTTGCATCAGGCAGAGCTAAACCAACAAAAAAAGAAGAGGATAAAGTTACTCAACCGGGTGGACCGGGTCCCGGATTCAGTGTAGAAGAAGAAAAAAAATCTCGTGAACAAGATGAAAAAGACGCTGCTGCTGAAGCAAGAAAAAGATTATTAGAAGATAGAAAAAGAAAACAAGCAGCTGAAGATGCAGCAGAAAAAAGAAAAGCTGCTGCTGAAGCACGATTAGAAGCTGAAGAAAAAAGAAAAGCAGAAGAAGCTGCAAGAAAAGCTGCTGAAGCAAAAGCAAAAGAAGAAGAAGAAGCAGAAGCAAAAAGAAAAGAAGAAGAAGCAGAAGCAAAAAGAATAGCAGCACTTCAACAAAAAGAAGATGACAGAATAAGAGACGAAGAAGACAGAAAACCTCCAGAAGAAGATGAAGATGATATTGGTGATGAAGGTGATGAAGGTGATGAAGACGATGATAATACTGGTGACGAAGGTGACGAAGGTGAGGAAGAAAAAGAAAAAGAAAAAACTCCTCCGCCATCTGTAGGAACAGCAGCAGGACAAAAAGAAAGACAAGAAAGAGCTGGAAGAACAGCAAAGCAAATGGAAGACATTGCTTCTGGTAAAGTATCTTTAGAAGATATTGGGGCTGAAGCAAAAGCTGCTCAAGTTGAAGAAGCAAAAAAAGACGAGTTAATGACTGGAGACGGTACTTTTATAGAAGCAGACGATGCTGCTATGCAAGGTGAAGATTATCAAGCTGAAGTAGATACTAAAGAAACAATTACTACAGAAACAGCAGATACTGTAGAAGAACAAGAAAAAATTAAAGCTCGTACATATGAGGCTTTTGAATCAGAACAAGCACCTAAAGTTAAAAAAGTTATAGGTACTCTTTCAGAAGAATCTAAAGCAAAACTTATAGATGAAGTATCTTTAACAAGCCCAGCAGAAGCACAACAAATTGTAGACTCAGTAGCTAAAGCTGCACAAGCTGTAGATGTAGAAGGAGTATTATCTTCTGGTGCTTTTGCTAAAAAAGTAACAGGATTAAAAGTACAAGTAAATGAAACACCTGATGCAGAAAAACAAGAAAGAGAAGTAATACTTGGAAAACCTGCTCAAGGAATAGAAGCTAAAATAGTAGACACAATAGGCTATGAAGCTTATACACAAAGACGTGTTAAAGGACAAGCTGCAAAAAGTGCTGCAGCAGATATGATTGTTCAAACTTCAGACATGCCACCAGAAATAGCTGCTGCTATTGTTGAAGACCCAGCAACTGTAGATGCTCAATTAGATGAACAACCTGTAGAAGTAAAAGCTGCTATTGCTGCTTTGCCAACCGAAGCTTTAGTATCTTCACAGATGGAAAGTTTACTTTCTGGTATGGAAGATGGTAATATACCAGCTTGGGCAAGACCAGCTGTAGCTGCTGTTAATCAAGGTATGGCTGCTAGAGGTCTTAGTGTTTCTACTGTAGGTAGAGATTCACTTTTTAATGCTGTTATTCAAAGTGCTATGCCAATGGCAATGAATAATGCACAAGCTTTACAAGCTAGGTCTGCTCAAAATTTAAGTAATGAACAACAATCTAATATAGAACAATCTAGACAAGACATGCAAAGACGTATGTCTAATTTAGCTAACAGACAAACAGCAGCTAGTCAAACAGCTCAGTTTGCACAACAAGTAGGAGTATTACAAAGTCAATTTAACCAAGATGCTGTAATGACTTCTGCTGCACAAAGACAACAAACAAGAACACAAAATTTACAAAATAGACAACAAGCTGCTTTAAAACAAGCTGAAATGGACCAACAAATGCAGGTTCAAAATTTAGCTAATGAGCAACAAATAGAATTAGCAGAACTTCAAATAGAAGCTAATGCTGAAGGAGCAGACCAAGCTGCAATTAATCAAGAAAGATTAGCAGAATTTCAAGTTGCTGCTAACTTTATGTCAAAAAATGCTGACTTTACACAGCAAATGAAACTTGCTAATCTAAGTAATGAACAGCAAATGGAACTAGCAAATCTTTCTTCAAAGAATAAAGCAGCCTCAGAACAATTAACTGTTGACCAACAAACAGAACTTGCAAATCTTAATAAGACTATGCAAACTAATTTGTTACAAGGTAAACTAGCTCAACAAATGGGTGTAGCTCAACTTAATGCTGACCAACAAAGAGCTATACAACATGCTTCAGTTGCAGCTAATATGGATATGGCAAACTTTAATGCTGACCAACAAAAAGCTTTAGCTGATAGTAAATTTATGCAAACTGTAGTTCTTACTAATATGAGTGCTAAACAACAAGCAGCTATGCAAGATGCAACAGCTTTAGCAGCTTTAGACCAAACAGCATTACAAGGTAATATAAAATTAAAAGCTGAAAATGCTAAATCATTTTTACAAATGGACTTAGCTAATCTTAATGCTGAACAACAATCTGCTGTACTACAAGCTCAATTAGACCAACAAGTATTGTTATCAGACACTGCTGCTAAAAATGCTGCTGAACAGTTTAATTCTAAAAGTGAAGCACAGACCGACCAGTTTATGGCTAATATGGGAATGCAAGTAGATATGAATAATGCAGCAAGAAATGATGCAATGGCTCAATTTAATGCTAATGCTAAAAATCAAGCTGAAGCAAGAAGAGTATCTAACAATGTTAATTTAGAAAAATTTAATTCTCAATTAAGTGCTAGTGTAGACCAGTTTAGTAAACAACAAGATTTTGCAAGAGAACAATTTAATTCTCAAAATGCATTAGTAATTGAACAATCTAATGTTGCTTGGAGAAGAGATATAACTAAAGCTAATACAGCTATGCAACAACAAGTTAATATGACTAATGCTCAAAATGCTTTTGCTATGTCACAAACAGCTCAAGGGCATTTGTGGCAAGAAATGAAAGATGAGTTTGATTATATATGGAAATCTTCTGAAAATGCAGAAGATAGAAAAGCTAATATAGCTGTTGCTGGTATGGGTGGAGAGCACTCTGGTTTAAAAAATAATAGTAATTTAGATAGATTACTTGATTTTTTAAAATTAATGGGTTAAAATAAAATAGGAAATAAAATGGGATTATTTAAAAAAATAAAAAAAGGATTTAAATCTGCATTTAAAGGAGTTTTTAAAAACATAAAAAAAGTTTTAAAAAATCCCGGCAGGGCTTTAAAAAAAGGATTAGGTAAAATGGGAGAAGCCTTTGGTAAATTAGGACCAATGGGTACATTAGCTTTATCGCTTATGCTTCCGGGTATAGGAGCTTTATGGGGTTCTTTTGGAACATGGGCTAGTGGTTTAACTGGTGTTATGGGTAATGTTATGACTGGTGTAGCTAATGCTGGTAATGCTTTAGGTAGAGTTTATTCTTCTATTACTGGTTTTGTTAAAGATACTGTTGGAGCTATTGGTAGAAATACTATTGGAAGAATACCTGTTGGTAATGGACAAAATTTAAATAATGTTTATGATAACTTTTCAAGTTGGGTAGGTAAAAAAACTGATAGTGCTAGAATGAAAATAGGAATAGAACCTTCAGACAGAATTAATATTAATAAAGTTACTAAAAACGCACAAAGTTTACAAGATGTTCCTGTTTTTGAAGGAGAGCTTCCAACTATGAATGTTAAACAAACAAGTATTTTAGAACCTACTAATTTAGAACTTCCTCAACCAAGTATGAATATTACTGCTCCTCCTGTTGATAATGTAACAACAGCTATTGCAAATACAGCAGATAGTGGGCTTGTTAATAAAATGCAAAATATGAATCAAACTGATTGGGATTCTATAGGCGTTGACAGATATGTAGATAGAGATTTTACTACACAAGAATTAAGTAAAATTAAAAGTTTTACACCAAAACAAAGTTTAATTAATAAACCAACACTACCTCAAGTATCTACTACAACTACTGTTGGTAGTCCAGTAATAAATCCTGATTATAATCCATTACAACCTACACAAACAACACAAATTATTACAGATATTAATCCTGTTAAACAAATAGTAGGTAATGATATTGAAATTGTTAAGTATGAACCAACAATAAGAACAGTTAAGTTAGAAGATTTAACAGAAGCTCAACTTGATTTTAATAATGAAAATTTAGAGTTTATTAATTTTAGTAATAAACAACATGATAATATATTTAAAGATAGTAGAATGACTAAAACAGACTCTATGGGTAATACTTTATTAGGTAAAGATGGTGGAACTATAACTACTAATAATCCTGATTATGGTCAATTAGATGTAATGAAAACAAAAAATCAAAAGTTAATGAATGCTGGTTCATTTATGTTAGGAGATAATTCAGAAGATGAAATTATGAATACAACTAATATTAATGTTACTCCTCTAACAACAGATGTAAGTACGTCTAATGATTATCAAAAAGATTTTGCTCCTCAATTTGCAGACGCAGGTTATGGAGGACCACAAAGTTTAGAAGGATTTATGAGTGCTGGTTTTTATGGTAACGACCCTTTTACTTTAGCACATAGAAAAATAATGGGACCAGTTGCTACACCGTTACCACAAGTATCTTAAAGGAATAAATTATGGAAAATCCAAATGTATATAGTCCTGAAATGGCAAAAAAAATAAGTAGTTATACTGGAGCAATTCCGGGACAAAGTTTAACAACTAGTACTGAAGAAAAACAGCCTTGGCAAGAAGCTCCAGAATTTGTTAATAGAAGAGAAGCAGAAATGTTTATTTTAGAAGAGCTTACTGATAAAGATAGATTTATATCTGTAACAGATATGATAGGTGAAGGTATGCCTTTAGATATTATAACTAGAGCTTATCTTATGGATGGATATGGTAGAGGTTTATGGGATGTTGACTTAATGACTTTATTAATAGAATCAGTTGGTTTTATTTTAATGGCTTTAGCTGAAAAAGTTGGTATAGATTATGAATTATATTCTGGTGATTCTGATGAAGAAGAAGATATATCTTCAGAAGTTGAAATAAAAAATATGAATAAAAGTGCAGACATTATTAAACAAGGAATAAAAAAAGTTGAAGGTGCTGGTATGACAACAATGAAAACCATGAATAAAAAATTAACAGAACAACTAGATTCTATACCACAAGAAACTATAAAAGAAGCTAAAAGTTTATTAGCTAAAAACGAGGACTAAGAATGAAAAGCCCATATACACAAGACATTGGTCAATATGCAAAAAGTATAGTAGACCCTGATTTACCTTTAGTAGACGAAATATTAGAAAAAGCAAAAGACTATAAAGTATTTAGAGGAGAAACACTTAAAGAAAATTTAGAACTTTTAGAAGAAAGTAAAACATATGATGTTGTTAAAGCTAAAAATAATTTAAGAGATTTAAATCAAGTAGATACAATTAATCAAGATATTCAAAATAGATTTAAAGGTAATGTAAATAATTGGGCTATGTTTAAAGCAAGAGAAGCTCTTAACAACGATATTTATTCTACGTTTGGTGTTACAGATATTGAAAATAATAAGTTAGATAAAATTTATCCTGATGTTTCTCAAAATGAAATAATACAAACAAGAGCAACTAATATTGCAAATAAATGGAAAGATTTAAAAGGTTCTGTTGACTCAGCAGGTTTTGAATACAAAGACATAGACGCTGGAGAAGCTCAAATAAATGATATTAATCAAAATATTTTTAATCAATTAAGCTCACAAAATAATTTTAAACTTATTAAAAGTCTTAAAAGTTTATACAAAGGACAAGGTTTTGATTTATCAAGTCCAGAATCTTTAAAAGCTCAATATGATAAAAAAATATCTAATTCTAAGTTTTCAGACTTAGAAGGTATTAATAATAAACTTAAAGCTTTATATACTTTAGACCCAACACTAGCAACAGAATATGAAAAAATTGTAAACAAAGCTGATGTTAGAAAAGGTGTAAAAGTTATAACAGAAGTAGAAGATAAAGTTATTACTTTACCTAGTGGTCAAACAGAAACACAAAAAGTAATTCAAACAACTACTTCATGGACAGATAAATTAGGAGACCTTCAAACTTCTTATACAGAAACAAATGCAACTAAAGCTGAGGCAGATGAAATTAAATTAGGAAGTGTAGAAAGAGATGAAATATTTATGTCTAGATTAAATACAGAAGGACAAATAAAATATTTTCAATTAAGAAACGGTGCAGATAAATTTTTACCACAACAAGCTTTTAATAAAGTAGAGTCAGAATTTAAATTAAGTTATCGAGAGTACTCAGCACAAGATTTAATTCTTTCTCAAACCGGTGTAGTACAAGCTGCTTTTGATAAATATCAAAAATTAAATTACTTTCAACCTAGAAAAATAGAAGCAACTCCTCTTGTTTTAAAAAAGGAAGTATCTGACTATTTAGAAACTGGTAAAAATAAACCAAATTATTATTATGATAACTTAAATGCTTTTGTTGCTAAAGAGTTTTTTCCAGAACAAAAAACATCTACAACTTTAAATGAAGGACAAAGTACATTTAATGTTGAACTTTCTGATACTTTAGAATGGCAAAATTATTTAAATACTCCTGAAGCAGCAAAATTTGTTAATGATTTAAAAGATGATATACTAAAAAATAAAGAAGATGAATTAAGAGTTGAGTTTGAAAATGGTGATTTTACTAGAGTAAATGCTAATGGTATCTATTCTGATAAAACAGACCCTACAGTTTTCCCTACAGACATATTACTTATGAATGGTATGTCAGATTTACCAGAAAACATAAATGTAGAAGCTGTATTTAATTTTAAAACAAATCAAATAGAAATGCCTGAATTATTAAATATAAAAGGTTTGAGTAATAAAACTCCCGTATTTAATGAAGAAGGAGAAGATACAGGAAGTTTTCTTGGAGCTATAAATGAAATACCAGTAGTTGGTAGTGTTACAGAATTTTTATTAGGTAATGAACTTAATAAGACTGATTTATTATGGTTAGTTCCCGGAACAGCAGCAGTCAAAGTTGGAGTTAAAGGAATAGGAAGGCTTAGTGCAGCTGCAAAAAATAAAATACTTATGCCGTCAATAAGACAAGCACAAATAAAAGCAGGTCAAATAGCAACTAAAATTACTGGTAAAGTCGGACGAAATTCTAGTGGACAAATGCAAAGTAATCTTCAAAGAGGACAAGAAGTAACAGGATTTTTAATTGGTAAAACTAAGACTGGTAAAGTTGTAAGATTTAGTACAGCAGGTGCAGTTGTTACTCCTACTGACCCAAAAGAGGATAATTAATTAATGTCTAAAATAGTACCAGAAGAGTATAGAAATTCGTATGATGATTCTGAATATGATTTAACTCCTAATGAAGCTATTAGTTATGCAATGAAAATGGGCTTTACTGATTCTTACAGAGGTCTTAAACAACTTTATGCTAACAATCGTAGTAACGAAGAAATTATAGAAACACTATCTAACAAAGATAAAAAACTTAAAAAGATTTTTGAAAATCCAAAATATGGAGATAAAGCTTTTATGGGTTTTATGGGTGGAGTAGTACTTGACCCAGTAGCTATGGGAAGCTATGCAGGTTGGGCTAAAAAAGCTAAAACTTTAAGACAAGCAGTTACACATGGAGCAGGATTAAATGCAGCTGTTGGTGGTATGGCTTATGTAGGTGAGGGAGAAAACAGAGGAGTTAATGTAGCTGCAGGAGCTACAATAGGTGGAGTTGTTGGTGGTATAGCTGGTAAAGCTGCTAATACAATAGCTAAAAATAAAAATAAACAAGCACTTATGCCTTCTTTAAAAGATAGAAAACAAATTTTAATTGAAGAAAATGCTTTACTTACTAAAGAAGGTGTAAATTTAACACCTGATGATATTAATAGTTTAACTAAACAAGCAGTAGATGAAGTGCAAGGAACAAAAGTAAGAGGTAAGTATACTCAACCTTTACAATCTTTTTATACAGATACTATAGGAGATAAAGTTTGGGATAAAGCTGTACAAAATTGGGGTTCTAGTTTAGTTGGAGTAGCTTCAGGAGTTGCAGGAGTAAACGCATTTACTGATGAAGAATCTACACAACTACAAAAATTAGGTTATGGTTTAGTAGCTACTTTAGTAGGTGCAGGTGGTACAAAAGCACTAGGAAAAATTCCTGTTAAAGGAGATGAAACTCTTGGTGATTTATTAGCTAGAGGTTTAATAGACAACTATGGGTTACCTAAAAAATATACAGAAATAAAACAACAATCTTTAGGTGATGTAAATACTTTGTCATCTAAATTTATTGAAATTGTTAAACAAACTCAAACTTTAACTCCAGAACAAAATAAAGTTTTATATGGTATGATGACTGGTGATATTGCTAAACTACCAGAGCTTGTTAATTTTGATATTAAAGCTAGAGACATAGTAAAAAAAGTTGGACAAGAAATGGTAGACGTTGGTCTTTTAGATGAAAAAATATTTAATAAAAATCAAGAAGTTTATCTACACAGAAGTTATTTAAAACACCATGTTAAAGGTACACCTACTAAAGAAGGTTTAGAAGCTTACAAAGCTGCTAGACAATTTAAGATTATAGGAGATGAGCTAAGACCTAGAGGACAAAAACTTACTAAAGAAATAACAACTTCTACATATGAAAGAAGCTTTAATCCTAAAAGTAAAACATTTGGTATCTATGATAACTATGAAGCTTCTCCTTTAAGAATAGCAGTAACTAAAGCACAGTGGGAAAAAGCTTCTAAATCTAAAAATAAAAAAATTAATAATACTGTTTCTAACATAGATGATTGGTCTATTGTAGAAAAAGATAACTCTGCTTATTTTTTAGAAAGTAAAAATAAACTTTTACTTAGAGGAGACTATGATAAACAAACTCGTATAGATATGGGTGAAATTGAAGATGCTTCTTTTGCTATAGCTGAAACAGGTAGATTAATGACAAATGATTTAGCTGTATATAAACTATACGCTAACATAGCTACTGAAGAAAGTTTATCTTTAAGTCAAAAGAATTTTGATTTTAAATTAGTACAACAACAAGTAAATCCAAATGATTGGGTTCTTGTTCCTGACGCTACTTTATCTGGAGTAGCTTCTGTAAGTAAAGCAACGCCTTATAAATTTGGTAATCTTGCTGGTAGATATGTACATAAAGAAGTATATAATGATTTAACTAAATTACAACAACTTCGTGAGTCTAGTAACTCTATTGAAAAAGGATACTTAGCAATAAATAGACTTTGGAAAAAAACTAAAACAGCTTGGAATCCTACAGTACATACAAACAATACAATGTCTAATGTTATTTTGTATGATTTAGCAGACGCTAGTTATAAATTTTTACCACGAGGATTTAAAGAATTAAGTTTAGGTTTAGAAGGTAAAGGAAAATCTCCTATGTATGACTTAGCAGAGTCTTTTGGAGTTTTTGATGTAGACATGGTTTCTAAAGAATTAACAAACGAAGTAAATAGTATTCTATCAAAAAGTTTAGAAAACTTAGCAAACAAAACAAGTCCAGAAGTTATTAATGCACAAAAATATTCTTATCAAACATTTAAAGGTTTGGCTAAAAAAGGATATGAAATGACTGCTAAAAAATTAGAAGATATTTACCAACTAGAAGACCAAGCATTTAGAATGGGTTTATTTATGGATAGAATAAACAAAGGAATGTCTCCAGCAGAAGCAGCAGCTGACGCTAAAAAATGGTTTATTAATTATGATATTAATGCTCCTATTATTAATACAATGAGAAGATATCCTACTCCGTTTTTATCTTATACATATAGAGTTACTCCTTTATTAGCAGAAGCAGCTATTAAAAGACCTTGGAAATATGCTAAGTGGGCAACAGGAGCTTATGTATTAAATGAAGCTGGTAAAGAATTAGGCTCTGGTAACGAAGAAAGAGAAAGAGTTTTAATGAGAGAAAATTTAAAAGTAGGAATGTTTGGTATGCCTTTTATGCCTAGTACTAGTATTAAAACACCTTTTACTTCTAAACGAGAGGGTTTAGCAGGAGATAAAGTTCCATTATATATGGATGTAAAAAGATTTATTCCGGGTGGAGATGTGTTTGCTTTAGATGAAGATAAAGGGATTGGTATTCCTATTCCTTTTACAGGTGGAGAAAAATCTTTAAAGCTTCCTTCTACATTGACACCTAGTTTTGGTGCTTTAGGAGAAACATTAATTCCTTTAATGACTAGAGTAGACCCTTTTACAATGAGACAAATAGAAGGAATAGGTTTAGGTAAAGACGATGCTGTTATTATGCAACATATTATTAGTAGACTTACTCCAAACATTCCTTCTACTGCTTTTACAATGCCTTTGTTTGGTGAAAGTTTAAATAACTATGACCCATTTTCTAGTACGTTTAGTTCTAAAAAAATAAAAGAAGCTTTTAGACAAACAACATCTGGTAAATCTGCACAGTATGCTACTTCTTATACACCTTTTGAAGCTATAATAAGTGCATTTGGTTTTAAACTAACGCCAATGGATATGACAAAACTTAGCGGTATACAAGATGCAGAGTTTAGAAGAAAGTATGCTAAAGCTAAAAAAGAAATATCTTTTATAACTAAACAACTTGAACAAGATAGAATAAAACTTCCAGAAGCTGAAGAAAAAGTTAAAGATATTTATGATAGAATGATAGAACTTGAACAAGATTATTCAAATTTAAGAGAACGAGAAAGAGAAACAATGGTTGAAGGAGGTCTTGTAAAAGGAAGTGTAGATGTTCCAGATACTAAAGAAAACCCTGCTGATAGAGTAGACCCTAATACTGGAAAGCCTTATTCTGAAAGAGCTAGAGAGTCTTTTGAAAATGGTGGTCTTGCTGAATCAAAACTAAAAGAAATAGATAGAATATTTCATGGTGGAACTAGAGAAGAAAAAGAAGTTAAATCAGATTTAGACATTTTACTTAATTCTCATTGGCTTAGAATGAAAGATGAAAACCCTAAGTATAAAAATGTATCTTTTAAAGACTACAAAAATTATGCTAATCAATTTAATAATCATGTAGTTATTATGGAAAGCAATGATAAAAATGCAAACTATAATAAAGCTGGTAGTAGTGCAAGAGGTTATCATCAATGGATGCCAGAAAGTCTTGAACCAGCAGTAAACAGAACTGTAAAATATGTTCCTAATTTTGAACACGCTGAAGATATTATAAGAAATAAAGATATTGTTAAACATAATAAAGAAACTCAAAATTTATTATTCCATGCAAATTTTTTAGAGTCTAAAGGTAGTGATAAATATGGTGTTGATGCTTATATGTCAGGAAATAAAAAAGCAATGAGAGATGGTTATTTACAAATACATCATACAATGAGTGGTAGTGAGTATCAAACAAACAAAACAATAGAAAGAGCTAATAAAGTTTTTGGAATAGAAGAGGAATAAAATATGAATATAGAACTATGTAAAGAACAAATTAAAAGACACGAAGGCGAAGTCCTTGAAATATATGAAGATAGTCTAGGATATAAAACTTTAGGAGTTGGACACCTGTGTCAACCCAATGACCCTGAATACGATTGGGAAGTTGGTACACCTGTTACTCAAGAAGTAGTTGACATGTATTATATAGATGATTTTAATAAACACTATCAAGAAACAGCCCATGTGTTTGGAAGTATTCCTTCTTTTAATAATTTACCAGAAGATATACAACATGTATTAGTTAACATGTGTTTTAATCTAGGAGGCAACAGACTTTCTAAATTTAAAAATATGTTAAAAGCTTGTAGAGAACACAACTGGAAAGAAATGGCAAGACAAATGGAAGACAGTAAATGGTATCATCAAGTAGGTAGAAGAAGTAAAGAACTACAAGATATAGTATTAGGAGTATGAAATGAAAGCATTATTAAAAAACATAGTTGGAGCTG
>Ga0209634_1002204_pt1 | contig 13797 bp, 7 predicted proteins | sample LinPmetageLP40_FD_184043 | JGI IMG/M metagenome (GOLD analysis project Ga0209634, IMG submission 184043) | Marine viral communities from the Pacific Ocean - LP-40 (SPAdes) (version 2) | ecosystem: Environmental > Aquatic > Marine > Oceanic | place: Pacific Ocean | collected 2010-08-26
GATGGTGTTTGCTGAGTATTAAATTCATTTGGGTTATAACTAGTATTTTGTATACTTGGCATATTCATATTATTTTGTTGAGGTGGTTCTGATGGTGTTTGATGAGTATTAAATTCATTTGGGTTATAAACAGTATTTTTTGTATTTAATATGGTATTATTAGAATTATCATACTGTGAATTTGTAACATTATTATTCATATTCATGGTTGGTACATTTTCATTTACTGGCTTTGAAATATTACCTCTATCATTTTCCATTTGTTTTAATCTATCATTAATAGACAAATTATTATCAAAATTACTATTAGATCCAAATGAAATAGATGAAAAATTATCAAAATTATTTCCTGAAAAACCTTGTAAACCACTATTTTGATTTAGTTCATTATTAACATTCATAATAGTGGTTTACAATTTCATACCTCTTTTTTCCATCATTTTATTATATTTATCTTCAGTTGTCTCAGTATTCATTCTTGAATTTTCACCTCTAGTGATATTAAAAGAATTAAACATATTTTCTTTCTTTTTTGGTTTACCAAAGTTTTTTTCTAATATAGTTGTAATTTTTTTAATACAAAGGTCATTATATTGTTTTATTATAGATTGAAGATTTTTATTATCTATTTTTTCAAATTGTAATAGTTTTACATTATCATTCATAATCTTAATTAAGTGATTAATAATATTCCTCTTTTTTTGATTATCTAAACTATTTAAATTAAAATCTTTTAGTATTTTTTTATAAATTAAACTAGTATTATTCTTACCTAAAAAATTATTTTCCATATTAAAAATATACTATTTTCACTTTAAATTAATAATCACTTTCTGACTCAGCCGTATTAACATTATCTTCATCTACAGAATCTATTTCTTCCCAATTAGGATAGAATAAATCTTCGTTGCTAAATTGATCATCTTTTAAAACTCCATAAATAATTAAAGACATTTTTGCTGCTTTTTGTTCTCCTTCTTTTTTTGAAGAACCTTTACCAAAACTAATACATTTATTCCTTAAATTATCTGATTCATCATTACATGTAGGATTTTCTACACCCATAATATAATATCTATTATGTGGTTGACCTTCGTAATGAAGCATATGATATTTTGGAAATTTCCATTTTTGTTTATGATGATATCTTAGTAAATTATCTTTATAATTATTATCATTATATAATTTTTCAGAATAATTTATTAAAGTTTCAAGTAGATTTAAAACTAATAGTAAAGAAGTTTCAAATCCGTTACTTAAAAATAAAGCTCCCATAAATGCTTCAAAAATATCTTCATTAATTTTTTCTAGATCTCGACCGTTTAAACATTCTATTTGTTTTGAAACAATGTAAAATTTTTGAATTCCTAATTTTTGTGCCATATCAGCTAGATTTTTTTTATCTTCAATTTTAGTTTGTAGTCTGGTCATAAAACCTTCGTCTTCGTTTTTATACCTGTAAAATAGATACATTGAAACTACAATTTTAATTACCCTATCACCAAAATACTCAAGCCTTTCATAACTTTTTTCCCTCAACTCAAGCAGATCTTTTGGATTTCCCATTTCTTTACGAGAACATTCTAAAATATGATCTGTAAAAACATCTTTTTTTATATAGGATTTGTGAGTAAATGCTTCTTGAAATAATTCTATTTTATTAATTTTATCAACCTTAATGTTAAAATTTTTTAAAATATTAATAATATCTTCTTCAGATACTAAAATATTATTAATATTATAAGGAATGTTATAAACTTCTTCAGTCCCATCATTCTTTGGGATTACTACACCAGTCTCTAAATAATTAGTCATTACTATTATAATTAATATTCTTTTAAAATAATAATCAATTTTTATTATAAATTAACAAAGAAGGAATCTTCAAAAATCCAATCTAAATTTGTGTCTTCTAAACTGTATTTTTCTAATAGTCTAGGGTTTTGTAGAAAATTAGTAAATTCTGTTCTAGTATCTATTTTTTCTTCTGACAAACAGTAATATTTCACAGCCGAATATATATGTTGTTGAATCATATCAACAAATCTATCAATTTTATAAATTTTATCAACGTATTTTTTGTAATCAGGTATTTTTTCTAGAATAACTTTGAACTTTTGAAAAATGATACCCCACAATTCAATTTCAGGATATTTTTCAAATAATCCATACATTATCCGTGATCTTAAAATTGGAATCTCATTAATTTCTGTTTTAATTGATAAAAAATATTCCTTCATATTATCTTCGCTATTATTAAAAAGTTCTTCAAGAAGAAACAAATAGAATTTATTTACACAATATTTTTCAAATTTAGTATTTTTTACTCTTCCACATTTAAAATATTTTGTTAAAAATTTAAATTTAGTTTCTTCAATACTATTATTAAGTTTAGTAGCTGGCAGTTTATTTAACTTTACAACCAAAATTAAAAAATCATAATAGCTTACTTCTCTAATATTTTCACATATTGAATTTATTCTTTTTGAATATTCAAAATGTAAATTGTACGGTACTTCGTTTTGTAAATACCAATATATTATTCCTTCATTAGCTATTTGTTTTAATTTATCATTATCTATAACATTACCTTTTACATGAAGGTCATAACTCCAATTTGGATAATTCATAAGTAGTTCGTGATAATCGTAACCAAGTGATGCGTTTCTGTTATGCTCATTTAGCTGGAATAACTCCATTAAATAATTATCTAAAAAAAGAATAAATTTATTCAATTTTTTTTATATATGATTTACCATCTTGTTTAAATTTTAAATTTATTAAATCTGATTTAAATTTATCTATTTTACTATCTGATTTAATAATTAATTCATAAGATACTTTATCACCTTTTACTTTTTTAACTTCATGTTTAAAATTATATTTTGTTATGTCATATAAATTTTTTAAAATAAATTTAATTCTATCTTCTAAATTATATGGAAATTCTAATGTAGGATGATTACTTGGAATTATCACATATGTTTTTTTATTCTTATTAGCACTTGTTCCATATTTTTCTAATAGTAATAATTGATTTTTAATTTCATCACAAATATTTTCTCTCTTTGATTTACTACCTATTTTATAATTAGGATTTATTTTTTTTAGTGCTTTTTCTAAATACTCCTTATCTTTTGATGTAGCACAAACAGCACCTTTTAATGAATAGATACCAGTACCTCTCTTTTTATCAGCACTTTTATTTAATGGTGGTCTAATTTTAAATACATCATTACCTTCTCTATTTTTATCAATAATACCAACAATAAAATTTTCTTCTTTATTATAGTATTTTCTATTAGATTCAAAATCATATTTTTTAACTATTTTTTCTGTTTTTTCTTTTGTACTCTTAATGATTCCATATTTCTTAAGTAAAAAATTCTTCAAGTTTATTTCGTTTGTATTTTTAATAAATATGTTTTTTCTATAGTATATTGGTAAATCTTCATTTTCATCAAAAGGTTGAAAAATATAATATTTTCCTCTTTTAATTAAATATCCTGTTCTATTATATTTATCATAAATATTATCCTTAAAATTGTTAAAATCATTTTCACTACTAGGCATTAAATCATAAAGAGCTTTATCAAGAAAATAATCATCAAACAATTCATTTTGGATTTCACTTTGAATTAATTTTATATTTCTATAGATTTCATCATAAACATATACATGTTTGAATCTATATAAATCCTTAATAATATTTTTTACTAGAGTTATTTCATTATCTGCAAGATTATCATTAAATGTATTAAAATCTATCTCTTTTTTATTTAAATTTTTATATGTATCCTTTTTCTCATCATAATATTTTTGATTAAGATCATATTCATCGCATTTAAAATCACATTTTTCAAAATCACAAATAGCAGGACATATTTTATGTCCCTTTTTTTTGTTTTCAAGAGTAGGATATTTACAATCTTTATATTTTTTTACTTCTTCTGGAAACATATTACCATTCAAAAGTAATGGACAATCTATTGCTACTTTTTTAAGTGTTCTTTCTATTTTTTTAACAAGTAAGAATTTTAATTCAGCTTTTCTGTATAAATTTTCATCAGATGTTAATTTATTATTTCCTTTTGAAATAACATATCTATATACATTTACTTTTGGAAATCTATATTTATCATTTATTACATTTTGATGTTTACACATTCTAATTGCTCTACCTATTACTTGTTCTACTTTACCTAAATTATAGTGAACATCTAAAATATGAACTTCTTTAACATTCTCAAGTGTAACACCTTCGTTCATAACCTTACTCCCCAAAACAATTTTTAAAAATTTACCACTTTTATTTACAGAATTATTAAAAACTTCTCTAATAACTTTTTGTTTTATTTCAGGAATATCTTCTCCATCGTCTCCACCACCTGTAATTAAAATATATGTAGCAGGATTAAATAATTTTAAATCTAATTTTTCTTTTTTATATTGTTGAAATATTTTACCAGTAACCGAATCTATAGTATTTTCATTAATATTATAACTACCATTTGATTCATATTCTAAGTATCCATTTTCTTTTAAAACTTCAGCAAATAATTCTATTCCACCAGCCTTAACTAAATTAGAATAAACAAAAGCGGTTGATGCATCTTCACCATATAATTTATTTAAATTGGTTAAACAAGTATGAAATTTAATTGAAAACTTATCTAAATATTTTAAACTTAATATACTACCACTTAATCCTTTATTGTCAGTTTCAACAATAAAATTATTTAAATCTTCTTTTTTTATTTTACCATTGAAAATTTGTTTATTAATTTTATTTAATGTTTCTGTTTTATAGTTTTTAAAAGTTGCTAAAAATCTGTTTAAACCATCTGTTGAATATGTACCAACAATTTTACTTTTTGAATTATTTAATGTAGGAAATACAAAGTTTGCTACGGCAGATGATGACCTTTCAAGTGAATCATCAACTTCTGTTTTTGTATTATCATATGTTTCATCTTGAAGTTTATCCATTTTACATCTAACTAATGGAGTAAAAAGTAATTCATCTGGAATTTCACCAATATCTACACGATCAGCAAATGTGTAAGGCATATTACCTCTAAAAAAGGAAACATATCCTTTTGCCATTTTTTTTAAATAATCTTCTCCTTCTGGTTTCATTTTCATATTATAATTTTTTTCTGTTGAAAATATTTTGTCTCTTTTAATCATATTATCTTTTGGTCTTATAAAATTTATCAAGTCAATAATATCACTTGCTAAATTTTTCATAGGTGTTGCTGTTAATAAAATTACTTTTAAATTTTTAGAGTTATCTATAATTTTTTTTAATGCTTCACCGTATTCGTTACCAGTCAAGTTATGTGCTTCATCAACAATAATTATTGAATTATCCATATTACTAATTTTATCAACAACTATTTCTCTCTCAATATTACCACTTTTATCTTTTTTATATGAACTTACAATCTTATCACCATCTCCTACTTTTTTTTCTACTATTTTTTCACCTAATACTTTTTTGTAGAATGTTTTATACGATAAAATTTTATAATATTGTAAAGCACCATAAATTGCTATTTTCTCTTCTCTTTCTTTTTGAGATTTAGACATTTGATTAAGTATACTTTTATTTTTAATATAAGTATCTCCAGTACAAAATAGTAATTGCTCTTTAAAAGTTTCTCTATTATTTGGACCAAAAGTTAAAATAAATATTTTTGTATTATATTTTTTTACTTGCTCTTTAAATTGTTCTGCTATTGAAATAGCAGTACATGTTTTACCTGTACCAGTCCCATGCATAATTAATAATCCTTTATATGGTGTATCAGGTGATATAAAATTTTTTAAAATAATTTGTTGTTCTCTTAATCTAAATTCTCCCTTACAAATTGAATCTCTATAGTCTTTTATATCTTTATAATCCTCTAAAATTTTTCTTTTTTCTATTTTATGAACATTAAATTCTCTTTTTGGATAAATTTTTGAATTAAAATTATTGTCATCAACAGATGGATATGAAAAATCTTTTGACATAATTAATATAATTTATATTTTAAAATATTTTAAAATATTATAAAAATATATTTTTAATATAAATTATATATCTCATGATGTCTTATCATGACAAATTGAACCTTAATGAGAGGATAAAAAATATTAAAGAAAAAGATATTTATATTGAAATTTTTAAATTATCAGAGAAGGATATAAACAAATATATGACAATTAATAATAATGGAATTTTTTTTGACATTAATTTATTAAATGTTAGCACTTTAAAAAAAATTAAAATATTACTTGATAAACATGATAGTGAAAAATCTGATTCTGACTTAACTTCACTTAAATATACAAATTATTCTTCTGAAAATATTTCAGAAAACTTACAACTTTCTACGAAAGAAAAAAATCTAATTAGAAAAATAAAGAAAAAATAATTACTGAATAAACAAATATTTTTTTTCATTATATTCATATTCAAATCTATTATTTGACATAATTTCTCTTAAAAGCTTATAATTGTCAAGATATTTTAATAATAGTAATAGTCCACTTGTTATAAGTATATGATTTTGTGTATCTTTTCTTACAATATTATTATTACAACTATCATTCATTATCATTTTATAATTTAATTTTGTGATAATACAATTATCTTTTTCTACAATTATTTGTTTTTTATTTCTACCTTCTAGTAGAAAATATGTTGATAGTAAAATATATTTATTTAGAGGTTGATAGTAAATTTTACTATTTATAACTTTATATCTATATATTTTTCTAATTTTAGATATTTCATAATCAACAGAAAATATTTTATTTTGTTTTGTAATACTTTTTTCAATATATAGATAAGGAATAACATATGCTATTTTTCTTTTAATATCATATTTTGAAAAAATTCCAATAATATTATCTTGATCATCTAATATAGGAGTACCACTCTCACCAATATCTGGATCAAAACTTTTACATTTAAATTTATAATATAGATTTTTTGGATTATTTGGAATCATGTTAATTTCTAAAAATGATTCACCTTCATATATCATACTTTCATTATTCCTTCCAAAAAAATACCTTTTATTCTCTAAAATTTGTTTTTTGCCTTTTTGATAAAAAACAAATTTTTTATTTTTTTCAGGTTTTATTTTGGTAAGAATAATTTCATTCCAAACACAATTCTTAAAAATTGGTAATTTATTATTGTCTAGTATAATATGGTTTTTAATTGGTAAATTATGATTTAATGTTACAAAATAATATTCATCATCATATTTGTAATTAAAACCAAAAAGATTCATGCTTTCAGTATTAAATAAGTTTTGAAGAGGTATATTAACCGTACTTCTCATTATATAAATTTATTTATAATGTTACTAATAATCAATTTTTCTTAAAGTATTCATTTATAATCGGATATAGATCGGATTTTAACGGAAAATATATTTTTGTTGAACTATTATTTACATCCACTATAAATTTATCCCAATTTAAATTTGATTGATGAATAACTCTTTTTTCTTTTGATCCCATAATATAACTTTGTTTTATATTTTTTTTATTATAATGTAATGGAATTAATTTTCCTAAAATTTTAGGATTAATATTTGATATAATTCCTAAATTAATTTCTCCTCTTATTTCCATCTGATTTAAATATGATATGTAACTTGAAACTCCAGAACATAAAGTATTGTAATTATTAGATATTTTAAAAAATGAAAATTGAATATCAGCAGATAACCCGCCATTTATTAAAATATATTTTTCTTTTTTAACTGCTATATTTATAGGATTTGCTAAAATATAAGAATATAATAATTTTTCTTCGATAGTACCATATGTTAATGTTCTATTAAAATTATTTTTTAGTTCACTAATTGCTACTAATGGATTTTTTTCATTAAATTTTTTATCAATATCTTTATCAATTGTACTTATTATCAGATATATATTATATAGTTCTTCAAAATATTTTGAAATAATAGATGGATTTAAATAATTTGTATTACAAAATCTTATAATTTCATTTGCTCTAGATTTTATGTCATTAAAAATATCTTCTTTTAGTTTATTAGATTGTGACAACCAATATAAAAATCCATTATTACTATCTAACTTTCCTTGATTTTTTAATCTATTTAATAAATTAATATCTTTGACAAATTTAAGTCTTTTATTTGGATCAACCGTAAATTTATTTTCCTTAAAACTTTTTACAATCATATCATATTCATTTTTATATTTTTGGGGAATTTTTTTTCCTATTATTTCAAATAAAATTAATTTACTAAATTGTTTTCTTATTAAACTACAAATTTTATGAATTGCTAATATATCTGATTTACTATCATTAAATTTTTTAAATAGATTAATAAAATCATTTCTCTTAATATCTATCATTTTAGCAAGTGATGTAACATTATAACTACATGATCTTAGTAAAGCTATTATCTGTATATTCTCATTTAAAACACCATATCCTGAACTATAAAATAAACTTTTAATTTCTTTTGGTTCTAAATTTACTTCAGATAAAAAACTAGTTAATTCTTCCATATTTTTTGATAGTAAGGTTTTTTTATAAATATCTGTATCTTTTCTATTTTCTTTATTATCAATACTATTTACTTTCAAGTACTGTAGATTTACTTTAAAGTTATTAATATATTCTTTCCATTCATTAATATCAATATTTACTTTTTTACTACCAAAAGTTTTATTTTCATAAGAAATTATTTGATTTAAAACATTTCTTTTTATTTTATTCTCAAAAGGATGAATTATATAAAATAATCCATCCAAATCTAATAATTGTTTAAATTCATATCCCTTTTCCTTTCTATTTAAAAATTCTGGTATTAAATCATTTTCCAAATAAAAATCAAAATAAGGAGATAAAAAATAATCACCGCCTACGAATTCATTTGTTCCTTGATCATTCATACCTAAACCATATTGTCTTACAATAATATTATTATTTGTATCATTTATTATATTTGTTTTTGTTAAATATAAATTATCTTTTGTTCTTTTTGGATTTAAACTATCTAGAAATACTTTCATATTAAAGTTTTGTAATACTAGAGGAAATATTTTTGTCATATATGGATTTAAAAATCTTAACCATAATGGGTCCTCTCCCAAATTGTTATCAAAATCCATACTTATACTGGCAAGTTGTAAAAAACTATCTTGAAAATTAGTTAAGGTTATTCCATATTTTGGTTTAATCTTTTCTCTTGCTCCTTTTGAATACATGTAATATACAGTACCACTTGATTTTCTACCTACACGACCTTTTCTTTGTAATCTACTTGATTCTGAAATTAATTCAATATCTAATGAAGAAGTGTTTTTTCTTTTATCAAAAGACATTACTTTAGCATAACCAGTATCAATTACATATTTTAATCTAGGAATAGTAATAGATGCTTCTGCTACATTTGTAGCAATAATAATAGCTCTTTTATATGTACCTCTTTGTACATTTTTAGCATTAACATATTCAACACCCCATTCATCAACAACATCTCTTCTATTATTTCTAATATTATCAATATTAATATCTATTTTTTCAATCATATTTCTATATTTTGAATTCATTGCAGAATAAAATGGTAATGCGATATCACTTGCGGGTAAATTCGTATTTAAATATTTAAGTGCTTCCATAATTTCTCTTTGACCTGTTAGGAAGAATAATATTTCACCATTTGGTGATTTTTTACAAATATCAATAATATATTTATATCCTTCCTCTTGAGCAGTAGTTGAATCAAATTTATTATTTCCAGTAACTTTAATATTTTCATTATAAATTTCATCAATTTTAAACATTGTAGTTTTACCAGGAGCAGAAATATGTATTCTTCTATCCAAATAAATATTTTGTATCATATAATCTTCCTCTCTAATTATTGGATGAATATCTAAAGGTCTTCTTATTGGAAAAACAAGATTATCATTTATCATATTAAAGTAACTTCTGTAAATAGGTTCATCATCATCCATAGTAGCTGAAACAATTACTAATTTTATATCGTTATTATAAAAACATGTTTGTCTCATAATTGTTAAAATTATATCCATATTTGTATTATGTTCGTGTGCTTCATCAATAATTACAATATCATATAAATTTCTTATACCAAAATCATATTCATCTACTTTCTTTTTTTCTTTTTTAACTTGTTCTTTAAGCAGAGGGTTTTTTAAAAGATTCATTAATAAAGTACCATCAGTTACCATACGAAGTGATAAATGAGAACAATTATCTTTTAGGTGTTGTTTTTTTTGATGTTTATATTGTAAATAATAATTTTCAGAATTTACTTTTAAATCTAATGTTTTTGAAAAATATTCTATAGGAACTCCAGTTTCTGTTGATATCCAAGTAGCATTACCTTCTGTTGGAGAAATTCTTGGTTGTGTACAAATTACTCTACCATCTAATTTATAATCTATCATTTTTAATGAATATAATAATAATTTAGGAACTTGTGTTGATTTACCTGTACCTGTCGAACCAGTTACAAATAAAATACTATGATTTAAATAATGATTAAAAAAATTTATTTGAGAAATCCAATCCATTGCATAATATGTATAGAATACTAATTTTTTTGTTAATGCTTCTTCGTAAGACAAAATTTTATTATAACTACCATCTTTTAGTTGTTTAGGATCATCAAATCTAATATCTTTAATATTTTTATATTTGTCATTTGTTAAGTAATAGTAACTATCTAATAAATCACTATTTTGTTTAAAAATTTGTTTTAATTTTTCTTGAATAGTTTTACTTTTAATATTTTCGTTACTTGGAAGATTAATATCATCTGTTAATTCAGGTTGAACTTTAAATTCAGAGATTAATCCATTATATAATAAATAATTCCATATTAATTCCTCTTTTATATCCTTCCAACCGTTTTTAATATTTCTTATAATATTAGTTGTTCCATTATAAAATTCACCTTCTTGTCTTTCCAAATTTCTAGTAAAATTAATTGTTACATTACCAAAATTTCTAAAAAAAGTTACTTTACGATTTGTTGATAATGTTCTATAATTCAATGGTAATAAATTAAAATCCCTACTTTCATCATGACTAAGGATTTTACTTATATTATAAATGTTTTTTAAATTTATTGTATTTTCTGTTTGATAATTAAAATAATTCATATTAATTTTGTTATCTTTTACTAAATATAAACCATAAATACTTGTTTTTAAAATTCTTATTGTATCTTTTAAATAATTCCAAAAATATTCAGGTTCAAGATCATATAATGCTTTTACTAAATCTTCTTTAGTTAATTCATTTTCTTCTAAATTTCTTTCAACAATATCTAAATCCTTACTATCTTTTTCTGTATCTAATTTAAATTTTAGTACACTAGAATTTTTAATTAAGTTTTTATCTCCTCCATTATTTATTAAAAATGACAAGACACTTTGAAAAATATTTAACTCAAAATTTTTGTTATCATAAATATTATTTTCATTATCAATACTACTTATACAATAATGATATTTAGTTATAAATATATTTTTTTCACTTTCTGATAAATTAGAAAAATCCGAGTATTCAAACATTTTATTTAAATCAAAAATTGTATTCAAATATTGAATCATGTAAATACCATTTTGATGTTTATTTGTTTTTTGACTAAATAATACCCACTTAACTTTTTTAATTGATTCATAGTAAATATTTCTAATAACATTATAATAATCTCCTATATATAATCCTTTATTTTCTTGAGCCAAATCTCTTAATCTATTAGAATTAACTCCACTTAAAAGAAATTTTATTTCATCAGAAGAAGTAGAATATATTTTACTATCTTTATAATTATTAAAGTTTAAAGGAGACACATTAATCCAGTTTACATATAACTTTCCATTAACTATTTTAATTGTTTCTAGTAAAGCACAAAGATTTTCATGAATTATTTTATGAATAAGTTTAACATTACTAGAATCTATTAATTCTAAGTATGAATCTGTTTTACTTTCATTAAATATTCCTAATGAAAAGTTAGAATATTTAAATTTAGTTTTTAAAATATCTTTAATATACTCTTTTTCTATTTTTTTTGGTATATCATTTACATTATCATCAAATAGAATTTGATTTAAATCAGTTATATTTTTATATAATTTGTTATTTTCTTTCCCATCCATAAAAGGTATTAATTGTAAAGATATTGATAAAATATCTCTACTATTATTTTGTGTCCATTGATTATAATTTTTGGTATTTAATATTTCATCACTAAAAAATCTAATAGATATAAATTCAATAAGATAACATGTTAAATTCTGAAGAATAGATAAATCATTATCGTTTAATTTAGGATATAGATTTTTAACAATAATAAATATATTACTTTTAAAATTATTTGTTATAAAAGTATAATTATGATTTTTTATTCGGGTAAATACATTTTGTATCATATTAAAATATCATATATATTTTATTTATAATTAAAATGTAATTTTTATTATATATGGATTCTTATTTCGAATCTCTTTTGTTGTCAATTAGTAATTCCTTAAAATCAGCTTCTAGGTCTTACGGTCCTAAATTATTTACGTCAAAATATAATAAAATTATAGGTGGTGAAAATAAAGATTTTAGTGATTTTGCTGAAAAAAAAATAGAAATTAAATATAATATTACCCCTCCTGAATATTATGAATATGCCTTAAAAAAAAGTAATAACATAATTTCATCAACGGGTGCTTTAATTGCTTATTCGGGAAAAAAAACAGGAAGATCTCCTTTAGATAGACGGATAGTTCAATCTAAAAAGTATCAAGAATATTTTTGGAAAGATAGTAACTCACCAAATATTATTATGAATAAAAAAGATTATGATATTAATAGAGAAACTGCAATATGCTTTCTTGATTCTCAAGACTTGCTATTTGTATTTGATGGATATGCTGGATGGGATACCAATAATAGAATAAAAGTAAGAGTAATTACTAGTAGAGCTTATCATGCTATGTTTATGAACAATATGTTAATTAGACCAACTAAAGAAGAATTATTAAATTTTGGAGAACCAGATTATACTATTTTAAATTCAGGAGTTTTTCCATGTAATAGATATACTGGAAATATGACAAGTTCTACTAGTGTTGATATTAATTTTGATTCACAAGAAATTGTTATTTTAGGAACACAATATGCTGGTGAAATGAAAAAAGCTATCTTTTCTGTGATGAACTTTATTATGCCATTAAAAGGAAATGTAAGTTTACATTCAAGTTGTAATACTGACCTAAATAATGAAAATCCTTGTATATTTTTTGGTTTAAGTGGTACAGGAAAAACAACACTATCTGCCGCATCGGATAGAAAATTAATTGGAGATGATGAACATATTTGGGCAGATACAGGAGTTTCAAATATCGAAGGAGGTTGTTATGCTAAGATAATTAACTTAAATGCTGAAAAAGAACCAGAAATTTTTAATGCTATTAAATTTGGAACTATATTAGAAAATGTAAATACTGACTGTAATAGATCAGTTCTATTTGAAGATTCAACTATTACACAAAATACTAGAGCAAGTTATCCAATTGAGTATATAAATACTGCTTTAATACCATGTGTTTGTTCACATCCTAAAAATATAATATTACTAACATGTGATGCCTTTGGTGTTTTACCTCCCGTATCTAAATTAAGTAAAAATCAAGCAATGTATCATTTTATAAACGGATATACTGCTAAAATAGCAGGAACAGAAATAGGTATTAAAGAACCAATTGCTACTTTTTCTGCATGTT
>Ga0209634_1002205_pt1 | contig 13797 bp, 13 predicted proteins | sample LinPmetageLP40_FD_184043 | JGI IMG/M metagenome (GOLD analysis project Ga0209634, IMG submission 184043) | Marine viral communities from the Pacific Ocean - LP-40 (SPAdes) (version 2) | ecosystem: Environmental > Aquatic > Marine > Oceanic | place: Pacific Ocean | collected 2010-08-26
TTATAAGCGTCCTCATCGACCTTTGTGTAAAGGTCTAGGAATGCTGCCTTGGTATCTTCATCGAACCTAGATATGCATAGGTCAATTGCCTTTGCTCTATCTGAAAAGATTGAAAATGTTTGAACGATATGGCAAAGCCTTCTTGTTGAAATGACTTCGTCCACACCATCGTCATAAAATGTTTTTCTGATAATGTCAGCCCACATGACTAGTTTCTCAGCGAAATCCATATCAGTTGAGTTAAATTTCTCCATGTGCTTGAGGACAATTTTCTTCTCAATGTTAAGAGAAGCAAACTTCTGGTCAACCGAAATAGTAAACCTTTCTAGGAATGCCTCATCAATAATTGATGCAGCAGTAAATCTGCCATCTTCAGAACCTTTGCCTTTAGTATTGGCAGTAGCGATAACATTAAATCCAGGAGCCGGAGATACAATTTCTCCAGTCTTTTTAACCAAGACAGGTTTCCCTTCTAATATACCTTGTAGGCACATGATTTTATTTGTCGCTCTATCGATTTCGTCAAGCAATAATATTGCACCGTTCTCCATCGCTTTTAAAACAGGGCCTTTTGAAAAGACTGTTTCACCATTAATCAATCTGAATCCACCAATCAAGTCATCTTCATCAGTTTCAGGATTAATTTGCACTCTGATAAACTCTTTTTTAAGTTTAGCACATGCCTGTTCTACCATAAAGGTTTTACCATTCCCGGAAAGACCAGAAATGTATGTAGGGTAAAACATACCACTTTTGACAATTTTTACGATGTCATGGTATGGGCCCCAAGCAATAAATGTATCATCTTTTTGAGCGAAATTTCTTTCCTCAGAAACGATTGATTGCATCTGTACTGCAGAGGCAGGAATTGGATTAACAACTGAGGTGGATACCACTTCGGTTCTTAAAGGTTCGATAAATGACGCAAGGTCATATGTACCAATTTTAACTCTGTTATCTTTTGTTAAAATTGGGTCCCAGTCTTTGCCGGTGTAGCCTAAAGCTTTTCCAGCATCAACAATTGTTGATTTTCTGAATTGAGCTTGGTCAGGGTATTTTGCCGCCAAGTCTTTCAGTAAAATTGTAGTTGAGGTTTTCAAGTTATTCATAATATAGTTTTCTCCTTATCTTTATTTTAAATATGTGTATATTATACTATATTCTCGGGCGTCTGTAAACACGCTAGATGAAAATAATGTAAATTGTAACATACATGTAACACAATTGTAACATGCCTGTAACATTAGGCCACCGCCTTTCCAAAATTAGTAAGTAAAGTCTTGTTATTCTTTTTAGACTTACTGTACTTTTTAAACTGTGAAGTTATTTGACCTTTGGTCGCATCATCTTCTGGCGCGAACCCATCGTCTTCTGTATTCAATGCATTACCGTGTTTAACAATATAGAACTCATTGTATCCAAGAGTATCGGTAAAGGTAACACATTTATGTTTTGCATATTGTCTGTTGTATGGCTTACGCTCTTCGTTATCGTACATACCATATCCTTCGCCATTACATTGTGCGTCAGATATTTTGTACCAGTAGTTAGATGAGCCATCAGCAATAAAGAATCCTAGGGTTTTAACACCATATCTTTTTTGCAGATTTTCTAAAAGTGACTGAGTGCCTCTTTTGCCTCTATCGTCCATTAGTACTTTGTGTCCATCGACATTAATAACAGTCGGTCCATATGAATCAGTATCTGCATAATCAATATTTTTTGACCTACAGACATTAACTCTGTTTGCATCTCCATCTGAAATTATAACCAAGTTCATCTTGTCAACAGCATTTCTGTTTTTGAATTCTTTAATCATTCTGTGACTGTTTATTAGAGCTTCATTTAATGGTGTTGAACCATATTGCTCAAACTTAGAAAGTATTTGTCTCTCATCGTATGAGTAACTAGAAACTGATAGTTCCTTTCTTAACCAGATATGGAACATAGCTTCTTCGAATTGACCTTTTTTAAGTTTAGAGGATACAATCTGAGGTAGTGATAAACCGCTGTGGTTAATTTCACCTTCTCTTGGATTTGGCCCTGCATAATCATCTTCGGTATAACCATAAGCATCTCTGCCGAGGTTTTTATTTGAAGTAGTAAACCCGTAAACATCGAATGGAATATTAACTGCCTTACAGAAAGTTACAAGGTGTAAAAGTTGGTCCATAACTTGGCCCATAGTTCCACACATTGAACCAGAGTAATCAATCAGCATCATCATTCCATGATTTTTAGAGTCAGCCAATTTAGTAACTCTTGAAAAAATATCTTCATTAGTTTTATATGACCATAATCTGTTAACATCTATTGAACCAGTTTTTGCAGTTTGAGCTCTTGAATATCTGTACGCTGCTTTTCTCATTTCAAATTCCTTGACTGCATAATTGACATTTCTTTTAACATCTTTCATATACATTTTAAACTCAGGAATTCTGTTAGCATATTGTTCGATATCGCCAAACTTTTTTCTGTCTGCTGCCAGTGTAGCATAATCAATAACGAATTGGTCTCTTAGTTCTTTTCTTGGCTCATTGCCGACTTGAACTTGTCTGCCTCTTTCGTCTCTGTCTAATAGAGTGTGTTCTTTTCTTCTGAACGCCTCATCAGTGGCTGATATGTCTTCTTCGACCGGTGTTTGATTTTCTACATTACCTTGGCTTTCACCTTCGTCGTCAGGGTTGTTTTGAGTAGGGTTATCTTCAGATTTGTTAGAATTATCTCCTTCGTCATTGCCTTGAGCTTCAGATTTACCTTCTGGTTTTTCGCCAGTAGGCTCTTGGTAATCATCATGACCAGATGGTCCAGTTTCGCCATCTTCTTTTTCTTGTTGACCTGGAGTGTTTCCTTCAGGCTGTGGCTCAGGCTTTTGAATAAGCTCTGGTGTATTTTCTTGAGTAAAGGCAAGTATATCTCTAACCAATTCAGTAACTTCTCCGAAGGTTTCGGTAGTCATTGCTCTATTATAAAATACAATCTCTTCATCGCTGAATGGAACATCCATTAGATTTCCGACCTTAGCTTTTAGATTGATTTTGTCAATTAATTTGATTTCTTCCCAATTAGTATTAATAACAGCTTCTCCAAAGAAACCATCTGCGAATAATTTTTTGTATCCTCTAGACATTGGGCCGACTAAACCAGCGTATTGCTGTTTGATATGTCTTTCAATTCTAGCGTCTTCTATAACATTGATATATGACCTAGGGCAACCCTCTAATTTTTCAGGGCTATCATGCCAACCTTCGAATGGAGTAAATAGTGCGTGTCCGACTTCATGACCAATTAAAAGGTCAGTGACATCTTTACCCATATCTTTCCATTGAGGTAATCCTAGAACTCTGTCTTTTATATCAAACCAAGCTGTGTGATAGTTACCATATTGTACAGTAATATCTTCTTTGGCTAATAATTTAGCGAGTGTTGTTTTATGTTTCATTATGCGACCACCTTGATGATAATTGGTAATACAAACAGGGCCAATCCACTTAGGAAGTCTCTGTCCAGTAATCCGTGTTTTCTTAATAGTGTCATAAATATCTCCTTATCATTATCAATTTATGGTACCATTATACTATATCTAGGGGGTGCTGTAAACACGTTTGATGAAAATAAATGAAATTGTTACACAAATGTAACACAAATGTAACATGCCTGTAACAAAACTGGGATTTCAGCTGTTACTTAATTTTGGAGAAGTTCTTTTGCTTAAAGAATTCAATCTTAGACCTAAACTTGTTCTCTAATATTTCCCCTTTATGAGATATAATAAAGACATTAGTACCATCTTCTAGCGTGGTTAGAATTTTGGTTAGGTTTTCGATACCATCGTGGTCCAAAGAACTGTCAAAGGTTTCATCGAGTATCAGCAGATTCGTTGCTGCACTATTCTTGAGTTTGGCGATTTGCCTCCAAGTAAACAACAACGATAAATCGATTCTTTGTTTTTCACCTTCACTGAATGAGGCGTAGTTAAATGAATCACGATGGCGTGACCTGATGGTTTCATTGAAGTTTTCGTCTAAATGGAAAGCTACAAAGAAGTCCAAAATCTGTAAATATTGATTTATTAATTTATTCATAACAGGTAAATATTGTTTGATAACCTTGGTTTTGATACCAGTATCTTTTAACATTTCTCCTATTACTTCGTTATAAGTTCTTTCTTCAACATACAGTAATTTATTTTCAGTTGATTTTTGCTTACCTCTCCTCATAGTGGATAATTCTTTTTTGGCTTGACCAGAATCACCAGACTGTGAAGTAAGTGTATTAATCTCTTTTTGGACTTTATCTATTTCCTTTTGTAAGAGAGCAATTTTATCATTATTTGAATTTATTTTATGCTGTCGTTGTCTGAGTTCGTTAAGATGGTTTGCGATAGTTCGGCCCTCTTGCTCAGTTGTTCTAATCTCTTTTCTAAGTCCTTGCATTTCCTCTTGAACATCAGCAGCTGATATTTTAATTTTAGATATTTTATCATCTTTTATTTCCTCAGTTATCTCTTGCTCACAAGTTGGACAGTTATCATTTTCCTCATAAAACCTAGCATCTCCTACAAGGGTTTTGATTTTATCATTTAAACCTTTATCAAGAGATTTGACCTCAGTCATTTTCTCTACATGTTGTTTATGATGTTTTTCTTCTTCAGTTATAAGTACTGATAGATTTTTACCTAGCTCTTTTGACTCTTTGAATATATCATCAATATCATTCTTATGTGTTTCAATTGATTCTCTTTTGCCTTCGATTTGGTCTTGGTTTAGAGCTTCTAGATTATTAATATACTTAGTTTGTGAATCAATCTTAGTATTAACCAAATCTATTTGGTGGTTGATATCCGTTAACTGGTCTCTAATAACTGAATTACGCTCTTTTAAAAGTGTATTCATTTTAGAGAAGATACCAATGTCCAATAAATCTTCTATCACAGCTCTTCTTGACCAAGCTGGTAATTGCATAAATGGAATAAAAGAACTACTCCCTAATACTACAACCTGATGGAATGATTTGTGATTAAGCTTTAAAATATTTGTTTCAAGGTACTTTTGATAATCACGCATATTAGATGCTTGGTTAGTCATATTACCATTCTGCCATATTTCAAACCTATTGGGTTTTATGCCACGAACGATTTTAAAGTCTTGGTCACCTACAGTAAACTTTACTTCAACAAGAGTTCTCTTATTATTAATAGAGTTAACCAATTGCATTTTACCAATGTCTCTGTGTGGCTTTCCAAATAGACCAAAGGATAAAGCATCAAGTAAAGTTGATTTACCTGCGCCATTTTGGCCTACGATTAATGTTGATGGGGTTCTATCTAATTGAATTTCAATAGCGTCACTGCCAGTGGAAAGAAAGTTCTCCCACTTACATGATTTAAAATGTATCATACTACCTCTAGGTTCTGTGCCTCTGTATAAAGTTTTCTCAGTTCAATCTTTATATGGTCTTTGTCCAGGTCAGTTTCCACTGCATCGACATATGAATCTAGAAGGGTCGTAGTATCTTCAAGGGATATTTTCTCGTCACTGACGCTTTCTCCCAAATACTCTTCAAAAGATTCTGCAATCTTTAGCTCATATGTTTCAATACTTTGTAGCCTATCCACAAATTGGTCGAACATATAAAGGTCATTTTTATTTATAACAATTAGCTTTATGAACTTGTGTGCAAATTGTGTTACATCTATTTTACTATAATCTGTTTTGGTATCATCATATATTACCTTTTTAAACATAGTAATTGGATTTCTTACAGGTGTAATCTCTCTTGTTTCAGTGTCTAATACATGGAAATATTTTGGGTCATCTACATCAGCCCATGTGAATTCCATTTGCGAACCTAGGTAGTGAACATTTTCTCTACTTGATTTAGTATGGAAGTGTCCTGATAGAACCATCTCAAACCTAGAAAAAGTATCAGCGTGGTCCATACCATGTGGGTTTGGAATTCCAGCCATCATTTCAAAGCCTTTTAATTCCAAATGAGCACCAAGTATTGGAGCTTTACATGTTGCAATAAAGTCCATGTATTCGGTATAGTTACTATTATTAATCCAGGGAACCACAGCAATATCTAATCCGTCATAATTCAGCACTGTTGGCTTCATAACGATATTAACATTAGTGGTAAAATAACCTAAGAGTTCTTTAAGGGAACATAGCTCATTAGTATTCTTAAAATAAACATCGTGATTACCAGGAATAATATCCATGGTAATATTAGCATCGCGCATAGGTTCAAGAAAATGTTTACGATTTGCATTAAGAGCCTTAAAGTTAACGAACTTACGATGTTCATAATAATCCCCTAAGTGTAATATGTTTTTAATATTGTGTTCTTTTAAATATGGGAAAAATATTTCACCATAGAATCTCTCATTATATTTTAAAAATATATCGGAGGAATTTCTTACACCACAATGCGTATCATTAAGTATTGCTACTTTCATTGGACATCCTCATTTGTTCTTTTATCATTCTTCTTTGTAACCTACCCAATCTCCTTGAAGCGATTTTAATTCTCTCTTCACTTATATTGATTAGTGCACTTTTGGCTTTTCTTTTTAGGTTTTTAGCTGTTCTGCTTTTGGTTAACCTAATACCTCTTTGTCTTTGTTTTTCACTTAAATGTTTCATGACATAAATAACTCCAGTTTCTTAGCCTTCTTTTCGGCTGCTTTTTCTTTTTTGGCAAATTCTTTAATCGCCGTGTCCTTTGTCCTTATGGTACCAATTCTTTGTCTGAGTGTATCTACATAAGCCATTGTTTGTTCAGCTCCTTCATTGTCCATACCCATTTGTACAAAATCATCAATACCCATTTTTTCTATGAATTTAAATTTAATGTCTTGTTGTTTCTTCTCCTTGGTAATCCTTCGGATAAATGCAAAATAACATATTTGTGTAAAATACGAAAATGCATTTGGCTTTCCAGTCCTTGTAGAAGCTTCAATATTATAGTTTCCTATCGCCCTTAAACAATTCTCTACTGCGTCCATAACCATTTCTTCTCTATAAGTATATCGTACAAAATTGGGTCTGTGTGATAGACCTTCTGCGATTCTTATAAAGCACTTGGCAATATAGTCATTTATTATTGGGGGTTGCTTATCTTTTGATTTTGCTTTTTGGGCCTTTGTTGCATAATCCATAACGGCTTCTGAAAAGTCCCTATTGTTTACATAGTGTGGTTTTGCTTTTGCTTTCGCACTCATTTTATTTTCTCCATAATGTTATATTATACCATACTCTTATGTGATTGTAAACCAAAAAGAGTTTTTATTTATTTTTAACTTGCGTGTTTACAGCTGTCCATTTTTGTGGTATAATATATAAGTAGTGTCGGGGGACAGAGGTATACTAAAACTAATGTATTGTTTCCTTAACTCCGGACTCATAATCTAATTGGTAATCCTCTTCCATTAAGTCTGACTCTCTTTGTACTATATCTTGTACTGCCTCTTTCATGGTCTGAAGCTTGAATTGTGGCTTCTTGGTATTAATAACAAAATCAATATATTTCTCATGTAAGTATTCATCTATCGGGACATGATGTACAATACGATTTTTATATAGTTTAAATGTTTTCTGAGAAGATAAAGGGAACCAATGGGCAAACTGCATATTCCCAAATAGATTGGGTAATAATATTACAGGGCCTTCTACAATATAGTTATCATCATTCTTTGTATTAAGAATACCAATGATATCCTCACCATTAATTAATTTAAATTGCCTTATATTCATTTATATATTTATATCGTATAGTTTGTACTTGAATTTCTCTTTACTGTATATTTTAATTCTTTCCGCAGCGTGTTGTAGTGTATAGTTTTTCTTATTTTTCCAGTGTAAATCATCGGCAATATCATATAACTTTGTTGCACGACCATCTTCACTTTTTCTTAATCCTCTTCCTATGGATTGAAGGACTCTAATTTGACTCTTACTTGGTGAAGCAAATATAATATTGTGAAGATTCCGAATATTAATACCAGTAGAAAAAGTCCCAATACTTGCCACAATAATGGCATTGGTTTGTGTTTCGGTAATCTCCCTGACGGATTCTCTTGTATCGACATCTGTTTCTCCTGATACATAGAATAGTTTCCTATCCTTATCTATTTTTTTCTCTAATAATCTGTGTAATGGTTTACCATGTTTTTCAACGTAGTTGAAAAGGACCAATGTATTACCCTTTTGGTCTCTAGCTAAATTCGCTATAAATTGATTTCTGGCATCATAACCTACGATAAAATCAAGCTCTTGTGCATAACTATTCTTAATATGTGCTTTACATAAATCATCATTGTATTTTAGTAACAATACACTAATGTCTAATTGGCTTAATGCACCTCTATCCATTAATTCTTTTGAAGTGGTTACCTTATAAACAGGCCCAAATAATCCTTCTAATACTAATTGGTGTGTTTGCGTTCCATCTAATGTACCTGTTGTGCCAATTCTATATTTAGCTTCTGTACATTTTTCCATTATAGAAGTAAGTGATTTAGCTTTAAATTGATGAGCCTCGTCTCCTATAACCATACCAAAGTTCTGAAAGAATTCTGCTGGTCTTTTGTATATGGATTGCCATGTGGATATAACCACTCTGCCTATTCTTTCTCCCTTTACAGTACCACCATGTATTCTCATACAATATTCATCTGCGTGAAAGTGGTCGTCAGTATAACTATAATCTTCAAAGTCTGAATACATTTGTTCGACCAAGGATACTGTAGGAACTACAATTAATATTTTAAGACTATTGTGTTGTTCTATATACCATCTTGCCGCAAGGTAGATAATTAATGATTTACCAGATGCAGTTGGTGATAGTAATAGGCTCTTTTCGTTTTTAAGTGCATGTTCTAATGCGCTAAATTGGTAATCTCTTGGTGAAATGGGAGCTTGGTTTGCAGTTAAAATAGGCATTTGTTCAAATTCTAATGGCAACATTTCTGGTTCAATACTACCATATTCTGGTGAATCTTCTATAACAATTTCGTATGCGCGAGCCTCGGCGAATTCTTTTAAATATTTAAATAGTCCACAGTATAGTGTTTTCTTCCTCTGGTCGAATAAGCGAATTTTGCCATCCCACATTCTATTTTTATATGCCGGCATAAATTTATAACCCGGAACAAAGAAACAAAAGTGGTCAGATAATTCTCTTTCAAGCGACGCATCGCCTTTAATCTGTAAAAAGGTTTCGTTAACCTTTAGTACTGTTATTTTTTCCATTACATACCTGAAGTAAACTTATGCCACTCAATGGCATTTTTAATCGACTGATGTCTCCACTTAATGTTATCCATAATCTCTTTTAGAGTATCGACCATTTCTTGTGTATAGTGAATTTTTGCTTGATGTTCTTGTATGATAGGGTCAGCATCGTAATATTTATCCATATCGCCCTTCAATACTGTAAGGCCATTTAATGGGTCGTATTCCCAACCTTTGGTATCTAATTCAGCTTGTGATAACTTACCACCATAGTGATTAAACTTATCGCGTAATAGCACTTTAAAATCTAATTCAAGTTTCTTTAACTTTAGTTTATTAACACTATATAGCTCTAAGTATTTGGAGTGTAACTTTGCAGATTTCCTAGATGCCTCTCCGAGTTCCATCTCGTCGATAACACTATCGGATTTCCACATTTCAATGATTGCTTCTAAATTATTCATAATATATATTATACCACATTACTGTGGTAAAGTAAACCTGTTTATACAAATTCGAATGATGTGTATGAGAATGTTATATCCATTTGTGCAAAATCTATTGCTTCAGCCTGTGCATCGAATTCCACTGCACTTAAACTTGTTGGGAATATCCCATTAAATTTAATTTCCTTTGTAACATTATTATGTGACGAAAGTATTAATAAAGTAGCATCAGCTTTAAAATCTTCTGCTTTACCTGATTGTATTATGTTATGAATCCAATTAAATGTTTCAATATAATTGTCCATATTTTCTGTGATGTTGGCTCTAATTGATAAATCATCAAAGGCCATTCTGTCGCCTGTAAAGGATAAATTAACTCCTCTATAAGGTAATTCTGCCGCAGCGATATTCAGCGATGGCAATGTAGCCGCAACTACAAAATACTCTAAATTAGGATATTTTGTGTGGTCAACTTTAAATTGAAATCCAACAGGACTAAGAAAGTTTTTATTTGTGGTTAATGTTGCCATATAGTTATTTATAATACTTAAGGGGCCAGTTTGACCCCATTAGGATTACTTCTCGGTTACAAACTCATTAAGTTGTCTTGCAGTCTCAATTATCTCTTGACCAGTGATTTCTCTTAAAGGTAAAGGTTTCTTTTCGTTAGGAAAGTTATCGTTGTGCGCATGAATCGCATCGATTTCTCTATGAAAGTTTCCTTCCAATATTCCTTGTGCTTGGTTTAATAGTTCGGCTCTGATTTCGAACCCTGATTTTGAATTACTCATATTTTTCTCCGTGTGTGTATGTGTAAAGTATCCATTATTGAATACATGATATTATTTATAACGCAAAAAAAGGGGCCTAAAATAGACCCCTTTTAAAACAAAGTTTTTCAACTTATGATTTACACCATAATGTCGTCAACTCTGAAGATTCTGAAGTATTGATTGCTTCTATCGGCTCCGATAGTACCGTCAATAGCTACGTAAGGGTTTGCAACCATTCCGTATCTTGTTTTGAATCCTATTCTTGGTTGGAAGTCATTCTCACCAACGGCTTTCACCATTGTTAATGGAACGTATGGGCAGTAGAATAATCCTGCGTCATATGGGTTTGTACCCCTGTAACCAACACAAACGAAGTCTACAGTTGAATAAGGATCTATGTAAACTTTAACTCTTCCGTTAAGTACGCCGGCAAAAGTATTACCAGTGTCATCAACATTTAAGCTAGCTGATAGTGCAGGAGTATAATCCAACATTCCAGCAGCTGCAAGTGCAGAAGCAACATCAGAAGAACATAGAACAAAGTTCCCTTTTCCTCTTCTTGTTTCTTTTGCGATTACATTACATTCTCTTTCAATCTGCATGATTAAGCCTTTAAATCTCTCAACCATCCATCTTCCGTCTGAATCAGTGTTTACATCAAAAATACCACTTACAGCAGTAGATGTTTGTAAAGCACCAATTTTAGCAGTTTTAAGAACTGAACGTACAACTTCTCTGTTGATTTCCGCGAGGATTTCAGCAGATAGGATATTTGCAAGTTCACCTTCAGCATCCAATCCGTGGATAGCTTTAAGATCTTGTGCAAGTTCCATTGTGTATTCAGCTTTTAAAGCTCTTGATTTAGCAGTTACAGTTGATTTCTCAATAGTAAAAGCCATTTCGCCGAATGAACCATCACCTGATTCACCAACGCCTAATCTCTCTGCAGCTGCAGTCGTTAGACCAGAACCGAAAGTAGATACAACATCAGCGGTGTCTGCAATAGATCCATCACTGTCACCATCTGCAACTCCAGCTAAACCTGTTGGGTCTGCTTGATGAGTTCCTGTTCCTGAGAAATCAGTATCAGCTTCATTAAAGAATGCTTCTGTTCCTGATTGTGTTGAGTATTTTGACTTCATTGCGAAGATAAGTCCAGTAGGACCACTCATAGGCTGAACGCCTGCGATATCATAAGCAATTAAGTTAGGCATAGCTCTTCTTACGAGAGAGATTAATACTGGGTCAAAAGTTCCGATGTTATTCGGAGCTGAACCTGAAATATTATTAGCTGCAGCAGCTTCAGAAATGAAATTTCCTTGTGCTTGTGCTTGTTCTTCTCGTAGGGCAACCTCTTGGTTTTCTAATAGTCTAGCTGTTACAGCCTTTCTATATCTGTCTTGGATAGTTGGAGCGGACTCGTGATCGAGAACCGGACCCCATTTTTCCATTAAGTTTTTATCTGCGTTAAACATTTTTGTTTCCCTTAATTATTAAAGTTAGTTATAGCTTGTGTGTATCTAGCCATTGAATCTGATGAATTAACTTCTTCCGAAATTGTTCCATCTCCCAATAGACTGTCCACTTCGTCAACTGATTCAGTAACTTCACCTTTGAAGTATGATTCTTTAACAGTTTTAACTTTCATTTCAAAGTTATCTCTATTATCGAATTCAATATCTTCGACAAGTGATGCTAATTTCTCAGCGTCAGTTTGTGCAAGCCCTGATGATTGTTCTCTTACTACTTCTTGTTTTTCAAAATTTTGAACTTTAGAATGTAATGCGATATTATCATCTGTGGTTTTGTTTAAAGCACTTTCTAGCTCAGTGACTGATTCGTTGAGTTCATCAACAAGGTCCACTTTACCTTCTGGTACTTCGATATAGTGCTCTTTGAACACTGATTGTAATGAAGTCATAAAGTCTTCAGCAATTTCAGTCCTAAGACCGTTACTTACTGCTACTTTATTATCTTCCACCCAAGATTCAACCACATAGTTAAGGTATGAATCTACCTTTTCTACTAATGATTCTTGAACTTCTGTTACTTCTTCTTCTAGATTTTGCGCGTATTCAGCTTCTAATCTGTCGATTTCTGATGTTAACTTAGATGTTAATACAGCTTCGAAGATTGATTGAGCTTTGTCACGGAATCCATCTGATAAAGTTGCCTCTTCACTGATGATGTTTTCTAGGTCTTCGTCAAAGTCCATAGCTTCTACTTTCGCTTTAGCTTTTGGGTCTGCTGCGTTTGGTACTTTTTTCATACCATCTTCAGCTGATTTGACGGAAGCGTCTTCGGCATCACCGAGAGCCATTTTTGAGAACATCTTTTGCGCGTCCTCTTTTCTTGCTGCTTTAAGCATATCAACTGCTGCCTGAATAACTCCAGCCTTAGTTTTGGGGACAGAAACTTTAGGAGCAGATTCTTTTTGAACCTTTTCTTCTTTTTCTTTTTCCTCATCACTAGTGTCTTCGTCATCGTGTTTCTTCATGGCATTGACTTTGTCCTTGCCATAAGTCTCATTAACTTCCTCGTCTAAAATTTCTTCAATTTCAGTCACGTCTGTCTCAACAGTTTCCAACTCTTCAGCAACATTATTTATAGCGTCGTCTGACATAGTTTTCTCCTCTATGATTTTAGATTTAATTTAGAGAGGAAATTTTTAAAGGCTTTAATCTCTACCTCAGGTAGATTTATTGATTTAGCTTCTTTTATCTCAGTCTCAATTTCTTCAATATCTTGTTGTCTAATGATGCCGTTATCCCATACCCATTCACGACCTTCCATAACTCCATTTACAAATGCACTTGGAGCCGAAGGGTCTTGAACGATGTCTACTGTGGAAAGCATAAAATCTTTCCCCACATAACTGGCGCCATTCTTGCTAACAAGACTTCCCATACCACGACTTGATACACCAAGCTTAACACCACCTTCGAGCAGTCCTTCGACTATACGCCCCATAGGTGTTTTAAGTATTGATGCCTTACCCACAATATCATTTCCTTCCCAACGAAGGTCGGTGATTTTGTGAGAAACTTTATCAAGGTTTACTGTTGGTCCTTCTGGATGATTTAACTCTCCAACAGCTCTCCCTGTTTTAACTTGTTCGGTCACATATTTTTCTACAGCATTTTCCATAATGCTCTTTTCATATATACGACCATTTCTATTCTTTTGGTTTGCTTGCATGAAAACGCCGGAGATGATATATGATTTCTCACCACCATTTTTACTCTCAGCTATAACTTCTAAGTCGTTTTCAACATATTCTGTTATTAATTTCATGTTACAGTTCCTTAAACTTTTTCTTCTTCTGCTTTTCTGTTAACCATA
>Ga0209634_1002206_pt1 | contig 13795 bp, 33 predicted proteins | sample LinPmetageLP40_FD_184043 | JGI IMG/M metagenome (GOLD analysis project Ga0209634, IMG submission 184043) | Marine viral communities from the Pacific Ocean - LP-40 (SPAdes) (version 2) | ecosystem: Environmental > Aquatic > Marine > Oceanic | place: Pacific Ocean | collected 2010-08-26
TTTGAGTTCAATTGTTTTTTATATAACAAATATCTTATCTTTTTGTTATTCGCAAAATTCTTTTAGTCTTTCTACTACTCTTTTAATTCTTTTATTTGCTTCTGGTAATTTTTCTTGTGGTATCTCTTGTATTGTTTCTAGTAGAGGTTTTAAGTTGGGGTCTATTTTTATTTGTTTTAAGAACTTAAATCTTGTTTCTAATTTTTTGTGTTGATCTTGTAGTGTCTTTAATCTTTTGTATTTGGGTATGTATTCTTCTGTTGCTATTATTCTATTGTATATTTCCATATATTTATGAGATATTACTGCGTCTTTATTAATTTCTGATAAATTTAAATTAGGTTTATACATTTCAAATGTTGGGAATATGTTTCTTATACTATGTAAGACAGTTGCGTGGTCTTGGTTTAGTGTTTCTCCTATTTTCTTTAGGGATAAGTTTGTTCTGTCTTTACATATTTTAAAGTATATAGCTCTACCGTAGACTATATCTCTTTTTCTGGAGTTTATATTTATTCTATATCCTAACTCACCCTCTACTAACTTTTTAATCTCTTTCGTTGTCATATATTATTGTTTCTATTAATTGTAAAAATTCTATTTGTTCTATTGCTAGGTTTATCCCAGCACATTCTAAATACATTTCTTTGTCTTCATAATCATATAAAAGAAGTCTTAAATCATCTAATTCTGCTCCTTTTTCATAATCATACAAAGTTATGTAATAATATTGATATATTATATCATTCTTTAGTCCCTGTATTTCGTACATATTCAATCTCTCTTTCAAGATAGTCTTTAGCTTTTAGTAAATCCATTAGTTCGTGATTCTTCTTGTCTGCTCTGCTTATGTACTTTATTATGTTTCCTCTATTGAAGTTTAAGTTGTAGTCTTTGATAAAGTCTATAACATCATATCCTTTTCCGTTTTCATAGTGTGGTTGGCTTGCTCTCATTTATTTTTTTTAATTCGTTTTGATATGCTTCTGATGCTTTTTTTTCGTCTGTAAAATATCCTAAATGTTTAACTTTTCCATTGACCTGTATTTGAGCTGTCCATTTTTTTTCTTTTGTTTTTTTACTAACACCAGTATATTTAGAGGTAGAATTTTTTATTGATTTAGATATATTTTTCCTTTGCGTAATTACCTGTAAATTATAAAGATTATCATTTAAAGCATTATTATCTATATGGTCAACAACTAATTTATGACCACAAGATTTATGATTTAAAAATGCTTTAGCAACTAAAACATAAACGTTTTGGTTTGTAGAAACTTTACCATTTTTACATAAAGAAACAGATTTTCTTCCTGAACCTGAATTTATATATTTTTTTAGTTCCTTTACAAACCCTTGTTTTAAATAATTTAAACTTCTTACATTTCCTAAATTACTTACTTGATATAAACCTACATATTCTGGTATATCTTTCCAAACTTCTATTCCGATTCTACTTAATACTTTTGCTATCATTCTATTAAAATAATTCTGTTTGTGTTGTTATCTTATAACTTGCATCATAATACATATTTTTGCCTTTTGGATATGATTGCTTTTTATAATTTAATTCTTTAATCCATTGTTTTTTTTTATTTTTACTTGCAATAAAAAATATGTACCTATGTTTTGAGCTTCTAAACTTTCTGTTTTTTTTATAATCTATATTTTTATCATAGTGCCTACTATGTTTATTATCTTTACTTCCTATATCTGTTCTTTCTTTTGTAGCTCCTGTATATATCCAATTAGTAGCTTGATAAATATAACCATTGTGATTTTGTGATGTATCTGCATAACTAACTAAAATTATATTATTTAACATTTTAAGTGATTGTGAAACAAAATAGCTTAATACATTTTTTTTTAAACCATCATTTACACACAATCTATTTAGCTCATAAACATATTTAGAATTGTGTTTTCCACATACACCTATACATAAAGCATTACTTGCAGGTTTACCTACTGTCAAAATACCTTGCATCATTTTAGAATCAAACAAACCAAAAGCGTAAGATATTGATGGTATTCTTTTAGCATAGTGTTTATATAACAACCATTCCTTACAAAGCTCTTTCTTTATAGATTTAACTTTATAGTTTTTTTTTACCATAGTCTGCCTTGTTGTTTATGTTGTTCTATTCGTTTCTTTCATTGCCTCTATACAGTCTTGGTTGTATATCATTCTGTCCTTAATTTAAGTAAGTTATAACATTGTATGTATTTCAACTTTGCTTTTGATTTGTATATTGTTTTAAATAGTTCGTATGTCTTTTTAGTAAATTGATAATGTGTCTTGCAATCTTTAAACAATCTTTTTGCATATGCCTTTCCATAACCTTTACAATAGTTTACATTATCTGCGCTATCTCCAACTATCATTTGCTCATAGAAGTTATATAAAGCATCGTAAGGACTTATATTTATTATCTCTTGGTGTTTATAGTGATAGTTATACATAAGGCAAGGTAGTTGTTTATAATCCTTATCAAGTGATACTATTATTACGTTGTTGTGTCCTAATTCATCTGTTAGTGTTTTCCAATACGTTGCAACTAAATCATCTGTTTCTATTCCATAAGAACTTTTTGTGCTATATATCTTTTGTATGTGTTCGTGCATCTCAAATAGCAATTTAGGATGTTGTTGCTTTTTTCTGTTTGCTTTATAGTTGGTGTCTAGTATCTTTCTAAAATTACCTTTGCTATTGTTAAAAGTAATTACTCTTTCAATTTCGTAGGTTTCTTCTAGTTTGTTTACAATTGACATAAATACCTCATCAAACTTTCCTATAGCTTCATCAAGTATGTCATCAACACCACAACAAGAAGAATATACTAAACTATCTGCATCAAATAAAACTACCATTGTTCTTCTATTATTTCTATGGCTTGATTCTCTAACTCATCAATTACTTCTTGTTCTAATATGTCTATAATGTCTTGTCCTCCACATAGCACTTTAAAACAATTAAAATCACTACTGAAATCTGGATACATATAACTACCATCTTGTCCCTTGTTAAATATTCCTACAACAACTAATTCTATGTCGTTATATACTAATGTTACCTCTTCCATAATTTGTTTTGTTTTGCGTAAATATAAACAATTTTGTTAATATATACTAGTCATCTTTAAAATCTTTTGTAGCTTTAGTTAAAAATTCATCAATACCATCTACTCTTTTAGATAGTTTTTCTATTGCTACATATAAAGTCGCTACTGTTGATTCAAGTATTTTAAATCTTTCTTTGGTTGTGTATTTTTTGTTTTTCATAAATCATTAATATTATTAAGTTGATTGTTTTTAATTTCTAATATAGGAGCTTTTAAGCTAAAACTGCTTCCATCTGTTCGTTGTCTTGTTTGACCTTTTATAAATAACTTTCCTTTAGATTTTAATTCTTGTTTAGTAACCCACCCACAAATAGATAATTTATTAGTTTTTTTATTTAAAGAGCAAAAAATATATCCATCGCAATCATATTTTAATTGATATGTAATAAAATTATTAACAAAATATTCTTTAGGGTTTACATTTCTTCCCATTGTTTTAACATCAAACTTTTTTCCTTTATAAATAAAATCATAACCACCATCAAACCCTTCAGAGTATTTATGTTGAATATTCAGATATTTTTTTACTAAAATTTCCCCTAATAACCCAACAAATTGTTCTTCTTTACTTCCATTAGCTTTAGACCTATTACCAATGTTATTAGTTTTTAGATAATTCCAAACTTCTGTTTTTAATTTGCTATCAACGTCTAATATCATAATTCCATTAGTTCGTTTATTACTGTATGTCCTCCTAACACTACTGCGCAAGCAATAGCTGGTTTCTTTCCTCTTTTAGCGTATGCCATAGCATAAGAACTTGCATCTATTCCACATCCTACTTGTGCGCCAAATACTTTAAAGTTCTGACCTACATACCACTCTGTGTAACATTGTGTGTGCAAGTGTCCTTGTATTGTACTTTGCATATCTGCTCTGCATTTAGTTCTTGCAGTTCCAGCTTCTCCGTGTATGTATTGTACGTTATCAATTACAACCCTATCAACAAATTTCCATTGTGGAACTTCTAGTACATCTTTGTAAGCTTTTATCCATTTCTTTGGCACTGCGCTTGTTTGTGCCTTCCTCATTATTAAACGGTCGTGATTTCCTATTGTAACTTCTGCCTTTGGGAATGCTTCATACCATTTTGATATTTTTTTAATAGCTAAATCAAGTTCTGTTTTACCTGTATATTCAGCATTTATATCAACTTCGTGAAAAGAAGCGTAATGATTGTCAATCACATCTCCAATAAATACAACCCTATTGCAATTATACTTTGCATATGTTTCTTGACAATGTTCTAAATATCCATCTAAACAAAATGGCTCGTGTAAGTCTCCAATAACTAAAACTCTTGTTTCTTTTTTAGTTATGTTCTCGTAAGCTACTTTTTTATTACCGTTTAATCTTGGTCTAATTTCCATAAGTTTTATATAAAGAGTTTAATTCATTAGTTATACTTCTAATACAACTCCCACAAGATGTTATTATTTTTCTATCGCTAAATACCCTGTTGTATATTTTTAATAATTTTTTTTGTTCTTCTGGTTTTACTCTTGTTCTATGTTTTTCAAACCAATATTGCAAATAATAATATTCAGTTTCTAACAAACATTTTGGACGTTTATATCTAAATGCTTTATTTAGTGCTTCTTGTCGTTCATCACAACCACAATCTTCTCCAGCTATAAACTTTACAGCTTTAGCTATTCCTGTGGCTTTAGTAATCTTGGCAATAGTATCTCCTAAACCTTTTGATTGTTTGTCAAAATTTGCTTTCCATTCTTTGTACTCTTTAGTACGTTTGTCTTTTGGTGGTTTCATATTAAATTGTAATCTTCGTTTTTAAAATCTTCGTAGTCTTCACTAAACTTATCTCTTATTTTATTTTTCCCTTTTTTTAGTGTATGAAATATATTTACTGGACTTATTTTAGTTTCACTTGATAAACCTCTAATGCTTAAATCCGTATCTCTATATAATTCATATATACTTTTGTCGTACCAATGCCACTCATCTAACTCGTTATCCATCTTTTGACATAATCTCCAAAACGCTTCTTCTTTTTTTATTTCATCAGTAGATGTAAACTTGTGCATATCTTTTTCTGGAATCTCGTTAAAGTCTTTGTCTTTGTAAAATTCTTCTATTTGTATTTTATGTACTTTGTTTTTTAATTTGATATAGTTTATAAATACGCTTCTAATAGTGAAATACATATATGCCTTCGAATACTTACCATTGCTATATACATTTTTATTATCTGCATATTTTATAATCTTTAAATAGCTTTCTTGTACTATGTCTTCTGCATAATCCTTTGCCCCTAGATTTTTTGCTATTTGTACCCACTCTTTATGATTTTTACCTAATGCTACTAAAAATTCTGTCATACTAAAAACTTACACCTTTTAAGGGGTTATATAAATCTCCTACAATTTCTGGAAGACCTATGTCGTTAACTTTAAAGCTAAATGTTTCAAATGCATAACCTCTGCTCCGTTTACATTTAACTGTTATCCAATCCTTGTTTACTGTGTTTGTTTCTAATTGTATTACTGTCTCTGCTTTCTTTTCTAAAAAACTACCTAAATGACCAGTACCTAATTTTGCACTACCAAAATTTTGATGTATAACCACCATTATATGACAATTATAACGAGCCGAAAATTCCATTAATTTTTGGACACATTCTGAACTTGATATAATATCGTTAGAGTCTTGCACTAAATCTGCAACTCCATCTATTAAAATTAAACCATTTTTATCTTTATTTTCTTTTAATACATATTCTATAAACTCTAATCTTTGTTTATAATTAATAGTTCTTAAAGCAAATGTTTTATAGTTGTCTTCACTTTCTGATGATGACATCTGTAAAATTCTTTTTGCAACTCGTGTTGAGTGCCATATGCCTTGTTCTGTATCAAAATGAATACAATCTTTATTTTCTCTATGCCCTTTTAAATTACCTCCAAATTTATTTTGACCACTTAAATATACTGATGCTAACAAAGATATAAAAAATGTTTTTTTTGTCTTTGGGGGTGCTGTAATTACAGATAAATTATTTAAACTTGCAAATGTGGTTGGTACATTTAATTGTCCATTTTTAGTTTTTATTTTTGTTTCTCCTAAACTTAATACTGAAGGAGGATATTCTACATTATCATTAGTGTTTATTTTACACTCCTCCTTGATAAGTTCCATCAACATTTGATGTGTTGTTTCTTTTTCTGTCATAAAAAAAGGAGGGCTTTTACACCCTCCCAAATATTAAAATGGTAAATCTACATTGTTGTTGTCTTGTGGTTGAGCTTCTTGCTGTGCTTTAGTAGACTTGCCATCAGTCCAAACTACTTTGCCATTGCCTATGTATTGCTTTGGCTTTTTAGCTTCTCTCTCTTCTTTTGTTTGAGAATCAAAGGCTGATACGTTTTGACCGAATTGGTTTGTTTCATCGTTTACACTTATTGTTAAGTTATAGTAAACGCCTTTTTTACCTTTTACAAATTTTTCTTTAGGTAGATTTTCTACGTTGATGTTTAAATTGATTAATGATGCCATTGTTATTTATTTAGGTTTATTAATTTATCTTTATTTACTTTTTTAAAATCTTCTGATTCGTCTTCTCCAAATACCCCTAACTCATAAAAACCAGTTAGTTTAAGTACTGCTCTTGATAAAGCTCTTTTCTCTGCCATTTCTGCAACATACCAAGTATTACAATTACCATCTTTAAATGACCCACCTTTTAAAGCAGAACCAAAGGTTTCAATTAATACACTTGGTTTACTATTAAGAAATGCAATTGCTTTAAATACTGCAAAATTTGTTTCGCATTTTATAACTTCATAGCTAATATTTATTTTTTCTTTTGCTTGTATTTTTTCAATACCCATTCTTGTAATAATTACATAATGTTGATGTTTATATACATCATCTTTTGTTAGTTCGTACTTGTTATACAAGTCTAATAGTTTTTCTCTGTTCATTTTTTTGATTTTAATTTTCCATTTTGTTTTATTTTTTTTTGTTGTTTTATAAGTTGTTAATATTATACTGTAAATCATCTATTGAATTAAGTATATATTGAACTTCTGAAATTCTATAAAGTTTATTACTTTCTTTATTGTTTATCTTATCCATTACTAATGAATAAACCTCATCTAATAATTTTATTTCTTTATGCATTTTGTTTTGTTGTTTTTATAAATATGTTTATTTGCGTTCTTTTCAGCTAAATCGTAAATGATTAAAGTTATTAGCATTCCTAGTATTATTCCAATTAAAAAAAAAGCTATTTCAATTTGTGTCATTTTATTATGTTTTGTACGTTGTTTTTAAAATTATAAAAATCTATTTGTTGTTTTCTTATTTCTTGTTTAATGTTACTGTTGTTTAATCTTAACTCTCTATTTTCTATGTGCATTGAATTAATGTAAAAATACATTTCACTTAATGCTTTCATATATTTATTAGTTTCTTTAGGTTTAGTTTTATTAAACTCTAAAAGTAAGTTAGCTAGTAGATCATAGTTAGTATGAAAGTTAATCTCTTGTAATGTCATTAAACACTTCTTTTTTTACTATATCTCTATATGCTGATGGGCAACTCTCATCACATAATTCAAATATAAAGGTTTCTAAATTAGTTATCTTTTGTGTAGCTTTAAATAGTTCTTTTTGTAAAGCATCTATTTGCATATTTTTATAGTCTATTAAATCTTTCATGTTATAAGTTGCTAAAGTTATTAATTTCTAGTCTAACACCAGAACAATTACGTTGTTCTAAAATACATTTGTTAAATAAAGAATATCTAAATGCTTTAAAATAATCAGTTTCTTTAATTTGGTCGCCTTGTTGTGTAGTAATAATGTAATACATTTTGTTTTGTTTTATTGTTATACGTAAATATAATACTTTTTATTTAATTAACAACTATGTTTATAAAAAAATATATAATTTTAACAAAACTTTAACAAAAAAAGAGGCTAACCGAAGCCAACCCCTTTTCAAGAAAACAAAACAAAACAAGAATTATTTTAAGTTAGTTAGTAATTCATTATAATAATTAATTTTATCTAATAGTTGTATATCGCTAAACTTTGTTATTTCTCTACTTTTATTTTGTAATTCTTCAGCAGTTCCTTTTCCGTATGCATCTTCTAAATATAAACCATATTTATATTGTTCTCCGTACTTCATTACATTACAAGCATAACATTGAACTTGTACGTTAGTTTCATTCCATCTAGTAGCATAATGTTTTCTACTCATAAAATGACCAGCCTGTAATTTCTTATAATGTGTCTGCTTATCACAGGTTACACATTTAGCAATTTCATTGACTGCAAATCTTCTTCTTATATACTGACTAAATACATTATCAAGTTTTTTAACTATTGTCTTTCTTGATGGTTTTTTAGGCATTATATTATTTCGTTGTCTATCTGCTGAATTAAATAACGTAAATCTTCTTTACTAAATTTACCTTCTATCGTTTCTTTGTAAGTAGATAGTTTTAGATCGTAGTATTCAGATTGGTTTTCATACCTTTTAATTTTTACTGCTATATTCATAGTTTAAATATAATATTTTTTTATTTAAAAAAAAAGTAATAACTTTAAAATTTTTAATTATTATGATTTTTATATAAAATTAAACATAAATAGATATAAAAAAAAACAAATATATATAACAAAATTAATATAAATATTAAATTATAAATATAATGATATCTGAAAAATATTCAAATTTATTTGGCTACTTTCTGGTTTTTTCGTAACTACGACCACCAAAATATGCACCGACTATTAAAGACAATAGTCCAGTAATGTTTTCTAAAGAGTAATTTAAATACCAACCAACAACATAAGCAACTGAAAAGAACATTAATGTAAGTGGTCTTATATTTTTAGAAAGTTTATTATCAGAATTCAAATCTGCTTCCCATCGTTTAGTTACTTCTTGCATCTCTACCATATCCATTTCAAGCAGTTTTAACGCTTTTTCTTTATCTTCTGGTGGTAATGACTGATCTTTGTCTATAAGTCCTTTAACAATACCTAAAACACCATTAGAAGGTAAAGCATCTCCTAATGTATTAACAATACCAGAACCATTGTTAAGTAAAAATTTACCTACTTTTGTATCTTTAAATTTCTTCGCCATATCCCCATTTAAAATGTATACAAATAAATATTAAGTAAAAATTTAGTTCTGCGTTATCTTCTTCGTCTAATTGTGGATAATATTCAAATCCGAACATTAAACCTCTTTCTAATAAATTGCTAAATCCTAGTATCATATTTTTTATTTTTTAGTGTAATTCCAACGTGCTTTTGTGCCTCGTATATCGTAATGTATAAAAGAAGAATAAATACCAATTCCACCTTGTAGCATTTCTCCCTTACTTATTAAATCCTCTATTATTTTAGATAATTCAATAGGCAACATACCTTTAACAACAATATCTGCTGCCCTTCCCATTATATGTTGTGAATCTTTTACACCACCAATAGATGCGTTGTATTCTTGACTTCTCCAAGCTGAATTAATTTTTATTGGTTTTTTTATATAATTTCTTAAAACCTGTAATTGATTTGCAACCTTAACCATATTATGATATATGTTTATTGGCATTTCACTTCCATCATTGCAATCAAACTCCTCTTTACTAAAGTTTTTTGTCATTGTATTTTTTATTTAATAATATTTTAAATAAGAAAAATATTAATGTTAATGTTACTAAATTAATATGTGCTTCTCCACACATACCTGTTAAGTGTTTTATAGTTTCTAACATTTATTAAATTTTATAGTTAATTCCAATTTTTAAACTTTCTATATTCCTATCCCAATAGCGTTGTTTTGTTATTTCAGAAAATATGCCTAAATGTTTATTGATTTGTATTCCAAAAACACCACCATAGCTATAATCAATCCACTTATCATTACCAATAAATTTTCCGTACGAGTATTTTGATTCACCTTTAATTAATTTATGATGAGGTAATATATTATAATAAGTATGAATCCAATATTTAGAACGATAATGATAAAAGTCTAAACCTATAACGCTAGATAAATCTGCAAAATTTCCAATTAATGCTAATTGATCTTGATTGTACTGATTAACCAACTGACCATAAACATTATTTCTATAATCTAAATCAGAGTTGCTTAATAATAAACCTTCATTGTCATACCAAAAATAGTCATAACCAGATTCTCCAGTAATTACATTAGTCCACTCATAAGGAATGTCTGTGTGCCCATAAACATAGCTTAAAGACCACCAAGCATTTTCTTCTAAATACTTTTGTATTGGATTATGTCCGTAAGCCTTGCCATACGTTCTATACATAGCTCCAATCGATAATGATAGCTTTTTACCTATAGGTATTCTTAACCTTGCTTCTGCGCTCTTATAGTTTAAGTCTACTAGCTCATTATCATTAAGCTCTCCTTTAACTAACCACCATTTAGACAAATACCTAATAAACATTTCTTTATTTTCGAAAGACTTACCCTGTTCTCTGCCTTTAGAATATTCAAAAATATACTCTAATCCTTTGGCATAATTACCAATATTACTTTTACTTCCAATATTAGTTTCATCTCCTATATAAAAACGGTTTTTATCTTCATAATCAAAATGAGCTAGTTTTCTAAACCCAAATGTTTTAATTTGATTAGATGGGTTTCTAACTGTTGTTTCTTGTAACTCTGAATTCTGCGTTACATAAAAAGTTTTTTCTGATTGCAAAGAGTTGCTTTGACTATATGCGCCATAAAATGTAGCATACTTAAAAACATCTTTAAAAATGTCTGCTTGTATGTTTGTAGTAAATAAAAGTAATAATATTAAATATCTCATATTTTAAAATTTATCTTGTAATAATTTATCTATTTCTTCGTTAAGTCTTTCAGTAGTGCTTTCTGGTAATGTCATTGTTATACCAGCTTCAATTTTCAAAATTAAATCTCCATTGTTGTATAGGCAGATAGTAGGTATAAATATAATTTTATCGTTATCGTGTATTTTATTATTTTTTTCTAAATAAAAAATACTAGTGTTGTACTCCTTAAAAGGCTTTAAAGAATAATCATTATTTTTAATAAATTCTGCGCTATATAAAACTATACTAATGTCATCCTTATAGGATTGAGCATTAAGAGTTGCAGAAGAAACAAATAGGGCAATCGCTACACATATTTTATTTTTTAGATATTTCATATAATCTCTCATCCATTTTATTAAGATGCTCTTTTATCTCTTTGACATCTTCTTTAATGGTATTCATATCAGATTGAACACCTTCTACAACTGACCTTGTTAATTTGTCTTTGTAAGAAAATTCAACTTTAGATACTTCAGGCTCGGGCAAAATCATAGCTTTGGCAATGTCAGCTTGCAAAACAAAGTACATTGATGATAATGAAACGGTAAAGCCTACAATCATGCTTATAGTTTTTAAGTCTAATGTCAATTTTGTATTTTCTCCTATTTCGTTACTCATTTTTTTTTATTTTTTTTTGAAAGCGTCATAACAAATTGCAATAGCTTGGTCTTTTTTATGATAAGGAGTTAGCATAGGTACGCAACGAATCATAAATTCGCTTTGCTTTTCTCCTGATTTAGGTTTAGGAATTGGCATACTTAAAACCTTTAAATTGGTGACAACCTTCTCCGTTTACGTTTACTTCGTATTCTTTCCAATCTTCGCATTCATCGTGCCAAAGCACATCAACCAAAAAACCACTTTCTCTTAATCCAAGTCTAGCAAATAAATTATTAGATTTAGATTGTTTATTTATAAACTCATTAGCTATTAACTGACTAGGAAAAACGTATTTTCCAACTTTAATAGGTTTCTTTTTACTTTTTTTCTTTTGCGATTTTTTCATCTTTAATATAAACTTTATTTAAGATTTTAATAATTCTATTTCAGCTTTTAATTCTTTTACAGCTTGTACTAATATTGGTACTAGTTTACCATAGCTTAACTCTAATTTTTCTGGGTTTTCATCATATACTAATCTCAAAGTATCGTTATCTAGTTCTTTAACTTCTTGTGCTATAAAACCAAAGTCTTTTTTACCTTTATTAGCTGAATAAAATTCTTCTCCATCTTTATTTGTTTCTACTCTATTATCCCATACAAATTCTCTTGGCTGTAAAGCATCTATAAAAGCTAATCCGTATTCTAAATCTTTTATCTCTGCCTTATCTCTTTCGTCTGATAATGATGTTATTGATGTAACTGCACAACGTAAAGATGTAACGCTTGAATTACCTAAAGTTATCTCATTACTAATAGAGGAGGTGCTAGGGTTTGCTGCATATCCTATATTAGTTATATTATCTCCAGTAGCACCACCACCAGTACTAGCACCTATACAAGTTCTTTGGAATCCAGTTACACAGGCATCATCTGCCGCATATCCAACTGCTGTGTTACTAGGGCTAAAAAGTTGATTTTGCAAGAGTAACGCATTAACTCCAATAGCTACTGTTCTACCATCGCTTGTTGCAGCACCCATAGCATTATGACCAATAGCAACATTATCTTGTCCATCTACATTTGCGTCCATTGCTGACGAGCCAATTACTGTATTTCCATAACCAGTTGTTATAGCGTTTCCAGCACCTTCACCAAATACTGCATTATTTGCTGGATTTCCACTTAAGCCACTTGGGACGTTTGAAACATACACAGAAGAGCCATCTACTGTGCAATCACTTAAACCATTTAAGTCTGAAGCTCCTCCACTACTTAAATTAGAAGGTGCTATTCTAACGTTGTCAGTTCCGTCATAACCTACAACGAAATCAACGTTTGCCGAATCTGTTTTTAAATCAAATTCACTAAATTTTTTATTTGCCATTTTTTTTTATTTTATATTTCTAATGTTATATTAATATCTTGTTCAGTTAGTAAGAAATCTCCATTCTCTGCTAATACTTCAAAAAATGGTGTTGGACTGCAACCAGCAATAGATTTATAAACGCTTCCCCATTCAACTGTGTTGTCGCATACTCCATCTCCCCACCAAGTGCATGTATATATTAATCCGTAACCCATCTATTTATTTTTTTTTGTTAAGTAGTTTATTACTACATTCCAACTGTTGTTTTGTGTCCACATATTTATCATTTAAATACTGTATTAATTTTACAATATTTTTATTTTTTTGTTTATATCTTATAATACCCATCCACCGAAATCTGCGTTTGCTGTATCTGGGTAAATATCATCTTGAGTATTTGAATTGTACTCTGGATACGTATTTTGATTATACACCATAAAATCTATAAAGTTATTAGTGTAAAATTGTGCTATATCTCTATATTTTTCTACTAAATAATCAACTTCTTCTTTATCTACTGTTATACTGCTTTCGCTTGTGTGCTTATATACGCCACCATTAGCCACTGTATACGCTGCAAAAGGCATATAACATACTAATGCCCAATAAATAGTCATAGGCTTCACATACGTCTCTAAAAGTGTCTTATAAGCTGCGTTAGCTGGGTCGTCTACAGTACCAGCTATAATTAACGCTTGTAGCTTTTCAAGTAGTTTAGTTCCTAAATAGTTTTGTACCTCTGTATCTTGTGCAATCTCTACCATATAGATAAACTTGTCTGGGTCTACCGAGCCAGAAAGTACAGAATACCTTTTAATGTCTTTAGTTGTTATAAATAATGCTTTTGCCAT
>Ga0209634_1002207_pt1 | contig 13792 bp, 8 predicted proteins | sample LinPmetageLP40_FD_184043 | JGI IMG/M metagenome (GOLD analysis project Ga0209634, IMG submission 184043) | Marine viral communities from the Pacific Ocean - LP-40 (SPAdes) (version 2) | ecosystem: Environmental > Aquatic > Marine > Oceanic | place: Pacific Ocean | collected 2010-08-26
GTTAAAGCAAATATATAAAACAGATGCTGACTTAATGATAGACCAGAAAAACCAAACCCTAATTGTGAAAATACATAAATTAGCACACCGAAAAGATGATCTAGTACTAGAAAAACTCTGTCTACAATTAAACGAAACTCAAACCAAATTCCCTGACTCAAATCTTACATTATTCTATAAAGTGGGGTCAGCTTAATTCCCTTGAGTCAGTTGTTCTGAATCCAAAAGTAGTTGAATACCTTTTTCCTCATAACTTTCTTTCGAAAAAATCAACTGTGTTTTTACAATGCCGTTTAGTACATTTGGCAAAGATTAACAATCGTCAGAACAATAATCTGTGCGCTGGTTAAGTTTAAATAAAAACGCAAAGAACAACTCAAGCATTTACATGCGAAATATCGTAATCACATGTCTGGTAGTGATGTTTGCGTTAAGCCATCGTGTCTTAGCGCAAGAACACATTAGCAATACATCTTCTGTTGAACTATATAGAGAAGGAATGGAACTCATGCAGCAATCCAATTATGGTGCAGCAAGACGCATTTTTGAACGATATATTCCAATTTCCGAGCATACCATCCATCAACAAAATGCTGAATATTATGTGGCATTCTGTGCACTGAGTTTGTACCACAAAGATGGAGAAAGTCTGCTAACTGCTTTTATCAAAAACCATCCAAACCACCCCAAAGCAGTTGTCGCATACTATGAGTTAGGTGACTTTTACTACAGACAAAAGAATTATAAGAAAGCCATCACTTATTTCGAAAAAGCAGATTTCAAGGTATTGGATCAATCAGAGCGTCACGCAGCTTATTTCAAACGAGGGTATGCCTATTTCACACAAAAGAAATTTGATGCTGCCATCAAAAATTTCAATGAAATAAAAACGCAAGAAGGGCAATACAAGGCAGGAGCAAGCTACTATGCTGGCTACATCACATACCAACAGGGTGAGTATGCAGAATCCCTGGCGGATCTCAAAAGAGCATCTCAGAGTGACTCTTATGCCAGGTTAGTGCCTTATATGATTTCCAATGTCTATTATAAGCAGAAGGACTATAAGTCACTTCAGCAATATGCGGAGCCGTTATTGAACAGTAATGATAATATATCAAGTAAGGCAGATGTTTCACTACTGGTTGCGGAGGCTTATTTTCATCAGGGAGAGTACGAGAAGTCCAATGCTTATTTCGCAGAGTATAATACAAAAGGAAAAATCAGTCCTGAACTGTCTTATCGCATCGGCTATGCTGCATATGTATCTGGAGAATACAATCGCGCGATCTCGTCTTTCAAACAAGTATCTGGAGAGCAATCAACACTCGCACATCAAGCGAGTTATTATTTGGGAATTTTGTACATCAAACAAAAGAACAAACCATTTGCTATAACGGCATTCGCACAGCTGTTGGATGACAACGTAGATGCGCAGCTAAAGGAAGAGGCTTTGTACCACTCTGCCAAACTCAATTATGAAGTCAATAGAACCCATGCAGCCATAACCATGATGCGTGGATATCTCTTAGAATTTCCAAATGGGAAATATCGAAGTACAATGAGTGACTTACTTACACAGGCTTATTTCAATGAAAATGACTATGATGAAGCCCTGAAGTATATTGAGACTTTGTCAACATACACCACTCAGGTCAAGCAAGTATATCAAAAGGCAACCTTTCACAAAGCGATTGAGTTATTCAATAAGAACCAATATGCGCGTGCTGTAAGCATGTTTGATGAGTCTTTGGTGTACCCTTTAGATAATGAATATCAACTAGGCGCTTACTTTTGGAAGGCAGAGGCCTATGCCATCGGTAAAAAATATCCAGAAGCCGCTGCAGCCTATCAGAAAGTGCTTTGGAATCAAAATAGCAAAGGCAGTGCGTATCATATGAAATCGAGGTATGGATTGGGATATGCATATTTTGACAATAAGGAATATGACAAAGCACGCATTCAATTTTATGAATATGTAGAAAATGGTGGAATTAATGATTCTAAAGCCAATCACCACGATGCGACCATTCGCTTGGCGGACTGCTATTATGTGAAAAAGGAATATGCTAAGGCAATTCAATATTATCAAAAGTCTATTTCCCAAAGTAAAGTGGACAATGATTATAGTTATCTTCACTTGGGGCTGATAAATGGTATTGAAAGCAATGTTGCAGCTGCCAATCAAGCTTTTGATCAAGTCATTCGAAATCACAGCCGCTCCAAATATTATGATGATGCAATTTTCAATAAAGCGCAACTCGCCTTTGAAAATGGAGATTATTCAAGAGCCATATCCTCATTCGGAATGCTTATCAAAAATAAGCCAAAGAGCAAATATGTGCCCTATGCATATATGAAGCGGGCTTCTGCCTATTACAACAACAAGTCCTATGATAGAGCCACTGCAGATTATGAGGCGATTATTGATGATTTCACTAAACATAGTGTGGCTAGGGAGGTATTGCTTCCGTTGCAGGAAGTCTTGACCATTCAAGGGAAGTCACAAGACTTTGATGCCTATTTGGCTAAATACAAAGCCGCCAACCCCGATGGGGAAGGCTTGGAAAATGTGGAATTTGAAGCAGCCAAAGGACTTTATTTCAATCAAGAATATGCACATGCAATAGACAAGTTTAAAACCTTCCAGGATTCATACGGTGAAAGCAATTTAATAGAGGATGCGAAGTATTACATAGCGGAGTCGTACTACAGAGCTGACCAATATGAAAAGGCACTAGCATACTATACCGAAGTCATTTCCAATGAACACTATGCACAATATCATAAAGTACTGGGAAGAATCGCAGAGCTTGAATTTCTGCAAAAACGGCATGATAATGCTATTTACTTTTATCAGCAATATGGTGCGCTGGCTAGCAGTAAGAAGCACCAATACACAGCATATCGAGGTTTGATGAGGTCATATTATTTGATCGACCAATATGACTCTTCCAGCAACTATGCCCATAACATATTGTCACTTGGAAGCATCAATGCCGGAAGTATGAATGAGGCTTCGCTCTATCTTGCCAAAGCTGCAATGGGAAAGCAAGATTATCAAGCTGCTAAAGATGAACTACTAACGACCCTCAATACCGCCAAGGATGAATATGGAGCAGAGGCACAATACCTATTAGGGAAAATCCAATATATAGATCAAGATCATGAAAAATCTATCGAAACGTTGGTTTCACTCAATTCAACTTTTCATGCCTATGACGAGTGGGTGGGCAAAGGTTTTTTGTTGATAGTCGATAACTATGTGGCTATGGATGAGATGTTTCAAGCGAAAGGCACACTACAGTCGATTATTGAGGGATTTCCACTAGATGATATAGTTGCAGAGGCAAAACAAAAATTACAGGAACTGGAAGCTGGTGAAGCATCTAAATTGCAGAAAATCGATTCAATTGAAGCAGTTCAGGACACCTTATATACGGATCAATAATATGAGAAAGTATAGAAATATTGCATTTGTTATTTTTAGTTTGATGCTCAGTATGGTGTCTTACGGCCAAGATGATTGGGAAAACAACACGGGAGAAATAGAGGATGTAGAAGTACAGATTATCAAAGATAGAGAAATCAAGCTATTGAAAGCCAATCGAAATTTTGAAAAAATCAATCCCACAATTACTGCAACAGATTTACCTAAGTTTCAATATGAATTTCAGGAGTTTAATTTTGAAGTTCCTGATTTAATTTTTAAGCTAAGACCACTGCGGATAAAGAATGAGCAATTGCAAAAACTTTATGGCGGATATCTCAAAGCAGGATTCGGTAACTTTGGTACGCCATATCTTGAAGGATATGTGAATAACAAAAGAGATCAACAATATACCTATGGGGCACATGTGAAACATTTATCTTCAAAGAATGGCCCTGTTGATGGTGAAAATTCGGGCGTTTCAGAAAGTCAAATTGATGTGTTTGGAAAGGTCTTCACGAAGAAAGCCGTACTTGGGGGCAGTTTGGGTTTTGGCCAAAATAAAGTTTATTTCTATGGTTATCCAGAAGGGGATGTGGTCAATGCGGATGACATCAAGCAGAGATTCACAAAGATAAATGTCAATGGATTTGTAAAATCCAACAATGCAGAAGATGATCCTGGATATGAATTTCGTATGGGTTACAAACAGATTAGTGATGATTATAATGCCAAAGAAGGAATATTCTCTTCAACATTTGAATTGACATATCCAATCAATAATGATAACGCCATTGATGTAGTTGCTGATCTTGAAGTCATTAGTCGAACGGACAATAATGTGTCTGACGATAGGATTCTATTTAGTATTCAGCCGACATATAAATTCAAGTACAATGATTTCAAACTTACAGTTGGGCTAAATACTGCTTACGAAAACGATACTTTACAAAGCTTAGGCAAGCTACACGTTTACCCTCTAATTGGTGCGGCTTATGATGTTAGTGAGCAAGTTGAGCTATATGCGGGAATTGATGGCGGCATAGTCTCGAACACCTACTATAGCATTGTAGATAGGATACCCTTTGTCAATGCTGATGTGCCTATATATTTTACCAATAAACTGTATCAGTTTACTGGAGGCTTACGTGCCAAAGTCGGCAAGAGCAGCTTTGTGCATGCAGGATTTTCTATGGGAGGATACAAAGAATATCAATATGTGATCAATGATATTACCGATGTCTCTAAATTTAATTTGATTTATGACCCGGAGACAAGCACTATCGCCAACATTTTTGGAGAATGGGGACTGACCAAATCGCAACAGTTTCAGTTGTCAATAAGAGGTGATTATTTTATGTATAACATGGGGTCCCAGCCCGAAGCATGGCACCAGCCTCAGTTCAAAATCACCACTTTGGCTAAGTACAACATCTTTGACAAAATTATACTCGAAGCTGATCTACACGTTTTAGGAGGGATCAAGGCCATCGACTTGAATACCAATACTTCTGTTGGTTTGGATGCGGTTATTGATTTTGGTGTACAAGGAAAATATTTACTTTCCGAACAATTTTCAATATTTGTAAAGCTTAACAATATATTGTCTCAAGAAAATCAATTGTTTTATAGATATCCTGTGAAAGGATTTCAAGCAATTGGGGGCATTAGTTATACTTTTTAGAATATCGAAGGAAGAGAATTGCTGAATTTTTCGAGTTATTGTTAATCTGCCAATTTTATATTTGAACAGCAATTTTAGTATGTAGCATTGAGTTTGATGTCTTTATATGACCAGTTTATAGCAATTTTATATTTGCAGCTATTTGCAGAATACTTGCCTCATTCAAAATTTCACTTATTTTTGTAACAAACTAAGTATCTAAGACACCACACGTTATGGCTAAAAAGAACAAAAAAGACGCAGAAGAGAATATAGAGAACAAAGAGGAGTTTAATTATATAGACGAAAACTTTGGTCTGCCGGATTTAGAATTAGAGCCTCTGGATGACTCAAGTGAAGAGTCAGTCGAAGAAGAAGTAGTTGAACAAGTCGTAGAGGAAGTTGCAGAAGAAGAGGTTGAATCAGACACATTTTCAAGTGAACATTCAACTGATACTGAAGAACAAGAAGAAATGTCCGTAGCGGCTCAGGTAGCTGATGAAGAGGATTTCAACGCAGATGAGTACAAGGAGGAAGAAGCAGGTGAGGAAGAGAAACCAGCGTATGTTCCAGGGACTTATGCAGCCAAAGCAAAAGAACAGGAGTCCAATTCGGGAAAAATAATTGGAGTTGTAGTGCTGTTGTTGATTGTTGGCGCAGCACTTTGGTTTTTTATGTATTATCAGCCGGCTCAGGAAGTTGCAGCCGAAAAAGCCAGACAAGAGCAAAGAGCTAAGGAAGCTGTGAAGGAAGCTGATAGATTAGCAAAAGAAAAAGCAGATGAGGATAGACTTAGAGCTGAAGAGGAAGCTCGACTTCAAGCGGAGGAGGACGCTCAACCCAAAATTGGGACAATCGAAACAATTTCAGAGAAAACAAGCCGTTACTATGTCGTAGTATCTAGTGGTCTCGATGGTGATCTGGCAATGGACTACGCTCAAAAAGAAGTGAATAACGGAACGAACATCAAACTATTATCTCCACTTGGTACGAACAAGTTTTATCGTGTGACAATTGCCGACTATGATACATGGGTAGCTGCTGAGAACTCGGCCAATGACTATAAATCTACCTTTGGCGATGGTGTTTGGGTTTTGAAATATTAATATGACATTATTACAAATAACTACGTTGCCGACTGATTCGGCAGAAGGTCTCGCGCAAGACAATTCGGTACAATTCATAGACCTCCTTTTTCAAGGAGGTTTTATGATGATACCCATTTTACTTTTGTCTCTTGGTGCTGTTTATATTTTTGTTGAGCGGGTGATGACAATCGACAAAGCTGCTAAGACACCAGAAGATTTTATTGATGATGTAAAAGCGAAGGTACTCAATGGCGATGTCAATGGTGCTAAGGTGCTGTGCAGTGATACCGATTCTCCGATTGCTCGGATGATTGACAAAGGAGTACACAGAATTGGGAGTCCTTTGAAGAATATAGAAGTGGCTATTGAGAATGTAGGTAAAATCGAAATTTTCAAATTGGAAAAAAATCTATCCTTGCTCGCCACCATCTCCGGAGCGGCTCCGATGCTAGGCTTCTTAGGGACAGTAATAGGGATGATACAAGCATTTATCTCCATCGCACAAGAGGAAGGATCTGTAAGTCCTAAGCTGCTGTCAGAAGGGATATATACAGCTATGGTTACAACAGCCGCAGGGCTCTTTGTAGGAATCTTAGCTTATCTAGGATATAATTATCTAGTAACAAAAGTTGGCAAGCTTATTCATAAGATGGAATACAATACCATCGAATTCATAGACCTGCTTCAAGAGCCGAAGTAGTTATAAATCGGAACTTTAAACTTCAAACCATAAACCATAAACTTTAACCATAAACTTTAAACCATAAACCATAAACTTTAAACCATAAACCATAAACCATAAACCATAAACCATAAACCATAAACCATAAACTTCAAACCATAAACCATAAACCATAAACTTTAAACTTCAAACCATAAACCATAAACTTTAAACCATAAACTTTAAACACAGAACATAAAGATGTCACTCAAATCAAAACATAAAGTAGATCCATCTTTTAGCATGTCATCTATGACGGACATTGTCTTCTTGCTACTGGTGTTCTTCATGTTGACTTCCTCATTTATTACACCATCGGGCCTCCCGGTGAGTCTGCCGTCTAGCAAAGCCTCTGTGGTTGAAATGCAGAAAGTGTCAGTGACGGTAACCAAAGACCTAGATTTCTACGTTAATGATAAGAAAATAAGTCGTGGAAGTTTGGAGGCAGAATTGCGAACAAAACTTTTGGGTAATGAAGGAGTAGTCGTATTGCATATTGACGAAACAGTACCTACGAAGGAAATGGCATATGTAGCAGGCATAGCCACTGCCTTAGAAGCGAAAGTTTCGCTGGCAGTTAAGCCAAATTAGTTGAATAGCACATGAAAAAGCATAAGGAAAAAAACAACGATAGAACAGCATGGACAGTATCCATTCTGATCCATGCGTTGTTAATTATTGCTTTTATTTTTATGGTAGCCTGGCGCGAACCCAATCCTCCACATCCAGAATACGGCATCCAAATCAATTTTGGAACGGAAGATGTGGGAAGTGGAGATATACAACCGACAGAGCCTGCCAATACCTCAGAAAACGAAGAAGAGTCTGATCCAGCACCTGCTGAAGAGGAGATCGTAGAGGAACAACCTGTTGAAGAAGTTGTTCCTGAAACCGAATCCACCGAAGATGTGATTGATCCTGCTGCCGAAGAATCTGCTGCTGAGGATTCCCCGACAGAGACGCTTACCCAAAAGGCGCCTAGCCTTGATGTGATTGAAGAGGAGCCTCAACCTAAAGAAGTGGTAGAGACCAAGGTAGTCAAAGAAGAGCCGAAAGAACAGCCTAAAGTAGCGGAGAAGAAAGAAGAAAAGGAACCTGTGAAAACGCCAGTACTCTACGAAAAGAAAGAAGAAAACACGACCGATGGGACTGGCGAAACAAATTCAGAAGCCACAAAAGCCAATCAAGGAGACAATACAAATGAGACAGGAGATAAAGGACAAGAGGATGGTTCTCTAGATGCACGTACGCTCTATGGCAATCAAGGAGGGGGTGGAGGAGCTACAGCGCTGAATATGTCTGGTTGGATGTGGGACTTTACACCCAAACCCAATGATACTTCGGATGAAAATGGAAGAATCGTATTTGAAGTCAAAATCGATGATGAAGGAGAAATTGTCTCCGTTCGCACACTTGAAAGAAGCGTCAGCACGACCGTGGAGAAAATCTACCGTCAGGAAATTGAAAAACTCACCTTTACCAAGACCTCGGACAATCGTAGCACTGCAGCCATTTCAACAGGGACTATTACTTTTGTGATTAAGTCGAAGTAGCCAGAAAATGGTATAGAACTACTACTACATCATCATACAGTCAATATAATCAGTCAAAAGATGAAAAAGTAGCCCCACGGCAATGATTCTTGTTTGCTTTGGAAACAAGAAGAGAGCGTACATAAACAAAGCATAATAGGAGTGGAGTGGATGGAAACCAATACCACACCGATTAGGATCGAATATAGGATTTGCCAATAAATGATCCAGGTCTATCAACATGGTCAGTAGCATAATGAGCCAGGCAGTTTTCCATTTGGATTTGAAGAATACATAGGCGAGTACTCCGGGGAATATAAAGTGAAGACCGTAATGTACAATCGATTGTGTCATATATATCAAACTGGTGTAAATATAAGGTCTGTGATATCGATATTTGTACATTGGAAGGCAGTATTTCTATAAATTGATTTAATTTTCTCGGATATAATTCCCCGAGACTTGTCTTGAGTCAAATAAAATATTCCCGAATCACTTTCACCGAGAATTATTTATCAGGGATATCGAAAAAATCATTTTCATAGATAATCAAAAGATGACCTTGTCGGTTCGTTTTCAACAAGGAATAATAACCAGAGATAGACAATATCAAAAGAAGAATCTAATAGACCTTGACCTAGCTTATGCTATTATATTCATAAACCTCAAGAGAGTGAGTTTGATGTGGTTATTATTCCATTGGTCATGCAATATTTCACCATGCTATATCGCAATCTGGTCTATAATGCACTGACCTGAGCGAAAACGAAAGCCATTTTTGTGAGAACAAGAAAACCATGTTGAAAGCTATTATTAAAAATGAATATTGCTAAATTTGTCATAGTCAATCCTTTCATTAACCCTCACCGTTTTATATCATATTATCAACTTTTAGATAACGCTATTTTTCAGAAAAAGTCTATGCAAAATTTACATAATGAATATCAAAGAAATAATAAAGGATAATGCCCAACCCACATCCTTAAAGAGAGGAAAGGCGATTTTCAATAATGATGGCATACTGGATTTCACCAGCATGGATAATAATCATTATGATGCCAAAGTAGCTGGCTCAGGAAGAAAATCATATCAATTGCATTTTTCTGTTTCTGACCAAAATCACCTAACCTCCTTTTGTTCTTGTCCTTATGACTGGGGTGGTATATGTAAACATCTGGTGGCTGCGTTGTTTTATCTTGATGTACATATCGGACAGTCGACAATTCCACTTTCTGTTAAAGACAAAGAGGCTGTAAAACGAAACACCTCTACCCCATACAAAGTACTCATCTCTGATTTGGATAACCTTCATGACTTGGCAGGGTCTTCCATCTACAACCAGGCCTATTACAAAACTAATCAAGTCAATGAGATCAGTATCTGTGAAGATAAGATGATCGTTCAGATCGCTTCTGACCGGTACTACGGAGAATATACCACCATCCATATCCAACCTGATAAGAAACATCTGCACATTTCCAGTGATTCCTCAAAAAAAGTTGCTGGCTTAAGTGTTTATGAGTTAACGGCCCTGATATATTTGAAACGATCAGAAATGACCTATCTTTTTGATGTGTTTGATGAACAAAAATTAAATGAGATGATTTTGCAAAAGGCCAAGCAATATGGGATTGAGGATATTTCGACTGCCCATGAGTACTTTGAAGTGAATATAAATGGCAATGGAGAGGTTATACATCTTAAAAATGAACATCAAAATTTATTACCCTTATCAACCTACCGAAATGATTTCAACGATTTTGCAAAAAAAATAACTGGTGGAGAAAACAATAGAGAAGATGTTTTGTTGGCACACAGCGCAAAAAGGAAAGAAAAAAATCCCATCGTTATTCGATTTGCATTACAAACTGATTCCATGTTTAATGACAACACAATCATCTCCCTTTTACCTTTTGTAGGCAAAATTAAACCTGACGGTTCTTTTTATAAAACAAATTTACAGCCGTTAAGTAATCTAAACCATTGGAATCATTCTCACCCTGAATTGACCGATCAAGATCGGGAATTGATCTCTTTTAGTGAAAAATTTGGCAAAGACACCTTCAGTGATGGCTTGCGTACTACTTACAACAAACTCAATGATTCACAAAAGCAACTTTTCGTATTGGAGCAAAACCTGAAAGTTCTTCGTAATCTGTTTCCCAAATTACCAAAAGATACATTTCTCCTAAATCAAGAGAATAATTACTATTATAATTATCGTATGGATGCTGGAGATTTACAGCCTATCACGATCTGTCATGAAACGCCCCTCCCAATACTGGAAATAAATACCAAAGATGGATTTGTAATCATTACGCCTAAATTAAAATTTAGTACAGGCTCTTATAAATGGGGTAGTAAAAAGATAAAATTTCTTAACGAAATATTTGGCACTCTGGATCATAAAGCTTTTCTAATGGGTTCGGCCGAAACTGCTATTGTAGTTCATTCCACTTTTTCCGAATTTTCAAGCTTTAAAGTCATGGAAACGGATTTTCACGATATATTCAATGACATGATCCGCCCTTTGTCAAAATATATGACACTAGATATTAAACAATTACCAGTTGAAATTAACGAAGAAGTAAATATGTCCAACCTTACCTCTAAAAAAGTTTATCTCAAAGAGCTTGATCAATTCATTTTGATTAAGCCCATTGTAGAATATGGTCAGGAAGCCGTAAATATATTAGAAGATCAGCCCACTGTAAGAATCACAGACAATACTGTCGTACATCTCAATAGAAATCTGGAGGAAGAACATAATTTTTTAGAAATAATCCAGAAGTGCCACCCTGATTTTAATAAAAAGCAAAATCAGGACTTCTTTCACTTACACCTCGATGATTTTGTTCAGGATTATTGGTTTCTGAATTTTTCTGAAAAACTAAAAAACGAGGGAATATCGGTTTATGGTTTCAATGACTTTAAAAAATTCCAATACTCCCCACACCAGCCATCAATCAATGTAAAAGTAGGAAGCGGGGAAGATTGGTTTGATGTAGATATAGAAGTTTTGGTAGGAGATACCCGTATTGGTCTAAAAGATCTAAAAAAAGCGTTAGCCAGTAAAGACAAATACATAAAACTGGGAGATGGAAAACTAGCTGTCCTTCCATCCGAGTGGATCGAAAAACTTCAACGATACCTGCGAATGGGTAAAATAGAAAAAGAGGGAGTGAAAATCAGCAAGTTGAGATTCAATGCGATAGACGAGCTCTTTGAGGGAATTGACAATGATGAAGTATTGCAAGAAATAGCCGAAAAAAGAAGAAAACTTCAGGAATTCAGCAGCTTGACTAAAGTGTCACTACCCAAGGTAAGTGCTAAACTAAGAGACTACCAAAAAGAAGGCTATCGCTGGCTACATTTTCTTCATGAATTTAGTTGGGGAGGTATATTGGCCGATGATATGGGTCTTGGCAAAACGCTTCAGATTATTACTTTTCTGCGTTTTCTGAAATCTAATAAAGTAAAAAATAACCTTATTATAGTGCCTACCACATTGCTTTTTAATTGGAAAGTAGAACTAGAAAAATTTTGCCCCTCTCTTAGTTTTTATATTCACCATGGTACCGATCGAGACAAAGCAAAGATTGATTGGGAAAAATATGACCTCATCATTACTACTTATGGTCTGATCATTTCTGACATTAAATTGTTTAGCAAACAAAAATACGGTTATGTGATCTTAGATGAATCACAGGCAATAAAAAACCCGGCATCCAAGCGATTTAAGGCGGTAAACGTACTTAATGCCACTAACCGTTTGGCACTTACTGGTACACCCATCGAAAATAATACGTTTGATTTGTATGCCCAGATGTCCTTCGTCAACCCAGGTTTGTTTGTTTCAGCAGAGGGCTTTCGAAAACAATATGCGATACCCATTGATAAAAATGGTGACCAAAACGCAGCTTCAGAACTCAACAAGACTATTCACCCCTTTATACTGAGGCGTACCAAAGAAATGGTGGCTACTGAATTACCCCCTAAAATCGAAGATGTCATTTATTGTAATATGGGTACCGCTCAAAGAAAAGTATATGATGCCTACCGTAATGAGTATCGAAATAATATCCAGAACTTGATCGAAGAAGATGGTTTGGGCAAATCTAAGTTGCATGTTTTGCAAGCGCTTACCAAACTCAGACAAATATGCAATTCGCCAGCCTTACTTAATGGGGAAGAATCTTATGATGATGAATCAGTCAAAATAAAAGAACTCATTCGACATATCCAGGAAAAAACAGGCAACCATAAGTTACTTATCTTTTCCCAATTCGTAAAGATGCTACATCTGATCAAAAATGAGCTAGAAAAACTAGAGATCAATTACAGTTATCTGGATGGGAAAACTACCCAAAAAAATCGAAAACAAGCAGTAGATGATTTTCAAGACAATGAGAATATAAGGGTATTTCTGATTAGTCTAAAAGCTGGTGGTACTGGGATTAACTTAACGGCTGCAGATTACGTCTATATTGTAGATCCTTGGTGGAATCCCGCAGTTGAAAATCAGGCCATTGACCGATGTTATCGTATTGGACAGGATAAAAAAGTGATCGCGTACCGTATGATCTGTAAAGATACCATCGAAGAAAAAATTATGAAATATAAGAACAAAAAACAGGTCGTTGCCGATTCTATTATTCAAACCGATGAGCATGTGATGAAACAAATCTCTAAAGATGACATCATGGAATTATTTGGGTAAAAAGTATTATCAATTTGAAGCAGTTACGTTGTAACTATTCAGGAGTGGAGTTAGTGATGATTTCAAAGACAGTATTGTTTTAGCAATGACCCATTGAACAAAAAGAGTGTGTCATTAATATTACCTTTTCGTAAATTTTTATACTGCTTTTTTTAAACCATCCGATCCTCACATTAAACTAATTTATACCTACCTGAATGGTTACAACATTTTTAATTATGAGGTGTTTTCTTGGAGGCACTGTGTACATTGTTGGATCCAACCTCAGGAAACCGTTTGAGTAAATCAAAGCCAGTAGTTCCGTTGGGCATTTCTATATCCGAAAACACCAAATCAGGCTTTGACACACTTATAACTTCGTATGCTTGGTTTAGAGTTTCAGCCTGACCACCGCTTCGATAGGGTGTACGACAAAATGCAGTTTTATTAAATTTTGATAGATTGGCGTAAAAACATCAGAGATATGACCAACTAGCCTTATAGCAAAGACAGAAGAACGACAAGCAATTCTTGATAGTCAGGATACAGCATACTACTATGAAATGGCTTTTGATCAAAAATGGACTGAAATAAGTAGTGGTATTTGTATCTTTAGAAGATTTATTCTTATTTGATACCTATGAATATCGAATCCTATCGGA
>Ga0209634_1002208_pt1 | contig 13788 bp, 20 predicted proteins | sample LinPmetageLP40_FD_184043 | JGI IMG/M metagenome (GOLD analysis project Ga0209634, IMG submission 184043) | Marine viral communities from the Pacific Ocean - LP-40 (SPAdes) (version 2) | ecosystem: Environmental > Aquatic > Marine > Oceanic | place: Pacific Ocean | collected 2010-08-26
GTAATAACTACCCCCTGCGCCTACTATCCGCCTATTTGTTTGGACTTGCGCCTGCTAGGAACGCAAGGACGAAACAAACAAAGGCGACCCAAGCGAAAATCATGGAGAGTGTCATCATGGGCAGTCTTCCTCATCGAGGGGTTCGAGGTCATAGCCCATAACATGAGGGCCGCACTCGAATGAGATGTCATCGTCCTCGGGAAGCCTTTCAATGTCGTCGGACCAGAGTTCACCGAAGGCGACTTCGGGGTCCATCATGTCGCAGGCATTCTCCCATTCGGTGATCTCGTCACCAGCAATGAAAAGGTCGTCTGCACGAATGTCGTCGTTGTAGTTGGTTTCGTTCATGTGTGTATTGTACTCCATAGAGAGGAAGTGGTCAAGTGGTGAATTGGGAAACGATACCGGACTTCACACCCGCAGCCGCGACACCGATATGACGGGGAACCTCGATATCCAGTCCATCGGTATTGAACTCACGGAGATGGTCGTCGATCATTCGGAACGCTGTATCTTTTTCAGGAGCAGCGACCACGAAGTGACAACCATATTCGGATGAGGGGAAACCGTAAGCGTGTGCAACGAATAGATTCATCAGTGAGTCTCCGAGTACTGGACATCAGCAAGGTAGTTGGAACCGTCACAACCGTAGTCTTCGACCCAGTCGTTGTCACGGACACGAGTAGCACGGACGACGAGGTAGGGATCTTCGGGGAACGCTTGACTGTGTTCATCAGCAGCTTCGAAACATTCGTCTTCGGAGAGATACACTACACGCTGGAGGAGATCCGTGAATCCGTTGCAGGAGGGATCGGAGAGGGTGAAAACGATGTTGTTGTCTGTCATGTTCATGCATGTATTATACCAGAACTCCAGCACCCGTCAACCCATTGAGTGCCTTTTTATGGGTTTTTTATAAGTTTTTTTTCCTGCCTACTATCCACCCCTATCAACGTCCTGTCCAAACAGTGCAGGGAGCAATAGGGGTCCCACACCCCAAAACCCTTAGCGAAATGCGGCGGTAAAAAATCAGCTCCATACCCCCGGCAAAACACACCCCCCCACGGGACTCCTAGCATGGGACCCCTATGGGACTCCTAGCATGGGACTCCTAGCGGGGCCCACAATGACATACATACTCTATCCTTGGAGAATTACAATGAAGAGTTTTAGCAAGTTTTTAGAGAACAACGAGAACGACGATTCCAACATGGAAAAGTTCAGCGATCGCCGACTGGGTTCTACCCTTAAGCAAGCACAAAAAGATGTACAGTCGGCACGCTCGGATACTGCAAGGAAGATTGCATCACGAAGAGCAGTCCTCGCCCGCAGAGTACAAGTAGACCGCAGCAAATCTTCCTGATTGGCATTCAATTTTAAATACATAACTTTGAGTTCGCCAAAGGGGAGATAGAATATATGACTACAGTCGGAGGTTCTCAGGAACTCACAGTAGCGAAGTTTAACAGAGGTTATGCAGCAGAGGCAATCTTTGCTGCTGCGGTATACGCAGCGTATTCGTCCCTTGAAACCAAAGGTTCAGATAGAGACAACCCAGACTTTTCAATCAGTCCTAGCGCAGCATCCTTCCAGAACATTCGAGGAATAGTGAAAAGGGCGCTCCGAGGTGGTGCTTCTGTTACGAGAAGAGATGCATTCGGGGGACTGGACACTGTGACCGTCGCAGTTGGTATCGATAATAATACTCAACAATATTTGTTAAAATCTGATCACTCTCAGGTTCGTGATCTGTATGATACGATCATCGCATACGTCTTCGATGTATCATCATCGTCAGGCCCGCTTCGTAAGACTATCTCTAATAACATCTTCTCTGCATTCACAAACGGCAAGAATGATGTCATTCGCATTAGTGCAGAGGGTACTGTCGGACAAACAACCACAAAAACTGATGTTTCTATTATGGTAAACAACCGATCTGTCGGTAAGGTTTCTCTCAAGGTAACTGGTGGGGATCAGTTTGCACAAGTGGTCGGTTATGGCTTCGGACCTATGGAAAATCTATTCTCACGGCTCGGAGTAAACATTGCATCAAAAAGACAGTCCTTTGCGAATGCTATCGCCTCTATTAATAAAGATGTTGTATTTGAGAGTAGACAGGGTATACTGGAGACTGTTGGTATTCAGTATGAAAATGCAGCTCGTGCAGTATATCAAGCTGCTGCGAGTGATCTGAGTCGTAAACTTGCAAACAAGCAGTATCGTGGTGGGACTCTGTACAACTTCCTTTCATTCGGTCTCACTCGGGACGAGAAGGATGTGGTGTTGGTGAAAGTGGGTAAGGGTAAAGTCACAGAACGCTCTGCCGGTATGGATCTCAAACAATCATTGATAGACACTCCCATGACTGCATACCTTGCAAATACAAAAAATCCCACTATAATGGTAGAAGCAGAGGGTGGGTTGAAGTTGTTCAACATTCGTCTGAGAATCGATGCGTCAAAGGTGAGTAGTGGTAGAAAATTAATGATTCGTCAAGTAATTGAAGCAAAAGATGCGTTCATGAACCTTTGAAACAATACATAGTGTAATGCCTGAAAGAGAAACCCAACTTGATGAAGTAATGACACCGCAGCAAAGGCTTAAAAGAGCTTTAATTGCTAGGCGGACTGCGAAGAGGCGGGCGATTTCAAGAAAAAGAAAAGAAAAACACCGTAAAAGTGAAGGTGCTCTGAAAACAAAAGCACGAAAACAAGCAAGGAAGCAGATTGCATCAAGATTCCTTCAAGGAAAGAGTATGTCGGACCTGCCTCTTAGTGTGAGAGCACACATTGAGAAGAAAGTAAATGCAAGAAAAGGCAGAATAGAAAAGATTGCTCGTAAATTATTTCCCGCTGTACGTCAGGGAGAAAACCAGAGACTAAGGAAACTAGGAACCATGCAAGAACAAACAAAAAGATCACCAATGAGAACTCTTCTATATGCAAGACCAGAAGTAAAAGCACCAGAAGTCTTAGAAGAGAGTAGAGTTTCCAGAATAATGAAGTCGTTGACTAAGCCGGTTCCTAAAGATGTCCACAATTCAGGTCGTCCAACACAACCAAGTGCTGGAGACATCGAAGCAGCAAAGCGTGCAGAAGAAAAGAAGAAGAAAGCTTCTGTGAAAGAACAACTCAACTTTTCAAACGCACTTATTCTTGCTCTTGGTGAAGCAAAAATCAATTTGAAAAATAATTCAAAGAACTCGTCAACCCTATCCAAAAATCCAATGAAAAATCCTCCCGTAAAACGAAAATTAACGGGAGGAAGGAACTTGGGTGTTGGTGACGAAGGTTATTGATTTAATAAGAGTTGACTTTATATAAAAATATGGTACAATTACCCTTGAAAAACAGGGATTTTTACAACATGGAATTAAATACAAAACAAAAAAAGCTGTTATACGAGTTCATGACTCGTTTTTATGACATCTGCGACACACCAGAGTCTGACTGTTGGTCTGTCGATGAGTTTTATGGTGAATTTTCCGGACGTTTTCATGAAAAGATGATTGAATTAATGAACAACATGGAGAAAAATAGATATGAGCGACAGTGACTTTACAAGATACAACCATGCAATAGCAGTTTTGTCAAGAAAAAATACCAAAGCAAGAAAAAAACTACAAAATGAGATGCGAAGATCTGATTTTCTAGCAAATATGTGCATTGATCTGTGTGATCACATGGATGAAAAAGAAATGCAGCTACCTCCACACATTTTAAAGAAGATGAACGAGTTCATTCTTCGTGCATCAAAGAGAAAAAAGTCCATTTTTGATATTATTTTTGATCTGGAGAACAATAATGATGAATAGTCGTAGTATTTGTAATGAAAATTTGGTCAGATTCGGAGTGGATGACGTAATAAATAGCGGAAACCCAAAACTTCACGAAAATAGACCATATTTGAGTGCGTTTTTCGATAAAAAAGGAAGACACCTTGCAAATTTTCATTTTTGGGAGAAAAACGCACCGGGTGGTGATCACGGTTACACGGTTTTGGAACTAGAAAGCATGAAAGAATCGATTCAAGATTGCATCGATCACCTAAATAAAGAGGAAGTATTCACACCAACGTTATTTGAGTAAGCCATATGAAGTTAGAAGATCAATATTTGGAAGAATTGATAAGCGCAGCAGAATCCGCAGTGTTGGGCTACGAAAAATACTTGTTAGATAAGCTTGACTACAAAGAATTAGCTGCTATAATGACTTCGTTGAGGGAATTGTTACCCTTTGAAAATTATGATCGCGGCAGTGAACAAATTGATAACGATGACATGGAAAATTAACCACACCGACAACTGGGGAGATGCCCAGAGCTTTTGGAAGGCACCAATGTCGGAAAAAGCGATTCGTTGGTTTCTCGAAAAGCATTCTTTGCATCAATTTGAACACAGAAGTATCGAGCTTAGCCTAAAAAAGTATGAACATATGTCTTGTTGGGGTTCTTGTTCCCAAGAAAACAAAGGGCACACCTCAAACTATGACATGGAAATCGCTGTCGATCAGCCTCTTCGTAACTTTATTGCAACAATCATGCATGAGATGATCCATATCCTCCAGTGGGAAACTTCTGAGTGGGAAGGTGATGGCGAACAAGAGGCAGAAGAAAAAGAATATAAACTTACAGATGAATTCTGGAAAGAAGGTTTGTTATGAGCCAATACAGGCTACACATTGATATTCCACTTGGGACTGATGAAGAAGAAGCAATTGAACGGGTAAATGCTCTTATGCATTGGCACTTTTCTGATGTAGAGGCACAGGAAAAGCTCAATACGGTCATGGGTGGTATCGAGCAAGTGAACTATAGACTCGGACACGATGAGGATAGGCAAAAGTCCAACTACCTCAACAAAAATGACAACGGACACGTCACAAACAAGAAATTAAAGTTGACATTCCCCGCAGATGTGATATAATGGTGACACGGGCCGGACGCGGATGGCATTAGCAGCACCGCTTATAACGGTGTACTCGTGGGTTCAAGCCCCACCCGGCTCATTGGAGATATATTATGGCTAAGAGAGTTCTTGACAAATTCGACTTGGAAGCAGAACGCGAAGGTAATGCAATCAAAGGACACACGATAATTCGGCGTGGCTGGGGTAAAGGCATCACCAAGCAGAGAAATATGCACAAGCGTGGTGATGAAATTCAGACTAGTCGTGTCGTAAACCGTCTTAAGGTTTTTAAGTGAAATTGGTTGACAGAGACTGTCAATTATGTTAGAATAACTTACTGATGGATATTAATTATTTTATTATAGTACAAAGAGCGGGCGCCTTCTCCCCCAGAATGAGGTAGTTTGAGGTAATCTATCAAAACCTCTGCGTTACCGGAATTCGCATCCCGGAAGCTTGCCTCCTTAGCTCAGTTGGTAGAGCAATCGGCTTTTAACCGATTGGTCGTTGGTTCGAGTCCAACAGGAGGTACTTCGTTATGAATGTTTGGAGAATGAAAATGTTTCACAATGTAATTTCTAAAATCTTGTTTATTGTCGGACTTCTGTCCATCTGCCTTTCAATCTATGTCTATCAGACAAATTCTGAACTTGGCACGTTTATCGGTCTTTGGGTTCCTACTATGCTGATTCTCTCACACGGTAGTCCTTGGAACAACCGATACAAGTCCTGAAAAAAAGTTAATAAAAGACTTGACAAAAGAAAAAAACCTGTTACAATATAACCATACGAGTCGAGAAATGATCGGTACTGCATTTGAGACTCGACAACTAAAAGTACCAACTAAGGATTCTATACTATGACTAGCAACACACTCACCAAGAAGCGAAAGTGCATCAACTTCCTCACCGCCGGTAAGGGACTCACCCAGAACGAAGCTAAGGCTCGTTTCGGTGTCGGTAACTTCCGCGCCATGATCAGCAACATTCGTGCTGAGATGGAGCAGTACGGTAACTGGGAATGCGTCACTGAGAAGACCAGCAACGGTAGCACCCGCTACTTCATGCAGGACACTCACCCCGGCACTCGTACCTACGGGTATGACAAGTTCGGTAACCGCTACATGCTCGACAACGGCTGAGCAACAGTGTAGTTACTGATATCGGGAGGGGGTTCGTGTCCCCTCTCCCCATCAATCAGCAAGAGCTAGAGATTAATTTCTCTAGCTCTTGTTTTTTGTTAGATTATACATAGAAAGACTACAGTCCTTTGATGCATCAAGGAGCAGAAGAATGGCAGACTTTTACTGGTCAGGTATAAAAACCGGCGTTACAAGTGGTACAGCAGGAACTCCGAAGGGTTTGACTGCTTACGAATGGCATAATCAAGATAACTGGTTCATTAGAGTTGCAGGATCAACTGGAAACTCGTTTGGTGGCAGTGCTGATGTGGGTTACTACTTTGAATCCGCAACAAGAGTACCAAGAAAAGATGATAAAGTTTTCTTTGATCTTCTAGGAAATGATCCTGAAGCCGGACTTCAAGGCGGACCTTGGCCAAAGAACCCCTGCCTCTACGGTGGATGGTGTGGAGCATTCCCCCACCACATCAACGGTGGTGGACCCGGTTCTCCTAACGCTGGTGCAACTGGATATTGGTTAGGTTCTACTGGATCAACCGCTGAGGTTACTGGTAACCTCAGACAGGTCACAGTTACAGAACGATACAGTGGTCAGTTTATTAATATGGATCCCCCGACTTCTCGAAGAGTTACCGGAAAAGAACTTTCTGCTCACCAGTTACCTGTGCATTCTTTCAGTTATCCACTTGGAAGCATCGGTGATCGTCTTGATTTCTTCCCACCCAACGGTTGGTCTGGATCGAATCAGGCAGGAGCCACCTTTACGTTTGGTAACAGTGGTGAAACTGGACCCGGTAAACTTCCCTCTGGCTTAGCGATCAAGACATTTGAACTACGACATGACGGATATAACTTAGTCTCCCTCTCTGACGATTCCTTCATCAGACGATGTTATGTCACAAGAGACGGTGAAATGAGACTGAATGACAGTAACGTCATACTGTATGTCGAAGACAGAGCACTGGCTGATGCATATGTTAGCTACACACCCGAAGGTGAAAAGGTCGAGAGTCCTGGCTTCGTGACGGCGAGACCCGAGGGATCGAACACCAAACTAGTAAATGTTGGTTTTGGTAGTCTATGCAGAATAACCGGACTCACCGGAGCATATGATATCTTCATCGGAGCAAGTGGTGCAATTCCTCAGTTTGACTATGCACCAAGATTTAGATATAATGCCGAAGGCGGCGATTCGTATAGAGGTAAACACCAAGTTGCAGGTGACATCACCACAGCAAACATTTACCCACAAGAACGGGACGCGCAGGTGGTCGTTCAGGGGACGAGTGAGGGGCTCAACTCGGTTCCACAGAGTCCATTGAACTTAGTTCACCGAGTAAATTCTGAGAAAAATGGACCTTGGACAATTACCAATCTGAACATGAAGAGTTCCAATACCTTCTATGGTGTGCAACTCGGTATTCCTTCAAATAAATCTAATTCATCAGTAGAACAGCTTCGGGACCTGTTTAACTCAAACAATAATAAGTTTAACTTAAACGCCGGAGTTACTATTGAAAACCTAAACTTCGATGGTGGATCACTGTGGGTAGGTACAGATATTCAGAACGCCGGGAGTAATAAATCAGATTCATTCATCACCATAGTTGATGCGGATCTTGATACACAACCCAATGTCCCCGGATCAAATGGTGGAGATGATACGGTTGTTCTAAGAACTTATTCACCTTCAGACCCATCCTATACTGGTTTCCAGATTGGTGCTAGTGTGGGACCACTAAGTGCTGTCGGTGAAGAAGGTGCTCGCGTTGTAGATCCCAACACCAGAGTTCAATACACTCCCGGAATGTTTGTAACACTCCAGTGGTTGGGTGAACAGGGTGGTAACACTGGTAGTGAAGGTACGATTACCAAGGGTGCTCAAGCATTCGTCCAGTTCTCTAAGGGTAGGTAATCTAACCGTTAAATCTAAAGTAATTAAGAGGGGGGAGTGCAATACTCTCCCCTTTTTACTTTTGTTGGATTATACATAGAAAGACTACAGTCCTTTGATGCATCAAGGAGCAGAAGAATGGCAGACTTTTACTGGTCAGGTTTAAGAACCGGCGTTACAAGCGGAACAGGTGGCAACGCCATCGGCGTCACTGGATATCAGTGGCATAATAAAGATAACTGGTTTATTAAAGTATTAGGAACTACTAGTGGATACACTCAGGGTTCGAGTGGTGGTCTTGGTTACTACTTTGAAGGTGCCACAAGAGCGCCCCGAGGTAGAGACAGTGTATTCTTTACTCTACTCCCCGATGCAGAAGATATAGGATTAGCTGGAGGCCCTTGGCCGAAGACTCCTTGTCTTTATGGTGGTTTCTGTGGTGGTTTCCCAGCAGGTATCAGTTATGGTTCCATCGCAGGTGGAAGTGCTCAGGTTGGTTGGCCAAACCAAGGTGGACACACCGGAATGTGGGAAGGAACCACTGCCACTAACGCCGGTGATCTTCATGGCGAACTTCGTGAGTTAGTAATTTCTGAAACATATGGTGGTAAATTTAGCTATGAGACAAGCAAGGAATTTCATGCGAACGGCACCCCCATCGAGGTAGCTCGCCGCAAAGAAGTACAGATACCTGCTGAGTCATTCTCTTGGCCTCTTGGTGGCATGTCTATTGCGGCTCCTCTAAGTAAAGCAATCGGAACAGTCGTAGATAAATTCATGTCCAATGGATACTTTGCAACTGATGGACCTTCGGCTGGTCAATATCATTCAGGACCGAGTAAAACAGAAAGCAATGGCACAACTGGACCTGGCTTCGTTCCTAAGTTAGTAATCAAAGCAGAAAGTGTGTTTGATTCATCCAGAAACGTAGTTACACTTTGGGACTCTTATGTCAGAAACTATTATTGCGTAGGAAGTGGTCGCACCCAGTTCTACAACGGTGTTGTAGAAGTTTGGACTGATGAAAGAAACTTCTCTGGTCCAAACGGATCTAGCCTTCATGAAACCCGAAGTCGTCGTTTTTTCGATCTCGGCATTCAAGAAGGTCCCCAATTAAATACAACTCAATTCATAGGAAGTGGAGTGGGTCAGGTATTTAAAGTTCTCGGAAGAACAGGTCCACATAACCTAACCGTACAGGCTAGTGGAGACATTCCACACTTCATCTATGCACCTAGAGTTCGTAACGCTCAGGATACAGACAGAAGTGGTGCTGGACATGTCGCAAGACATAAAGTCTCTGGTAATATCGATAAGCTAGATGCTTATCCACAGTCTGTTCATACTCAGAGCTTCGATGACTTCCCGTCATTTGGACTTGGCGGTAGGAGAGACAAAAAGGATATCTTCGTCAACGGAAATTATCCTCTAGAGTTGGGTTCACAACTCTCCTTCTTAGTGTGGAACCGACATGATCTCCACAATGATGAGAGAGTAGTCAGACATGGACCATACACTATTGGTGAACTTACTTTACATGACTTCAATCCATACTACGATGTGAGAATTGAAAACACTGGTGGTAACGTATATCCAGCCAATCCCGACGAACCTCCTTTCCTACCGAATGACTTCATAACCAGATCTGGGTACTGGACAAACCACTTCAAATTTGGAGCAGGAGCCACGGTAAATGACTTCAAGATCGACGGTGGAAATTCCACCATTGCGACTGATGCGTTTGCTGGAGCAACCCGAGATTATCAAGAAGCCATAAGTGTTCTTGACGGACACATCACAGGTAAGGGTCGTTTGTTTGCCTTTAAACCTGATGAACTAACGTGGCAGGGTTTCCAGTTAGGTGCTTCCATCTCTGCAAACAACCCAGAAGAAGGAATGGAGATTCTTGATAAAGAAGCAAGAATTTATCCAGCACCTGGTCATTACATAATGACTCAGTATGTCGATGGACAAGGTGGAAACAGTGCATCCGAACGAATGGCTTCTCAGTCGTTCCGGACCGGCAAGATAAAACCTGAAGACATCACAGGAAAAGGTAAAGTTTAATATTGACATAAGTTAATTTTCTAGTATATTGGGGGGGAAGAAGAAATTCTTCTCCCCCTTTTTTTTATAAAGGAGATATTAACAATGCAAACTAGAAAACCAACAATCTATATCGCTGGTCCTATGCGTGGGTATGAAGAATACAATTACCCAGCTTTCGATCGGTGTGCAAATGTGCTTATTGCACAGGGGTGGGAAGTTGTAAACCCCGCACAACTGGATAGAGACGCAGGTAAACCGATGGCAGACCCTCTGTCCTTCGCTCCTGACACCAATTATGAAGATCATGAATTTATGCGTAAAGCATTATGTCGTGACATGGTTGCCATTTGTGAAAACTGTACTGCAATTTACATGATGAGTAAATGGGAAAACAGCAAGGGTGCTCAAGCTGAGTGGGCCCTTGCTAAGGCAATGGGTCTTGATGTTCATTATGAAGTTCCTCTGCCTAGACCTCTAGAACTTCGTGTATAAATATGATAACGCGAAGGAACTTATACAATGAAAAAAACAGCAATCATAAGTGGTGTGTGTGGACAGGATGGATCTTATCTGTCCGAGTTTTTGCTATCTAAAGGCTACAAAGTCATTGGACTAAAAAGAAGAACTAGTTTAATAACCACAGATAGGATTGATCATCTGTATGATAATGAAGACTTCATTCTTGAGTATCATGATCTGAATGATTCATCTTCTACTTGGAGATTGATATCAAAGTACAAACCAGATGAGATCTACAATCTAGCGGCACAATCACATGTTCGTGTCTCGTTTGATGTTCCTGAAGATACTGTCAACGGTATTTCTATGGGAACACTCCATATACTCGAAGCTATTCGAGCTTTGGTTCCTGATTGTAAATTTTATCAAGCGTCTTCATCAGAGATGTATGGTGATGCTCCTTGTCCAGAGACTGGATATACCGAAGAGTCTAGAATGACACCAGCATCCCCTTATGCTTGTGCTAAATTGTTTGCACATAACTTAGTTAGAAACTATAGAGTCGCTTATAACATGCACGCCTCTTCTGGTATTTTGTTCAATCATGAATCACCAAGAAGAGGTGAAACTTTCGTGACTCGTAAAATTACTTTGGCTGCCGCAAGAATCAAACTTGGCTTACAAGATAAATTATCACTCGGAAATCTAAGCTCATATCGAGACTGGGGATTTGCTGGTGATTATGCAAAGGCAATGTGGTTGATGTTACAGCAGGATAAAGCTGATGAATATGTAATCTCAACTGGACATACTTACACTGTAAAACATTTTTTGCATGAAGTTTTTGATATTGCAGGACTAGATCCAGAAAAGTATGTGGAGATAGACGATAGACTTTTCAGACCACATGAAGTTCCTTATCTGTTGGGTGATTCTAGTAAAGCGAAGGAAGTTCTTGGATGGGAACCAGAAACATCGTTCAAAGATCTAGCAAAGATGATGTACGATAGTGACTACAAGTTTATACTTGACACAGAAAAATAATTGTGTAAAATACGTATATGAACATTTTTGTACTTCACGATTCACCATTGACATCCGCAAACCACATGTGTGACAAGCACATTGTAAAGATGCCGGTCGAAACTGCACAGATGCTTTCGACCATTCATCGAATGCTTGACGGAGAAGAGTATGTCGCTTATTCAAAAACTGGTCGGCGAATCAAAAGGTGGACGCATTGGCTTGATCGTGACATGCCAGATCATAAGTTTCTGTACCATGCTACAATGGTAAATCACCCATGTACAATCTGGGCCCGCGAAACATTGGGTAACTACATGTGGTTGGTTTCCCACGGCCTCCAACTCTGTAGGGAATATACAAGAAGATACGATCGTCGTCATGCGTCAGAATCTATTATTGAATTCTGTAAGGCCGATTGGCCCGAGAACATTGATCAAGACACCTACCACAAGGTTACTCCCTTTGCTCAGGCAATGCCTGATGAGTACAAGGTGGAGGGGGATGCCGTTAGTGCCTACAGAAAGTATTACATCGGGGAAAAGGCTAGATTCGCAAAGTGGAAAAAAGGTATCGGCCGTTGTGATTACCGAAAACCTCACGATCCCCTACCCGAATGGTTTCCAGATCACGCTCTAGTATCACACTACAACTAATGGAAATACTCATCTCCACCATCTTGGTTCTCGGAACAGCTTCAGCTCACGATGAGTTAATGCAATCTATTTGTATTGTGGAAAGTAACTGTGACTCCACAGCAGTAGGTGCTGCTGGTGAAATCGGTCCATATCAAATTCTTCAGTGTTATTGGAAAGATGCTGTCGAACACAATCCCAGCATTGGTGGTGTTTATTTAGACTGTGTAGATAAAGACTACTCAGAGAAAATAATGTTGGCATACTGGAATAGGTACTGTACTGAAAAAAGATTAGGTAGAAAACCAACCGATGAAGATCGCGCAAGAATCCACAACGGCGGACCAAACGGTTACAAAAAAAGTTCCACAGTGAAATATTGGCAGTCAGTTAAGTCTAATATTACATAAATATAATGATTTGGATATTGCGCGAGTTGTTTGCGTCATTAACAACAACGGCGAAATCAGATGCCGGAGAATCTGATTAACAGTTTAGGCTATGAGATCATCTTTAAGGGTGCCTTCATGCCACGAAAGGAGACTGTTCAAATGTCTTACACACCAGAGAACGAAACAGCAATTGCGTATTGGACCAGACCACAGTATATTGACGTGAGTGGTAAAACGAAGATCGGTGTAGCAGCATACGCCCTCGAAGGAATCGAGAAAGTAGAATTTTATCTACATGATGCTGACAAGATCCCAACACAACTCAGTGGAGATTTTAATCTAGACGGTAAAGTAAACGTCGGAGATTTGAACTATATCCTCGCAAACTGGGGAACAGTTGGACCAAGAGATCTCGTAAAGGTGCTCTCCAACTGGGGTGCAAAACAAGAATACTCAAACATTCTTGGCATTGCTACAGAGGAGCGTCTCAACGAAGAGACTGGCGAACTCGAATGGTTCTTTGAATTCAATCCCGTACAGTTCACCCACGGAGAACGACTTCGCATCAGTGCAAAGGTTTATCCTAAGGTTGGCATTCCCCTTGAATTGAAGGGTTCATTCCTTGACTACCCATCAATCTGTGGACTCGATGTATTCCCAAACAACCAGACATGGGGCCCTGGCTATGATCCCGCACTCTTTGTAAGTGGCAAGGGTAACGATGAGACTGGTGATGGTTCCAGAAAGAATCCATTTGCTACGATTCATCACGCAGCATATCACGGTCTTGTTAAGGGTGACACCAACGCAGGTCGTGTGATCAAACTACTCGAAGGTGAACATAAACTTGCATCGAACAGCGAAGACCGTGATCTGCGAAGCGTAAACTCTTCGGGTATGTCGGATGATCAGTGGGTGACTATCGAATCCGCAGTCGATCCAGAACTATGCCCTATCGTCGGACAGCATAACGGCACATGGAGGTGTAAACTCTACTTCAAAAATGTCCACATCGTACCCGCTACAGTAGAAGATGGTGCTGAAATACTCAACGGTGGAAGACAAAGCATGTACTGTTTCGACAACTGCTTGATCGAAGGAAAGAGTAGAGAGTCTGGGTACATGGATCAAGAGACTGGTGAGTTTACCACCAGTGCCATGACGAAGAGTGGACCGCATATCTTCTCGATCGGTTCTACATGGAAGCGACACTTCCAACCCGCAATGCGTATCGTTGACATCCAGTCACACTATGATCTCATCGTTGGTGACATCATTCTCACTGG
>Ga0209634_1002209_pt1 | contig 13768 bp, 16 predicted proteins | sample LinPmetageLP40_FD_184043 | JGI IMG/M metagenome (GOLD analysis project Ga0209634, IMG submission 184043) | Marine viral communities from the Pacific Ocean - LP-40 (SPAdes) (version 2) | ecosystem: Environmental > Aquatic > Marine > Oceanic | place: Pacific Ocean | collected 2010-08-26
GGATACTTGCGATTCTCCCCTTGAGGGGAGACACAGAGGGGTGTTTTTCATTGTGAAGTAAAAAGCTTGAAATTTGATAATAATCGAACTTTTTTGTTCCTTTTAAAATTTACTCGGATGACAGTAATTTTTTATTTTAATAATATTTTTTTCATTTCTTCAAACTCCTCCTTAGTGACCTCTCCTCTGGCATATCGTTTTTTCAGGATTTCGAGCGGTGTTTCTATCTCCTGATGGCGATCCCATGGAGGTCTGTAACCTCTCCGGCCAAATATCATGAATACAGTAAATAATATTACAATTAGCATAGTGAATGGAAAAATCCACATGCCGCCCATCCAAAAGTGTTCTGCCCACATAATTAATTGTTTTTTAGTTATTAGCATTTAATTTTTGTTTTTACAGCGCATTTTATCTTTATCCATCATTCCCTGTCTTTTTTGCATCATTGGCCGCTTTGCGATTCCTGTATCTTTCAAGGTTAACAGGTAGTCATAAACAGCGTCCTTATCTTCCTGGTGCATAAAGCTGAATGACGGCATATAACAAGGGCCGTTATCGAGTATTTTACTGAATTCATCTTTAGTGTACCATGCAGGAACCCCTGATAATGTCGCAGGTTCCATCATGGCGCACATGCTTGTTGAAGCGTTTTGTGGCTTAGGTTCAGTTGTGACTGCTCGATGACAACCGGTACAATTGCTTTTTAGTAACATTTCACCTCGCTTTACAGGAGTAAGGTTTGCTGTAATTGCTTCCTGCTCAATTTCACCGTACAAATACCCTATAATTGCCCCAATCTCTTCTTCTGATATATGGGACATTGGAGGCATCTATCCTTTTCCGTTTTTAATTTGTCCCCTAATTTCTTCTTTGGTTAATCTATGGCTAATTAATGAGGGAAACGTTGGAAGGATACCTTCCTTGTTTATGCCGTGACATCCTGCACAATTAAAGCGAAATAACTGCTGGCCTGTAAGTGCAGCATCCAGTCTCATATAGTTAGCTGTGTCCAAATTATTGTTTCGGGTAGTATTGGCCACTATCAGGCCAACTACGACAAAAATAAAGACGGTTTGAATTATTGTTTTTACCATAATCGTCCGATTAAAAAGTTATAACCTTACTTGCTTCTGCAGTCCATTGAGCAACCTCTGTCATGTTGCTTCTTTCCACACCTTCCTGAAGAGGAACCTCAGCCATACCTCTTGCACCCATACATATACCACAGCTTTTGACCTGGCCACCTTTGGTTAAGAATATCTTTATCATTCTACCAATATTGTAATAACCAGCTGGGTTTTTTTGATTGGCTTGTCCACAAGTAACGGCATCCGCCAAAAGGAAAATATTCACTTTTGTAGCAGGGTGATCTTTCAATAATTGGTTTGCAAGACGAAGAGCATTGTATGCCTTCTCAGTTCCATAGGGTGCATCATTGATGATAATGAGTATATTCATATTACTTGCATTTTAGAATTCCTTTTTTTTGTTAAAGTGGATATTCCCAAAGCATTGGAAGTCATTTAATTTTTCAGAGGCCTTCTTATTGTAGTTTCTTAGTTATTTTCTAATGCCCTGCCCCATTGTACTGTCAATTGTTTTGCTAAAATGATAATTCCTGATTTGATATTTTATTCGTTAATAATTCGAATTAGTGATTGCGTTGTTTCATGTGCATATTATCATTCATCATGCCTTCTTTATGCTTTCCGTGCATAGGACACATCATCATATTTTTACCTTTTCCTTGCATCATTTCCCCTTTCATCATATTCTCACTTCCCCCCATTTTCTGCATCATGCCTTTCATGTGTTCATTTCCCATCATCATATCACCCATCATATTACACATGGCGGAATCTTTCTCCATCGTCTGCATCATGTTTTCCATCATCATTCTTGTCATTGCAGTATCATCATTCATCATTTGTTTGGAATGCTCATTGCCCATCATGTGATTCATCATTTCTGTCATCATTTCGTGGTCGTTACCAATCGCCTTCATAATTTCTCCTCTTTTTAGAGAATCTTTTAGAGGATCTTCCGTTGTCTGTTGTTGAGCTTGACTTTGGTAGCTTGTGATAGTTATTGCTGTAATCAACAATAAGCTAATGTTTCTAATTGTTTTCATAATTAATTGGTTTTTTTAATGAAATTGTGTTGTCTAATATTTGAATTGTGTGTTTAATTAATTCCAATGATTTTAACCCCCCATTCTTCTCGCCTTTTTCAAAATCACCTTCACTTTGAGCCATCGAATTTGTGAGATGTGCAAAACATATAACCGTTTTCCTTTTACGTTTGGCAAACGCATATAGTGCAGCCGATTCCATCTCAACAACATTGATGTTTCTTGCTTTTGCATATTCTATTGCAGTGTCAGTTTCACGGTAAGGGGCATCCGTTGTCCAGCTTACTCCATGTTCTAAGCGTAATCTATCGTTGTCAATTAACTTCTGAGCATGATCAGCTATTATTTGGGGGAACTCAGAAAATTCCGAAGGAGGTAAATAGTGATAGCTTGTTCCTTCGTCTCTTAATGCTTTAGTAATTAGAATGTACTCTGGATTGCTTTCAGGCAAAATAATTACTCCTGCCGAAGTAATACTGATTAACAGCTCGCATCCTGAAACGAACATTTGCTCTGCCAATAAAACTGTAAAAGAAGCCCCAACAGCATTTCCAATAATTCCTAATGTAATTCCATCTATTTCAAACTCATACATTTTTGTATGATAGCACGCCCAACATTTGCTTAATGTTGCCTGTTGTGATTTGATAAGATGAGATAAAATGTCTCCATCGGGATCAAGTACGCACACCTTTGGAATTGTACAGTAGTCAATTGTTTTTTGCCTACGCGCTTCCCGTAGTAAATTTTCCGGTTGAAATACGGAATCTTGGTTATATGATTTATTATTCATTAAATCTATTAATTTGAGTTATTCCCATCCAAATGTTCCACCACAAAGACATTTAGAGCGTAGTCCATTATCCACTAAGAGTTGCGCTGCTTGTGCAACTCTTCCACCACTGGCAAACACTCCTGCGTAATAGTTTGTAATTGCTTTGGTAATACCAAATACAACTATAAAAGAGAGAATGGCAGTTTTGGCAACCATATCAAAGTCTTTCTCAGCAATTTCGGGTAGGATTGATCGTTCTAACCCTGCCATTCCACCAACAAAAGCGTTAATGACTACAAGCAGAACAATTTGCTTCCAGTTTTCTCTTAATACCAATTCTATATTCTTCATGCTCTTGAATCAATTTGATAGTCCAACAGACTCTCCTTAATTTTTTTGGCATTATAACCTTTGCTATGTAATATTTTCACGGCTTCATCGGCAATAGAACAAAACATGCCCCTGCAATAGGCTATTACTAATTTATCTTTCGATACCTCATGGATTCGATTAGCCAATTCTTTGATTGGTATTGAAACAGCACCAGAGATATGTTCTTTTTCATATTCATCAAGCGGGCGAACATCTAAGAAAAAAACATCGTCCCGTTCTCTGATTTTATCCAATGAAAACGGCTCATCGTAGTTATTGCTTTCTCGTATTTCATTAAGAATTTCTTTCACATGCGGTGAAATAGAAAGTGTCAAGTCACGTAAGCTTTTCCATGCTAAATACACTTCAAATGACGCCAGGGAATAACAAACATGGACACCATTTTTTTTGGACGTTACTAACCGTTCTTTTTTTAGAGTCTGTAGGTGCTGTGAAGCATTTGCAATGCTGATCCCTGTTTGTAAGGCAATATCCTCTACGCATTTTTCTCCGTTAGCAATAAAATCAATGATCTCAAGCCGATTAGAATTAGACATCGCTTTTGAAATCTTTGAAATTTCGCTGTAAATGTTATTTTTTAGTTCTCTCTTGTTCATTTTTAGATGATTATGATACAAAGATAAAACATATATTCAATAATTCAATAGAATACTTGAATATATTAAAATAAGTTAGTGCGTTTGATACACTATTGCAATAGTGTATCAAATTTTAAATCAATACATCTATTATATTCAGGAGAACCAATTATAAAGGTCTTTGATATGAAACAATATACCCAGGTTTTGCAACTCTATTGTACAATTGAATTTAGCTCCTTAGGAGCGATCTGTTTCAACAAATCTTGGTTTGTTGATAAGCATAGAACGAGTTTTTTGATTAGAAATTGAAGAAATTTTCATAATCGCATTCTATATAATTGTAACAATTTTATCCATACAAAGCTTTTTTTATTGGATGTAAAAACTGATTTATGTCATAAAGATCAAGCGGTATATTAAAGCCCTCTTTTGTGATTTTACGTTTGGCAATTGCTCTAACTTTTGGGTCAATATCCAAACCATATAGTGAAGCCTTTTCTTTTTCTTTTTGCAACAGAATTAAATTTTGTCCAGTACCAAAGCCAAACTCCAAAATGGTTTCTTCATTTTTAGGAGCAGGGAAATCGCTTTTAACTTTTCAAAGACTATATTAGTCGTGCCACCACTTAATTAGTCGTGCCACCACTTACTTTTAGATGTAATTGTCACTGTAACTACCCAACCTTATGCAAACATAGTGGTGGCACGACTTGGTTCGTGAAGAACCCCTTGATTTTAATTCACAATTTTTACTTGTTAGTAAATTTTATTGAGCTATTATCTTTAAAAGCGATTTCCCTATTTTTAGGAGCCAATTTTTCTATCATTTTTGCTCTAATTTTTTCTCGGCATTGTAGGCTTAACTGCCAAATCATAAAACCCTGTTAGCCAATCGTAACCCAATGTTGGTGTAAAATCTTGTTTTTCGGCTATCATATCATGTCTTGCACTGGTCACAGATTCCGGTAACTATCAGGCTAACCATTTTTTTAGAAAAACCTTCAGGTAAATTGATGTTAGGAATTTTATTTTCTGGAAAACAAATAGTTTCACCACAGCTATTGCAATGAAAATGTACGTGCAAATCGGTTTCTATTACACAATGACAATCTTCTTTGCACAAGGCATATTTAGTGACCCCAGTACCATCGTCAATTTTATGAGCAACCTCTTTTTTCACAAAGGTTTTTAAGGTACGGTATATTGTAGTTCTATCTGATTTTACAAAACGATTTTCTAAATCAGTTAAACTGAGTGCAACAGTTTTATTTCTGAGAAGTTGTAAAATCAACAAGCGCATAGCAGTTGGTTTTACATTCTTGTCTTCTAATATTTTTTCCAAATCTTGCATAGTGCTACGGCTTAAATTTCTTTATGGATTTCCTTGTTTTAATTCTAAAGGCATCCTTAATATCTGACACGTAAATAATACCATCACCCGGTTCAAGTGTTTGTGCCTTGCCACAGATCAGTTGTATGGCTTTGTCCATTTCTTCATTTTGACATACCAGTTCCAGCTTAACAATAAGACTATCGGTAAAATGAAAGTCCAATGATGGGGATGCCTCCTTTTGTTTATACTTGCCGGTGCCTTCTCCTTTAGAAAGTGTTACACTCTCAAAACCTGCATCACGCAGGGATTCAACAACTGACTGTACTTTGTTTGGTTTTATAAATGCTTTTATTTCTTTCATGATTATTTCTCATTTAGTATTTACATTACTTGGGCTGGTTAATGACAAAGAAGCAGTTTGATTGATTTAAGCACAATCATAAAAAAGCAGCCCTAGTCCCGCTACTATCACTAATCATCGTCACCAGTTTCACCTTTCTTCATTTCAGATATTAGGTAGTAGGCATTGTTCCACGCTACTTTGGTACCTTCCGGAAGTGGCTCAAGCAATTTGATTTCTACCCATCCATCATCTGCTAATCCTGTTCGAATTTCAACAGCTTTGAAGCTCCATTTTGTTTCTCCATCTTCCTGATGGGTTTCTGCCGTGAAGATGAAGGGGTTACCGTCTTCTTCGATGATCGCAGATTCAGGTAAAGCCAGTACTGGTTTTTCTCCTGTATGAATTCTTCCATTGATGTACATTCCAGGTATCAGGAAATCCTCTTTCTGATCGATTTCAGCATGTATGTGGACTGCTTTTGGATTTTGCTCAAACTGCTTACCAACGGAGTAAATTTTAGCTTTAAGGGTGGCACCAGGGACTGATTCTACAGTAAAAGATATAGTTTGCCCTTTCTTTACCTTATATATATCCTTTTCAAAGACCATCAGATCAGCATGAATGTGATCATTATTGATAATCATAAACATCTCTTTTTGCGGATCTACATATTGGCCAATCTGAACTTCCACTTTCTGGATGAAACCACCAATGGGGCTAACTACCGGAACATTTTGATATATATCACCACCCTGTACCTTTTCAATATTCAAACTGAGTTGGCGCAATTGAGATTCATACCCTTTTACTTCTCCTTTCATTGACAGATAATCAGCCTGGGTTTGCTGATAGGTTTTACCCGACCCTACTTTTTCTTCGTATAGCTTCTTCTGTCGTTCGTATTCCTTTTCAAGGAATTGCATCTGGTTGTAAGCCCTAACATAGTTCGTTTGCAGTAGGGATAGGTTTGGATGTGCCAAAGTGGCCAATATCTGACCTTTCTTTACTTTGTCACCTTCTATCACCTTAATAGAAGTAACGTTTGCCCCTAATATGGCCGTGACTGTAGCCTCGTACTGGGGTGGTACTTCCAGCTGCCCATTGGCTTCCACTAGACCCGATAAAGATCTTGTTGGTATTTCATCGACCTTAATGTCGAGGCTGTTAAACTTGAGTTGGGATAAATGAACTTCGCCCTCTTCGTCTTCTTCATCACCTTCTTCATGACCGCCTTCCTCTTGCGCATGTTGATCTTGACCTTCTTCTCCTTCAGCTGAGCTATTATCACAGCCAGCGAAAAATGTTGCCATGAATAGGATGGCTGCTGTATATATAATTTGCTTTTTCATTTCTTTAGTTTTCAAATTTTGAATTATTGTCCAATGAGGAATTCCAGATTGATTACAGCCTGGTTGTATCCGTTTAATGTATTGATGTAGCTGAATTTGAGATTGAGTGCCTGATTGATATTTTGAAAATACTCCACATAGTCTATGGCACCATTTTCAAAGCTTTTTCTGGCATTGTTCAAAATCAAATTGGCTTGAGGAATGGCTTTTTCCCGGTAGTAATCAAGACTTCCCTGAAATTTTGCAATCTCCTCTAATTGCTGCCTATACCGCCCTTGAAGTGCGGTCGAGTAGTACTCCGAGCTGGTTTTTGCCATTTGTGAACGTAGTTGAGCGGCTTTAACATTTGCTTTGTATGAGCCATAAAACAGGGGAATGGCGATACCTGCCTGTACGCCCCCGAACCTATCAGATGGGGTGGCAATTCCACCGTTTGGCGTTTCTCCACCTATCAACGATTGATTGAAATAACCGACAAAAAGATCAGGCATCAGTTTGGCAGATAGAACAGATTTTTCGGCATCAGCAATGGCTACTTGTTGCCTAGTCAATCCTAGAAGCGGGTTGTTCATAATCAAGGCATAGTCCTGAATGTTTGCAACATCCCTTTCTATAAGGTCGGAGGGCTCAAAATGCAGACTAGAGGTGTCATTCAACAGTATTTGTAGCTGTTTTTCCTGAATGACTATGTCGGCCTCCAGCAGTTTCAACTGATTTTGCACCTCCATTACACCTGTTTCGGCAGAAGCTTTCTCCAGGTAACTTGTTGCTTCCGTCTCGTACCGTATGGTTGCTGCATTTAGAAACCGTCCAAAGATGGTATCCTGATATAGGAGCAGCTTACGCCTTTCGTGCAGGTAGGATAGTTCGTACCAAGCTTGGCGAATGTTCCATTTTAAATCATTTTCGGTCACGACCAGTTGCTTTTGCCCACCAACTACCTGTTCGTTGGCCAATTTTATTTGTTTTCCATATACAGTAGGGAACTCAAATGACTGACCCACACTGAAGGAGAAGTCATTCTCAAAACTGTTGTATTTGCCGTACTGGATGCCCAAACTTGTTTTTCCTAAATTTAAAGCAGTCTTCCTTCCTTGTTCCTGAACTTCTATATTGGTGATCGCCACCTGAACATTGCCATTATTGGCCAATCCAATCGTGATGGCCTCATCCAATGTAGTAATCGACTGCTGTTTCTCTTGCGATTGAACATTGGAAGGAATTCCCAGAAGCGCACCACATACTACGAGAGCTATAATTACATTGACCGAAGAAGTGTTTAATTTCACTTTTGTAGACTTACGCCCTTCAATATATGAGTAGAGGACTGGCAGTACAATCAGTGTCAACAGTGTTGCACTGATAAGACCGCCTATTACAACAGTTGCCAAAGGCCGCTGCACTTCTGCTCCTGCAGAGCCTGAAAAAGCCATGGGTGTAAAGCCCATAATGGCTGCAGTGGCAGTCAACAATATAGGTCGAAGACGTTCTTGCGTTCCTGTGAGAATTCGTTCCTTTAAATCTGTCATTCCTTCTATTTTTAGTGAATTGAAACGGCTGATTAAAACCAGTCCGTTAAGTACAGCCACCCCAAAGAGGACGATGAACCCGACTCCTGCAGATATACTAAAAGGCATACCTCTCATAGCCATGAAAAACACACCTCCAATGGCTGCAAGTGGGATCGCCATATAGATCATCACTGACTGAGGGAATGATTTTAAGGCGAAGTAGAGCAATATAAAAATAAGAAATAGTGCAATCGGCACCACCACGGATAACCTTGATTTGGCTCGCTGCAAATTTTCAAATTCTCCTCCATAGGTGATGTAGTAGCCTGGCGGTAAGTCCAATTCGGCATCTAGTTTTTGTTGAATATCTGTTACTACAGATTCTACGTCCCTACCTCGGACGTTGACGCCCACGTAAGTTCTTCGAAATGTGTTGTCCCTGGATATTTGCATGGGACCTGGGACATATTCGATATCAGCAACCTCCTTGATTGGTACTTGGTTGCCATCTGGCAGGTCAATGTATAGTGTTCTAAGGTCTTCTATGCTTTGACGATGTGATTCATCGAAGCGAATGACCATTTCAAATCGTTTTTCACCCTCAAAAATGACACCAGCTACACCACCTGCAAAAGCTGCACTAACGTACTCGTTGAGTTTTTGAACATCCAATCCATATTGAGCCAATTTCTTACGGTCGTATCTTACCGTCATTTGTGGCAGACCAGCAGTACGTTCAGGATTTACATCCCCAGCACCCGGTACTGTTTGGATAATGGCAGCCATTTCCTGTACTTTTTGTGTAAGAATTTTTAGATCTTCACCATATAATTTCACGGCCACATCTTCTCGCACACCTTCTAGCAATTCATTAAAGCGTAACTCAACAGGCTGGGTAAAGACAAGATTGACACCGGGAAGTATATCCAGCTTATCCTTAATCTGCTCAATCAGTTCTTCTTTAGAATCTGCTGAAACCCATTTTTCCTTATCCTTCTCCAGAATAAGGTACATATCGGCTATATCCAAAGGCATGGGGTCTGTCGGTATATCTGCAACTCCAATTCGGGCGACTACTGTTGTTATTTCTGGAAAATTTTCTTTTAATATGTTCTCAACTTTAATGGATACATCAATGGCTTCCCCAAGACCACTACCGGGTCGAATAAGGGCTTGCATTGCTATATCGCCTTCATCGAGTTGGGGGATAAATTCACCACCCATTCTTGAGAAAATGAATCCTGCCCCAACGAGAAGAGCCAAAGCAATACCTATAACCAATAATCGCAATTTCAAGGCACCAAGAATCAATGGATGATATACCTTGTTTAAAGCACTGATTATCTTCTCGCTGAACTTGTGGATTCCGTTTTCTATTCTGGCGAACCAATTTTTAGGGTTACTGATTGGACGCATGAGCAATGCGGTCATCATTGGAACATAGGTCAAGCATAGAAGAATTGCACCTAGAACAGCATATCCAAACGTGTAGGCCATGGGAGTAAACATCTTACCTTCTACACCAGTTAGAAAAAGAATAGGCGTAAATACAATAAGAATAATGAGCTGTCCGAAAAAAGCAGCATTCATCATGGTACTCCCGGATTCATATGCTATTTCATCCATTTGGGTCTGATCAAACTTAATCTTGCCCGCTTTTATCCGCTTTTCAATTTCATGCACTGTACCTTCTACAATAATTACAGCACCGTCCACAATGATTCCAAAATCAATAGCTCCCAGACTCATCAAATTCGCCCAAACACCAGTGGCTTTCATGAGAATAAAGGCAAAGAGTAAGGAGAGAGGAATTAAGGATGCTGTTACGATCCCACCTCTTAAACTTCCCAAAAGTACAACCAGTACAAAAATCACTATGAGTGCACCTTCGACTAAATTTTTGGTAACAGTGCTTGTAGTTCGCTCAATTAGAGAGCTCCGGTCAAGGTATGCATTAAATTCAAGCCCTTCAGGAAGTGATTTTTCAATTTCTGCCATTCGCTCGATTACATTTTGAATGACTGCATTGGGGTTCGATCCTTTCAGCATCATGATGATCCCCCCTACGGCCTCACGACCATCCTGAGTGAAGGCACCATATCGAACTTGATGTCCGAAATGAACTTTTTCAGCAATATCTCTAATGAGTACTGGAATGCCATTTTCGTTACGAATTGAGACATTTTCTATATCGTCAATGGTGCGAACAAGGCCTTCACCTCGAATGAAATTGGCCATTTTGTTTTTCTCAATATAAGCACCTCCAGTATTGACATTATTTCGAGCCAATGCTTCATAAACCTCAGAAATACTCACGTTCATAGCATTCAGTTTTTCTGGATTAATGGCCACTTCGTATTGCTTAATGTAGCCTCCAAAAGAATTGATTTCTACTACGCCATCAAGCAAGGTTAACTGTCGTTTAACAATCCAGTCCTGAATAGTGCGAAGATCCATTGCGGAATAAGCCGTGTCATAGCCTGCTTTAGGTTGAATAGTATATTCATAAATCTGTCCAAGGCCAGTAGAAATGGGTCCCATTGAAGGACTTCCAAATTCCTGAGGGATGGTTTCCTTTAGTTCATTGAGTTTTTCCTGAACTACTTGCCTGGGCAAGTAAGTACCCATATCATCTTCAAAGACGATGGTGACGACAGAAAGACCAAAGCGAGAAACAGACCGTATTTCATCAACACCTGGCAGATTGCCCATCGCCAATTCCACTGGATAAGTGACAAATTGCTCAATATCTTCTGTTGCAAGATTCTCCGAAACAGTAATTACTTGTACCTGATTGTTGGTGATATCCGGGACGGATCCCAGATTGATTGTGGACATGGAGTAGATACCGACTCCAATCAGCGCCAGTGTCAACAAGCCCACGATGAATTTATTCTTTATTGAAAAAGAAATGATTTTATTGATCATTAATAATGATATTTTAATTCAGTATAACAATGAGAGAATGTCCTACCTGGTAGGGCGGTAGGAGTGGTCAGGATGAACTTCCTGAGTTAAACTGAATTATGCCTTGGGAGGTTGTAGTATAGGGTTGACAACTTCTCTCTGCGAACCACTCGGGTATTGGGAATTTATTGAAACGTAAGGAAGAACCAATTGCAACTCGTTGGGTTGTTGTAAGATGATATGAGTCTGGCAGGAAAATCCACAGAATGGTGAGCAATAATCAACATCTGAAATGCCGTTCCCAGAGCCCGCATTGTATTGCATTTCTGAATCGTATTGATCAGTACCGACACCATCAGTACATGGAATAAGCGTAAGGCTTAAAAAAAGAGTTGTCAATATAATCGCGATCAGCTTCACAATGCAAAGATAGAGAATAATTAATGCAACCTGATTGCAAAGTTATGATGAACAGTTCGCACAGATACCCTTATATACTACACTTGCACTGGAAGCTTTGAACCCGGAGGGAATCTGAGTTTCAGATATTTTTGACTGGGTCAGGCAAAAAGTTTCCCTGCAATTAACACAATGGAAATGAACATGCTGATCCCGTGGCTCACATTCACACCCTTCTTCACAAAGTGCATATTTTACAGAACCTGTTCCATCATCAATGCTATGAATAAGTTTTTTTTGTTCAAAGGTTTTGAGTGTCCTATAAAGTGTCACTTTATCCGATCTTTCTAATTTTGATTCCAATTCTTTCAAACTAACAGATGTACCACACTCCACTAATTGTCGTAAGACCAACAATCTCATAGCTGTGGGTTTGATATTTCTATCTTCAAGTTTTTCTTCAAGCATTATTCCATTAGTTTTCGCCTATGGTTATAACTATGTTTTCTGATAAAGGTTTGATTAAAACAAATAAGATACATTCAGCAAGAATGTTGCACCGTATTCGAAAGTATCCCCTTCTTTTGACAAAGTGCTTTGAGAAATAGGAAATCTATAGCCTGGGGAAAGTAGCAAACCGTCTGGAGCATAAAATGTAAGTCCTATGTTTCCATTGAACGAAACCAATCCCGAGTTGGGGTCATTCTCTCCATTCCATTTTGCATATCCTTGTGAAAAACTGGCCAAAGTACCTCTCGCTGAAAGCCAATCAGAAATCCTATGTCCAATACTTACCCCGGAGGTGGTTTCTACAGCACTTTTATAATTTAGTTGATTACTGTAGAAAGGAAACTTATTGATGGTATATAATGCCAATGAGGTCTTTGCTGTAATAGAATTGGCATAGTGAAGTTCAAATAGTGGATCAAAAGTTCCCGACCCGAATTGAATGTGTAAATGTTTCAGACCATTATCACCTGCTACTAGTGGATTTTCCTCAGTTTTACCAATGGGTAATGATGCCCCAAATGCCATGTCAAGTCTTCCGTTTTTACCCAAGAAACCATTGATCCGATGGGACATAAGCAATCGCAAATCGCTTAATCCAGCATAGGTTTCAGTTCTGTGGTGAATATCCCTGTTATTCAAGATGAATTGTTTTTCGAGTTCTGTCGCCTGTTCGGTAAAATCTACACTAGCCTCTTGCTTTTTAATATCATATGGAACACGTAACCACAAAGACCAATTGGTTTTAAAAGTGTACTCCACGTTTATTTCGGTTCTTAAAAAGTCAAGACTAACTGTGTGCTGATGCAAAGGTGTTGTGATTATTACTCCATTGTCATTCAGTCCCTTGGAGTTAGGGTGACCTCCTTGATAATTCGAACCACTTGTAACATTCATGGTAAGACGAAAAGACCCAGCCTCTAGTGTGTCCAGACCAGCTTCCAGTTTTTCACTACTTTGCAATGCCGGATTACTACAAGCCGGACATGCCTGACCTTTAACAAGCAATGGTACTCCTATGAATAGCAACATTATCAATGATCCAATTAATCCCTTTTTCATTTTGTTACGATGCATTAATTATTGACTTATAATATTCTTAACAGCTTCTATATCATTTCCTTCTACCCTGCCTAAAAGTCTGCCTTTATCATTAAATATTAATGTAAAAGGTAAGGCTGGCAGTTTGTAACTTTTAGTCAACTGCTTAGCCAACTCTGATTTCCAGTCAATAACGTCCACTTTTATAAGACTTAGATTATCTGGGTTTTCTGATAGAAGGTGTTCAAGTTTAGGTGAATACAATCTACATGGACCACACCAATCTGCATAAAAATCAAATATGGTAATTTTACCTTCAGTAAGGTGTTTCTTGAAATCCAACCTCTTACCTCCTTTGATTATTTTAATATCCAATCCCAGGGAAATCGCTTTTAAAACCCGAGTAGTTTGGCACGATAATTATCATCTAATGCAGCAGACTGCCTTTTGAGTATTTTTGATTTTTTACTTTCATCCTTATCAATCAATGTAAGA
>Ga0209634_1002215_pt1 | contig 13739 bp, 11 predicted proteins | sample LinPmetageLP40_FD_184043 | JGI IMG/M metagenome (GOLD analysis project Ga0209634, IMG submission 184043) | Marine viral communities from the Pacific Ocean - LP-40 (SPAdes) (version 2) | ecosystem: Environmental > Aquatic > Marine > Oceanic | place: Pacific Ocean | collected 2010-08-26
ACCTCGTCCCGATAAAAGCATTCCAAACCAGAATCGTCGGGCGTCGGCCCTTTGCACAGCAGCGCCTGCTCGTTGAAGTGCTCCTCGTCCCGCCGCAGCTGCACCTCGAGCCACTCGCCCACCGCCAGGGGGAGCTGCACCTTCGCCAGCACGAACGAGGGCCACCTGGTCCACGGCACGTCCTCGGCCTTGAGCAGGTACTTCTTGCGCGGGAAGGGGCCCGCCGACCAGTACGTCTGCACGCCGTCGAGCCCCAGCTTCCGGTCGAGCATGATGCAGTGCGAGTCGTCGGAGCCGTCCTGCCACACCACCACCGTCTCCATGATAAAACTGTGAGATGACGAAACTGCGAATAAAATTCAATTCAATTGAGAAACAATTTTTACATTGTATTTGTTTGTGCATAAAATCTTCCCGCCCATTGCGCAATGAACTCCTACCACAGTTTGAACTCGCGCTCGCTCGTCACGAAGGTAGGGAACAAGTACAAGCCGACGAAGTACAAGCGCGGCACCACCCCCAAGACCTACGCCACCCCGCGCGCCGCACTCAACGCTAGCATAGATTACTGGGTAGGGACGGCCTTCCGGGCGGGGTCGCGGTACCTCGACAAATCGGCCGCCTACAAGGTCTCGGGGGTCGTCTCGGCGCGCAACTCCGGCACCGGGCAGTATGGCTCCGTCGGCAACACGATCCGCCACCAGCGCCCCGTCACCGCGCCGACTGTGGTGCCCCCGTCGGCCTGGAACTCCTCCAACCGCCGACGGTACGAGCGCAACCTGGCCCGCGACATTAAAAAGATGTTCGTGGCCGTCGAGGAGTTCTACGACATGGGCGGGCGCGGGCAGGGCAGCCAGGTCCAGTACCGCAACATCTCGCTCTCGTTCGCCCGGCTGCCGGTCGTCGGCGGTGGCGCGTGGTCGCCCCTCCCGGCCGGCCTCGAGAAGCGGTACTGCGTGCTGAACCTCAAAACCGACGTGCAGTGCTTCGCCTACTCCGTCGCCGCCCATTTGCACCCCGTAGAGCGCAACCGCAACCGCCTCTCCGCGTACAAGGGCCACCTCCTCGACCTGCCCGACGAGGTCAAAGTCAAAGACATCCCCAAGATAGAGAAACGCTTTGGCATGCTTGTCAATGTCTACGCCGTCGCGCCGGGCCGAGGAGGTTACACCCCGTTCCTGGTCTACCCCTACACCACCGACGCCACCATGCGCGACCCCGCCAAAGTCGTCCCCCTTTTGCTGCACGACGGCCACTACTCCCTCATCACCAAGTTCGCCCAGTTCGCGCGGGCCGAGACGCGGGAGTGCTGCATGGCGTGCCTGATGCCCCTCAACGCGCCGCTTGCCGAGCACCGCAGCCGGTGCCGCCTGTACCCGCCGATGCGCATGATCCGGGCGCAGGTCGACCACCTGGTCTACAAGGAGATCGACCCGCCCGAGAAGGTGCTGGTGGCCGACTTCGAGTGCATGCTGCCGGCCGACGGGGTGCACGTCCCCTCAGCGTGGTGCCTGCAGGAGCTCGGGGGCGCCCTCGAGATGGGGTTCGGGCCGGAGTCGGTGGCCGACTTCCTCAAGGCCGTCATGGCCCACGCCACGACCCTGACCGTCTGCGCCTTCCACAACCTGCGCGGCTACGACTCGCACCTCATGCTGCGGCACATGGCCGAGCGCAAGTACCCGTACATCGTCGACATCCTGCCCATGTCGAGCGAGAAGGTGATCGGCTTCACGATCCGGCACCGCGGCAAGATCGTCCGGTTCATCGACTCGGCGTCGCTCATGCCGGCGTCCCTCGACAAGCTGCTGATCGGGGCCGGGCTCGACACCAAGCTGCCGTACCCGTACGAGTACTTCGACTCGTGGGAGCGGTACGACGAGACGGCCCTCCCGGCGCAGGCCGACTTCTACTCGTCCCTCAAGGAGGCGGGGGTCGACGACGAGGAGTACGGCATCGCGCAGGAGCTGATGTCCCGCTGCGCCACCCTGCGCGACTACACGATGCACTACATCCAGCAGGACGTCGTCGGCCTGGCGCAGGTCCTGGGCAAGTTCCGGAACCTCATGCAGACGACCTACGGGATCGACCCGTGCGCCTACTGGTCCCTCCCCGGCGTGTCGTGGGCGGCGATGCTCAAAATGACGGGCGTGGCGCTCGACACCGTGCCGCCGGCGATGTACCAGTGGCTCGAGAGCGGCGTCCGGGGCGGACTGAGCGTGGTCTCGCGGCACATCGCGACGGCCTCCCCGACCGACTCGGTGACGTACTTCGACGCCAACAACCTGTACGGCTGGGCCATGTCGGAGCCCCTGCCCGTCGGCGGCTACGAGTGGGTCGAGGACTGGACGCCGGCCGAGGGGGTGGGGCACATCCTGGAGGTCGACCTGCAGTACCCCGAGGCGCTGCACTTCGACACCGCCCACCAGCAGTACCCGCTCGCCGTCGAGTCCCTGGAGTGCAGCGACGGCGACAAGCTGTGCGGCACCTTCTACGACAAGGAGCGGTACGTGCTGCACGAGCGGGCCCTGCAGTACTACACCGCCAAGGGGCTAGTCGTCACCAAGATCCACAAGGTGCTGCGCTTCCGCGAGTCGGCCTGGATGCGGCCGTACATCGAGAAGAACTCGGCGCTCCGGGCGCAGGCGGTCAACGAGTTCGAGTCCGACTTCTTCAAGCTGATGAACAACGCCGTCTTCGGCAAGACGCTCGAGTCGCCCCGGAACAGGTCGTCGGTCAAGGCCTTCACCTCCGACGCCGCCTTCGAGAAGTTCGCCGCCCGGCCCCAGTACTCCGGCGCGATCCGGCTGGGGCCGCACATGGTCCTGGGCCAGTCGATCCGGACGACCATGGTGTGCAACAAGGTGCCGGCGGTGGGCCTCACGGTGTTGGACCTGTCGAAGGTGCACATGGCCAAGTGGCACTACGACTCGGTGATGGTCCGGCTGCCGCAAGCCAGGCTGTGCGCCACCGACACCGACTCCTTCTTCTACTTCACCCCCGGCAAGACCGACGCGCAGGTGTACGAGGCCCTCGCCGACTCGCTCGACACGTCCAACTTTCCGACCGACCACCCGCTCTACGACGACTCGCGCAAGAAGGTGCCGGGCTACTTCAAGAGCGAGGTGCCGCCGCCCGACACCATCTCGCAGGGGGTCTGGCTGCGGGCCAAGATGTACTCGCTGGCGACGACCCGCGGCGAGACCAAGAAGGCCAAGGGGATCCCGCGCCGGTACGTCAAGTCGCACATGCACCACGACGACTTCGTGGCGTGCTTCGAGTCGCGGCAGGACATGGTGACCAAGCCGCACAGCCGGATCGCGTCGACGGGGCACGTGCTGCGGACCGAATCGTTCACCAAGGTCGGCCTGTCGTGCCGGGACAACAAGCGCATGCAGCTCGACGAGACCCACACCCTCCCCTACGGCACGTGCCTCGCTGCGGTGGCCCAATATGAATTCTAATTTATGGCGTTGCGTTGCGCTTGCTCGAAGTAGCCGTTGCCGATCCCGTTGAGCACCGCCCACACGTCCCGGATGCCGACCGTGTCGACCAGCGAGTGGTAGGCGTGCACCGCCTTGGCGAAGATGTTCCCCAGCTCGTTGTCGAGCAGCGTCTCGAGCTCGGGGGAGGGGGCGGCGACGGGGGTGCCGAAGTGGAAGACGACCACCCGCCGCTTCACCTCCCCCGCGACGTCGGCCCACGGGACGCCGGAGTTGGTCAGGAGCATGAGGTGGGCGTTGGTCTCCATGCTGTCGAGGGGTTCGTACTTGCGCTCGACCGACACGACCCGGTCGCCGACCAGCGCCAGGAAGAGGGTCTTGGGCCACCTGCACTCGGGGCCGATGTCGTTGCACACCGCCAGATGCTTGTCGAGCAGCTTGCCGGCCAGCCACTTGGAGTCCGTCTCCGACGCCACCTCGGCCCAGTTGCCGCTCATGTTGCAGACCGTGTTCGCGATCACCTGAAATAAAATCGGGGGTAGGGGGGCAATGAGTAAGGCGATCAACAATGCGCTGAAGAAAAAGAAGCCCAAGGCCAAGCCCAAACCGGGAGGCAAGGCCAAACTGCTCAACAACCGGGTGAAGAAGTCGGCGGGGCACATCCCGCTCGACGCCAAAGACATGCGCAAATTCCAGGCGCACCACAAGACGACCGACGTGCACGAGCTGCTCGCCCGGCAGATCACCGACCACTACCACAAGGCCGGCCTGCACAAATACGACCCGCGCCACATCGGCAAGGCGATCGGCCACCTCAACCACCACTACGGGCCGGCGGTCGGGGAGCACCTCATGACGACCGGGGGGATCTTGCCGTACCACGGGGCCGTGCACCACGTGACGAACGGGGACGTGAAGGTCGGCGGCAGCGTCGGCGATTTCTTCAAGGGCATCGGGGAGGGGATCGCCGACACCGCCAAAGCGGGTTTCGAGGCCGCCAAGGACACTGTCGAGACCGCGGGCAAGTTGGCCATGGCCCCCGCGAACGTGGCGCTCAACGTGGCGAAGGCGGGGGTCAAACTGGCCACCGGCGACACCTACGGCGCTGGCGACGCGATGAAGGACGCCGGCCGGGTGGCGTACGAGGACACGCCCGCCAAGATGGTGGTCGAGACCGGCAAGCGGGTCGTCGACGACGTGAAGAACGCGCCGGGCGAGATGAAGCAGGCCTTCAACGACCTGAAGAGCGGCAACATCTCGGGGGCCATCGAGCACGCGACGTACCTCCCGCGGCAGCTGCACGACGAGGCCCGGCCGTTCCTCATCATGGCCGAACCGTTGCTGGCCCCGGCCTACGGGGTGACCGACGCGCTGGACCTGAAGGCCTTCGACTACGGGAACAATCTGCGCAAGCTGACGAGCCCGGAGCACCTCAAGTCGCACGCCGGGGACGTCGCCAAGTCGGTGGCGATCTCGATAGCGGCGGAGGGGCTGGGGGCTGCGGCGGGCACGGCGGGCAAGGCCGGGGCGACCAAGGCGGCGACCAAGGCGGGGCTGAGCGCCGAGACGACGGCGATGGTCGGTAAGCTGGCGGGCAAGACGGCGCAGGGGACCATGAAGACCGCGGCGTACACGGCGGGCCACCTCAAGGCGCAGGGGGCCCCCAACGAGCACATCGCGGCGGCGGTCAAGTACAATCTGGGCCAGGCGGGGGCTGCTGCCATGATGGGGGCCTCCCTCAGCGCTGTCGGGATCGACCCGAACGCCGCCGCCGTCTACGGCCAGATGTCGGGGGCGAAGGTGCCGGGCCGCTACTACCTCGGGCGGGACGCGACGACGATCGACCACGCCCTGATGAACAAGACGGCCGAGCAGTACTTCGACCCGCTCCGTCCGCAGGCGTTCAAGGACCCCGACGGCAACATCAAGTGGTACAACTCGAAGACCGGGGACGCGGCGGGCCGGCTGATGAGCGGGGACCGGTTGCGCGATCTGCGGGAGGGGTGGGCGGAGGCCAACATGCCTACGGGGCAGGCCTCGTCGTTCATGGAGAAGATGCGCGTGGCGTCGAGGCACAAGGGCGACTTCAACCACTACCAGAACGCGATGGACATAGCGCTCAGCGAATACAACATCGGCGATGGTGGAATGGATCCGCAGGCCAGGGCAAAGCAACTGCTGGGGGTCCCCGAGGACCTCGAGAACCGCGAAGAAATTAAAGCTGCGGCGGAGGCAGGTAAGCTACACCTACAGGAACAGCACCAAGCAATGGACCGCCCACCCGAGGGAGACTTCTACCAAACGATGTACAGGGCAGCTCTGGGTAATAAGGCAGCAGTGAAAGCGGCAGGGGAGCGTTTTAAAAGTGACCCGGTGCGGCCAAAAATGCGTGACGGTGAGCATGAAAGGATCAGGGGAGATCTGCAGTACACCGGCACCAACTTTGCGGAAGACGGCACCTACACGGACGTCACCGGCACCCAAAGGACGTTGGATCCCGGCATGACGCGGGGCGATGCGCTGTTGAAAATGCGGGACGTCTCTCGCAAAGAGATGGCCGACGATATTCAGCGGCGCGGTCGGCAAGGCATGAAGGACGCGTTGTCGGGTGCGATGGACCGGCTCAACCGGTTCGGCAGCGGCGGGGACGCGAGGGAGGTGCCGAACGCCATCCCGCCCCCTGCCCCAGTGCAACCCACTATGACCGCAGCTGAACTTGAGGAATACCTTAACCAATCTGGTGGTGTCGACGACGATACAAGTGAGATCCAGATGCGGCCACGCAGACCTAGGGCACAGGCCCAAGCTGCGGAACCCGATCTACCCCCGGGCATTGGGCTAGGGGATGTTAACCATCCGGTTTATGCCGACAGAGATCGATCCAACGTGGTCCAACTACAAAGATCAGGATTGCGCTCTGCACAACCGTACATTGGCCCGGAGGAGGAGCCAGACGACTACGTTTTAAACTATACCCAAGTTGGGCCAAGGCGTCGTCAGCCCGGAGCCCAAAGGCGCCGAGTGACACCGTTGCAGCCCGACCCGCGAAGGCCGGTGGATGTCGCCGAAGACGCGCAAGACCCGGTCCGCACACAAGGCCCACCGGTCATCGAGAGCGCACGTGAAGCGCGGAAGCAGGCTCGCCTGGCCGGCCGGAAGCGGAAAGCTGAGGCCCCCAAAAGCGAACAGCGCATAGAAAACGACGCCGATGACCTCCGACGTGCCAAGAGGGAAAACCTTGCCGCACAGCGCCGGAAGGCCGTCAAGGAGGGCACAAAGGGCACTCTGGCCGATTTCGACGAGATTGCAAAGTTGGAGTCGAAGCGTACCCTCACTGAAGACGAAAAGGCCAACTACCAGCAAGCCCTAGACACGCAGTACGACAGAGTGCAAGACGCTATGGCAGGTGCGCGGATGGAAGCGGTGGAGATGGCCCTCGATTCGCAGTACGGCAGAATTCGGGACAAAATGAAGGACATGCGGTTTCAAGCGCAGTATACTCCAAGAAGCGTATTGCAGCAACAGGCTGCTGGGTCACTCAAAAACCCGTCTCACGGTTCCCTCCAGCCACCGGACCACATGACACAAGACCCGGTGCGTGCATACAATCAAAGATTTGCGGAAGCACGTGGGAGGCCTGGGGGGGCCCAAGATCAAGAGAATTTTGACAATTTGGTCGGTACAGGGAACTACCGCCCGGCGCCTGTGTTTCCAAGGCCACCCCCTATTAGTGCTGCAATCATGATACCTTACGAACAAGGTGGCGGCGACTACTTGCTAGATGGTTATAGTACGGTTAGGCACGGGGAAAGAGTGAGGTCCGAGGTCCGAGGGCCTGGCCAGATCCCAACCCTTGGACACGCGCCATATCAAAGTATTGCGGCGCTAAATCCTAGGCCACGCTCATCCCTACCATTTACCATCAGCCCCGCTACCCACGCTCATCGAATGGCACAAGAAGCAGCTCTTGGGCGAGTTATTCGCCCGTCTGGATTGACTGTCCCAAGAGAAACCCGGAGGCAAAAACGTTTACGGAACCAAGTGTCGTCCCAACAACGTCAGCACGATGCACGAAGGCGTAACCAGCTACGCCGAAGGGACGCATATGAGTCGGCGCAAGAATATGCACGAACTGCAAACGATCTATGGGACAGAACTTTCGCTACAGAAAAGGCCGAGGCCGCAGCAAGGAGGAATAAGAAATACACGTACGCACCGAGGCCGTGACTCACCGATTTACCCGTGCCGCCGAGGCCGTAGAGGCAGGTGCACGTCTGCCAGCCGTCTCGCTTGGGCGGGAAGAGCGGCCGGCCCATCACCAGCGCCAGGAAGGCCCAGTACGTCTCGCCGACGATCCCCTGGTCCGACAGCAGCAGGTCGAACGCCTCGGTGTCGAGCTCGGCCGGGTCGTCGACGTCGTGGTAGTCGCAGTCGTGGTACGCGCACGCCACCACGTCGCCAACCTCGTCGTGGGGGAGGAACATCTGGGGGAGGGTCAGAGGGGGTAGTGAGGGAAAGGGACGGGAGCAAACGCACCGCGTCGCTCAGGTCGAGGCAGCCGTTGCGGAACGCGTGCACCATGCGGTCGGGCTTGTAGAAGTCCAGCAGCGGCGTGTCGGTCAGGATCTCCAGCCGCTTGGTGACGTTGGCCAGCAGCGTCCCCCGCTGGCACGACAGGTTGAAGAGCGGGTCGCCCGGGCGCGAGCAGCGGTTGTACACCCACTCGCGCACGGAGCACAGCTTGCGGTACGCGTGGGTCGGCACGCCGTCGTACAGCACCGACGCGTACAGCTGGTCCCCCCGCTTCCGCAGGCCGTCGGCGCGCAGGTTCTGGCACAGGGTGACGGTGAACAGCGCCAGGTCCCCCTCGACCTCGGTCGGGTCGATCCGGCTGTGGACGAGCGCAAGGGACGCGAAGAGGCGCGTGGCGTGCCGCTGGGCCGTGTCGACGTCGATGTGGTGCGCCAGTGCCGTCAGGGTCGACATGTGCCGCCGCTGCGCCTCGTTGAGGGACCCGTCGCCCAGCAGCGTCCGGATGAATTCGCCCGGCTCGTAGTCGTGCGGGTCGTAGTACGCATCGACGTACCCCTGCGCCCACCGCGCGACCGACGCCGTCACCTCCTCGTCGTTCGCCCACCGCCGGTACACGTCCCGCAGCCTGTCGCTCCCCAACATGTGGAAACTGCGTCCCGCCCAATCATCATTTGGGGTTGAGTTGAGTTCCCTCCCAAAACTCCCCCTCTGTCCCCCTGTCCCCCTTTCCTTTTCCTTTCCCTTAGAGAAGTTGAAAGAGAGAGATAAGGGAAATAGAGGGGGTCATGGGGACGAGAGAGGTTTTTTTCCGAGAACTCAACTCCGAAAAAAATTCTGATGTCCCCGCCATGGAATTCATTCTGGGCGGGGACGATGTGATCAACGCCTTGGTGGCGAGCAAGATGCAGCGGAGCTTCCGGCGAAAAATATCGCGCACGGCCTCCCGATGGAGGGACCGTATGAGGTCAAGCCGGTTCTTATGAACCTGTCGGGCCTGTCGTGGCGGGAGCTGTGCGGCCTCGTGCCGTCGATCAACTCGCCGTCGATCGCGTTCAGCCGCGGCGGCAAGCTGGTGGCGGAGGAGGACGACATGCGGACGCTGGTGGGAGAGACGCTGCTGGCCTGCACGCACATGTCGTACTTCCACCGGCTGTCGATCGCGGAGGAGTGGGACATCGACACCGAGTACTTCAAGTCGCTCATCGCAGACGAATAATATAGCCGGCATGGGGACACATGAGCCCACCGGAAACGTCAGAAATGCAGATCATGGCGAACCATATACGGTACTTCGCAGACAGAGGTCTGCCCGACGCACAGGTAGTGAGGGAACTTCAAGTGAATCGAGGAAATCTGTCGGACCGTGCGCGCAAGGAGCAGCAAAGGCGTGCCGATTTGACAGCAAGACTGAGCAGCATATGGGACCTGACGTTCAAAGAAAAGGCTACACCGCCGAGACGATACACTTTCGCACCGCTCAAATAATTTAAGGGGCATGGGGACATGACGGATCATCCAGATGCGTTCAACTTACCGCATCGCGACAGAGAGGGTGAAAGACTTGAAGCGCTGGAGTATTTGCAACAAAGGTTCGGCAACAACGAAGAAGCATACCGCGCAGAGTTTGGCGATAATGTGCAAGACCGACTGCAGATTCTGGGTCGCAGGGTCCAGGCTTTCGTTGACTTCTTTATGGAAAGTCACACACCAGCCGATTTGCGGATACTTATGCATCAAACTTTGCAAGCCAACGATGGCGATATCTGGCATCACGGTGGCAACAATTTAGAATTTCCTAATAATGATTTGGCCGGGCCTAACATAAGAGAGCAATTGGTCCAAGCTTTGATGGCAGACGTGATGGGTCCTGCGTTGATCACCTTAGACGACATCCAGACTCGAAGGGAGCGACGTGGCCACTACTTTGAAGAGGAGCAAATGAATGTCGCCAACACATTTGGTGCCATATGGGAGCCAATGTTAGAAGAGTTGCACATGCAATTACTTCAAAATCAAAGGTATTTCTTAAATCCAGACAACGTGTCGGTTTTGTGGGATAACCAGCTACTAGAAGGATCAATGGTTATTCAACTTTCTCAAGCAATCGAAGAAATGATGAACGACATGGCAGGCGTGCGACTTGTACTCCGCACAATGGCACCTGATCTTGCGACTAATGCCGCTGTCTATCGCTCGTCATTGTTGGCTATTCCAAATATACCGCTAAACAGTGGTGGCGTACCCATGCGTGCATCCGATTTTGAAGGGTATTTCGTTACGCTGCAAGATCACCGTAGGCCCATTGCGTTGGCAAACGGCGCGCCAACTGCAGAAGGGATAGCGTTGTACAATTATGGGCAACACGTTAGCAACGTATGGAATTCGGACAGCTACCAAGTCAGTGAATTTGCGGAAATGGCAAATAGAATGCAAGAAAATGGAGGACAACCCATATTTCAAGGATTTGTAGCAGCTGACCGCTTTGAGGACGAGGTCACTGAACCGCCCGCCGTGCTCGACGATTCACCGGGTAGCACACCCGGCGCTCCAATGCGAGTTGCTTCCGAGGAAAGTCCTGTAAATTATTGGGAAGCCTCTCCGGGACGCACCGACCAGGTGGTTCAAGAAGGAGCATTGCTTCAAAGCCCTGGTGCTGTGTTGGAAGGTGACTCACCTTTACCGTTGCAAGAACAAGCCGACGCCTTTCGGGGTTCGAAGCAACGTCCATATAAAACTGACCCTGCCACGACGCTTGAAATGTGGGATGCAATGCAAGATGCGGATAATAATGCTCATCAGATAATGGACATAGAGGCAATTAATGCCGTGTGGCAACCCGGATTGGATAACTCTCCGGCTTGGGCTGATGAATTGATCATGCAGGGTGATGGGCACTACTAAGGGGGTTTTTAACCCAAAAAAAAATATCGCCTTTGCAGCATGGCAGCAGAGTTCCAGGACAATGCGATGAACTTGTTGGAAACTGAGTTTATTTCAAGGCTTGAACGTCATTACAAGGACGAACAAGAGCCCCCTGATCAGCAAATATTGACACGCGTCAGGAGGGCCATTAACGACAAATGGGGTTCCACGTACGACGAACGCTTCAAGCTGTGTCACAAGTACATTTTGGAGTACTTGCAAGTGTTGGACAGAACGAACGCAGGTTACATAAAAGATGTGATGCAAGACAAACTCAATGAACTAAGAAATGCTGAGAGTTGGGAAACCTACCCCGCAAAATTCAAGAAGGGTCTCAGCATGCCACAGCAATTAAAAAAGCAACAGGTGATGGAACGGGCAAAGACGGTCGAAAATTTGGGTATTGTCAACATTAAGAAATTGAGCGACGTTGCCGACCTCCTGACAGTAAATCCCAGTCAAGAACTTTGGAAACTGTTGGAACCATTGGAAGCCAGCTTTGTTCACAGACTGGATGAGGGTGTGCCGTTAGAACCGTGGCATTACGGTGAATTGGCTATGCCAAAGCTTGCCAGACCCGCATCTATGTTACCACCAAAATTGCCTGCAAGTGCGCCGTATCGGGATAGGCAAAACGAATCCGACCAAAGAAGGTATTCTAAAGTTGTGGCAAACCGAAGCATGAGACATCTTCAGGCAGTCATTCCAGCCGAAAGATCCCAATTGCATAATCCCTCAAAGGACCTGGTACAATATCAGAGTAAGCGATTTCCTCCGAATGAGTATACTTATAGAGCGGAGAATAAAAAACCTGCTGATCCAGATCTCCATTATCTTACCAAAAGATCTCAAGCACCCAAACGTCAACGAATTGAAGAAAAACGAGAGGTTCGAAAACGTTTGTATGCTGCTCAAAACCCGAAAATGCTAAATTATGCCAAATTGAGAAGGTTGGACCAGTTGGAGTTTGAGCGTGAGCAGAAATTCCTAGATTCATTGCCCAAACCAAAAGACCTTGAAAAGTTCAAGAAGGCTCACGATGCAAGAATTTTGATGGCGCCCATGATGGTCAATGCCGCTGCAACAACACGATTTGCCGGCAGAAAACCGAACTTCAACGCAAACCGAACTTTGCCACTGGCCAGCATTGACTTCTTCATACCTGGGGGGCCACTTTCGGCAGTTCATCCAATTGCGCTACCGACCAATTACCCTGTCCAACCAGCTGAACGTTTTGTTCACGATCTCGTTAACGATCTAGTGTCGCGAGAGACACGAGAAATCGACTTTGCGGGCGAAGTCCTGGATCCCGACAAGGTCGGAAAGATTGACTTTCTTGATAAAGACATAAGGTCTTTTATCGAGAAAAACCATAGTGCATACTTGATGAAAAGCGAACCGGTTCACCCAGATGTCCCAAAGGTTGGTGATTTGGGCGTCAATTTGGCATATCATTATGAAGATTATTTGCAAGGAGATACAGGTGAAGGTTTCGAAGTAACTTCTACCACGTATCGTCCACGAGGTAACTATGAGGAACCTATCGTGAATAGAAGAGATTTCCCAGCCCATATCGACATTCAAAGATTGGTGCATGGGGTCCCACGAGAAGACCACAGACAAATCGTTCGAGAGTTTGGATCCGGCCTTTCACCCGACTTCATGCAAATAGGCGACGCCGGTTTCAGGCAACAGTGGTGGGAAAATACAACTCCTGACGAACGTTATCAGGACCATGTGGGAATTTTTAATGTCCCGACTGAATTCTATCCAGCTTACAGCGACGACATGCGCTACTTCTCTGCCTAAGCGCAGAACCACCGTCGGGGCAGCAGGTGGCCCATGTCGTACAGGAACAGCACGTCCCGCACGTTGCGCAGGTCCTGCACGGCGTCCCTCAACCGCAGCCGGTCGATCCGCATCGACATGAGCCCCTGCCACCGCACCCCGTCCTTCATCAGCCGGTGCGCCGTCTTGCACGTGTACATCAGCTGCAGCTTGGAGTCCCGGTTCAGGTGCTTGCTGATCTCGAACTCCCAGATCTCATCGGGCAGGCCGCATAGTGTCATTTGCGCGATTTCCCGCCATGCGAACAATTTATATTGAATTGATTTGGCGCGTTTTCTCCAAAATGGCACTCGCTGTACACACGACCCTGGTGCTGGTGTGCGACGGCTACAAGGTCTGGCGGGTGGACTGCAGCGACGCGGCCAAGCATCGGGCGGTCGACGGATGTCTGCTGCCCGACGATCTGAGCGGCGTCAAGTGGCATCAGCTGTGCGACGCATGTGGCGAGTGCCGCGCGTGCAACAAGACCTCCCGTTTCCGCAAGGCCGTCGGCAAGCCCACCACCGCCTTCGATAGGCCGGGCGGGCTGGGCTTCACAATAAAATCTGCCTTTTAATGACATGGTGATGTTAATCTTTGTGCTTGGCTACCTGGCCTTCTGGACGATCGTGTTCTGCGTCTTGCCGCCCCGCGACCCGGAATAAAATCTGGCAGCGAAACCGATGTTCCTGCTGCTGTGCACGCTGGTCTTGACGTGGGCGCTGGTCTTCATGCGCCTGGTCCACCGCCACGAGGAGCGCATGGTGCCGCTCGACGACTTCAGGACCCAAAATCAAATACCGGTGTCGTGCTTTCCGCCTCCGCAAAGCCCGTTACCCCCACACGAACCACCTTCCATGTGACGCCGGCGGTGTTGTTGATGACGTAGACGTGGGACGGCTGGATGACGGCGTTGACGAGCGCCCCCTTGTCGAGCATGACGTTCGGGTCGACGATCGACTTGTCGGTCATGTTGAAGCAGGGGGTCGTGATGATGTCGGCGTCGCCTTCGGACCC
>Ga0209634_1002216_pt1 | contig 13736 bp, 16 predicted proteins | sample LinPmetageLP40_FD_184043 | JGI IMG/M metagenome (GOLD analysis project Ga0209634, IMG submission 184043) | Marine viral communities from the Pacific Ocean - LP-40 (SPAdes) (version 2) | ecosystem: Environmental > Aquatic > Marine > Oceanic | place: Pacific Ocean | collected 2010-08-26
TGACTCATTGGCGGCCGCGATCAGTGAAGAGCGCGATACCATAGAAGATGTGCTTGAACCTTATTTAATTCAGCAAGGTTTCATGATGCGTACACCTCGAGGTCGAGTGGTGACTGAGCATGCTTATACGCACTTTGGTTTGCCTCCAAATATGAGTGAAAGCAGTGAGTGATTTTAACTGGCCGGTACGGGTTTATTTTGAAGATACCGATGCGGGAGGTATTGTTTATCATGCCCGTTACTTGTATTTTCTGGAACGTGCACGAACCGAATGGCTGCGTGATTTGGGGTTTAATCAGTCCGAATTAAAACAACAAAATGTGATGTTCGTTGTTCGTGATATGAATATTAAATGGCAGAAGCCGGTAATGTTGGATGAGCCACTTGATGTAAGTGTTTCTATTGTCGAAGCTAAAAAAGCTTCATTAAAAATGCAGCAAATAATTAGCACAACCACTGAACAAAAAGTGCAGGCTGATGTCACTATTGCTTGTATCGATGCTATGAATAAAAAACCGATGGCCATACCTAGAGCCATTATAGACCTCATTACGAACCGTATTGAGCAAGGAGCCAAGTGTGAATGAATCCATGACCTTATGGTCTTTAATATCCAGTGCCAGTTGGGTTGTACAAGGCGTTATGCTGATATTGCTGGCGGCTGTGTTTGCATCTTGGATGATTATCATACAGCGCCAGCGTGTTTTAAATGCAGCAAAGAGCAGTTTTGCTGAATTTGAAGATCGCTTTTGGTCTGGTATGGATTTAAGCCAGCTGTATAAAGAAATTAATCAACAACCGCCTGCATTTGGCGTGGAGAATATTTTCACAGCGGGTTTCCGGGAGTTTAGCCGTTTGCGTCAGCAGAGTAATGCCGACCCTGAAGCGGTCATGGAAGGCACGCAAAGAGCCATGCGAGTGGCCACTACCCGTGAGTCGGAATTGCTTGAGCTGCACTTGCCGTTTTTGGCAACCGTCGGTTCAACCAGTCCTTATGTAGGTTTATTTGGTACCGTTTGGGGCATCATGAACAGCTTTAGAGGGTTGGCGAATGTGCATCAAGCCACGTTGGCAACAGTTGCCCCTGGTATTGCAGAAGCGCTTATTGCAACGGCCATTGGTTTGTTTGCAGCGATTCCTGCGGTAATCTTTTACAACCAGTTCACTACCAAGGTGGATCAGGTGATCAGTAATTATGAAACCTTCAGTGAAGAGTTTGTAAGCATCTTGCATCGACAGGTTTATAAAAAGAATAAAGTGGTACCTGAGTCGCCAGTACCTCCTGTTTCTTCATCGGTAGATAATAATGGCTAGGCAGAAGCGTCGCCCAATTGCTGAAATGAATGTGGTGCCTTACATCGATGTGATGCTGGTGCTATTGGTTATTTTTATGGTGACAGCGCCCGTATTGACTCAAGGTGTCCGTGTGGATTTACCAAATGTCGCCAGCGAGCCCATAAAGTCAGATAAGAATAAAGTCCCACTGATTGTGAGTATTCAAGCTAACGGCCATTATGTGATTGAGCGTGGTCGCGAAGAAAATAAGGCTGTGAATTTAGAGTACGTACAAAAGTATGTGGCGAAGATTTTGAAACAACAACCCGATACCGATGTACTGGTTCGTGGCGATGAAACCGTAGCTTATGGCAAAGTGATTGCACTTATGAGTACCTTACAAGCCGCAGGTGCACAAGGCGTTGGTTTGGTGACAGAAGCGCCGGAGCCAGGTCGCTAATGCAGCTGCACTTTATGGATCCAACCAGCTTTAAAATTCCAATGATAGGCTCGGCATGTATTATTGGGGTTTTACTGTTTCTATTAACCAATGAATGGATAGGTGAGAAAGAAACCATCATTAAAAGGCCACAACATATTGCGGCTCGAATTGTTCAGATGGATAAACCTAAACCAAAAGCGGCCCCTGTAAAAGCGGTTAAAAAACAAGTCAAACCGAAATCCATTAAAAAAGTCACAAAGCCTAAACCTAAGCCAAAACCGGTTAAATTGCCTGAGAAGGTGGTTGAAAAGGTGAAAGCAAAAGAGCCCGTAAAACCTTTACCGTTACCAGGAACGGATTTTTTAGACGCTTTAGAGCAAGAAGAAGCGCAAAATGCACGTGATGAAGCGATACAAAAAGAAGCTCAAGCCAAACAAGCAAAAGAGCAACAACAGCAAGTGGCTGATTACAGTAGCCAAATAAATGCACTGATACAGTCTGTGTGGCGATTCCCTCCAAGTGCGAAGCATGATGAAGAGGTGATGCTGAGAGTTTACCTTGTGCCAACAGGTGAAGTGACGGAGGTTTTTCTGCTTCAATCAAGTGGTAATGCTGCGTTAGATCGCAGTGCGGAGCAAGCGGTATGGAAAGTAGCAACGTTTCCTGTTCCTCAAGATGCTGGGTTATTTGAAAAAGAATTTCGTCAAATTGTGTTAAAACTAAAACCGGAAAATGCCCGATTATGATGCAACGTTTATTTTTTATCGCGAGTTTGCTGTTTAGTGTATGCGCTAAAGCGGAACTGACCATTGAGATAACTCAGGGAATTGCGTCATCAATTCCTATTTCAGTGGTGCCTTTTCAAACCGTCAGTTCTCAATCATCTGGTGATGTCTTAGATGATGTGATTCGTAATGACCTGGAGCGCTCCGGTCATTTTTCTGTGTTGTCCCCTGAAGATATGTTAAGCCACCCCCATACAGAAGATGACTTGTACTTTCGTGATTGGCGTTTATTAAAACAAGAGTATGTGGTTATGGGTGTTGTTACAGAGTTAGCGACGGGCCAATTTCAAGTACGCTATCAGTTATTCGACGTTTTTAATGAGCGAGAGCTGTTAACTCAAACTTTAACGGGTACACAGCAGCAAATTCGTGATGTGGCTCACCGCATTAGTGATGCAATTTATGAACAATTAACGGGGATACGAGGTGCTTTCTCAACGAAGATTGCTTATGTCACTACTAACCCACAACGGACTCGCTTTAATTTATCCATTGCGGACAGTGACGGTGCGAGAGAAAAGATTATTTTAACGTCAAAGTATTCAATTTTTTCGCCGTCTTGGGCGCCTGATGGTAAGCGGATTGCTTATGTCATGTTAGAAGATGCAGGTAGTCGTGTGTATTTGCAGGATATTACCACGGGTAAAAAAGAGCTTATTAGCGCAAATCGCGGTTTGAATAGTGCACCTGCGTTTTCGCCAGATGGAAACAAACTAGCGGTCACCTTGTCTAAAGATGGTAACCCTGAAATTTATGTGGTGGATTTGAATACCCGTAAGTGGCAGCGAATTACCAATCATTATGGCATTGACACAGAGCCAAATTGGATGCCGGACGGTAAACACATTATTTTTACCAGTGGCCGAAGTGGTAACCCGCAAATTTATCGTAAAAACCTAGAAACCGGTTATATCGAGCGCCTGACATTTGAAGGTCATTATAATGCTCGCGCTCGCTTAGCTCAGGATGGCCGATTCTTAGTTTTAGTGCACCAAGCTAAAGCGGGAGGGGATTTTCATATCGCTTCTTTGGATTTAACGCGAGGTCTGTTGCAAATATTAAGTTCGGGTACCTATCTTGATGAATCACCTAGTGTTTCTCCAAATGGAGTTATGGTAATGTATGCCGCAAAGCATAATAAAAGAAGTATCTTGGCCGCCGTATCGGTTGATGGTGATGTGAAGTTCTTGGTGCCATCTAAAAGTGGTGATGTAAGAGAACCCGCATGGGGCCCGTATCCGAATTAACTACACACTAAAATAAGGTAAAAAACATGCAAAACATGGGATGGAATAAATTATTCGCAGTATCTCTTCTTTCACTGGCTATTACGGGTTGTGCAAGCAGCGGTGGTACCACTGACGAAGCAGCAACAACTGACTCTGCGATGGAAGAAAGCCAAACTCAAGCGGTTCCAGGTTCTCCTGGTGTTGATGTGGTAACTGAAGAACAAGCGGCTATGGCAGCAAACCCATTGCTTGAGCAAACCGTTGTTTATTTTGGTTTTGATCGCTCTGAAATTCGTCCTGAATTCAAAGATATCTTAAACGCACACGCGGCTTACTTGGTGGCTAACCCACAAGCAAGCGTGACTTTAGAAGGTCATTGTGATGAGCGCGGTACCGTTGAATACAACCTAGCGCTTGGTGAGCGTCGTGCTGACACAGTTAAGCGTTACTTAGTGGTTCAAGGTGTTAACCCTAGCCAGCTAGAAAGCGTAAGCTTTGGTGAAGAACGCCCAGCAATGGTGGGTTCTGATGATTCAGCGTGGTCTAAAAACCGTCGTACTGAAATCAATTACCAAGCTCGCTAATGTCTAGATTAGCATTTATTAAATGGGCTCCTTTGGCACTGTGTGCTATTGGAGCTGGTTTTGTACATGCTGACACTTGGTCGTCTTTGGATCATGCCAAAGGCGCCCCTGTCACGTCAGTTACCCAATCTTCTGCGAGTTCAAATGCCAATACAGGTTTGAGCCCTGCTGCCAGCCAAATGCTTTTCTCTGAAATAGAGATGTTAAAGCAAGAGATTCAAAGCCTGCGCTCAACTGTTGAGCAACAAGGTTATGAACTTAACAAATTAAAAACTGAACAAAAGCAGCGTTATCTTGATTTAGATCGACGCATGTCTCAGCTTAGTCAAGGTGCCCCTGACTCCTCTTCTGAACCCGTCATCGCTCAAGGTGATGGTCAAACGGATTATGATGCGGCATTTGCTTTAATGAAGCAGCGAAAATTGAACGAAGCAGCTGTTAAGTTTAAGGCGTTTTTGCAAACCTACCCTAAAAGTGACTTAGCAGTTAATGGGTATTACTGGTTAGGGCAAATTTATTACAACCAGGGAAACTTAGAAGAAGCCAGGAAAGCCTTCACTATTGTGGTTAATCAATACCCTGATCACCAAAAGACACCGGATTCTACTTATAAGTTAGGAGTGGTCCTGCATCGTTTAGGCGATTCAGCCAAGGCTAAGAGCATGCTGCAGAGTGTTGTGAAGAAAAATTCTGAATCCGCATCGGCTCGATTCGCCGCTAAATACCTTAAAGATAACTTTAAGTAACCCGCAGGGCATTAACCTGTATCGCTTTTATTTTGTATGGTATTTGATCAGGTCTTGCATGAAATACCATATCATTGCCTATAAAACCCCCAATTCTTGTTTTTTCTTAAAATAATTACAAACTAAATGTTGTAAGGGGTTGTTTTATATCTGAAAAATAGTATTATTTGCGCCCGCTTTGGGGGTCGTTAGCTCAGTTGGTAGAGCAGTTGACTTTTAATCAATTGGTCGCTGGTTCGAATCCAGCACGACCCACCAAAGCGAAATAAGCGTAGTTAAGTTATTGAAATTGTTGACAAAAAATATTTTCAGTATAGAATACGCACCGAGCTTGGGTCGTTAGCTCAGTTGGTAGAGCAGTTGACTTTTAATCAATTGGTCGCTGGTTCGAATCCAGCACGACCCACCATTATTTAAAAAGGCAGAGTATCACTACTCTGCCTTTTTTTATTTGTGCAGTAGAAATTATTGTTCGGCCAAACGGCTATTTAGCTGACTCCAGCTTATGTTAAAATGTTGGCCGCCTATCTAACACAGATGTATTTTCCAATATGACACAGTCAACCATTGCAACCGATCAAGCGGTCCATGATTGGGTACAAGATCATTTACACAACGGCGTTCAGCAAGATATGGACGCGCAGCAGATGTCGGCTCATGTAAAGCGCATCAAGCAGTTGCTGATTGAAAAGAATGCGGTTCTCGTGGCGCATTATTATACCGACCCTATTATCCAGGCTTTGGCTGATGAAACAGGCGGCTGTGTGGCTGACTCCCTTGAGATGGCTCGTTTTGGTCGCGACCATAGTGCGCAGACACTGGTGGTTGCAGGTGTTAAGTTTATGGGTGAAACCGCTAAAATTTTAAGCCCAGAAAAAACGGTTCTAATGCCGACCTTGGAGGCGACGTGTTCTCTTGATCTAGGTTGCCCGATTGATGAGTTTAGTGCTTTCTGTGACCAGCACCCTGATCGTAAGGTCGTGGTGTATGCCAATACATCCGTTGAAGTAAAAGCCCGTGCTGACTGGGTTGTGACCTCAAGTATTGCCCTTGAAATCGTTCAAGAGCTGATGGATCAGGGTGAAAAAATCATCTGGGGTCCTGATCAGCACTTGGGTAATTACATTCAGCGTATGACGGGGGCGGATATGTTGATGTGGAATGGCTCATGTATCGTACATGAAGAATTTAAGGCCAAGGGGCTTGAGGATCTCAAAAAAGTGTATCCAGATGCGGCTGTTCTGGTTCATCCGGAGTCTCCTGAGCCTGTTGTAAAAATTGCGGATGTGGTGGGCAGTACATCGCAAATCATTAAAGCGGCTCAGACCATGGAAAACGATACCTTTATCGTAGCCACCGATAAGGCCATTTTTTACAAGATGCAGCAAATGGCACCGGGTAAGACATTTATAGAGGCGCCCACTGGTGGTTCAGGTGCAAGCTGTAAAAGTTGTGCTCATTGTCCTTGGATGGCTATGAACGGATTAGAGAACCTAGAGTCTTGCTTGGACCAGGGATTGAATGCGGTTGAAGTCGATGATCAAGTAGCCAATAAGGCTATGATTTCCCTGAATCGCATGTTGGACTTTGCCAAGGAGCACGGTGTGCAGTCTCAGGGTCGCCGTTTCTAATTCATTGAAGGTAAGAACGGTCTAAAACTTTAGATCGTTTTTACTGTTTGAAATCTCTCTGGCGCGCTGTTCTATGCGTGCTGATAATAAAAAATTCCCTTTTGATAATTCTAGCGCAGTCTTTAACTGTTGAAGTGCCTTTTGATTTTGCCCGGTGAGAAATAAAAACTCAGCGCGGGACTGGTGCAACGCGATGGTATTATTGGCTTTGCCTTGTGCTTCTGATAACTGCTGCCAAATATAGGGATCGTTAGGTCTGATTTTGCTGTGGCTTTGTAATACATCTGCGGCATCATGAAACTCGCCTTTTCCCATTAGCATGCCAACATAGCTCATGGTGAGAGGGTGGTTGTCTGGATTTAAGCTAAGTTGATCTTTTATGTAAGTAATAGCGTCTTGTTCTTGATTGTTTTGGAATAGTAGGCGCCCAAATAATGTTTGATAAGTAATACGCTGTGGGTCCAAATTCAATAATGTTTGGCTGTGCTTGAGTGCATCTTTAAAGCGTTTTTGTTCAGCCAGTAATAATGCTAATGCATAATGAATCACCTGGGTGTTTTGTGGGTCAGTTGACTTGGCGAGTTGATTTTTATAGTGGGCTAAATTGTGGCTCTGCTTTTCGTATTGCAGCAGTGTGTATGTGCGCATGAGTTGGAATTCAATATCTTCACTTTTAGGCTGGATGTTCATGGCATCCACGCGCGCTGCTGCATCACTGATTCTGTTTTCTGTCACTGGGTGAGTCAATAAAAATTCAGGAGGTCTCTGGCTGTACTTGTGAGCATTAAACATTTGTTTAAACATGTCTGGCATGCCGTTTGGGTCAATGTCTGCGCTAACGAGTGTGTGCATGCCAAGTCGATCCGCTTCGCGCTCCCAGTCACGACTGTAATTAAGTGACCATTGGGTTGCCGCTGCTTGACTGGTCATGAGACCTGCAAAACCGGCTTCGGTATTATTCGTAGCTAGAAGCATGATGCTTCCAAGTAGAGTTGCGAGTGCGATGGGGGTTTGTTTGCTTCTCTCATCAATTTGCCGCGCAAAGTGTCGCTGGCTCAAGTGGGCTAATTCGTGCGCTAAAACGGCAGCAAATTGCGCTTCATTCTTTGCATGGATGAATAAACCAGCATTGATTCCAATTACGCCACCGGGTACCGCAAACGCGTTAAGTTGTTTGTTGTCGAGAATAACCACTTCAAGACGGCGGTCACTGACTTGGCTGTTGCTGGCTAAGCGGTAAATTAAATTTTCGGTATATTCGGTCAATTCGGCAAAATGTATAGAAGAGGCTTGGGCTCTTAGGTTGCGTAGCCAAGCACGGCCAAGAGTGTGTTCTTGCTCGATGGAGATTAACCCTGATGTGGCATCGCCAAGGCTAGGTAGGTCATTATTTGCACTGTGGCTTGCAAAGCTCGCGACGAGCAGTAAGCAGGCTAGAATAAAAGGCATGTATATCCTTATAGATTAATATCGCCAGTTAAATGCTTTTAGAATAATATTAGCTTGGATTCTACTTTTTGGACGTTATAAATGGTATCACAGTCATTCGATATTCAATTAAATGTGATTAATTTACGCTGTCCTATGCCGTTATTGAAAACCAAACAAGCGTTAAGTTCCATGACAGCGGGGCAGGTTATAAAAGTTTTGTGCACGGATGCCGGTTCTTGGCGTGATATTCCTGCATTTATTGATCTAACATCTCATACTTTGCTTTCAAGTGAGCAGCGTGATGAGCAATATGTATTTTTGATTAAAAAAGGAGATTAGACACTACATGTCTATGATGCGTCTAATTCGTGGTTGGGTGGAGCAGTATTTTTCAGATGAAGAAGCGCTGTTTTTATTATTATTGCTGGTTGCGGGTTTTGTTATTGTCCTAACATTGGGCGGTGAGTTAGCGCCGGCCATCGCCAGTGTTGTTGTAGCGTATTTACTACAGGGCCCTGTGCTTGCTTTAAAGTGTCGAGGTGTTGGTCATACAATGGCCAGTGTGATTGTTTTTGTGCTGTTTATTGTCTTGTGTCTGGCCATTATGTTTATTCTTGTGCCAGCCGTTTGGGGACAGGTAACACAGTTATTTACTGAGCTGCCTAACATGTTGGCAAAAGGTCATGATTTACTGGTGATTTTACCAGAACGTTACCCGCAGATTTTTGATGAAGGCCAGGTACAGGCGCTTGGTAAAACTATCGGTGAGGAAGCTGGGCGCATCGGTCAGTTGGCCTTGTCGTTTTCGCTATCGAACCTACCCAATGTATTCGCTATTTTAATTTATCTGGTGCTGGTGCCTTTATTGGTTTTTTTCTTTTTGAAAGACGGCAATATGATGGTGCGTTGGTGGGTATCTGTTATGCCGACTAAGCGAGTATTAATTGGTAAGGTGTGGCGTGAAATGGACGATCAGTTTGCTAATTACATTCGCGGTAAGGTGGTTGAAATTGGTGTAGTGGGTGTGGTGACGTATATTGCGTTTGCCATTATGGAGATTCGCTATGCCGCGCTTCTTGCGATTTTAGTTGGTTTGTCTGTTGTGATTCCTTACATAGGAGCCGCGGTCGTTACTGTGCCGGTGGTCATGATCGCGTATTTCCAGTGGGGGATCAGTTCTGACTTCTACTATCTTGTGGCGGTGTACTTCATTATTCAAGCTCTTGATGGCAACGTATTGGTGCCTTTGCTGTTCTCTGAAGCGGTGAACTTGCACCCTGTGGTGATCATTTTAGCGGTTTTATTGTTTGGCGGTTTATGGGGTTTATGGGGGGTATTTTTTGCCATTCCATTGGCCACTATATTTAAGGCCGTTATTACCTCTTGGCCAAAAGGTATGCAGGCCGCTCAGCAAGAGCCTGAGACTCAAGCATAATCGAATAAACATTCATTATTGTGGGTGCAATACACTCATATTCGTCTGGCGGGCCTTGCCACAAGCAGGCCGCGCCAGTACCATTGCGCTCTATTTTTATATCGTTCTCGGAGAAGGTACATGATCACCGGAAGCATCGTAGCTTTAGTGACACCAATGGAAGCAACAGGGGCTGTGGATTGGAATGCCCTTAAGAAGTTGGTGGAGATGCATATTGAGAAGGGTACAGCCTCAATTGTTGCTGTTGGCACCTCAGGTGAGTCAGCAACTTTGGACCCTGAAGAGCATCTTGAAGTGATTGGTCAGGTTGTTAACTGGGTTGCTGGTCGTATTCCTGTTATTGCGGGTACAGGGGCCAACTCTACCTCAGAAGCGATTCACTTGACCAAAGAAGCACAGCGTTTGGGTGCGGATGCCGTGTTATTGGTTACCCCTTATTATAATAAGCCAACACAAGAAGGTTTGTTTTTGCATCACAAAGCGATTGCAGAAGCGTCCAGTATTCCTCAGATCCTTTACAATGTGCCTGGGCGTACCGCCTGTGATATGTTGCCAGAGACGGTTGAACGTTTGGCCCAGTTCGACAATATCGTGGGCATCAAAGAAGCCACGGGTGATATTGATCGCGCTCGTGATGTGATTGCTCGTGTGGGCGATAAAATGGCTGTTTACTCTGGTGATGATGAAACGGCGTATGAGTTAATTCTGGCTGGTGGTAAAGGTAATATTTCAGTAACAGCAAACGTAGCGCCAGAGCAAATGGCTAAACTATGCGCGCTTGCGTTAGAGGGTAAGACAGAAGAATCAAAAGCCATGAATGATGAACTGATGGGTCTTCATAATGCAATGTTTCTTGAGTCGAACCCAATCCCTGTTAAATGGGCCTTGCATGAAATGGGCTTAATTAGTCCTGCCATTCGTCTGCCTTTAACACAGCTATCAGAGCCGCTTCGGGAACCTTTGCGCCAAGCATTGAGTCAATGGAAGCTGGTTTAATAATTATAAGATTGGAGTACCTAATGCGTTTAGGTGTATTACTTGTTTCGTTTTTGGCACTTAATGGCTGCAGCTGGTTGTTTCATGATCGCTCTAATGATTACTTAAACAGCAAAATTCAGCCGAATATTCAAGTGCCGAACGATGTGGCTGAGGTCTCACTTAGACCGCAATTGCCAATACCGGAAGTGAAGAATGAGTTGAGTGTCGATGGCGAATTCGTATTACCTCGCCCTACACCTTTGGTATTGGCGGATAATGAAGAGCCAACTTCAGCCAGCTTATCTGAGTTAAGTCAGGTTTCATTGGAAACAAACTTGCTCAAAGACGGCAACGGTACACCCATCTTACGCTTAAATATTGAGTTTGCTCGCGCATGGTCTGAGCTAGGTGAAGCGCTTAAGAAAGCCGACATTAATATTACCGATCTAAATCGCAGTATTGGTACTTACTATATTGAATTGATTAAGCCAGGAAACCCAGAGGATGTGGGTTTTTGGTCCGGTTTATTTGGTGGTGAGCCTGAGCCTATTAAGGTGCCATTGCAGGTTAAGCTGAATCAAGCTCGTACTGGTGTGTATATTGCGATTCATGAAGATGCTGAAAACTTGGCTGAAGATGCACAGGCACAGTCATTACTGGAACAAATACAAGATAATCTCTAGTGCGATTTTGTAGTATTGGCAGTGGCAGTAAAGGCAACGGCACCTTAATTCAAAAAGGTGATACCTGCATTTTAATTGACGACGGTTTCACACTAAAAGAGTTTGAAAACCGTCTTGCTCAAAAAGGCTTAACGCCTCTTAACCTTGGCGCTGTGCTGATCACCCATGAGCACAGTGACCACATAAAAGGGGTTGGCCCCTTGGCTCGCAAGTATCGAATCCCTGTTTATTGCTCTCACGGCACCGCCCAGCATGAAGGGCTTGGTACGATTCCCAGCTTACAAGTCATTGATAGTCATTGTGATTTTCAAATTGGCAACCTGACTATATCTCCTGTTGTTGTCCCTCATGATGCCCGTGAGCCTACTCAATTTGTGGTGACTGATGGTGAATTTACAGTGGGCATATTGACTGATCTTGGAAGTCTTACGCCCTACATTGTTGATAAGTATCGTTATTGTCATGGTTTGTTAATCGAAACTAATCATGATGTGAGTATGCTTAGAAGAGGGCCGTATCCACCTAAGTTAAAAGTGAGAGTGGAGGGGCCTTTGGGTCACTTAAATAATGAGCAGGCGGCCTATTTTTTAACCCAAATAGAGACGGATCAATTGCAGTATGTTGTGGCGACTCACATCAGTGGGCAGAACAACCAAGAAGATTTAGCAATTGGGAACATATGTTCTGCCTTGAAGTGTGATGCTGACGACGTGATCATGGCAAATCAAGAAACCGGCTTTGATTGGTGTGAGCTTACCTTTCAGCAACAATTAGATAACAAAAAAACACTTGCATAGGTGAAAATGCTCACATATGCCAAATGCTTTGGCTGCGTTTTGTACGTGGTTGTGATTAAATTTGGTCAAATCAATTGATCATGGTAGCGTTATGCCTTGATCAGCTTAAAAGATTACTTTTTAAAAGGAAGATAACAATGAAAAAAATCCTTGCTGCAGCGGTAGTGGCTGCTTCTTTACCTCAGGCAGCCAGTGCACTGCCATTAGTCGATTTCTATGCGGGCGGTTATTACTGGGATCAAACAGTTTCTGGTGATGCAGGTGCTGGTTCGAGTCAAGCGGATTTAGAAGATGATCTAAATTTAGATGCTGGTGGCCAGAATGTTGTGTATTTTGCATTTGAGCACCCAATTCCAGTTGTGCCAAACATTAAAATTAAGATGTCGGATATGAGCTCTGATGGTACTGGTACTTTGACATCATCTTTTAACCTGGGCGGTGAAACTCTGACGGAGAATACTGAGGTAAAAAGTGAGCTGGACTTAACTCATACGGATTACACTCTTTACTGGGGTCTACCGCTTCCTATCGTAACTTTTGATTTTGGTTTAACCTTGCGTCAATTTGATGGATCAATGTCTTCAGTTGCTACTGATGGTTCTCAATCTGCTTCTGCCGACCTAGATGTAACTGTTCCTATGGGTTACCTAAAAGCGGGTGTTGATGTGCCGTTAACCGGTTTATCATTCGGCGGTGATATTAATGTGATCTCTTACGGTGATTCCGGTATTACCGATTACGATTTAAATATGACTTATGTGCTACCTGTGATTCCATTGTTGGATGTGGGTATTACAGCAGGTTACCGTAGTTTTGATCTGGAAATTAACCCAGATGACTTCGGTGGTAGTGATGATGATCTAAATGCCAAAGCCACTGTGGCTGGGCCATATATTGGTCTGAGTCTTCACCTGTAAGTATCGTCATCTTTATATAAAGCCAGCTTTGCTGGCTTTTATTTTATGCCTCAGTTTGAGGTAAATTTTATGAAGCGATTTTTGCTTATGCTAAATGGCAAGTTTAAAAACTTTATACTGATTTGCTTGTCCATATCACTACTGGGTTGTGGTAATGATATTACCCGCTTAAGTGATGATGACTTGAGGCAAAAAATACAAGATTGTGATTATGCGGTTAATTTATCTACCGCTGAGCATCAAGTTTGTGAAAATTATCATCGTGAATGTAAGCGTCGTTTAGATGAAGGTCGCTTTGTTTGTACCTAAATATAAGAGAGTAAGTATGCGTAAATTACCTATGGTCGCCCTTGCATCAGTCGTGTTGTTAGCAGGTTGTGGCGAAAAAGAAGTAGCACTTGAAAGCAATGTCGACAAAATGAGTTACGGTATCGGCATGAGTATGGCGCGAAGTGTGACGGGCCAGCCAATTGAAATAAACACTGAAGCAATGATTGCCGGCTTGCAAGATGTTTTAAAAGAGCAGCCTGCTCGCTTAGAGGAAGAGCAAATTCGTGAAGCGTTTGCCGCTGTTCGTGAAGAGCAAATGGCTAAGCAGCAATTAGAATCTGAAGGTGTTTTAAAAGAAGGTTCTGATTATTTAGCGTCTACCGCAGAGAAAGAAGGTGTTAAGGTTACTGAAAGTGGTTTGTTGTATGAAGTACTAGCGGAAGGCGCAGGTGATATGCCTAGCGAGACAGATACTGTAGAAGTGCATTATCAAGGTACTTTGATTGATGGCTCTGTATTTGATAGCTCTATTG
>Ga0209634_1002218_pt1 | contig 13732 bp, 9 predicted proteins | sample LinPmetageLP40_FD_184043 | JGI IMG/M metagenome (GOLD analysis project Ga0209634, IMG submission 184043) | Marine viral communities from the Pacific Ocean - LP-40 (SPAdes) (version 2) | ecosystem: Environmental > Aquatic > Marine > Oceanic | place: Pacific Ocean | collected 2010-08-26
GTGATGATGGTACTTCAGGATCATCAGGAACATCAGGTTCTTCAGGTACATCAGGTTCTTCAGGTACTTCAGGTTCTTCAGGAACATCAGGTGATGATGGTACTTCAGGTTCTTCAGGAACATCAGGAACAGATGGTACTTCAGGTTCATCAGGTGATGATGGTACTTCAGGTTCTTCAGGTACATCAGGTACTTCAGGTTCATCAGGAACATCAGGTAAAAATGGTACTTCAGGTTCTTCAGGTACATCAGGTTCAGCAGGTACTTCAGGTTCATCAGGTAAAACACCAGCACCTGGTACATCAGGTACATCAGGTACATCAGGTGGTGGAGGTGGTGGAAGTAACTATTATAACCAATTAGTAAGTAATAATTGTGCTATTGCTGCAATCTCCCCATCTTCAACAACAATGTATGTTGGAAATAGATCATTAGGGTGGGGTTATCAACAATGGGACCAAACCATGACCATATATGCAACATCTGTAGAGGTTTCATCAACACAACAAGCCATGTTTGGTATGAAAATTCCACAAAAACAAGCCTGGGAAGTTAAAGCTAACCGTCAACATAAAATTTGTGCTACTATTCATAACCCTAAAGTACAAACATATACTGTATCAGGAAAGATAGCAGTAGCATTAGGACCTTGTTTTGAGGGTGAAAGTGGTGGTTTTGCATCAACAACACAAGGTACTTGGACAATTCCTGCAGGTAACCATTCAGATTGTTTTACTCTAACATTTAATGATAGCGAAGATGAGAGTGGATCTTGTGATATGGCTTATTTTGGATTTATTTTTTCAATTGGGCAGGAAGGTACTCGAAACCAATTTTTCATAACCTATAGATGGGATATGGAAGACCTTACGTTTTAAATAATTTGGAATGTAGTATTTATTTTATTATATTATAGGTAAAATCTTATATAATATGTCTAATAATAGGTTTAAAATTAGTTTTATTAATGGTTTAACTTTAGAAGTAAAAAACTCTCCAAATAGTGAATATCATGTTGAGTTTATAGATCAAGATACTGATAAAATATATTTTCAAACTACTTTAAAAAATAACCATTGGGCTTCTCCTTCTCCAAAATATTTTTTAAATTGGAAAATTCTAATTAAAAATTTAAAAGGAGAAGTTATATATGAGTATTTATATAATGCTAAAAATAAAAGAATATTTATTAACTTTGAAAGTAGTGCTATTGGAGATACATTAGCATGGTTTCCTCATGTTAAAAAATTTCAAGACAAACATAAATGTCAAGTAATAGTAAGTACATTTCATAATGATTTTTTTAAAGAAAAATATCCTGAATTAATTTTTTCTGATAAAGGATCAATAGTACCTAAAATATATGCTCAATATAATATTGGGTGGTTTTATAAGGATAATAAAATAAATTATGATAAAAATCCAACAAATTTTAGATTACAAACCTTAGCAAAAACTTGTACTAGTATATTAGGTTTAGATTATAAAGAAACAAAACCCTTACTATCATTTAAAAATACTGGATCTACTATAAAGGATAAATATGTAGTAATTGCTCCTCATGGATCAGCTCATGCTAAATATTGGAATCACCTAGGAGGTTGGCAAATTATAATTGACTATTTAAATAAAAATAAATATAAAGTAGTAATGATTACAAAAGAACCTTTAAATGATGAATGGCATGATTCAAAATTAGGAGGTACATTAACTGGGGTTATTAATAAGACAGGTAACTATCCTTTAAGTGAAAGAGCTAACGATATAATGAATGCAGAAGCTTTTATTGGTATAGGTAGTGGTTTAAGTTGGTTAAGTTGGTCATTAGATATTAAAACAATTTTAATATCAGGATTTAGTGAAGATTACTCAGAAATGGAAAGTTGTGAAAGAATTTCACCTACATTGTCTGATATTTGTAAGGGGTGTTATAATTCTAAAAGATTAGATGCCGGAGATTGGGAATGGTGCCCTGAGCATAAAGGTACATCTAGACAATTTGAGTGTACTAAATCTATATTACCTTCAACAGTAATTAATTCTATTAATCAACAGTTAGGAATTTTTTGATATTTATAACAAAATAAAATCAAAGAAATATGCCACAAAATCAATTTTCAGGAACAGGTATACTAGATGGTCAAATAGTAGAAGCAAATCAGGTAAGTCAATCTGTAGATGCTTTTACTGGTGCTAAAGATTATAGAATTACTTTAACAGGATCTATGGAATTATCTGGATCACTTTTAATGTCTGGTTCATTTATCAATGAATATACAGGTCAATTTTCTACATTAGGATTAGGAGTAGCTGCTCCAACAGCACCAACGATGTTATATATTAAAGACACATCAGCAGGTGGGGATCCAGCAATTATAATGGAAGCTACTACAGGTAATGACTCAGCTAGAATAAGATTAAAAAACCCAGATGTAGAATATGATTTAGGTGCTTTTGGATCATCTGGAGATGATTTTATGGTTGTACAGGATACAACTTCATCTCCAAGATTTCCATTTATTGTAGGAAAAGACACAGTTAGTTATACTTTATATGCTGTTGATGACAGTGTAGGTGTAGGTTTAGGATCAAATACAAAAGTTATATTAAATCCCTTAGATGCGGGTTCATTACAAGCAGCAGGGAGAGTAAGTGGTAGCTCAATGAGAGCAGGCACTATATCAGCTAGTGCAGCAGGAGAAAATATTCATGGAACGGCATCATATGCTACTTATATAGAAACAGCACAAACAGCATCATATGTTAAAGCTAATGATGTAGATTTTTATTTTTCAGTATCACAACAAATAAATTCAGCTGGAGAAATAGCTGGATTATCAGGATCATATAATGCTTTAAAAATATCTGATGTATCAGGACTTTCTATAAAAAATATAGGACTAAATGATTATAGTACAGTTTTAAGTGGATCAGTTGCAGCAGATGCAGGTTTGTTGTATTTTGGAGATGTAGAGGGGGGTGAATATTTAACATTTAATCAAGCAGAACAATTTATAAAAGCAGAAACCTCTACTTTTGAAGCAAAAACCACACTAAAATCTTCTGGAAATATAATATTATCGGGATCAGATAATAGTGTAAGTAGACATTTAGTTGTAGGACCTAATACAACGACTGGTACAATAAATGCACAATCTTCTTCATTATCAGTTAATGCATTGATGTTTAATTCTAATGTAACTTCATATTTAAGTAATAATAATTCATCTGGTACATCTAAATTAGCATTAAATGTTGGGGGAACTACAAATTCTAAAATTAACATAGAATTATCATCTTCCCAAGCTGTAACAATACCTAATAATAAATTAATTTTAAAATCAGCAACTCAACCTACAACTTATCAAAATTGGACTCCATATGAAGAATTAAATGTTAATGATAACAGTATGCAATGTTATCGTATACCAGTAATGGTAAATAATACTAATAGTAATACAAATGTTTATCCTTTTTCTTTAATAACACGGGGTTCAGAGCAGAATTGGGAGGATGAAGACCAAATGTTAGAAATTAAATGGACTTTAATGGGACAATGTAATGATATTGCACAGCAAACAAGAACAAGGAGAGGATTTTATGGAACATTAACTTTAATTGTTAATTTTGATACTGACACTCAGAATACTGCAGGTTGGAGATTCGAACCCGGCCCAGGTGGAACTAATACAGTAACAAATGTAAATGGTACTAGTATTGCAAACAATGATCTTGCAGTAATATCATATACTAATGAATATAATTCGACTAATATGCAATATGAAATTGCTGGATCTGGAACTACTGTAGATTGTTACCTTAATTTTAAATTTGACACTAATACATCTACATCAACAAAGTGGACTAGTTTTTTTGAAATTAAACGAATGTTTACAGATACGATTTCTTAATAAAATATTTAATATGTATAACCGTAAAAAAATTAAAAAATGAGTGAAAAAAAAGTTTTAACAAAAGAAGAAATTTTAAAATTAAAAGAATTAAAAGAAACATTCAATAATTTAACAGAAATTTCAGGGGTTGTAGAAATGCAACATTACAATATTCAAATAAAAAAAGAAAATTTAAAATTAAATTTACAAAATTTGCAACAAACAGAAGCTGAATTTGCTAAAGAATTAGAGGAAAAATATGGTCCAGGAACTATATCTTTAGAATCAGGTGAATTTTTACCAAGTAAGTAAATTTTTGAAAAAACTTATTATATTTATCATAAAAATAACATAAAATGGCAGAAACATTAATTTCCCCAGGAGTATTAGCAAGAGAAAATGATCAATCTCAAATAACGTCGCAACCTATACAAGCAGGTGCAGCGGTTGTTGGTCCTACAGTATTAGGTAGAGTCGGAATTCCAAAATTAGTTACTAGTTACTCAGAGTATCTAGCTAACTATGGTAGTACATTTACTAGTGGATCAGATACATACACTTTCTTTACTTCTATATCAGCGTATAATTATTTCAATAATGGGGGTACATCATTATTAGTAACAAGAGTAGCCTCAGGATCTTGGGCACCAGCAGTTTCAACTAATATTCCAGCAGTGGAGGATGAAAGTGGAACTTTAACAGTAGGTGCAAGTCTTTTAGGTCAATTAAGTGGTGGATCAGGGGGTGCAGCAGCAACTTACGCTAACAAACCTCTTGCTAACGTATCTGGAACAGGTATTGATGGGGTAGTAGATATTATTGTATCTACAGCTAATGGAAAATTATTAACAACCGCAGATGATTTATTAGGTGAAGTTCAAACAGGAACAGCAGCTACTATAATGTCAGATACTACTTACACAGATGTTGTATTAACACAAGGAGCAATAGCAACAGGTAAAGCAACAATTACAGTAACAGGTAATGCAGTAGTTTCTCCAGTAACAGTAACAACAGCAGGATCAGGATATGCAGCTGGAAACATAACAATAGCAGCAGGAGCTTTAGGAACAGGAATGTTTGTAGCAGGAGCAGGTCCAGCCCCAGTGGGTGGTACAGGTTATGGTAATGCATTATCATCAGGAGCACTTACAATTACATCAGCAATGGTTTCTACAGTAGGAGCTGAAGGTGGTACAATTAATTTCACTACAGATGGAGCTGGAGCAATTGTTTCATGTGTATTAGCAGTAGGTGCAGGTAAAAATTATGTAGATGGATCTATAATTACAGTTCCTGAAGCAACATTACAAGGATCTGGTTTAGATGCGGGTGGAGCTGGTGATACAGTAGTAACTTTAGGATCAGCAAATGTTCAAGATTCAGCAGCAGTAACAGTAGCAATATTAGATGCTAATTTATTAACAGAAGTTACTTCAGCTACAGTAACAACAGCAGGATCCGGTTATGTTGTTGGTAATCAAGTACAAGTAGTAGCTGCAGATTTAGGTGGAGGTTCAGCAACAAACGCAGTATTTACTTTAGTAGATGCTAATATTTTAAATCAAAATGTATTTACATTAGAAACTATATCAGAAGGATCATTAATGAATAGTATAGGACCTGAAAATGCAAATGGAGCATTAGCAAGTGGTTCAGCACAAAATGTAAGATGGGAAATTCAAGCCCCAAATACAGGATCAGGTGTATTTAGTTTAATAGTTAGACAAGGTAATGATAATTCAAAATCAAAATCAATATTAGAAGTATTCCCTAACGTATCTTTAGACCCAAAACAATCTAATTATATATCTAGAATTGTAGGGGATATGACAGACACAATAAGAAATGCAACATCAGCAGATGTTTATGTTCAACCAACAGGTTCATTTAGAAATTCTTCAAGATTTGTAAGAGTAAAATCAGTAGATTTAAAAACTCCAGATTATTTTGATAATAGTGGAATTGCAAAAGCAGAATTTACAGGATCTATTCCTTCAGCAAGTAGTGGTTCATTTTCAGGAGCAGAAGGAGATAATATAGGTGGTGTAGCTGGAATTGGATATTATGATCAAATTAGTGACTCAGATTCACAAGGTTTAGGTGCAATTCAATCAGACACATCAGCAGTAGTATTAGGATCATATCCACAAGTATTTAATCTATTAGGAAATAAAGATGATTACAGATATAACATCTTAACAGCTCCAGGATTATATAAAGCTAGTGGAACATGGTCATCAGCATTAACATTAGCATTAAGTACTGTATCAAGCAGAGGAGATGCAATTTTAATAATGGATTTAGTTGATTATGATTCAACAGTAACACAAGTTACTACTCAAGCAGCTAGTGTTGATAATTCATATGCTGCAGCTTATTGGCCTTGGGTTCAAATTAATGACCCAGATTCAGCACAATTAGTATGGTGCCCAGCATCTGCGTTATTACCAGGAGTATATGCGTATAATGATAAGGCAGCTGAAGCATGGTTCGCTCCGGCGGGGATTAATAGAGGCGGTTTAAGTACAGTAGTACAAGCAGAAAGAAAATTAACTCAAACAAATAGAGATGATTTATACACTGGAAAAGTAAACCCAATAGCAACATTCCCAGGAAGAGGAGTAGTAGTATTTGGACAAAAAACATTACAATCTCAAGCATCAGCTTTAGATAGAGTAAATGTTAGAAGATTATTAATTGAACTTAAGTCTTACATTTCACAAATTGCTGATAATTTAGTATTTGAACAAAATACAGCAGCAACAAGAAATAATTTCTTAGCTCAAGTAAATCCATATTTAGAGTCAGTACAACAAAGACAAGGTTTATATGCGTTTAAAGTTGTAATGGATGCTTCAAATAATGGTCCCGATGTAGTGGATAGAAACCAAATGGTAGGTGCAATATATTTACAGCCAACTAAAACAGCTGAATTTATTTACTTAGATTTCAACATTTTACCAACAGGAGCTCAATTCCCGTCATAAAAACTAAAAATTTAGATATTTATAATAAAATAAAAACGAAATAAAATGGCAGTATTAAACCCGAACGAAATATTTTTCACAGCTTTTGAACCAAAAGTAGCTAATAGATTTATAATGTATGTAGACGGAATCCCAGCTTACATCATTAAGGGTGTTAGTGGAATGGGTTTCGCACAAGATGAAATTGTACTTAATCATATCAACACTTATAGAAAAGTAAAAGGTAAATTAAGATGGAATGATATTACAATGCAATTATTTGACCCAATAACACCTTCAGGAGCGCAAGCCGTGATGGAATGGACAAGATTACACCACGAATCAGTTACTGGTAGAGATGGTTACTCTGATTTCTATAAGAAAGATTTAACAATTGATGTTTTAGGTCCTGTAGGAGATGTAGTTTCTGAATGGATTATTAAAGGAGCATTTATTAAAGATGCATCATTTGGAGATTTCAATTGGGATACAGATGGTGAAGCAATGAATATTGATTTAACAATAGGAATGGATTACTGCGTCTTGAATTTCTAAAAAAAATCAAAATACTTTAAAGAATAGCTTGGCTTCGGTCAAGCTTTTTTTTATATTATATATGTATAATAAGAAATTAAGTTATAATAAATAAAATTTATATGGAATCCAAACAACAAGTCCAAACTCCTAAACAAACGGCTCCAAGTAAGCCTAAGTTTAAATTCCCAACTGAAATAGTAGATTTACCTTCTAAGGGAATAGTATATCCTAAAAGTAATCCTTTATCATCTGGAAAAATAGAGATGAAATATATGACTGCTAAAGAAGAAGATATTATTACTAACCAAGCCTATATTAAAAAAGGAATAATTGTAGATAAGCTATTAGAAGCGTTAGTAGTAAGTGAAGACGTAGATTTGGGGGATATGATTGTAGGAGATAAAAATGCATTATTAATAGCATCACGTGTCTTAGGTTATGGTTCAAGTTATAAATTTACATATGCTGGTGAAGATCATGAAGTAGATTTAGGTGCATTAGAACCTAAAAAATTCGATGAGTCTCTATACACTAAAGGAGAAAATAAATTTACATTCCAAACACCACACTCAGAAAATTTAATTGAATTTTCATTAATGACTGATAATTTAGAAAAAAAGGTAGAAGCTGAGTTAAGAGGATATAAAAAACTTAATAAAGAAGTACAACCGGAAATGTCTACAAGATTAAAGCATATGATTTTATCAGTAGATGGTAATTCAGATAAAAAAGACATTAGAGAATTTGTTGATAATTATTTTCTAGCACGAGATTCTAAAGCTTTAAGGGATTATATAGTTGAAATTCAACCCGATGTGAATATGGGGTTTGATATTACAAAGTCCAATGGAGATATAGAAGAGATTGCAATTCCGATAGGTGCAAATTTTTTTTTCCCTGACGCATAGTCAAGCCGTAGAATATAGAAGTAATTTATTTACCCAAATTCATGAAATAGTATTTCATGGTGGAGGAGGGTATGATTGGCATACTATATATGATATGCCTATATGGTTAAGAAACTTTACTTTTAATAAAATCAAAGAACACTTCGAAGAAAAAAATAAAGCTTCTAATAATACTTCTTCAAATGATTTAGAAAGAGGAAGAGATATACTTAAACAAGCACAACGATCAGATCCGGCTAATGCCCAAAAGCATAAGTATATGGATAAATTTCCTAAAACATCTACTAAACCTACAATAAAATCAAACGTTCCTGATTTTGTTACTACGAAAGCTAAAAAAGCTTAAGTTTTCAATATTTATAACAAAATAGCTTAAATGGCAAGTAAGAACGAAAGAGAACTTTTAAGAGTTAAAAAATTACTCAAAGAAGTTAATGATTTAAGAGAGCAATTTGGTGAAAGTAAAATGTCAATTAATTTTGATAATGCTAGTGCTGAATCCTTAAAATCAAACTTTAAAGAACTAACAGATTACGCTGTAAAATACAGATCAGCTCTGGAGGATGCTAATGATAAAGCAGGAAATTTAAATGCTACAATAAAAGCTAATTTAGAGGAAATGGGTAAGATAGCATCTGCCCAAAAGAAATATAACTCAAGTTTAAATAAAACCTCTAATCTATCCCAAAAGCTAGCAGATGATGCAATGGGAATTGCTGAACTTCGAGGTAAAGAAGTTAATAATTTAGTCAAACAAGCTAAATTAGAGCTAGCTCGTCGTGGAGCTATAAAAGCTGAATTAATAGAAAAAAGAGACCTGACAAAAGATATAACTGCAGAAGAAGAAAAGTTATTGAGTAGGATGGAGGGCGAATATAATGTCCAAGAAAAATTAGTAGAAAAATCTAAAGAAAGACTTCAAGAAGAAAAAAAGATAAATAAAGCAATGGGTATTTCTGGGGCAGCCGTCAAAGGAATGACAAATCTATTAGGTAAGATAGGAATAGATTCAGATCATTTTGCAGGGATGTCCGAAGATATGAGAGAATCTGCAAAATCAGGAAGTAAATTTAAGGTAGCATTAACAGGAGTAGCAGGATTAGCAGCTGGTATAGGTGCTGCATTATCAGATCCTTTAGTTGTTATAGGATTAATAATAAAAGCTATTAAATTCCTTATTAGTATATTAGACCATGCTAATAAAGTAACAGCTAAAGTAGGTGAATCCTTAGGAATAGCAGGAAAAAATGCTAAAGAATTAAAGCACCAAATCCATGCAGCAGGTGATGCTGGTGGAGATATGTACTATTTCACTGATGAGATGGTAGATAACTACATGGAACTAAATAAGGCAGCTGGAATGAACTTAAAGTTCAATGAAAAGAATGCTAAAATGTTCCAAGATATGACCCATTATATGGGTTTATCTGTAGAACAAGCATCAGGCTTATTTAAAATATCAGCTGAAACAAATGTTCCATTTGCAGGAATATATGATAATATAGTTAATACTGTTAATGAATTAGACTCAGCAACTGGCTTCTCATCTGATATGGGTAGTATAATTGATGGTATGGTTAATGCTAGTAGTTCTGTAAGATATAATATAAAAGGAGGTGCTGAAGGATTAGCTAAAGCAGCTCACACTGCAAATAGATTAGGTTTATCTATGGATGAAATAGCAGCAGCAGCAGAATCTCATTTAGATTTTGAGAGCTCAATTGCTAAAGAAATTGAAGCAGAAATGTATCTTCAAAAAGATTTAAATCTAGATAAATTAAGATACGCAGCATTAACAGGTGATACAGCTACGGCAGCAGCTGAAGAAGAAAGACTCATAAAAGAAAACATGAAATCCCTAAAAGGGAATGTTTTAGCACAACAAGCATTTGCAGCAGCCACCGGAATATCTAGAGATAGATTAAATGACGTAATGTCTAACCAAGAAAGAATTTCAAAACTAACACCTCAGCAATTAAAAGATGAAAAGGCTAAAGCAGCAGAAATGGCTGAGCAAGGTAAAACTGCTCAAACCTTTGATAGATCAATGCAGTCGGCTGTACTTCAATTAAAAGCAGCATTATTGCCTATTGCTGAAGCATTAGGACCTGTTTTAATAAAAGGTGCTGAATTTATAGGTAATTTTGTAGGGTCACCAGCTGGAAAAACATTACTAGCTGTAGCTGGGTTAGTAGCAACAGGGGCTATAATAGGTAAAATAGGTTCTACTATTATGAAGTTATTTACTGGAGGATTAGGAAAAAAGGGAACTTATTTAAATCCTATGATTGTGAAAGACATTGGTGGTGGTGGGGGTGGTAATAATATGACTAGTATGTTAAAAGGAAACATATTTAAATATCTAGGTAAAAAGGGAGGTCTTTCAAGAACTTTGAATAGGACTATGATTAGAACTTTTGGTAAGAATGGGTTTACTAGATTTATGCAAACTAAGGTATTCAATCCAAAAGATATAGGTAAATTTCGTAAAGCATTAAATTTTGTAGCCGAACCATTAAACAAATTAGGTGGTAAAATCATACCTCAATCAGGTGCTAATTTAACAAAAACATTTGGTACTAACCAAATGAACAAAATTCAAAAAATGTCCCAAACTGGTAGAAATGCTGCTGGGCAATTTATACCAAAATCACTACAATCTAAAGCAGGTAATATGGTTTCTAAGTTTACTAGACCAGGTGCAGGTATTGTAAGTAACGTAACAAGTAAAGCATCAGGCTTATTACCAAAAGCCGCAACCTCAGCACTAGCAAAAGCAGGTACTGTAGCAACAAAAGCATTAAAAGTATTAGGACCTGTAGGAGTAGCAGCAGATTTAGTATTAGGTGGTGCTTCAGGTTACTCACAATCTCAAATGTCAGCTGAAGAGCAAAAAGCAGCAGGTATTGAAGAAGGAATTAGTGCTACTAAAGCAACTACTTTAGGAGTTCTAACTGGAGGTGCTGAAAAAGGATCAATGTTTAGTGAATCTTTAGGTATTGAAAAAGGAAGTGCAGGTGATGAAGCTATGGGTATAGCAGGTGCAGCTGGTAGAGGAGCATTAACAGGAGCTGCAATTGGTTCATTTATACCAGTAGTAGGAACAGCTGTGGGTGCAGCAGTAGGAGGTCTAATAGGAGGAGTATCAGAAACATTTAAAGTTTTTTCCGACCCAGATTCTTCTTTAAGAAAATGGACAGGAGAATTAGTTAGTGATGTAGGAGATTTTGCAAAAAAGGCTGGGGGTAAAATATATGATTTTGCTGCAAGTGGATTAAAAGCATATACTGGATTTTATAAAAAAGCAGGAACAAAATTTCTTGATTTTGCTTCCAGTTCAGCTGAAACTTTAGGTGGTTGGGCTTCATCAGCAGGAGAAAAAATATCAGGTTGGGCCTCTTCAGCAGGAGAAACAATAAGTGGTTGGGCTTCATCAGCTGGAGAAACAATGTCAGGTTGGGCATCATCAGCAATGGATACAATGTCAGGTTGGGCATCTTCAGCTGGAGAAGGAATAAGTTCATTCTTTGGTAATGTAAGTGATGGGGTTTCATCACTAGCTAGTGGGGCAGCAGATTTGGCATCAGAAGCCGGTGCATATCTAGCAGATGTAGGATCTTCAATTGCAAATTCATCAGTAGGTAAAGCAGTATCATCCACATATAATTCAGTAATGGAGTCCGATTATAATCCTATAAATTGGTTTGCTGAAGGAGGGGTTGTAACAAAACCTATGATTGGTGGTGTTGGAGAAGCAGGCCCAGAAGCAATAATTCCTCTATCTCAAGCAGGTGATATGTTAGGGGGAAATGGTGAAGTAACAAAATTATTAAAAGAATTAATATCCGAAGTAAGAAAAGGTGGAAATGTATATTTAGATGGAAATAAAGTAGGCTATGCATTAGCATTGCAATCTTCTAAAATGGGTTAATATTTATAACAAAACCAATTAAAATATAATATTATGGCAAAATCAGTAGAAAAAATGTTCGATCAAGGTGGGTCACGCTTAGCAGTACCAGTATCACCAAATGCAAATCCTACAACAGATCCTTCTATTAATGTACAAGGTAATTCTTTACTACATAACCAATACTCAAATATTGGTGATCCTAGTTTAACGAATTCACCTTATACTAATATGGGAGCAGCAGCGACGTCTTATTCACTACCTTCTACATCACAATTAGGAGAAAGTGCATTAGCATACCAAGGTGAAACTAATAGATATCGTAATAACTTACCAGAAGGTAGTTCGCTCTAAAAAAAAATAGATGCCCTTAATTACTTCTACTACAGCTCTTAACAAACTGAAGTGGGGTGGCGATAGGTTTAATGCTGGTATTACTGATGGTAGTAACCAACCTTACATCCGACGTGATATCCCTGGAGTTAATGTTAATGATCCAAACCCTACTCTCTTTAATGATGGTGGAAATCTTCCTGCAAAAACAGGACATGATTTTTTATTAAGGGATGGGTTTATGGCTCCTATAGAAGCAGCAAGAGATGTAAGTAGACTTACACAAATGCTTTTTGATACAAGAACTCCTAATGGTTTTGAATTTATTGCAAAACAGAATTTATTATCAAGAACGGCAGTTAAAACAGAAGCATCTTATGGTATAGGGTATGGGGGTGCTGAAGTACCTGATTTTACAAAGGGTACAGGAGGAGGAGCAGTTAATTCTGGTATTTATTTACCAACAAGCACACTAGCACAAGCCGCAGTAGGATTTACAGGAACACATTTAAATTTATTAGGATTAGATCCAACATCTCCTATGACACCAGGTGGTGAAGGGGGTTTATTTCCTGGAGCAGGTTTAAGAGGTTATTTTCAAACAATAAAAGATAAAACAGATCCTGGATCCTTTGATACAAAATTAATAACAGTTTCAAAAACAATTACTAATCCTCTTTGGGCACAACAAATACAACAAATACCCCTTAATGATAATACCCTTGCAACTGTTTCAGAACCAGAATTTGTAAATATAGAGGAGCAAAAATTAGTACCATCTGATCAAACAAATTTTTCAAATAGATTATTAAATTTACACAATTTACATAGTACATCAAACTCACCTATACTATTATCATATTCAGGAGGTCCTGGATCAATATTAGGTATTGGAGATACAGATATTATGTTTGCTGATCAAAGAACAGGATTTAATAATCCTCTATTTGTAAGTGATAAGAATTACTTTTTAGGAGGTGTTAAAAATAATAGAAACCCACAAGTACAAGAATTTAAGCAAAAACTAGGAGCAACTCCAATAGCAGCAGCTGTATTTCCTAACGAGTCAGGATCATTAACTGAAGGGACAGATGATAATAAGTTACAAAATTTAAATACTAAACAATCAACAATTAGAAATGCTGAATTATCTAATGCTGGGTTTTTTAACCCAACAGGTTC
>Ga0209634_1002219_pt1 | contig 13729 bp, 8 predicted proteins | sample LinPmetageLP40_FD_184043 | JGI IMG/M metagenome (GOLD analysis project Ga0209634, IMG submission 184043) | Marine viral communities from the Pacific Ocean - LP-40 (SPAdes) (version 2) | ecosystem: Environmental > Aquatic > Marine > Oceanic | place: Pacific Ocean | collected 2010-08-26
CCATCATGCACGATGACACACCCTACCATTGGATTGGGGCTTGTAGTCCCTCGACCATTTTCAGATAGTTCGAGGGCGCGTTGCATAAATAGTATATCTTTATGGCCTTTGGTATTCACTGCTGCAAATTGATGAAAAGTAAAGACCTGCACAACTCCATTGCTACAGAACTTCAAGATCTATATCAAGAAAATGAGGCGAAAAACATTTCCTCCATATTACTGGAAGCACTATATGGTATAGACCGCACAGCACTCATCGTAGATCAAGAAATAACCCAAACTAGCAAATCAGAAAACCAACTAAATGATGCCCTCGCTCGATTAAAGCAACATGAGCCTATTCAGTATGTACTTGAAAAAGCACATTTCTACGGCAGAGACTTCATCGTAAATCCAAGTGTACTTATTCCTAGAAGAGAGACGGAGGAATTGGTTCATTTGATTTTGCAGGATCACCCGAATTTCAGTGGGAAAATATTAGATATCGGAACGGGAAGTGGCTGCATTCCTATCACCTTGAGTTTGGAGTTGCCGCAAGCAGAAGTGGCATCGATAGACATCAGTACAGAAGCGATCAAAGTAGCCAACCAAAATGCCAATGCGCTACATGCCCATGTATTTTTTCAAGTAATGAATGTGCTCTCCGCAAGTAAATTACCAGCCAGATATGACATCATCGTGAGCAATCCTCCCTATGTAATGAACAGGGAAAAGAAGCAGATGCAGGAAAATGTACTTGATCACGAACCTCATTTGGCGCTATTTGTTGAAGATGATGATCCCTTGATTTTCTATCATGCCATTATCAAAAAAGCTGCTGAATCACTCAATAGAGCTGGAATGCTTTACTTCGAGATCAACGAACAGTTTGGTAGTGAAGTCGCTTCCAAAATGGAGAGCAATAGCTTCCAAAATGTAGAAATTATAAAAGATATGCAGGGCAAGGATCGCATAATAAAAGGAATATATGTCTAATTTTCAACAATCCTGCGATCATAATCGCAGGATTTATATTAATTTTGCGATCATAATCGTATAAATAATAGTATATTGTGCAAAATTGAAGTTTCTTCTATGGTAGAGCGATTATTACAAGAGCAGATTCTAAAACGAATAGAAGATCAAAAAGCGATCATATTGCTTGGTTCCAGACAAGTAGGAAAGACTACATTATTCCACCAGCTTTTTGATGAAAAATCCAACGAAGTACTTTGGTGGAATGGTGATGAGTCAGATACTCGCCAACTTCTCTCCAATGCTACTTCTACCATGCTCAAAAATCTCATAGGGACACATAAATATGTAATAATAGATGAGGCACAACGCATAGAAAATATTGGACTCTGTATCAAGTTGATCGTTGACAATATCAAAGGCGTAAAAGTACTTGCCTCTGGCTCATCGGCTTTTGAGCTAGCCAACAAAATCAATGAACCACTTACTGGTCGTAAATGGGAGTATAATATATACCCTGTCTCCTTTGAAGAAATGGTAAATCATCATGGGTTACTCGAAGAAAAGCGGCTATTACACAATCGCCTTATTTATGGATATTATCCTGATGTTGTTAACAACCCTGGCAATGAACAAGCTGTTTTGCAACAGCTATCAGATAGCTATTTATACAAGGACATCCTCATCTGGGAAAACATCAAAAAGGCTGATCGTCTTGAAAAATTACTTCAAGCACTTGCTTTCCAACTGGGCAGTGAAGTAAGCTATAGCGAGCTGGGAAGAATGACAGGAATCGATAATGAGACCGTGGAGAAATATATCTCTCTACTTGAAAAAGTTTTTGTAATATTTAGATTAGGTGCTTTGAGTCGAAACTTGAGAAACGAACTCAAGAAATCCCGGAAAATATATTTTTATGACAATGGCTTAAGAAACGCGATCATCAAGCAATTTAACCCATTGAATTTAAGAAATGATGTGGGTGTATTATGGGAAAATTTCCTCATAAGCGAACGTATAAAAACTACACATTACAATGAAGTATATAGTAACAGGTATTTTTGGCGTACGCATGCACAGCAGGAAATTGACTATATAGAAGAAAGAGATGGGACATTACATGCTTTTGAATTCAAATGGAGTCCAATCAAAAAAACAAAGTTCCCAAAACCATTTTTGGATAATTACCCGAACCATACCACTCAAGTAATCTATCAAGATAATTATGTGGACTTTATCAATTTGAAAACACCTTCATGATACACTTTCACAAGTGTTTGTGACATATATGAATTAGCAAATGCTCTAAAATTGTATATTTATCTGCTAAGACGTTATAAACCTACTTTGCTTGCCATGAAAAACTTCACCATCCCATTTCTTCTTATCTCCTTATTTTTATTCCAAAACTGTACTAGCCCTAAAAGTATAAATGAGAATGGAACTGCGAACAATGATTACTATGACAATACCAATCGAGACGATGTGCTGAGTGGAGGAGTCAAGATGATTCCTATCACCACTCCAAAAGGAGAATTCAATGTATGGACAAAAAGAGTGGGTAATAATCCTAAAATCAAAGTGCTTTTGTTGCACGGAGGTCCTGGAGCTACCCATGAGTACTTTGAATGTTTTGATTCTTACTTCCCAGGTGAGGGAATAGAGTATTATTACTATGATCAATTAGAGTCATACTATAGCGACAAGCCTTCCGATAGTAGTCTTTGGAATGTAGCGCGGTTTGTTGAAGAAGTGGAACAAGTGCGGGTTGCCTTAGGGCTTAACAAAGATAACTTTTACCTGCTCGGTCATTCTTGGGGTGGGATATTAGGAATAGAATATGCCTTAAAATATCAAGATAATTTGAAAGGGTTGATCATCTCCAACATGGTCGCCTCCATTCCTGAATACATGCAATACGCCAATGAGGTATTAGGTCCTCAGCTCAACCCTGATGTATTGGCAGAAATACGGGCTTTGGAAGCAGCTGGTGATTTTGCCAATCCGCGTTATGGCGAACTTGTTTATACGTACTATTACCCAAAGCATGTATTGAGGATGCCACTTGAAGAGTGGCCAGACCCAGTGAATAGATCACTTGGACGAATTAACATAGATATGTATGTGGCCATGCAAGGGCCTAGTGAGTTTGGGGTGATAGGTGATGCAAAATTGAAAACCTGGGATAGAAAAGCAGACTTATCCAAGATCACTGTTCCGACATTGACTATAGGTGGGGCACACGACACCATGGATCCCAGACAAATGGAATGGATGGCATCGGAAGTTCAAAATGGCAGATACCTACACTGTCCTGAAGGCAGTCACTGGTCTATGTACGATGATCAAGAAACCTATTTTGCAGGAGTTATTCAATTTATTACCGATGTAAATACTGGGAATTACGAATAGACAACGTGCGATATAGTTTTCTATTTAAGAGCTTTCATTGCCGGGATATCAATCACATCGATATGACTCTGAACTAATTTTGTATAAATTACAAAATGAGATTACTGAAAATTATAATGGTGTTGGGAGTATTGTCTTCATGTGACAATGCTCCCAACAATTCCTCTTCAAACACAAGTTCACCAATCAACCCTCCAATTTCACAGCCTTATTTAGTGATTCTCGGAACAGTGCAAGATGCTGGATCTCCTCATATTGCTTGCCAGAAATCCTGCTGCAAAGAACTCTTTCTGAATCCTGATAAAAGTCGTAAAGTCGTATCTCTAGGACTTATAGATCCTGAAAACAAAAAGTCGTACTTATTTGAGGCGACACCTGACATGCCACAACAACTGAAATTATTGAAAGAGGCAACCGCTTTTGGTGACAAAGAAGTCCCAGATGGAATCTTTCTCACACATGCACACATAGGTCATTATACCGGGCTGATGTATCTGGGCAAAGAGGCCATGTATGCAGATAATGTTCCCGTATTTGCCATGCCCAAAATGAGAATGTTTTTGGAGCAAAATGGCCCTTGGAGTCAACTGGTCAATAGTGAGAATATTTCCATTGAGGAGATGACTGATATGAAAGAAATTGAGCTGACCTCAAATCTCAAAGTGATCCCATTTACAGTGCCCCACCGTGATGAGTATTCTGAGACGGTAGGTTTCAAAATAATCAGCACTGAAAAAAGTGTCCTTTTCATTCCAGATATTGACAAATGGGAAAAGTGGGAGAAAAGTATAATTGATGAATTGGCGAAAGTTGATTATGCATTTGTCGATGCTACATTTTATAATGGACAGGAGATTAATAATAGAAATATTTCAGAAGTTCCGCATCCCGCTATTGTCGAAAGCATGCATTTGTTCAAAGACCTTCCCGCTAAAGAAAAAAGCAAAGTTCACTTTATTCATTTCAATCACACCAACCCTGCTCTTCTTCCAGAAAGTGATCAATCAAAGCTAATTGTCAAAAACGGTTTTAAGATTGCGCGGATGCATGATGTCATCAAACTCTAGAAAACTTCAAAATCAATAGTGTTATAAAAGGGTTAAACTTCTGTTTCTTATTCATTTAAGAATTTTGTGTTTAAATGAATAGTTTTAGAATGTTTTTTAACTAAGCCTAAGTCATTTCGTGGCAAAGCGGAGAAATATTTACCACAACAACTGTGCGGTTTTTTCTTTGTAGTAAAGATTCCTCCGGGACTTGTAAGTGTGTATTCATCCCAATAAGTCATTCCTTCGTTGCACTACGGGATGACACTTAAAAATTTAAGGTTCTACTATGATTTTGATGTATGTTCTTTATCATACAGCTTTATTGGTATCCCCCTTCCTTTAAATACGATCTCCATTAAATTCATGTAAAATAAATTCACACCCTGTTAAGTTGTCAGAACCCAGCCTTCTCGTATTTTTTCAACCGTTGGTATAAAATTTAGGCAAACGGCTGTTTCTAATTGATTCAATTTTTACTTTTGTGTCATTGAATAAACCACCCCGATGGCTCTGCCTCGGGGTATTAAATGGAATTTATTTTCGACCCAAGGGTCGGGGCATTAAACCAAATGGGCTCTCGCCCTGCGAGTAAAATTATCAAAGAAGGAATACGATGAATTGGAAAAGAAGAATAGTATATGTGCTGGCGATTGGAGCAATCTCGACAACTGGGTTTGCACAAGACAATGAACCTTGGAAAGGTAAATTTGAGCAACTCGGAACTACGCTACCTACTCCTAACGAGTATAGAACAGGATCAGGAGCTCCTGGCAAGGACTATTGGCAGCAGCAAGCTGACTACAACATCGATGTCACGGTCGATGATGAAACACAAGTTCTCACCGGTACGGAAACAATTACCTATATCAATAACTCACCAGATGACTTGAGTTACCTGTGGGTACAGCTTGATCAAAATGTCAGAGCAGAAGGCAACCTGGCATCTGTTACAAGTGCCAGAGCAATGGGCGATTCTGTATCTGCAAAGACTTTTCAGTCAAGGTATGGTGGCTCTGATTATGAAGGAGGGTATAAAATCAAGTCTGTAACAGATGTCAACGGAAAAGCACTATCGAAAACGATCAATCGCACGATGATGCGCATTGACTTAGACACACCATTAAAATCAGGCGAGCAGTACAGTTTCAAAATCTCTTGGTCCTACAATATCTATGACCGCATGACAGAAGATGGTCGAGGTGGGTATGAATACTTTCCTGAAGATGACAACTATGCATACACATGTGCACAGTGGTTTCCAAGAATGGCAGTATATGATGATGTCAATGGTTGGCAAAATAAACAATTCATCGGACGTGGTGAGTTCGCGCTGACTTTTGGCAACTACAATGTGAAAATCACCGTTCCTTCGGATCATATCGTGGCAGCCACAGGTTCTCTACAAAATGCCAAGAAGGTCTTGACCAAAACCGAATATGGTCGATATCAGAAGGCACTAACTTCTTTTGACAAACCTGTAATCATCGTTACGCAAGAAGAGGCTGTTGTGAAAGAGAAAAACAGATCGAAAAAAACAAGTACCTGGGAGTTCAAAGCTGACAATGTACGTGACTTTGCATTTGCCTCCTCAAGAAAATACATCTGGGATGCTCAGGCAGTCAAGTTGACAAACAATACTCCCCTAGCCATGTCATTCTATCCCAAAGAAGGAAATCCACTTTGGGAGAAGGAATCGACCTTGGCTATTAAGAACACTTTGGAAGTATATTCTGAGAGAACAATAGAATATCCATATCCTGTAGCGATATCTGTAAACGCGGCTGACCAAGGTATGGAATACCCTATGATCTGTTTCAACTTCGGTCGCCCTAAAGAAGACGGTACTTACTCTGATCGACTTCGTGCTGGAAATATTTATGTCATCATACATGAGGTAGGTCATAATTTCTTTCCCATGATTATTAATTCAGATGAAAGACAATGGACTTGGATGGATGAAGGTTTAAATTCATTTCTTGATAGAGAGACTAGAAGAGTTCGATATCCTGACTTGAATATAGATAGTGGTTCTCCAAAAGGAATAACCAGATATATGAAGGGTAATCCTAAAAATATCACGCCAATCATGACGAATTCTGAACAAGTAAAACAGTTTGGCTCCAATGCTTATTCAAAACCTTCTGCGGCTTTGGTCCTTCTAAGGGAAACTATAATGGGTCCAGAGTTATTTGATGCTTCCTTCAAAGAATATGCAACACGCTGGGCATTTAAACATCCAAAACCAGCAGATTTTTTCAGAACAATGGAAGATGCCTCAGCTGTTGATTTGGATTGGTTTTGGAAGGGATGGTTCTTCACTACCGATCACGTAGATGTGTCCGTAGAAAATGTAAAATGGTTTAGACTCAAGGATACCACGGAGGATCCAGAAAAGAAGAAAAAGAAAGTGGTCAAAGGAGACCTTACAGCGCAAAATAGCAAAGGGAAAAATGCAACGGACTTCAGCGGTGGATTTGAGGAAATAACCATCACTGATACGCCAGAAAGATTTTATGGAGAATACAAAAATAGAATCAATGACCAAGAGGTCAGAGCGAAGTTAGCTGATAAAAATTTCTATGAAGTGACTTTCAAAAACAAAGGCGGTCTTGTAACACCACTGATTGTAGAATTTACATTCAGTGATGGCTCGAAACAAATAGAGCATATTCCTGCTGAGATTTGGAGAATGAATGAAACGCAAATCAGCAAGGTGTTCACAATGGACAAGGAAGTGACAAACATCGTTTTAGATCCGAATCTTGAAACTGCTGATACAAATGTCAGAGACAATGTTTTCCCAAAAGCAGTTGGATCAAGTAAGTTTGATGTGTTTAAAGAGAAAAAGGATTGATAGGTAACAAATATCAGCTAGCCATTATATTCTGTTATTATGTCCTTTTAGATTCCTGCTTGCCTTCGCGAAGCTATGGCGAAGCAAGGCCTTTGCAGGAATGACGCACTTAATTAAGTTAGAACGTCATTCTCGCGTAGGCGGGAATCTAAGCAGGGGTTCTTTGACTAAATGCGGAAGATCATATTGGAATAAATTTCACTAAACTTCAAAGCCTCTCCCCAGACCCCCTAATAAATCCCTACAATCTACGCTGAACTACAATCTAGTTTGAATAGCACTTTGTGTCTTAAATTTATTCCTCGCTCTTTTGCCGCTCCGTAGTCTGGGGATTCCACAATAAACTGCGCTCTGCTTCGCAACCGCTAAAGCTCATTAGCGAACGCGGTGAAGCTACGCAAAAGCGATGTCCGGCAAGGCAGTGCTTTATGTATTGTGTTTTATAGCTTGAAGGTGCGGAACGAGTCTGGCAACAATGGTTCTATATTTTTTCACTAAATTATAAATCATGGACATATTCTATGTTTATATCATAAGTAACCGACATCATACGACATTGTACACTGGGTTTACCAATGATTTAGCACGTAGAGTATATGAGCACAAACATAAATTGCTAAAGGGGTTTACAGCTAAATACAACTGTGACAAACTACTTTACTTTGAAGAATTCAATAGCGCTGAGGATGCTACACAAAGAGAGCAACAGCTTAAAAAGTATAAACGCCACTGGAAAGAGAATTTGATCACAGAAATAAATCCTGAATGGAGAGATTTAACGGAGGATTTCGATACGTAATTAGCACCTTCCCCGGACCCGTTCCGGGGTCTCCTAGTAAATACCTGCAATCTTTGGTGAATTACAAGTTGGTTTGAGCGGCACTTCTGATCTCCGGTTTGCTTGCTCGTTCTTAAGTGCCTAGAAGAAGGGGATGCCGGAATGAATCCGGCAAGGCAGTGCTATGATTATTGTGTTTCATAGTAAGTGATGCTCGAACAAGCTTGGCTCCGCTGGTCTTAGCGTCTCGCTAAGACCAATGAGGTACTAGAAATCATTATTTCACCATAAATACGGCATTACCAAACAACAGTTTTCCATTTTCCCAAAAGTCTCGATACAGTGGATTATCAACCAGATAGATGACATTACCTCCTCCTTTGCGCTCTACACCAAATACCAACGTTTCATTCATGGTGTCCTTTACATCCGCCCCGACAAAGCCACTTATGTGCGCTGCGGCCTCCTTGATGACAGCCACATTACCACCATCAGCAAGGTATGCATAGTGTGCAGCACCATTTTTCAAAGTGAAATAATGCCCGGGATAACCATAACCTAGCGGATGGCTATTGTCCATGGTCGTCTTGTATATTCCTCCATTGATGAATTCTGTAATATCCCGTCTTTCATCTTGTTCATATGTACTTAGCACTTCCTTCTCTTTTTTGGCTTTTTCTTCTTTCTTAGCTTCCTTTTTAGCATCATCAGTTGCATATTTCTTTAGGGCAAATCCGTCTTTGTCCACAAAGCTCTTGAGCGCATTGCCGATCAATACTAAATTTCCTCCAGAACTTACCCAAGTACTTAATTTCTTCAACATGTCTTCACGGAATAGTTTATAGGATCCATTGGGCACTACTACTACATCGTAACTATCCAAGTCGATGCGGTTGAAATAATCGGTGTAAACAACATTGATTGGATAGTTTATTTCTTTTTCGAAGTAGTGCCACAATGCACCAAACGCCAAAGATGAAGTCTGCGGCCCGCCTAGTAGCGCAATTTTTGGAGCTGTCACTTGGTAGTAATTAGAGGAACCGAAGTCAGGCCCTTTGTTCATAAAACCTGTATAAACAGAAGTCAATGTCCTGTTATGTTCTGTCGCCAAGCTCATCAAATCCTTGTTCAAATCTCCTTTGTAGTGCACATTGTTTTTGCGGGTAATTACCACAGATCCCATATCATAGTTCTTGCCATCAATGCTGAAAGCCTTTTGTGCAATTCGTGCCTTGATCCCTTTCTGCAATACTGCCGTCAGGTATTTCAAATCTTCTAAGCTTTTGTATTTCGCTACATAGGCATAAGCTGTTTTTTCGGTGCTTGCTGATATGTTTATATCAGGAGCCACATATGCTTTCTGACTGATCAACTCTGTCGAAGCATATGCTTGCAGGTCATACACATAAGGGATCGACCATGCAGTGATGTCATAGGTGAGCGAGTCAGGCAGCTTAGACTTAGGCTCAAAAAGAACCGTCATCAGCTTCGATTTTGGCTGATTGGTAGAGATCACAATATCTTCGCTACTGACTTGAAAGGTGCCAGACTTGTTGTTTTGATAGTCAAACCCTTTTCCGCTCTTCGCTCCGGAAGCTGTTCCATAGCTGATCTTTTGTAGATCCAACCATTTCAATAGGCGACTAATTTTGTCAGGATTGTTAGTGCCTTTGATCACATACGAGCTATATATTTCTTTTTTATTGGAAAAATATTTTTTGAATTCCTCGGTAACTCTTTGTGCATTTTTAGAAGTGATCTCTACCGTAGAGAGTCCCGTAGTATAGTGGTGCGTCAGTCTGTCCTTGAGTGTCAGTGTATCTCCATCTTCGGTTTCTATTCCTAGCCCTGCATATCCTCCACCAGCTTGCTCATAAGTCATTCCTATTGCACCATTGAATATGGGATAAGTATCTCCATAACTTGGGTAGAACAAATCGAATACTTGCTTGGTGAAGTACAACCAACCTTCTTTGTCAAAATAGGTGGCGTGGTTCTTTCCAATGGTATGTTGAAACTCGCGTTGCCAACTGGTGATCGCTGGGTGGAATGGCTCCGCAGCTGGAGCAAAATAATAAGGCTTATTATGTCCCTGCTCATGAAAGTCCACATGGACATGTGGCATCCATTGGTTGTATAGCACCATGCGCTGTTGCGATTCGACTTGCGTCTGCCATGCCCAGTCTCTGTTCAAGTCAAATAGGTAATGATTTGCACGGCCTCCTGGCCATGGCTCTCGATGCTCTTTGCTTTCTCCGTTGGGATTGGACACTAGATTGGTGGTTTCATAATAGTTATTGACATACCGTTCACGCCCATCAGGATTGATACATGGATCCATAATCACGATGGTGTTTTTCAACCACTCTTGTGTTTTGACGTTATTAACATTTGCCAGATCATAGACTGTCTTGATAGAAGCATCCAAAGATGAGGCTTCGTTGCCATGCACGTTATAGCTAAGCCAGACAATGGCAGTCCCATCATCTGTTGCCGATCCGGCAACCAGTCCCGTGCGCTTTAGGTTGTTCTGGCGGATCTCATCAATCTTATCCATATTCTCCTTGGATGAAATCACCAATGCAATCAATGGTCTATGCTCATTGGTTTTTCCATACTCGATGAATTGAAAATGCGGCACAACTTCAGCAACATGCCTATAATAACTGACCATCTCATGATGTCGGGTAAAGCGGTCACCAAGCTCATATCCTAAAAACTCCTTGGGGGTTTGGAGTTTGGACTGGGCGATGGAGAGGAAAGGCATGCAAGCCAATAAAATAAGGGGGATAAGTCTGTTCATAGTGATTGATGGTGAATGTTCATTACAAAGGATCACAAGCTAAATAAAATGGGGAAAAAGTCATACCGAATACCCGGGTATTCTGTAAGTGGTCAACCGCTCTTAATATGCTGCTGCAACCCTCAGTAAAAAATGTAGTATATAGAGATACCCAAACACGACTGCCATGCTCCAGAATTACATAAAGATTGCCCTCAGAAGTCTTTTCAAAAGCAAAATTTATTCACTCATCAATATTCTTGGATTGACCGTAGGAATAGCGAGTTGCCTGCTCATCCTACTGCATGTAGAAGATGATTTATCCTATGACACTTTTCATAACGACTCCGACCAAATCTACAAAATGGTGCTGGAGCGAAAATATCCTGATCATGTGACCAACTACGCCATCACGCCACACACGTTTACTGATGTGATGGTGGCTGACTTTCCCGAGATCGCATATACTACGAGAATATTTGGCGGTGGCAACAACCCGATCATGGTGAGATATGTCAATGAGAATAGTGAGGAAAAGGCATTCGAGGAAACGAGCTTTATTGCCGCAGATTCTACATTCTTTGACATGTTTAGTTTCAAATTGCTCAAGGGAGATGCCAATTCAGCACTGAGTGGGAATCAAAGCATGGTCATCACTGAGGAGATGGCATTGAAGTATTTCGGAAATGAAGACCCTATCAATAAAACTCTCAAAACTGATTTCGGAGACTTTATCGTCATGGGCGTTTGTGAAAATATACCCACCAATTCACATTTCGAATTTGATTTTTTAGCTACATTAAGAAGCCTGCCATTCATCACCAACAATGAGAACTTTGTTAGCTTTTCGACACATACTTACTTGAAGTTGAATCAAGGCGTTGCCAAAGAAACCCTTGAAGCAAAATTTCCAAAAATGGTGGATACGTATGCCGCCCCACAAATTGAGCGCAACCTGAGTACCACCTATCAAGAGTATATCAAAGCTGGAAATGGTTACAACTATTCATTAATCCCACTAGAAGATATTCATCTCTTTCCGGTAGAATACCAGGCGGAGTTCAAAGCAGGAGGGGATATCAATGATGTTTATATTTTCATCTCCATTGCCGTACTCATATTGGTGATCGCCTGTATCAATTTTATGAACCTGGCGACCGCACGCGCTACTGAACGTGCCAAGGAAGTAGGCATTAGAAAAACCTTGGGATCACCTAAGAAATTATTGATCACTCAATTCTTAACCGAATCCGTCATCCTGAGTCTTTTCTCCACACTGTTGGCACTGGGTGTCGTATATCTCACATTGCCCTACTTCAATGTGATCGCTGACAAGCAACTTGTATTATCATTGTTTGATTCGATGATCATTCCTATCATGGTCGTATTTGCCATCTTTGTGGGTCTTTTGGCTGGTAGCTATCCTGCTTTCTTTCTTTCTTCTTTCAATCCAGCAGTAGTACTCAAAGGCAAAATGCAAACGAGTAAAAATTCTTCATGGCTTCGAAATGGATTGGTTGTGTTTCAATTTGCCATCTCAATCATTCTGATAGCCGGGACATTGACTGTCAACGATCAAATGAACTACATCAAGAACAAAGATCTAGGGTTCAACAAAGACCGCATATTGGTCATCGAGCGTGCGGGAATATTGGAAACCCAGCAAGAGGCATTCATGAATCAACTACGTGATCTGCCAGGCATAAATGCAGTTGGGGGATCATCTACACTTCCTGTCAATCAATATTTTGGCGTTCAATTTCGCTCTCCAGGAGCTTCTGAGATCATCACTGTCAATGCAACTCAGATTGATGACAACTATGCCGATGTGATGGAATTTGAATTGGTCTCTGGTAGGTATTTCTCTGAAGATTTCAATGATTCCTTGTCTATTGTCATCAATGAGCAAACTGTAGCACTACTTGGCGTAAAAGATCCAATAGGCATGAAGCTATCTAATTCTCAACAAACACGTGATTCTTTGTTGATTCGTGAATTTGAAATTGTCGGAGTGGTGAAGAACTTTCATTACATGTCTTTGAAAGATTTGATCAGTCCATTCGTGATGATGAGTACAGAAAATGCAGTACCAAACATTCCTTTTATCTCTGCTAGAGTTGAGAACAATATGCAAACAACAATTGTTGAGGTGGAAACGATGTGGAGAGAATTTGCACCGCAAGAACCTTTTAAATACAGCTTCTTGGATCAAGAACTAAATGAGCAATATCAAACAGAATCAAATACCGGTAAAGTATTTGGACTATTTGCCACATTGGCAATTATCATCGCATGTGTGGGACTATTTGGGCTAGCGGCCTATATGGCTGGACTGCGTACGAAAGAAATTGGTGTGCGAAAAGTGATGGGCGCCTCTGCCCTCAATGTAGCATTGCTGCTGTCTAAAGATTTCACCAAGCTGGTTTTGATATCATTGGTGATTGCATTGCCTGTAGCGTGGTTTGCAATGGATGCATGGCTGAGTGGATTTGCCTATCGAGTAGAGTTAAGCCTCTTTACACTTGTCTTATCTGGAGTTATCGCACTCTTCATTTCATGGGTGACAGTAAGTTATCAGTCAGTAAAGGCTGCTGTTGCAAATCCTGTGAAGTCTCTGGCGAATGAGTAAGTTTAGATTTTGAGTTTTCCTATGTCCAAGATGACTTACTCCACGATTCTATACACCGGATATTGCATATGCTCCTTTTCATAGTGTGGAGATCGTTTATAAATGAAATCTAACTGAGAATAGGCGTTTTTAGCAAATTCTGGGTTAATTTTCTTCTTGGCATTAAACTCATCTCTAAGCTCCTTATTTTCCTCAAGGAGCTTGGCAGCAATGTTTTCAAACACATAGGGGGAGAAATGTTCCTTCTGTTGTAGAATCGTATCAAAAAA
>Ga0209634_1002220_pt1 | contig 13726 bp, 13 predicted proteins | sample LinPmetageLP40_FD_184043 | JGI IMG/M metagenome (GOLD analysis project Ga0209634, IMG submission 184043) | Marine viral communities from the Pacific Ocean - LP-40 (SPAdes) (version 2) | ecosystem: Environmental > Aquatic > Marine > Oceanic | place: Pacific Ocean | collected 2010-08-26
GAAAATATCCTAATGAAAATTTTCTTAAAATTATACCTTTTATGGTCGGATTAAGTAGGGTATTTTTGGGTGTTCATTATCCTACTGATATAATTGCTGATATGATAATTGGTTATTTGTATGATAAATATTATTAAAGAAATTTATTATTGTTTTGTTTAATTTTGAGTGTTGTTTAGAGATTGTTATAATCTGTGATTTCTAACATTATTATTATAATCTTAAAACAGTTGCACCTTTAATATGTTAAAACATTTTTACCTTTAATATGAACTTCTCTATCTATGTACGCCGAAACAACTTTTTTATAGTTCTCATGCCCTTCGTGAGGATCATATAAAGTAAGCTCTTTGGTAGTAAGTAAGTCTGTAACCTCTATAGACGCGGTAGTAAGTAAGTCTGTAACATCTATAGACGCGGTATTAATTTTTTTTGTAACATCTATATCTCCAGTAACTGTTAAATTTTTAATTGCTTTTAAGTTGTCGTTAAATTGACAACCCCATGAGTAAATTTGGAAAGCTGGTATGTATCCAGCCAGGTCGTCAGGCTCCGTATATCCTACTTTAAAATTATCTACTTTTAGAGCAACTTGACCATTATCTCTTACCAAAATATTATAACCTAAATTTTTCGTTTCTTTTAAATTTTTAATCATAAAACCCGTAACCTCCTTGTTCTCCACAAATGGTTTAAAATGTGCTCTATCAGCAAGTGTTGCGGTACCAACTACATGAAGAGTACCGTTAAGCTGGGCATTACCAGTAACATTAAGGTCTGTGTCAATTTTAAGTTTATCCTCTATTCCTGGCTTTATTGTGTCAACGTGAAGTGTACCTTCTATTATAACATTTGCTGGGATTACTAATGTTCCAACATCAACAGGACTATTGCCATTATGTTTATGATAATTTTTACCAGTTAAGAGTGATTTAGAAATAGCACCCAAGTTTCTAATAGAGTCAACATCTATATCATATATTTTATTTACTTGTTCTATAATTATCTCTTTTATGTTTTCTATGTTTTCTTTCTCGTATGAATCAGAAAAATTTTCTATATTATTTTCTATACTATTTTTTTTTAAAGAATAGATTTCTTTTGTATTTTGAGCAACAGATTTTTTTATATAATTAATTGTTAATAATATACTTCCAAGATATACTATTAAAACAACAAATACTATTAATAATGAATTCATTTTATTATATATACATATATATAATAAATTTAATTTTAACTTTACTATAATTTAGGAAATTGTATTTGATTACGATTGTATTTAATCTATTCTTCGTAAATTATCATTAAATATTAAATTAAATCTAGTATTATCAATACGTGTTTCTGAATGTGCTATATTTGGCAAATACGAAATATCATAATCATTATTTTTTAGATAAACTAGACTATCAAATTCAAAATAACATTTATTAAATAAATCATCAAATTTTTCATTAAAGCTTTCTTCTAATTTAGAATACAGATAAAAATGTTTTTCAATTACTAATATAAGTAAGTCTTTCCACGATAACTTTTTATCTAAATCATTAGGAAATTTTTTTAATACTATTGTTGGTACTTTTGTTTTTATAATTTTATCTAAATTAAAATATCCATAACTAAATTTAAAATATTTATCAGTTAAATGTTTTTTTCCATTTTTAAAATACAAATAAATAGGATAACAGTATAAATTATTATATAAAAAGTTAATATTTTTATCTTTGTAATTTAATTTAAATTCTGAAAAATTTTTGTATGGGAAAAATATTAATGCTAATTCATATCCAAATAATTTTGATATTAAACCAATGATTTCTTTCGTATCTTCTATATTATTATTATAATTATCATCATCATTATCATTACTATTATTATGATAATTTAATTTTTGAATATAATTAACTGCTAATTTTTCCCCACATTCCAAAGATAATTCTGGGTATCCATTTGTATACTTTGTAATTATTAATCCATTATCTGTTTTATTATAAAATAATTTTTTGTAAGAACTTGTTGAATTAAAAAATTGACAAGTATAAATATCGTCTTTAAATTTAAATTGTTCCATATCATCACAATTTTTTAAAAAGTCCTTAAATAAGTCTACTCTATCTTTACCAGATAAATTTAAGTCTTTTAAATTTAATTCTGGTATAGAATTATCACTAACACCTTTTAGTTTATTAACATTAAAATTATTTGAAACAAAAGTAAATTCGTATTTCTGTTTTATTTTTTTCTCGAAACTTTCATTAATATGTTTATAATCAAATTTATCATCTTTTGCAACTAATTTAAATTTACTTTCTGGTTTAATTAAATATTCTTCTTCTTTTGGGAACATACTAAAGTTTTCAATAAACAATCCAACGCCTTTTTTATTTTTTGGAATATTAATTTTAACTAATATTAAACCGAAATCCATTTGTAAACCTGGGGAATAAAAAGGATCTCTTGTAGTTGATAAAAATCCTTTATCAACAAATGTTGAACCAACTTTTAATTTTTTTAAAAATTTATCATCCCAGATAAAACGATAAAAAAAATAGTCATCTTTAAAAGCAGGTGCTGTATCAATCGTATTTACTAACATTTTTAATCCATCCAATAAATAATTTGATAATCTAATTTTAGATTCACGTAAATATGAATTGAAGATATAACTTCCAAGAAAAGAATAATAGTTAACCCAGTTTATCGATTTAGTATCAATTATATGTTTCATATGGTTATATATTAAATCAAAAGAAATATCATTTTTAGATACAAGTTTACAAATTTTGTAATGTAAATCTTTATCAACTAGATTTTCAGGTGTTATTTTTGATACAATTTTATTATTCATTCCAAGTTTTATTAACTCATTTTTGGTATAATATGGAGTAAGATGATTTGAAAAGGGATGAAAACTATTTCTTTTACAGATTGAAATAGATAATCCCATTTCAGGCGAGTATTTGTAAACAGTTTCATATGAAGTTTTTTCTAACGTTGGTAAATGATAATTTTCAATAATACCTAAATTTTTTTTGTAATTTAGTATTAATCCTTTATCTTTTGATTTATCCATTTTATTTTTAATCCATTGTTTTACCTCAGATGTAATAAATCTAAAATGACATTTAGTTAGACGATAATAAATTTTTAAATTATGAATGGGATATATATTATCTGAATAAATATCATACATTGGGATATATTCATTATATTTAGATAGTTTAATTTTATCTTTTTCTTTTTTAAGACTTATTTTTCTATTAAATATTTTTTGTATAAATTCATAATTTATTTTAGTCATAAATAATTACTATTATTTATGATTAGATTTATTTTTAATTAGTATTATTTAATTAGTATTATTTAATTAGTATTATTTAATTAGTATTATTTAATTAGTATTATTTAATTAGTATTGTAATCATCATCGTAATGATAATCTACATTTTTCATATTTTCAGTTGATGGTTCAACTATATGGAAATTAAAACGTTGAAATACCGAGTAAATAAAAATAGTACAAATTATCGCAAACAAAAATTCTTTTGTTATAAAATACTTTAACATTATATATATATTACATAATTATTTTTGTATTTTTTTAACATAATGTATAGTTCTAGTATTTATTACATCTGTTGTGACATTATTTCCAAATGGATCAGTTTTTTCCCGATATACTAGAAAATATCCATCATCTCTTTTATATTTACTTGGACCTGATTTTTTATACAAATGAGATAATTTAAATTTACCGTTTATTATATTTAATTTTCTTCCTTTATTTTCATCATAATAGTACCAACCGATTTGACGTAAAATATCCCATAATTCAATTAATTTTTCTTTTGATATATCTTTTATTTTTTTAAATGGATCTAATTTTGCTATATATAAACTTTCTGCTCTAATATAATTTCCAACACCAGCAGACACCTTTTGATCCATAATAGCAGAACCAATAATAGTATCAGTTCTTTTCTTATTTAATCTTTTTAAGAATAATTCTAAATTATTATCCAATGATAATATATCAGGTCCAAGATGTTCTAATTTTTTTTCCAAGTTTTCTTGATAACAAAAAATTAATGTTCCAAAATTTCTATAATCATTAAAGTATATTGAATCTTTTTCTAATTTAAATTCAAGATTATTATGTTTATCTTTATTATATTGAAACCAACCACTCATTCCAAGAGTTAAAAATAAAACAATATCTGAATTTTTAAAAGTCCAATAAATAAATTTTCCGTGACATTTAATATTATTAATAATTAAAGGAAATTTAATTTTATTAAAATTTTTAGGCGGACCGTGTTTTTTATATCTACCACCATTTATTAAAATATTTAATAACTTTTTATTTTTTAAGTCTCTATTTAACCATTTTACTAATGATTTTACTTCTGGTCCTTCAGGCATTATTAATCAATATTATATTTTTTAATTTAAATAAAAATTGATTTTAAGTTTTATTTTAAATAAATATATATAATTAATGCAAATGGAATATCTTCTATATCCGTACATTATAAGTAACCTTAAAGACCTAACTACAGGTATAATATATCTAGATATAATTTTTATTTTTATAAGCACTACTTTATATTTAATATACAATAATAGAACACTATCTTATTTTTTTGAAAGTAAATTTAAAAAATATTTTAGCAATGTTAAATCAAAAATTATTTTTTCAAATGAAGGTAAAAATAGAAGTAAAAATTTTAAAGCATTGATGTATTATTTAGAAACAAATAAATTTAATACTATTAAAGAACTAAAAGAAAGAGCGTTATATGGTTGGAATAACGATGACGAATATATTGAAAATCCAAAAGCAACCGGTTATGATATTAATCAATGTGAAAAATTTAATTTTACTAAAGATATTTTTGGTAGAGTTATACAAGAAATAAAAGAAAAAAATACAAGTAGAGATAATAAAGAATACAAAGACATATATACTTTAGAAATTTTTTCAAAAAAATTAGAATTGTTAGAATTAGAATTATGGATTAAACAACAAAAAAAAATATATAATAAACACATTAGAGATAAATGTTGTAAAAATCAAATGCTTTTAACAATTAATTGGGATAATACTGAAAATAATTTTATTGTTAATGATAGTGAATGGGAATCTAGTATAACATTTGATAATAGTTATTTTCATAATAAAGAAAATATACTAAAAAAAATAGATTTCTTCTTAAATAATAAAGAATGGTATTATGAAAGAGGTATACCATATAATCTTGGAATTCTCTTATATGGAGAACCAGGTGGAGGTAAAACTAGATTTATAAAACAGTTATTAAATCATACAAAAAGACACGCAATTGATATTAAATTAGTTGATTCTTTTGATTTTGATGAATTAAAAAAAATTATACACAATGAAAAAATTATGGATGAATTTATTATTCCTCAAGAAAAAAGAATTATTATTTTTGAAGATATAGATGCTGTTGGTGATGTTTTAAAAGATAGAGATAAAAAAAAAGAAGAAATTAATAATCATATACACACTATTAAAATAACAAAACAAAAAAAAAACAATGATAATATAGATAATAGTAAAGAAAAAAGTCCACAACATAAAATTATTCAAGAAAGTGATAATAATTTATCTCATTTTTTAAATATTATAGATGGATTAAATGAATGTAGTGGAAGAATTATAATTATGACAACAAATAAAATAGACTTTTTAGATCCAGCCATTATTCGCCCTGGAAGAATTGATATTAAAATTGAATTTAAAAAATGTACTTGTGAAGATATATTTAATATGTCTAAATTATTTTGGAAAAAACAATTTAAATATAAATTGACTGATATGAAAGAAGATCTAAATAATAAATATACATCAGCAGAGGTTATTAATATTTTTAGGAGTGGTGATGATTTTACTAATATTAAATCATTATTTATAAAATAATATCTAATATATTTATAATATGAATTATATTACTCTTAGTATATTAATTGTAATACTATTTATAATTGTTTATTTATCTTACGAAAAAAAAAATAAAAAACAAGAACAATTTAATAATATTAAATTTAAACCACTATTAAATAAAACACACGATATCGCTAAATATTTAATTTTAGAAAAATAATATAAATACTTAATTTTTAATTTCAACAGCTATAACTACATTACCAAATGGAGTACGGTCTAAAGCATTTACAAAATATTCAGCTTCGTCCTTATTATAAAAATCGATATAAGCTACTATATTATAAGATTTACCAAAATTTATATTCCCAATGTATCCCCAAGGTTGTACTAAATCATTTAATTCTTTTGTTGTTATATCATCTGGTAAATTTGACATTTTAACACACGTTTTTTTTATATTTCTATTATTTCTATTATCATATCTTTTATTATTATCATATTTTTTATTATTTCTATTATTTCTATTATTTCTATTATTTCTATCATTTCTATCATTATTTTTATTATCAGTTGTTTTATTAGTAGAATCTTTTATTTTTTGTTTTTTACATTTAATTGTTAAATGATTGCCTGTACATTTTTTACATACTAATGAACTCATTATTATACTAATATATATATATTTATATAAATATATATATAAATAATTTCAATAAGTATCTAAAGACAATTTACTTTTATAATATATAATGAATACACTTCAACATAAACTAGTAATTGATAAAAATAAGTATCCTTTATTATTTACTATAAAAAAAAAAAATTTAGAACAGACAATTTATAAAATTTTTGAGACTGGTTATAAATGTTTATACCCTGATAATAAAAATTTAGATACAAATATTCAAAATTATGAACTAGTAAATAAAATTAATACTTTAGAAACTACATTAGAAAAATTAATTGGTTTATCGTCTACAAGTAGTAAAAAAGGTGAGATTGGAGAAAATTTAATTGAAAAAATAATAACAGATAAATATGGAGATATTAAGTTTACAGATATGTCTAAAACAGATCATAGTGGTGACGCATGGATTAAATTTGATTCATTAAATGATAAAATAATGTTAGAAATTAAAAATTATACTAATAAAGTTAATAAAGATGAAATTATTAAAATGAAAAATGATATGAAAACAAATAATATTAACTGGGGTATATTTATTTCTTGGAATTCAAAAATTAATAATTATAGAGAATTTGATATTGATACATTTAATCATCAAGGTCAAGTATATACTATAATATTAATATCTAATTTATCAAATGATATTGATAGAATAGATATGGGTATTCAAATTATTAAAAAATTAATTTTAAATTATTCTAAATCAGAAAATTTTCCTTGGGTTACTAATAAAATTAAATCTGATTTAGATAAATTAAATGAATTAATTTTAATTAATTATCAATTAAGAGATTGGTTTGAAGAAATGGAATTGTCTATTAAATCATCTCTTAGTAAATATTATAATAAATTAAGAGATTACCAATTAGAAATTGATTTACTTGTTAAAAATATTACAGAAAATATTAAAGGTACAATTAACGAATCATTATCAAGTAATTATAATAATAATAATCAGAATTATAATAATTTATTAGAATTATATAAAGATAATAAAAAAATACTTTCAGTCTTATCTAAAATTGTAGATAAATTAAATAAAAAAAATATTAATATTGATAATATTCAGACAAATAATTGTAATTTATTAAAAAACAATAATCAGTTTGGGTTTTTAAAAGTACAAACAAAAAAAATATTATTATTTATACAAAAATATAATATGACATTAGAATTTAATTTACTTGATAACGATGATACATTAAAAATAGTAGATTCTATTTTATAAAAAAATTGAATAAAATTAATATAAACAGATGATAAGTTGTTATATAATGCAATCTTCAGAACATTTAAGCATGTCAGTTATAACCAATTCTCAAGGAACACTAACTAGTTTTCCTCCGCTTAAAAATTCGGATAAAACTATTATTGAAAATATAAAAGAAGCTGTATTTCGTTCTATGAATTATACATCTAAATTTATTAATGTATGTGAAATTTCTGGAAAAAAAGATACTAATAATATATTTTTACATAAAATTCAAGGTGCTGAATATATCAGAAATCATCATTGTGCTGGTAATATTCAATACCATAAAGATTATGAAAATTTTTTAGACGATATTAATCTTTATTTTGAAATTCAAGAAAAATATTTTCAAAATCATTCGTTTTCTAATTTAAAAGTAAATTTTGAAAGATCTAATGGAGAAATTTTAGAAGGAACCGTTGTTAAAGATAGCGGACTGCTTTATGTACCATCGCGAGACACTCTTGCCTTATATATTACTTTTAAAATAGACGGAGAAGAATTTTTTAAATGGATCCCATTAATTGATACGTTTTCAAAAAGTTTACAAAAAGAAACAAAAGGATTATTAGGTCTAAATGAATCTCTAAAAGAGAAAGAATTAATAATCTATGTAAATGAAACACCTGAATGGTTAAAACTAGAAAGAACCACATTTATTGAGACAATGAAAACAAAACTTGACAAAACACAGTTATCATATTTATTTAAATCTTTGTAATTAATTATTATTATATGTATCAATACAAAAATCTATTGCTGTTGAGAATGAATGAAATAAACACTCTTTATTTTGTATAATATTATTTATCACCGCTTTTCTTCCTTGATTTAAATTATTTATTATATTATAAGTTTTATCATATTTATTATACATAAATTTAAATTTAAATTTTTGTCTTGATAATATATTTTTTTTTAATTGTTTCATTTCTGGTATTACAAAAATATAAATAATCTCATCATATAATTTTTTTTCTTGATGATGAGAACCAAATAAAATTACTTTATTTTTATTTAATAAAAATTTACTATGACGTACTTTAATATTATCAAAGTCTACTAATTTATAATTTTTATAAGTTTTATTATTTTTGTAAATAAACCTAGTTTTACCAGAACATGGGTGACTATTAATTTTTATTAATAATGGTTTATTTTTTTTTTTTAAAATAATTATTTTTTTTTTTAATTTACTATAATCATATAAGTTATTAATAATATTTGTTTCTTTTAATAATACTTTATCACTATTATATTTTTTAATTTCCGAATTTATTATGTTATATTTTGCTTTATACATAAACATTAAACTTATAATGTAAATAGTTAAAATATAAATTATATACTTTAGCATATAATTTATTTAGAATTTAAATATTTTTAAGTAAATCAACTAACTCTTTTTCTTCAATTTCGTATTTTTCGCTTTCTGAACTTAAATTTTTCATCAAGTCAATAATATCAACATCTACTTTATTCTTAAGACACGGGCTTTCGTATAATTTATTTTTTCCTGTTAAGTTAATTGAATTTACCGGACTAACTTGTATTGATGGCGATTGATGTATATTTTCTCTAAAAATATCATACAAGTCGTTAATTTTTTTTTCTTTATTATTATTAATAATCCAATTATTATTATTATCTTTTTGTGGTTTGTTATTTTTTAAAAGTAAATTAATGCCTTGCTGGTTATACATTGTTATTTCTTGTTGTGATAATTGTTTATTAGTTGGTTTATCAGAATAAAACAAACATAAAATAATATTATTATAAAAATCATATGGAATAGTTTCATCCATATTTTCAATTAATTCAATAAGTTCTTTTGAGGTTGTTTTAACATTATTATTTTTAACATTAAAATATTTATTATTTGATTTTGAAGATTTTATATCAACAGGAGGTAAAATTGAATTATTAAAAACACTATTATACCAATTAGTTGAATTTTGTTCAGTAGTAGTATTATTTTTTCTTTTTACTAAATCTATTGGGTTTATATTTATATCATATAATCCTCCTTGTAAGTTTCTATAGTTATTATCTGATTCCCAAGTTGTATTTAAATTTAAATCATATTTTGGCATAATCATATTATCTAAATATGTAAATAGTTGAATATCCATTTGTTCACTTAATATTTTTTTTTTTGTATTAAAATCTTTTTGTAATAATTCTCTAAATTTATATTTATCTTTTGTATTATAAATTAATTTATCAATATATTTACATATAATCATATTGTTACATTTAGAATTTACATATTGTTCAAATGATACACTTCTATTTGACCTATTATATAAATTATAATAATGAACTAACATCTGTAAGGCAACTTCTATATATAATTTATGTTGAAAATTTATTATCATTATTCTGTTTTGTTGTACTGATTGCGAATTCCTTATTTTATTTACTAAATTTATTAAATCATTTTTTAATTTATATTTTATAGCAATTTCAATAAATTTAGCATATTCTTTTGATAAAGGTTTATTTAACGGACTAAAAGAAATATAAACATTTTTACTTTTATCAGGTAACATTACAAATTTTTGATTATTTCTAGGAGAAATAAATCTTTCTCCTAGTGCTGATAAACATAATATTTTATTTTTAATAGTTTTTTTTTCACTCATTATTAGTAATTGATATTTTTAATTTATCATATAATAATTTAATACTAAAAGCTTCTTCTATAGTAAATACACCTTTATGATTAGCTTTATTTAACGCCTTCCATAAAAATTCTAGTATTTCATTATTTGAAATACTTTCAATTGCTATTTTATCATTATCCATTAATAAAAATTCATTTAATCTTTTAAATTAATTATAAAAATTCATTTAATCTTTTAAATTAATTATAAAAATTGATTTAAATGTATTCTAATCTTATAAATAAATATTAATGACCACATCCACTAACAATATGGATAAATATGACCGTCAAAACAGAACTTTTGGGAAAGAAGCAACGATTGCTCTAAATAGTAGTATTGTATATATTTTAGGACTTGAAGGAGGTTTAGGTTCGGAAGTTGCTAAAAATTTAGTTTTAAGTGGTGTTAAGGATATATTGTTAATAGATGATCAAAAAGTTAGTACTAAAGATGTTGAATTTGGTTATTATTATACTGATGCCGATATTGGTAAAAAACGTAGTGAGGTACTTAAAAACTATATACAAGAACTAAATCCATATTCAAATATTAAGGCAATAGAATATAATACTACATTTTATCCATCGTCGTGTATAATTGTTTGCAATAAAACTTTAAAAGAAGCTACCAACATTAATGATTTAACAAGAGCACAAAACTGTAAAATGGTTTACGCTTTTGCTAAAGGATTGGCAGGATATGTTTTTGTTGATGCTTTAGATAATCATATTGTTTATGATGTAGATGGTGAAAATATTCAACCCGTAGAAGTTAGAGAACTACTTGATGATGGAAAAATAACTTGTGATAAACATAAGTTTCAACATAATTCCTTAATTGAATTTTGTAATATTAAAGGCGACAATCTTGAATTTTTAGCAGGAACAAAATTTAGAATTACTGATGTTAAAACTCATAGTTTTAAACTTAAAGATTTTAATCACACCGATTTCTATTTTATTAATGGAACAATTCGTATTGTTCGTGAACCAATTACATTTAATCATACAAGTTTGGAAGAACAATTTAAAAAAATAAATTATGATATTACAGGATTTAATCCAATTGAAGATCAAAAAATTATTGATACTTTTAAACAAATTGATTATTTGAAAGATGAATATATTCATCCTTGGAATTCTGAAATGGATCATATTGTATCTAATTTTATCGATGATTATCATCCACTAATTAGAACAATTGGATTAGAACTAGCACCAGTTAATTCTATTATTGGTGGTTTTGCTAGTACTGAAGTTATTAAACTACTAACATATAAATATACTCCGATTACTCAATTTTTTACGTGGAATGATTTCTCTCTATTACCTAAATCTAAACCAGTTTGTGGTACAACATTTGGAAAAGATTTTTATATCAAGTTAATTAATGTTAATGTTTTGATGGTCGGTTGTGGTGCTTTAGGTTGTGAATGGTTAAAAAATCTTTCACTCCTAAATGTAGGCATTAATGGTAATATTACAATTACAGATCCAGATCATATTGAAACATCAAATCTAAGTCGTCAGTTTTTATTTCGATCACATCACGTTGGAGAATCAAAAAGTAAAATAGCAGTGAGCACAATTGAAAGTGCTAATCCAAATATGAAACTTACGCCCCTACAAAATAAATTATCTAAAGAAGATAAAGATTTGACTAATCGAATATTTTCAGATAAAAATATTATTATTAACGCTCTAGATAATATGGAAGCTAGAAAATATGTTGATAATCAATGTTTTGAAAGAAATTTACCATTATTTGAAAGTGGTACAATGGGTATGAAAGGAAATACACAACCAGTAATTCCATTTTTAACAGAAACTTATAGTGATTCAAATGATCCAGAAGCAGAAGATGAATTTCCTGTATGTACTATTAAAAATTTTCCAAATTCTACCCAACATACTATTCATTGGGCGCGAGATTACTTTGAATTGTTCAATAGGGGAATTACAAATGTAAATAAATATTTTGAAAATTCTACATTTTATGAAGAACTTTCATTATTTGAAAAGAATCAAGCTATTCAAGATATTAATTTGTTTCTAGGAAAATATAATTTGACGATTTTTGAAGATTGTTTGGAATTTGCTAAAGATATTTTTGTTAAAGAATATAATCATACTATTAAGCAACTATTACATTGTTTTCCGTCAGACCATGTTGTTAATGGTTCTTTGTTTTGGTCTCAAGGAAAAAGATGTCCAGAACCACTCAACTTTACAGGAAATTGTGATGAAAATATTGTAAATTTTATCGATGCTACCGTAAAGATTATTTCAAGATGTTTTGATAATAAATGGGATTTTACTCCAGAACAAATTATTGATTACCTAAAGAGTACAACTATTCCAGATTTTAATCCTGATTCAAGTAAGAAGATTGCTAAAGATGACAGTGAATTAAAAGAGATAAAAGAAACAACTACTGATGTAGAAATATCTAAAACAATTAAATTAGAACATCATAAATGTTTTCCTCAAGAATTTGAAAAAGATGATGATAGTAATTTTCACGTTTATTGGTTGACATCTGCGTCAAATTGTAGAGCTTTAAATTATAGTATTAATACTATTTCTGAATATGAAACTAAAGGAATTGCTGGAAAAATTATTCCTGCTGTAGCAACAACTACTGCTACAACTGTTGGACTTATTTTTATGGAAATGCTTAAATATTTACAAGATTCCAAAATAGAAAATTATAGATCATTTTATATGAATATGGCAGATAATACTAGTATATTTTCTGAACCAATTCAAATGAAACAAATAGTATTAGGTAAAAATAAATTAAATGGATGGACCAAATTTGACTATAAGGAAGATACTAGTTTAAAAATATTTAAAAAATATTTTGAAACAAATTTTAATGTAAATATTGATATGATTATTCAAGATACAAGTATTATTTTTTCAGAATTTATGCCAGACATAGTTAATGTTGATGATAGTCTAAGTAAGATTTTTACTGATAGAGATATTAAATTTAAAGATATTGTTGTTAATCTCCTTATATCTACAACCGATGGATTAGAATTTCCGCCAATTCAAATTATTTTATAAATACTTATAACATATAATAGGATAAAAATTTTTTGTCAAATTCATCTTCGCCCTCATCATAATCATCGTCTTCTTCGCTATCATCAGATTTACTAAATAAACTTCCAATTGCAGAAAATCCGATGATAGCGA
>Ga0209634_1002221_pt1 | contig 13715 bp, 8 predicted proteins | sample LinPmetageLP40_FD_184043 | JGI IMG/M metagenome (GOLD analysis project Ga0209634, IMG submission 184043) | Marine viral communities from the Pacific Ocean - LP-40 (SPAdes) (version 2) | ecosystem: Environmental > Aquatic > Marine > Oceanic | place: Pacific Ocean | collected 2010-08-26
GATGCGTACCTAGTGATTCCATCCACTTAAATTCCTTATCGATACGGAACATCATATTGATAGTATCTTTTTCGATAACACCGTTCCAACCAGGTAGATCTGAATAAATAGATCCGTAGTTGTAAGGTTTGTTAGGAATGAAAGCAATTTCAGCACTTAATGTTGCATCCATAGGCTGATTGAATCCGGTCATAGTAAAGCCGAAGATATCAATTTCGGGATACATCCAGTCACCCAATAGGTTTCCTTTTGTAGCCTCTGTGCTGCCATAAGTTTCAGTTGCACCCATGAGGCCATAGTAAGCATAGTAGCCACCATTAGCGCCAGTTAGGCCAGAATCAGCAACAGCATTAGCAACGTCTGGACGATTTGCGCCAGTAGCACCTAGAGCATGTGGATTCACAACAGGAGCTGGATTGAAGGTTTTCATATAAGCGAATGAATAACCTATAGAACCCCACTCTCCGTTCCAACGAATACCATAAGTCATGTCACTCCAGTCACCTGAAGAATGATCTGTTTGGTATGAGTCAGTGAATTGTGTGAAGTCAACACCACGATATGGGTGTGGAATCCAACGTCCACCTTCGATGTTGTAGTTACTACCCATGTCCTCTTTGCGGTCCCAACCTGGACGGATGTACCAGTTCAAGCTACCACCGAGTTCATAGAAATCTAACCTAAAGTTGAACAACATCAAGGGCTTGCGCCACTCTTCATTGTTTTCGTAAAAAAGACGACCACGATAGTCATAACCGTGAACAACGTCCATAGCTTGGAAGAAATCACTTTCTCCCCATACTAATTGTTGACGTCCAACACGAACCATTAATCTGTCGTCGAAGAGGTTTACGTCAAAATATAACTCACGTAACCAGTCAAAGAGTTCATCAGTAGTTTCGTATTGATCCATGTAGTCACCATCTCTACCTCTACTAACACCATCAGTAAAGTTACCGCTTTGGATACCAAATCCTGTAGCGATGGTTTCAGCACGAGCTTCCAGATCATCTAAATAATCTGTCTGCGCTTCTTTATCAAAACGTGTGATCACTTTCCAGTTCAAAGGACCAGTTTTAATATCGAAGTCCAAGTTGAGAGTTACCTCTGCTTGGTTCATACGGTATTTGTCATCTGCTGTAGTTTCATCATTGTCTTCCAGCATAACGCCTACAGTAGTTCTTACGTAGCCGTTCCAGTTAAGGTTATAGAAAGGTTCATTATCACCCCCGTAGCCATACGCAGAGAAAGCATTACTACTTCCTAAGAGAAGACCTCCAAATCCCAGCAGAAGGCCGCCGACCTTCAAAATACTGGTGCTTTTATTACTCACCATCTTATTCTCCCACTTAATATTACTTTTATAATTAAATTGCCGTGATTATAAATCACGGCTCCTGCCAATATATGCCCCTTATGCAACAGTATCAACCCTGTTTCTTTTAAAATTCTAATAAAACTAAAAAATTTATCCAAAAAACAGTTTTTTTTAATACTATTTAAATATTTAAATTAAAATTTATTACATTAAAAACAATAGCTTAAATGATAAAATACTGACAATAATTGTTCTGATAAATGGCGACTATTTAATACAAAAAAAGTTCAATTTACATAAAAAAAAGAAATAAATTAGTCAATTTTCCAGAAAATATTTACTTTTTTTACCACTTTTTTCGATAATGATTATCATTCGCATATAAATAAGCGGCTGCAGGGCATTAATTTCGATTTTATTGTGAAAATTCATATTTTACATTACCGATGGTAATAATATTTTATGTGCCTATTGAATTCTCCTGAGCACAGTTACGCAATTAGTAACGCCAGAGCCACCTATATTTACTGTCATGGCTGTTTCAGCATTATCTTTTGCTGGAACACCAATAGGCTCTCCAGTCAACTGCTTATAAGCAAGCGCATGCATGGAGGCTCCCGTGGCACCAACTGGATGACCTTTTGCTTTGAGTCCACCAGATAGATTAATCGGGCAGTCGCTACCTGGATCAAACTTACCATCCATTAAATCAAAGCCTGCTCGACCTGATTCAGATAAACCTATGGCTTCGGCACATAAAAGCTCATTAACTGTAAAGCAATCATGTACTTCTGCGAAGTCTAAATCAGACACGCTAATCTCTGCCTCTTTGCATGCAAGTGAAACGGCATGCCTGGTAGCCCTTAATTCATCAAGTCCCCCCTGACGGCCATTCAGCATCATTCTATCTGTGGTATGGCCAACGCCGCTTAATTCCACTGCATGCTTGAAATTTTTTATAGCATTATCTGTTGAGGTCAAAACAACTGCTGCCGCACCGTCTGTAATTAAAGAGCAGTCATGCAATCGCAGAGGTGGTGCAATCATTGGATTGCTTCCTTTGCCTGTCTCAGGCAAATTAAGTATTGCTTCTGCTGTCGTTAAATTATTTTTGTCTGGCAAACTACCAGCTCCAAAATGAGCGAGGGGATTCTGAATTCCATTTCTGTAGTTGAGTGCCGAAACATGCGCTAACATAGTTTTTAGTTGATCGTCAGTAAGCTGATGCTTTTTTTGGTAAGCCAACCCCAGCTCTGCAAATAAGCCTGGAAAAGTCATTCCATGGCTGCCCTCTTGGGGCCAATATGAACAACATGCTAATGCATGAGTGACTCCAGGTGTATCCAAAAGACTCATTTTTTCAACTCCTAGTGCCAGTACATGCTTGAAACGACCAGAGGCTACACCGTAAGCAGCATTATAAATAGCCAGTGAAGAAGTTGCGCAAGCCCCTTCAGTTCGGGTGGTTGGCTTAAACAATAAACCCTGTGGATCAATCTCTAAAGCTAAAGGCCCAACATGCTCCTGATTAACGAATAATGAGGGCGAGCAAGACCCAACCCATATAGCATCAATATCACTTGCCTCCAAACCTGCATCAGCAATTGCTTTTGAGCCAGCTTCTATTAATAGCTCATAAAAACTCTTAACATCTTCGATAGTGCCAGCTTCACGGTCTCGCTTAACAAAAGCACCGAACTTGGTATTGTATGCACCCACTATGCTTACTTTCACATTCAACTCCTTTAATTATTACAAATTTACGGTCAGCTGAGATATAAAACTTTTCTTCTTAATTGCTGACAAGAATAGACTAAATCTTCTTTTTTTCGTTTTTCCAAAATACAGCTCTTAAATCTTTTTTTAGAACTTTACCGACAGGGCTTCTTGGAAGTTCATCAATTATAATAACTTTTTTTGGTGCTTTTACACTTCCAAGTTGTTTCTTGCAAAGATTTATAATTTCTAATTCTTCAGGCGCCTTATTATTATCCTTGAGCTCGATTATTGCAGTTACTTGTTCTCCCCATTTTTCGTGCGGAATACCTATGACAGCGCAATCTTTGATAGCTGGAATTCCCCAAATCAGTTGCTCTATCTCTCCTGGGTAAACATTAAACCCTCCTGAAATAATCATATCTCCCTTTCTATCCACTAATGATAGATAACCTTCTTTATCAAATATACCCATATCACCTGTTAGCTGCCAGCCATTTATCCTTATCGATTTAGTAGCCTTCATGTTATTGAAGTATTTATTCATTAAAAGCCTTCCTTTAATAGCTACTTCTCCTTTTGAGCCCGAAGGGAGAGGATCCCCAGATTCACTTAAAACTGCAATCTCGATATCAGGTGAAGCTTTTCCACATGAACCTAATATTGAAATATCGTTTTTATTTAACGCTTTTATATGATCCTCAGCAGAAAAGAAAGTACATATCATAGGTGCCTCGGCCTGACCATAGGTTTGGACCATTACTGGACCAAATATAGATATTGCCTCTTTAAGTTTATCGATTGACATAGGAGCTGCGGCATACCAAAAATATCTTAAGCTACCGTAGTCGTATAATCTTATATCTTCAAAATCAAGAAGCATGTAAATTGCGGTAGGCGGAAGGAATAATGTCGTAACTTTATATTTTTGAATAGCAGAAAGTATTTTTTCTGGAGAAAAATCATCCATAACAAGAATTGAGCCGCCCTCTTTAATCGTTGAAAACGAACCAATCCCAGCTGCATGGGTCATAGCTGCACTAACAAGATAACAGGGCCTTACATCTGTAATTTTCATCTGTTTTTTTTGAATATCTACAATCGCTTCCCAGGTATCAGTTCGCCACTCTGCTAACTTTTGGTCGCCAGTAGTTCCACCAGTAGGAAATAGTGAAACTAGTTCTTTTATACTCGATCCTGAAGACTCATTGATACTAATGTCTTTTTTTAAAGGGTAAGTTTTAGCTTGAAAATTTTTCTCAGCTTTATTTTTTAAAGATGAAAAAGTGATATCTGCAATTTTGTTAGTTTCTAAGTAAGCTATATTTTCTGAACCAAGCTCATTTAATGATTCTGTAATTTTTTTATCAAATCTTTTATCGATAAATAAAAAATTTGCATTAGATAACCGAATGAGTTTTAAATTTGCATCAAAGGTGTTCTTTGTATTCAAGGGCAACCAGACAGCCCCTAGGCGAGAAATAGCAAAAATACAACAATAAGCTGCAACACAGTTTGGGGTATACGTTGCTACGATATCCTGAGCCTTTACTCCCTTTTGATCTAAAAAATTTGCTAAGTGAATTGAAGCATTCACCATCTCAGGATATGAAAAATCTATATTATTTTCTAGATCAAAAAATTTAGCCTCTAGGGCTTCGGGGGAAGAAAGAGCCAAGCTTTTATCCAAAAAATCGACAAGACGCATAATATGCTGATGATTATTTTATCGTGGAGAGGGTCTCGAGGACCTTTTCAGGGTTAATATCTTCGGGGATAGTAAAATAACTGAATCCTGTATTTTCTTTTGCATCACTCGATGTCCACAGCGAGTGGCTAATATCAACCCCAAGTGAATCACTACAAGCAGCTGACTGTTCAGGAATAATGGTAAAGTCGATCTCATCTGGTGCATTAAAACCTTCATTTTGAAAAGGTAACTGGAGACCAACAGACCAACGATAGTGCTTTGCAACGTTCAACACAGGCTGATACCAAGTGATCTCTTCTGCACTTGATGGCAAGAGCTCCTCATCCTCTACCAACAATATGCCAGATAAGTTTGTTTCACTGTAATAGCGCAAAAAATCAGCCATATACATAGAAACTGTATCTACTGACATCTCAGTAGGTTCAAGGTCATTTTTGGTTGCTGCCTTATGCGATCTGGCTAACAATGATCTTGGTGAAGGTATAACTAAAACAGTAGGCACTGAATTACCATAATTATCGTTTATAGCAATTAGGACTTCAGCAAGTAACTCTCTTGGGGCGTAAGCCTCAAGAAGGACCTTGGAGGCAAATGTGGAGCGACTTTTTTCAGACATAGACTTGATCGCAGTTTCATCATCTTCCATCCAATGATGGAACAGGTCCCATACATCTATAACGACAACTTCTGCTTTTACCAGTGCATGTGCTTGAGTATAAAAGGATAAGTATGATGCTGGTGTTGACCATGGATTGGCATCACTTCCAAGTAATAAATTTTTTGCATAGTTATTAAAATTAACCCAAAGGCACGGAGAATTATCTCCGCCCTTAAGGTAATCTAAAAGATCAACCGCCATCTTTATTTCCTATCAGCTTTAACGACAATTCCTGCTTTTTTTCTAACATCTGCAAGTTCTTGCTCTAGCTCACCAATTCTCACATCTTTTGGATTGATCATATAGTTAGCGCCAGGGTTAGCAGCGTCTCTCAAGTCGTCATTCGATCCGCAGTAAACTTGCTCGTTATTACCGTTCCATGCACCATAAAAAGGAATGTCGTCTGGCGGAATGTCCCTAACATGCTTCTTAACAAATTCTGCATAAGGTACACCTTGCTTTTTTCTTTGTTCCCGATATTTTTCGCGCATTTTTTTAGTCGCAATTCCATCGACAGCTAATGTTTCATCATCGAATACAACCTTATATAGCTTTTTGGCCCAATCAGGAGATATTAATTTTTCTTCAATATCCATAATTACAAGGTCAGGATCACGCTCTAATACATCCCCGTATCCTCCACCAGAGCCTTGAGAAATCATATAAAGGGCACCACGTTTGGATATGTCAAAACCTAAACCTAGGTGTTGCGTAGTATAAATAGCATTCTCAAATGGCTGCTCATTCATAATCTCATGTATAGAATGTCTCATTTTTGAAGGATCATTCAGCATAATATCGTATACATCCACGCCCTCTACTCTACATAGTGGACCAGATCCTGCAGCGTAACCACCAAACAAACCTTGGATAGTTGGAGCTTTCGAACCTAAACAAGAGGTCATGAAACCCCATGCATCACTATCTTTTGTAGAAGCGATCTGAGTATAACCCATGCCACCTCGATACTTTCCGGGCGCTTGAGTATTCATAGTCATTTTCTTGGAAACAAGTTGAAGGAATGGTACATCTTCTTCGTTCATTTCTTGTTCACCAATATCAGCCATGGTTGCAAAAATTGGTGATAGGGCATGCTCTCCGTCTCTATCCATTCTTGCACCACCACCCATACCGTTTAAATCTGCACATAAGTTACCAAGCGTCTCACCATGCTGATTCACACCACCCCAAATGAAAGTGTTGATCATATTATGCCAAGGCGCTAAAACACGCGTATATTTTTCTGGAGTACTGTAGAGCATTTTTGCTGTTGCATGCTGGGCTACTGTAAAGCTATGAAAAATTGACATGAGACTCTGAGAATTTGGTGCAGAATAAGTACAATCTACAATTGATCCAAGTGTTGACTTAAACTCAATTGGAGAAAGACCCGCCTGACCTCTCGGCAAATCAGGCCAGATATGATTCATAAATGCTTGCCCAACCATTCCCTTCATACCAGGAAGCTGTGTATTAATAGCACGGTTAGTGAATTCTGGGCTACTTCCAGAGAAGTCAAATATTAACCTATCTCCTTTTTTAATAGCAGTCATATTCATCTTAATCAAAGCGTTTTCACGCAATGTACCATCCATGATTGTATGAGTTCTTACAGTCATATCTGGCCATTCAGATATTCTGCGACGAACCTCAGTAACCACACTTTCATTTGTATATCTCAAGCAAGCCGTTAGAGCATCTGGACCTTCAGAGGCAAAAACTTCTTTGATTCTTTGCTCAAGACGCATACAAGCAAACAGCTTCACTTTCATGTCTTCATACTGAAGTTTAGGTTCACGCACGGAGTTTTGTAAGAAAGTCAGTAAGTCTCTTTTGATTTTATAATTTTCTACCACTTTAAAGGGTGACATTTTCAACCCTTCATCAAAAGAAGTTTCAGCCATAGTTGGCATACCACCTGGCTCGATAGCTCCACACTCGCCTTCATGAACTGTCGAGGCAGCCCAGCAAATTAACTTGCCTTCGTGGAACACGGGTAAAATCATACTTTGGTCAGTATTATGGACGTTGCCATATCTTGAATCATTATGAATAAACCCATCACCCTCTTGAACTCCGACGGTTTCTTCATCGATCCAATTTTTAATTATAAATTTAATAGGATGGTGAACAAGCGCGGAGAAAATTAGTACACCTCCAGCACTACCAATAGTTAAATCTCCGGAAGAAGAATATATTCCAGTGATAATATCGCCCCATTTCGCGCCTGGAGCTGCGCCCATCTGCTCTACCATTTCAAAACCTTCTTCACATGCAGACTGAAGTCGATCTCGTATAGAAGCAATCTGATTTAAATCGGTATATTCCTTCATGACCCTTTCTTCAGTCTCGGTCCTAGGCATAATGCGGTGGTCCCGCATAATCTCAGGATCTGGACCAAGGAATAAAGTTGTATCCTTGAGGAATTTCTGTATTAACTCTTGATCTTGAACATTAAGTTCAATTTTTGCTTTCTCGTTCATAATATAATTACCTCTTTAATTCTTTTCTTCTTCACGAAGAAACCAAACTGCCCCTTGCTCAGCTGAAACATACTTCCAACCGGGTTCGATTAAATACGTTGATACTTCTGAAGATACTAGTCCTGGACCATCTATCTCTGTTCCTGGAGGTATATCTGCCTTGTTCCAGACTGGTGTTTCAATAGCTTTACCATCACCAACAAAATAACATTTACGTGTTGTTGTTGGAGCAGGTGGTGCAATACGCTTATTCTGTGCTATCGGTTTAATGTGGTCAAATTTTACTGTGTCATGTTCAACATAGGAGGCAACACGGATTGTGTTAATCCGGATACCTGCTTCTGGCGCCTGACTTCCCTCACCAAAGCGTTTACCGTAGTCACTTGAAAATTGATCAAGAATATTCATCACATCCATTACAGCTTCAAGTGAATGCTTTGGAACTACTACGGTAGTTTGAACCAACTGATTACCGTAACGCATATCTAGCTCAAGTGAGTGTTTAATATCGCTTAAAGATGAGCCCTGTCTTACAAGATCAGCTTGGCCTCTCTTGCTTAGCTCAACAACTAAATCGTTAAATTTTGAATAATTATCAAATACCTTTCGCGACGTAGAATCATATAGGACCATGAAGAGTGATGTTTCATGGATATGCATCTGATGCATGTTTCCTGCTCCCACTGCAGAAAATACAGAGCTAAAAGGAGTTGCAAGAATCTTATTAATTTTTAATTTAGAAGCAATACCACAACAATGCAACGGACCGTTACCACCATAAGCAAGCATAGTGAAGTCTTTTGGGTCATAACCACGGACTCTCAACTCTGTATTAACACCGTTAGCCATGTTGCTATCTACTTTTTCTTTGACTAGTAATGCAGCTGCGATTGGCTCAACATCTAAGTCATCACAAAGTGTTTCTTCAATTGCAAACATAGATCTCTTAGGGTTCAAAGGTATACTTCCACCCGCATAATTATCAGCATCTAAATAGCCTAAAACTAAATCTGCATCTGTAACTGTAGGGCTCATTCCACCTCGATCATAACAAGCTGGACCTGGGTCAGAACCTGCGCTTTTAGGCCCAACTGCTACAGCGTTGTACATCCGATCAAATGAAGCAATAGAACCACCGCCAGCTCCAAGAGTAACAAGATGCACCATAGGCACTGAAACTAACCATCTATCAATGACGGGATTAAAGTCATAATGCTTAATTCCACCTTCAACAACAATACCAATATCATAACTTGTACCGCCCATATCTGTAGCAATAACACTACCTAAATCAGCCTCTTTAGCAAGATGTTCTGCGGCACTAATTCCAGAAACTGGACCTGAGTGAATAGTTTGTAGTGCGTCTGTAGAGTTAAGCTGAGCCATACCACCTGAGTTATGAATCACCAGCATAGGTTTAGAGTAAGAATTAGCTCGTAAATTTTGTTCCAGTTGACTCATGGCATGGTACATAGTGGAGTGCAGATAACCATCTACAATTGCAGAAGTAGCTCTAACATATTCACCTTTACGACCAGCTACACGATGAGAGAGTATCACAGGAATCGAACCCAATAAGTGGGTAGGATATTCTTCTAGTAAAATTTCTTCTACTCGTTTTTCATGTGCTGGATTAACTACTGAATTTACAAAACAAATTACTATTGCTTGTGCGCCTTTGTCTACTAAAGTTCTAATTTTTTGACGAACATCATCTTCATCAACAGGCATTACTAGTTCGCCCTCAAAACCCAAGCGCTCTCTGACACCTTCAATCATATTGGGCAATACTAGTGGAACTGGTCTTTGGGCATCAGGGAGGTTCTGTTTACCTAGATCGTCTAGACCTTCACCATAACCACGAGCTCTGCTTAGTGGCACCATTGCCTCATAACCGGCTGTGACCAGCATACCTATCCTTGGACCATTATGTTCAATGAGTGCGTTTGTGCCTAGAGTTGTTGCATATCTAACTGAATCAACACCAGCTAAAAGCTCTTCCATGCCTACACCAAGTTCTTGATATGCTTTTTCAAGAGCCTCATTAAAACCTAATGCAAGGTTTTGATGGGTAGTTAAAGCTTTGGTTTCTATATACTTATTATCCCAAACTACAAAGCAGTCAGTAAAAGTCCCGCCTATATCTACAGATATACGTTTCATAATTTTTTTCCTAAAACTTTAAAAATGTTTAGCTTATCTCCATAACAAAAGAAATTCACTTCACTATTAATGATTGTGTCCACAACTTCTGTCAACTAATACATTTGGACCCGTAGTTGGCTCTGTGAGCTCTTCTCTTTTACTCCACTGCTTTTTAAGTGCATCAACGTCTACTTCCATATCATATAGAGGCATATGTCCCGGGAAAGTATACTCAACTTCGATTTGGGTGCCACAATGTGGGCAATAAAATTCGTAAATATTGACCCATTCTTTATCGGGGCAAAAAGTAAATTTATATTTTTCTGGATCGATGACGGAAGGGTGTATATCAGCTGGGTCTCTATTGTAGACCAACAAACCTTCTTTATAGTTACCTCGAGCTGGCCCGATTTCATTTTCGCAATTGCGACACTCCCACATTTCTGATTCTAGATCTATTCGAAGATATTCAGTCATTAATACTTTCATTATTTGGCTCCCTTTGTAAGGCATATATCGCCTAGTTCGGTTACGACAAAAGCCCAACCTTGTCGGACCAAGCACGTGAAGTATTCGTCTTCAATTACTGCTGGGCCAACACCATGATTTCCAGATTTCATTTTATTTACTTGATATACAGGCAAATCTTTCCATTCTTGGTTATCGCCAAAAATAGATCTTACTGTACTTTTAGTAGCTGCAGAACCTTGCGATACCTTAGCTTGTTGGTTTGAATCCACTCTGAGTTTTTTTCTTGCAGAGAATTCTAATGTAGCTGAATCTACACCAGATAGGGCTTTTGGAAATGAAGCTTTACCACTTAGTTTATGTGTAGTTTCATCGCTACCTTTAACGCCTACTATTTGAGCGTTAATCTCATAATCGCCATCAGTGTAGCCCTCAGCAAACATATCCCGTTGAGCTTTATCAGCTAACTTGGCATATGCCGCTTCCAGTGTTTTGTTTGTAAGATCTGCTAAAACGATTGAATAACTTTGTCCTATATCGCAAGAACCTATACCGTATGCACTAAAAATAGCAGCAGTTTTAGGTATAAATACAGTTTTTATACCCGCTTTATCTGCAATACCACAAGCACTCATTGGACCAGCGCCTCCAAATGCTAGTAATACTGTCTCATCTGAGACATTAGCAAATTCAACCATCTCATCAGAAACTTTTTTATCATAAGCATCACGTAATTTGACTAAAGCTTCATCTGAAGAAATTCCTAGAGGGCTAGCAACATTTTCATCAATTGCGGCACGCGCTCTGTCAATATCGAGCTTAAGCCCACCTCCAAAAAAAGTTTGGGGGTCAAGTAGCCCCATCAAAAGGTTTACATCAGTCATTGTCGATTCTTTCCCGCCACGACCAAAACTTGCTGGACCAGGAACAGCGCCAACACTTTCAGGACCCACCTGTATATCTTTTCCATTGATCGAGAAAATGGAGCTTCCTCCGACACCCGGGCTTGATATCTCACAAAGTCCAAATGAAATTGGAACACCCTCAACAGTGCCACGACGAGATTCGCTGACAGTATTATTGATCACTTGTCCAATATCTGTTGTGGTGCCACCAATATCCATGGATATAACATTACTAAGCTTATATTGTTTGCTAAACTCTTTAACACCCTCCATGCCGCCACGCGGACCTGAGCTGTATGTTTTCAATGCAATAGTTTTGGCGACACGAGATGCATCTCCGTCATTACGAAAAATAAGTAATGGGTTTTTTGTTCGGTATTCACGCAATCGATTCTCTGCGTTATATAAGAAACTTTCCATTGCAGGGTGAAGGAAAGAGTTAACTAACGCTGTCCAACCTCTGCGGTTACTTGATACATCTTCGGCTAATTCACTTGCAAATAACATCGGCACTGCACCCAAAAGGTGTCGTGGATAGCTATTAAAAGAAATTCTTTTAAACTGGGATTCGCAATGGGTTGCATCATCATTATCAAAACAAACAACAACACGGTTTGCACCTCTCGCGGTTAGTCGAGTTATAGAGGTAGTAGTTTCAGCTGCACTATCTTCATCATTTAAATCAGCTAAATCTATTTCTTCGATTCGGTCTCCGACGAGGAAGGTAAATAGATCTGGATCTTCCTCTTGCATTGACTTGATTAATTTTGCGTTACCTTTATTTACAACCATTCCTAATTTAGGACCCTTCCGCTCAACAATAGCGTTAGTTCCTTGGGTGGTCGAGTACCTTATATGCTCAACTTCTGCAAGCAATCTAGAGACATCTTCTTGACCATAAACCGCTTTGGAGACATCTTTTAGACCATCAAAGAAACACTTACTTAAATCATAGGGTGTAGTGAGTGTTTTTGTTGTATAAAAATTATTATCTTTCAGTACACATATATCTGTCAGAGTACCGCCGTTATCGATATTAATTAACATTCCCATACCGAGCTACCTTAATTCTGTGATTCTAAAAAGTTTAAAAAACAAGTTATTAGATCTAATATAGCCATGTTACGAAGTTAAGTATATGCTGTTAAACAAGTTTATCCAAAACTACCTAATGAAACTAAAATTATACTAATAAACCAAGTTATCCATTTATATGAGATTCAAAGAGCCATGTCTAGTGGCTGAATTCCTTATGTACTCACTTAGCAAATATAAATAAGCTTGCCAATGCAAACAAGGTCATATTTTATCGCTAAAACTCACAAATTATATCAAAATTTACAATTTTTTTGGTATATTTTCTCAATACATTTCAAAAACACATACTTTAAAAAGAAAAATTATAAACAGAATGAATACTAGTTGCTTTCATTTTCTATTAGGATAATCCCTCAGTAAATACTACAAAGTCAGCTATTAAGGTCTTGAATTTTTAGGCTGGGAGAATTAGAAGCTACTGAGCTAGGAGGTATATCGGCATTTTGGTTTGAGCGCATGTAAATCTTATAGGATGGCGGAGAGAGAGGGATTCGAACCCTCGATAGGTTATTAACCTATACTCCCTTAGCAGGGGAGCGCCTTCAGCCACTCGGCCACCTCTCCGGATAACTAATTATCCTTCATCAAAAATGATGATAATTTTGCTGGCGGTATCATATCAATACCACTTAAGAAATCAATCGCACGAGGGAAACTTAAAATATTAATATTAATTTATAAATTATAAATTACCAGCATCTTGATCTAGGCCAAAAATATTATGTAGTGACCTTACAGACAAATCTAGTAGGTTTTCAGCAATGACTACTGTAATTTTAATTTCTGAAGTGCTTATCATCTGTATATTCACATTTTCTTTACCCAGGGCATCAAACATTGTTGCAGCAACTCCTGCATGCGACCTCATACCTACACCCACTAAAGCGAGCTTAGCTATGTTTTCGTCAGACTCCACTGAAGTAGCCCCTAACTCAATGGCAACTTTATTTAAAACATCTTCTGTCTTTTTCATTTCATCCCGATGAACAGTAAATGTTAGTGAGGCTGTTTTATCTTGAGCAACGTTTTGTACGATTACATCCACTTCAATGTTAGCTCGGCCAACTGCTCCCAAGATTCTAGAAGCGCTACCAGGAACGTCTGGAATACCTCGAACAGTGAGCTTTGCCTCATCTCGATTAAATGCGATGCCTGAAACAATTGGTTTTTCCATATCGAGATTATCCTCAAGTGTAATTAAAGTTCCGGGTCC
>Ga0209634_1002222_pt1 | contig 13714 bp, 11 predicted proteins | sample LinPmetageLP40_FD_184043 | JGI IMG/M metagenome (GOLD analysis project Ga0209634, IMG submission 184043) | Marine viral communities from the Pacific Ocean - LP-40 (SPAdes) (version 2) | ecosystem: Environmental > Aquatic > Marine > Oceanic | place: Pacific Ocean | collected 2010-08-26
CATCACATTGCAAGTCATCCCAGAGGGAACTTTGCCATTGCTACAAGAAAAATGATGATGGTAAAGATCCCTACAGGATGGCTTATAAGGACGTGTTATTCTCATTGGAATCATTTAGGAGTGAAACAGAGAAATCTTTGCCAGAACAATAGACTGCTGTTTCTTTCATCATGGTAAAGATTCCTAACGGAATGACTTATAAGGTGGGTATTGCCGAGATGACTCATAAGACGGGTTTTCATCACATTGCAAGTCATCCCAGAGGGAACTTTGCCATTGCTACAAGAAAAATGATGATGGTAAAGATCCCTACAGGATGGCTTATAAGGACGTGTTATTCTCATTGGAATCATTTAGGAGTGAAACCGAGAAATCTTTGCCAGAACAATAGACTGCTGTTTCTTTCATCATGGTAAGGATTCCTGACGGAATGACTTATAAGACGGGTTTTCATCACATTGCAAGTCATCCCGGAGGGAACTTTGCCAAAACAATAGGTGGGAAGTCGGGTCTTTCGACCTGATCAGTTGCAAAGCAAGGATAATAAAGATTCCTGCGGATAACTTATAATCAAAGGAACGTTTTTCAATAATACCTAAAGCCAAGCTTGTACCTAGTGAATTATGACTAACTTGTCACTTTTAACAAAATATTTAATATTAGTAACAACCGATGCCGCAAAGCTTTCTAAAAAGAGCAACCGATTTTTTTGCTTCTTCTGGGATCAATAAATCAGATGATTTATTGGTAGTGCAAACAAAAAACATCTTAAAGGCGATAGGTGTCCTTATGTCTATTGCTGGGGTCATCTGGGCAGCGTTGTTGTTTTACTTTTCCTTATACTATCAGGCACTAATCCCCATAGGATATGTGGTGCTTACCACGGTGAATATGTACCTGTTTCACAGATACAAAAATTTCACTATTGTCAGAATTCTGCAAATAGGCGCATCCATTCTTTTGCCGTTTGTCCTTCAAATCGTCCTGGGAGGAATTATGAATTCAGGGGGCGTTATGCTCTGGTCGATCCTTGGATTGACAGGCGTATTGGCTGTATATAAGAGTAAGAAGGGCAATTATTGGTTGGTTTATTTTTTCATCCTTTTCACAATAGTTGTGGCGCTGGATGATTACAGCAAGCGGTTTACGCCAGATATATTCAATGACTCTGTGTCCACCATGCTGATGATTGTCAACTTTTCTCTGATTTCATTGATCATATTCATAGTGGGGAGGATGCGCACCGTATCAGACATCAAGCTTCGCAGCGTGATAGAACATAAAAACGTAAAAATCTCAAGAAGCAATAGAGATTTGAAACATATCACAAAAGACCTGACCGCTGTCAATAACGAGCTTAAGAATTTTGCCTATATCGTATCGCATGACCTAAAGGCCCCTTTGCGCGGTGTTTCTAGCCTAGTTGATTTTCTTCAAAAAGATGAAGAGAAGAACTTGTCCGCGGACGGAAGAGAAATGCTCGGTTTGATCAAGACCAGAATTGTACATTCCTATGATTTGATTGATGGGATCTTGAGTTATTCAAAAATCAATAAAAACAGCATATTAAAAGTATTGGTTGAATCACATCAAATGGTGAATGACATGATTCCTGTATTGACCTCAAAAGAGGGCGTCAAGATAAAGGTAGATGCAAAACTACCTGCTGTGTCTTATGATAAAACGATGCTTTCCCAAATTTTTCAAAACCTACTGTCAAATGCGGTGATGCATAATGACAAAAAGGACACGCTGATCGAAGTGGGTTGTGATGTTGATCCCACGGAGTACATCTTCAGTGTAGCCGACAATGGTTCGGGAATAGATGAAAAGCATCAAAGTAAAATCTTTGAGTTGTTTGAATATCTCAATAAGAAAGAGAAGAACAGCATGACTAACTCTACAGGGATTGGACTCGCTATTGTGAAAAAAATCGTTGAACTCAACGATGGTAGAATTTGGCTCGATTCCAAATTGGGTGAAGGAACTACATTTTATTTTTCTGTCCCCAGGAAGGTAGGTTAAGTATTCTCTGAATTTCTGGCTGCCATCTGGAAGGTATTCTAGGGTCTCTATGGCGCAAGGTGATCCCCAATGTTACTCTTAGTTTCGTGAGGACACGAAGCAAGGATGGGGAGTATATAGGTGGGGAGTCAGGTCTTTCGACCTGACTAGCTGTAAAGTCATGATGGTAAAGATTTCCTAACCAGAATTACTTATAAGATTGATGCGCCTAGTCTCTAGCGTGAGGATGCCAGGCTGAACTAGATAAGGCAACTATTTATTTATGCCAATCCAGCAACCCTTCTTTGAATCGATCAATCATCGTTCGCTCTTCAGGGATCACACCGTCATGTGCAGCAGCGATTTTCTCCAATAGATCAATGAAGAATGGATATTCATCGCTTGGGCCATTGAATCGAAATGTCCTCATCGCTTTCAGGAATACAATATTGGCATTACTATCTAGTTTGCACTCTTCATCGAAGGACATAGTGACTCCATCAGCCCAGACGTGGTTGGCAATCACTTCTTTGAATATATCAATTTCTATTTGTTGTACTTCTCCATCAATTTTGGCTATGGCATAGACCACTCTTCCAAATGCCTCCTCGAGTGCCTCTTGTGATTTCTTCATGCTATGTTTTACTTAGAAAGTGATATTGTTTTGGTTCTTGGCATTTTCAATCCTAATCTATACGAAATCCAATCACAAGAATATCATCTAGCTGCTTGGTGTCCTTTTTCCAATCTTCCATGGTATCGTCCAGTATGGTATGCTGCTGATCGAGTGGCTCTTGATGGATCTCTAGTAATAAGTTTCTCATTCTGCTGATCATAAATTTGCGGTCTTCGGCACCTCCAAATTGATCCTGATATCCATCGCTGAACATGTAGAAAGTAGTGGGTTCGTCTATAGCAACTGTGTGTTTTTTAAAAATACGTTCATCTTCATCTTGCCGACCACCGATGGGATGTTTGTCTCCCTTGAGATGAACAAGCTCTTTGTTCTTTATATAGACCAATGGGTTTTTGGCTCCTGCAAATTGAAGCGTTTTTTCTTGCTTATCATAGAGACATACGGACATGTCCATACCGTCACGGTTATCCGATTGATCTTGCTTGAGCATCATTCGGACTTCTTTGTGAAGTTCATTGAGAATAAGGTCAGGTTCTATAATCCCATTTTGTCTGACTATCTTATTGAGTGCTTGCTGCCCCACCAAACTCATAAATGCTCCAGGTACGCCATGCCCAGTACAGTCTACCGCGGCCATTATTTTGCAATGTGTTTGCTCATGAAACCAATAAAAATCACCACTGACGATGTCTCTAGGCTTGAATAGTACAAAAAGATCATTGAAAGCGCGTTGCATGGCCGGTAGCCTTGGCAAGGTGGCATCTTGTATGCGTTTCGCATAATTGATGCTTGAAGTGATCTTCTGGCTCTTTAACTCTATTTCCGACTTCTGAGCCATGACCTCAACCGTTCGTTCCTGAACTTTGGCTTCCAGTCCCTCATTTGCTTCTTTTAAGCTTTTGTTGGCATCTTCAAGATCGGTGATTAGCTTTTTGTTGTCCTGATGAAGTTGGAAGGATACGAAAGCTTTCTGTAGCACATGGCGCATTTCATCTGCATCCCACGGCTTTTGTATGTATTGATATATGCCCGCCTCATTGATGGCGTAAGCGACAGCCTCCATATCACTATATGCGGTGATAATGATTCTTACTATATCGGGGTATTCTGGAATTACTTTTTTGAGAAATTCCACTCCAGTCATCTCCGGCATTCTTTGATCGGTGATGATCATGTCGATCTTCTCTTTTTCGAGAATTTCCAACCCCTCCTTTGCAGATATGGCAACAAATACTTTGTAGTACCACTTAAATGTAGTTTGAAATACATTCAAGTTGCTCTCCTCATCATCTACAAATAGGATGGTATATTTAATCTCTTCGTCAAGCATCGTGTTGCGCTATTGGTAAGTTAATAATGAATTTAGTGCCTTCTCCTACTTTGGATTCGACTTTGATACTTCCCTCATGTTTCTCAATGATACCATAACTTATCGAGAGTCCCAAACCTGTCCCTTCACCAACGTCTTTGGTAGTGAAAAAAGGGTCAAAAATCTTTTCTTGTACGCTATCGGGAATGCCTCCACCTGTGTCAGCAAGAATAAGCTCAAGGTAGTCAACTTTGTTGACAGTAGTGATCTCTATGGCACCTTCTCCTTCGATAGCTTGTATGGAGTTGGAAAGCAGATTCATAAAGACCTGATTTAGTTGACCTGGATAGCAATATATGGAAGGCACTGTTTCATCAAAATTGGTGATTAAATTTATTCGCCCTCCCATTTGACTTCTCAATAAGATGAGTGTAGAATTGATCCCCTCATGAATATCCGCTAACTTTCTTTCTGCTTCATCAAGTCTGGAGAAATTACGCAAACCTTTTACAATTTCTGCAGTCCTTGTAGCACCTTCTCGAATATCTCCTACCAGCGATCGGATATCATCTGTAAGTTCTTGATGATCAATTCTTTTATTCAATGAATCGATCTCTTTCCACAACGCTTCATCTTTGCTGTCGTGGACTTCGGTATATAGACTGGTCAATTTCAAATTGTGCTCAATATTCCTATCTAAGGCATTGATCCCTGCATATACGAAGTTGATGGGGTTATTGATCTCATGGGCGATGCCAGCGGTGAGTTGCCCCAACGAAGCCATTTTCTCTGACAAGACCAGTTGAGAATGTGTGGCTTGCAGTTCTTCATAAGCCTCCTTCAACTTATCTTCCGCTTCCCGTCTTTCGTAGGTTCTATAGGTGAGCCGAATGATGTCAGTCACAGACAGTATGAATTGCACTTCGTCATTGGACCACTTGATAGGTGCATGCTGCTGCTCGCAGGCAAGCACACCATAGATTCCCCTACCAATATCAAAAGGAAGGTATAGTAATGAGCGTATATCATGTCGATCCAAATACGCTCTAGCAGGAAGTTTAGCTTCTTTATTTTCATTGACATTCTCCACTTGTAGGATCCATTGACTTTGAATCATTTTGGAAATCCCTGGATAATTGTCTTGATCAAGAGGATAACCTGACTTGTGGCTGTCTTTTTCCAAACTGTACATGTCCATACAGCTTCCTTCGCTGTTCTCTTTGACGTAAGTCCAAACACTTACCCGGGAGATCTCCATATTTTTGGAGAGGGTCTCGGTCACTTCCTTTATTCCCTTCTGCCATCGACCTTCTTGTAGGGTCTGACTACTATTGAGCTTCTTGATGACGCTCTGATTGAGATTAAGTACTTTTTTTTGGCTCTTCAGTGTGTTTTGCTGTTGATCAATGGTGTTTTTTAGCTGCTCCTGCAAGTACTGATTCATTTGTCGCAGTACACAGGTCTCGTTTACCTTATCAATTTCAAACTTCAGATTTTCATCCTCCCATGGTTTTGAAATGAATAGGTTGATCTCAGCAATATTGATCGCTTCCTTGATGACCTCAAAATTGTTAGAGCCTGTGACCAATACCCTGCCTTTACTTGGGTGCTTCTCCAATGCTTTTTGAAGCAATTCTATCCCCGTGATTTCAGGCATGGATTGATCACTTACAATGATGCTTACATCTTCCCGATCCAATAGCTCTAGCGCCTCATCAGCATCTTGCGTGATGAATACATTGTAATGATCAGAAAGTATTCGTTTGAATATATACAACATGACTTCATCGTCATCTACATATACTACGCCTGGTTTTGTGTCTTTTACCATATATTCCTCTATCGATGAGATTATTTGTAGATTAAATGATAGCAGTTTTTGCTATTCCTAATATGTCTTGATCCATCCTAGAGGGGAGTCGGATCTTTACAGAAGCTCCTTTATTGGCTTGGCCGCTGATCCATATTTTACCTTGTAGTTTCTCCACCACTTTTTTAGCAATAAATAACCCGATACCGTTACCTTCTGATCCATCTCCTTTAAAGAAAACGTTAAAGTATTGATCAGCATACTCTTCCTCAATTCCGATGCCATTGTCTGTGATTGTTATAACTATACCCCCCGAAGTATGCGCCACGCTAATCTCCGCCTCACCTTGTTTATGTGGGTGAGTGTACCTCAGTGCGTTTTCTATTATTTGACTTATGGCGATATTAAGAAGACCCTCATCTGTAATACAGTCTGTATTTTGCTCAACATTCACCTTTATTTGAAACCCTTCATTGCTATATGATTTATATTGATTGAACAGTTTGTCAAAATTTGATTTTTGTGGTTCTATTTCTTTATCATTGACAATATTGACCAGAGCTAGATGAGACAAGAAGTACTTCATCTTCTTGGCTGTCTCATCAATTTTATCAACATACAACAGACGATCATCTTCAGGTGCCGGCATCTTCACTAAATTGACCAATCCCAATATAGAGGTAATGGGAGACATGAGATCATGTGAAGCTTTATAAATAAAATTGTCAAGTTCACCGAGGGCATTTGATAATTGCCCATTGGATTCCTGCAAATGAGTGATGAGCTGCTTGTTATTTTTCTTTAATATGGATTCCTCCAGTGCTTTTTCAATGATAAATTGAATCTCCTCCTTCTTCCAAGGCTTCGTGATGTATTGAAATATTTTCCCTCGATTGATCGCTTCAATAATAGAATCGACATCAGAATACCCAGTCATGATGATTCTAGGAATGTCTGGGAAGTCTGGCAGGATCATTTCCAAGAACTCAACACCTGTCACATCTGGCATGCGCTGATCAGTAATGATCAGGTCAATGGGTTCAGCATATAGAATGTCTTTTGCTACACTGGCACTAATAGCCGTGATAACCTCATAATCCCATCGAAAAGTAGATCGAAAGACCCTGAGATTGGCCTCTTCATCATCTATAAATAGGATACGATATTTTATTTCTTCGGACGCCATATACATTAATCCATAATTGGGTAAGAGAAGCTGATCGTGTACTGGTTTGAATGGTCTGATGGACTCACCAACATTTTGCCATCCATCATTTTGAGGTATTCGCTAAAAAGGGTGAAAGAAAGTCTGGCGTCTTGGTGCAGGTGATCATTTGAAGTCTGTTCTAGCACACTGAGCTCATTGGTCATATGGGTCATAAACTGACATAACTCTTCACTTACCCCAGTTATTGAGATGACCCCTTGGTCCTCTTGTGTGTCGGCTCCAATCGTGATATCACTATTGGCTTCGCCTACTCTGATGGCACTTAATACCACATTGTTGATCATAAAATTCAACATAGATGGGTCGGCCTTGATCACTACTTTGCTGGTCCGAAGCTCATTTTTAAGTGCCACTTTACTCTTCAAAGCCGTGACTCGAAGTGCCTCTATATTACTATTGATGTAGTTGTTGAGGATACATTTTTGAGGTTTGAATCCAGAAGTTTTCAATTCGAGTGATGCCCACCTGAAAAGCTTTTCAAGCAACATATTGGTGTGGAGTAGCGAATGACTCATTTCACTGGCATACTTTTTAGCTTTATCGAACGATAGTTCTTTTTCAAAACTCATGATGAGGTTAAGAAAACCTGAAAAATTCTTAATAGGTTTTTCCAGTTCGGTAGCCATATACTGAAAGATTTTACTCTTTACATTGTTGGCGATGATCAGTTCTTTAGTCCTTTGTTGGACTTTTTCTTCAAGCCTAATGTTTGTACTTTCAAGACGTTTGACCAAGTCTTGATTCTGCTTCCTTAGATTGTACGCTTCAAGTGCATTGTCTAAAGTTAGTTTGACATCTACAGTATCCCAAGGTTTGGTGATAAATCGATAGATCCCGCACTCAGTGAAGGCATTGATGACCACATCAACATCAGTATAGGCTGTGAGTATTATTCTGATAGCGTCAGGATATTTTTCTTTCACTATCTTCAAAAATTCTATACCTGTCATGTCAGGCATGCGCTGATCACTGATGACCACCTCTATGCTTTCATTGGAAAGGATGTCCATAGCTTCTTTGGCATTATTGGCCAAGTGAATAGTATAGTCATACTTGAAGCTTGTTCTAAATACGTTTAGGTTGCTCGCTTCATCGTCCAGGTACAGTATTGAATTCATAGTGTGACTATTTACTGTTAATGTTATTGTTAATCACACCTTTAAGATCAGCGATCACACTAGGTTTTAGAAACCAATAAAATCCAGGGTTAAAAGTAGCTTCTTCTGTTCTAAACTGTGTTTTGAAGAAAAGTGGAGAAAATTTGACAAGCATTTGATCCATTTCTTCCTGAGAAATTCCCGGCTCTATTCGAGGAACATCACCAAATACATTGAGTTTCATAATATCCGCCAATTGCGTGATGACTGCTGCAGATATTATATTATCTAGCTCTAGCAAGAATCCTTTGTTGAGTTCATTCAGCTCAAATTTACCAGGCTCGCTATTGGCACTTACCGTTTTTCTGGTGAGGTAGTCTGCTTCCGACTCTGAGATGACAAAGTAACAACTCCCTTCCACATCTCCCTTCAAATCAGTGACCAATTTGATGCTATCGTTGCCCATTTCATTGAACACTTCCAATGGACTCATCACCTCAATACATTTGATGAGAACGCGTTCTTTGATAATCATAGAAAGCGCATCTGCAGCTTTTGACAACCCTATATTGATGATTTCTACAAAACCATCTTGTTCGAGGTCATTGAGTGAGGAGTTGATGTTGACGTTATTCATACGGTAGCTGATTGCTTATAATAATTATGCTAGTCCATTGACTACTTCTACCAAGTGGTCTGAAGTGAATGGCTTCACGATATACTCAGCTGCTCCGAGACTCATACCTTCGTTAATTACAGATTGCTGTCCCACAGCACTTACCATAACCACTTTCGCAGCCAGTCCTTCTTCCTTGATGACTTTCAGTATATCAATACCAATCATGTCAGGTAGGATATTGTCCAAAGTAATTAGGTCCGGAGTAAGTTCTAGTGCCTGGTCGATGGCTGATTCACCATTTGCTGCTTCACCGACTATCTCATATCCAGCTTGTTCCAAAGCTTCTCTAATAAGAGTTCTCATATACATTGAGTCGTCTACAATTAATACTCTCTTGCTCATAATATTTAGTTTTAGTGTTTTCTTATCTATTAATAATGGTTGGTCTCCGCTTATGCCGCTTCGACTTTTGGTTGTAACAATTGTTTGAAAAATGAGTTCTCAAATGCCCAGAAGAAATCCAAAGTGATATCCAACTGGTCGATATGGAGTGCTACGTTTACATAATTAGAATAGTTCATTTCTTCTATTTCTGAAGCGAGAAATTCATTTACCCCAGTACGACTTAGTACTTTAAGTTTAGGAACATCTCCGTAGAGCATTTCATCCATATGATTGGCAAATACAGTAACTGCACTTGCCGAAACGATGTTGTCCATTTCCAGAAGTAACGCTCCCTTGAGCATTTTATCTTTTGCACTCTCTGATTTAACTACATTTTCTGGTAGGCACTTAGCGTGGATTTTATCCACGTCTTCAGGACTTAGTATAAGATAACTGGATCCAGATAGGTTTCCTGCAACTGCCGTTTGGATGACATGAGTAGCGGGATCAGTCTTAGTAGAGTACTGTATCTCACCATCGATATTTGGAAATGTAAAATCCATCTTTAATACTTTAGCTTCACAACCAACAATCATATTGACTGCTAGTGCTGCTTTTTCCATCGCATCACTGATGACTTGTGTTTTAATTTGACTCATAGTAATATTTTTCTATTAATCTCATATGATTGAATCGTTCTTGACCTATGTATTTTTAGAATTAATTGCATCCCTAGAATCATGAACATAATTTATTTTTGACAACGCCTTCTTACCAAAGCGCCTTCCAACTTCATCTATTGCCAACGAAATAAAGTTGATTGAAATTTTACCCAGAATACTTTCTTTGCGAATGAGCTGATACGTTGTGATCGCATTGGCAATAAATGGCTCAAGCGTAGTGCCCAACGAACCAGCGCTTTGAGACATCTCAAAGGCTTCTTTCAAACACCTTAATATTTTCTCCTCACGACTGTAGTTAGATTCAAATCTGCTAATTAGTCGTGAAAGGTGGCTATTGCTCTGTTTGGTATTTACCAACAATTTGAAATGCTCCGGGGCTATATCATGACCCTGGAAGAGCTCTAGCAATGGAGTGTAATCATCAGTATATATGTAAAAGATGATTCGCTTATCGGTATTAATAATGACAATCTCCTCTAAGCGCTCTTTATAACGATTGAGTATTGATCTGATTTTCTCAGCATCAAGCGCAAGCCGTACCATCAGCTCCAAAGGAGTATGGTCTATTGCCAGTTCAAAAGTCACTATTTGTTTGCTTGTCATCAACATCGTTACAATGCACTTTAAAAATATCTGCTAAATTAGGGGTATATATATCCATCATCAATCGGCTAAATACACCATTTTCTTCTAGGTGTTTTTACCTACATGTAAATACGACTTTACTGTGATTGATAAGTTTCTAAGGATGTGTCTTCTTTGTATGATTCAATATAAAGTGCAAAACACATCCTTAGGTGATATTTAGGAAGGTTCAATCAATAGATCATACAGTATATTCCGCAAGACTTATGATGCTGATGGCGGCTATAGCTTATCCGGTAGTAGGTGGTATCCTCCATTTATTCAATCCAGAGTTAAGCGATAGCATTGGACACAGACTGATCATTTCCGGTGTTATTCTTGTCTTTTACACCCTGACTTATACCAGTGACTGGATGCTGAAAAATCTGAATATCATTATCATTGTGCTCTATTATTTGTTGACCGTAGATATTATGTATATGTGTGTCAACAACAACTTTCACGAAGTGTATAAGCTTGGGCTTTTACTAATCGTATTTGCAAGTGCCGTGGTGATAAGCAATGAATTGGAGATGCTTCTACATGCTGTTTTCGTACTTATATGGTTGGTTCTTTCTTATTTTATTGCGGGTGTAACTTTACAGAGTGAGATCATCTTTTCTGTTGTATTGGTTCTTACCATGGTTCTGTCTTATATCATACTGAAGGTGAAGATTCACCTATATCAGCGGTTAATATTGAGCGATCAAATTGTGAATAATGCAGATGCATTTATATTGCTTTTTAACAGTCTGGGTGAATTGGTATTTGCGAATCCAACGCTCGAAAAGACCCTTGGATATAAGACAAAGGATCTGTTGGGAGATGGATGGTGGGACATCAGGCAGCAAAATCCAGAGAATGAATATACAAGTAAAGAGCGAGTGAAGGCTATCATTAATGGTGCTGAGCTATCAGCATATGATCACCGCAACGCTGTGAAAACAAAGCATGCTGATGTTATTTGGATTGATTGGCAAGTCTCAAAACTAGATGATCAACTTATCCTTATTGGAAATGATGCTACCCCAGAGGTGCTTTATGAAAAGAAGCAAGCAGAACTATCGATAGTAGCGCAAAGTAGTAAAGACATGATCGTAATAGCCGATAAAAATGACCAGATCACCTGGGTCAATGAGGCATTTACTGAGATCACAGGCTATACCTATAGAGAAGCATTGGGTCGAGTACCTGCTGATTTGATAAGAAGCCCCAATGCTAATCCCGTGACTGAACAATTACTCGTAGAAAAAGTAAAAAATAAAGAATCCTTTGAATTTGAAATATTAAATGTTGATAAGTCAGGGCAAGAATTTTGGATGTCGATACGTACAAGAATAATATTAGATGCTGCAGGAGAAATCGACAAATTTATCACCCTGGGAAATGATATAACCAAAACAAAGGAAACAACAGAAAGACTAAGATTGCATGCTGAACGCAGTGATATCATGCACAAACTTGATAAAGTGATGCTTGCCTCAAGATCGACAAAAGAGATTGTTGATTATTCATTAAATGCCATACTTCAGTTGGTAGCAGCTTGTGATAGGGTAAGCTATACATCTTATGATGCGCATAAAAAATTGGGTTTTATCGTGAAAGATATCAGTCGTGAAAAAGTGCATTTTCACAAGGTTAGAGAAAGAAAATTAGAAGATTTCTTTGGGGTGGATGAACTGATCAAAGGGAATTCGTTTTATATTCCTTCTATAGAAGAGAAAGAAGTGCTTTTACCTATTGATGAAATGCTTCTAAAAAAGGGGTTGAAATCTTATATGTCATTTCCATTGCTCAATGGTGGCAAACTTGTTGGATCGCTCAACATGGCAGCTGAGTCCACTTATCCTTTTACTGATAGCGACAGATGGATCGTAGAAGAGGTGATACATGAATTTGCAATGGCTATCCAACAACGGGCTATGCAAGAGACAATAAAGAAAAACAATAGCAAGCTGTCCAGATCCAATTCGCAACTAAAATTGGTTAATGATGAACTTAGTCAATTTGCTCATGTGGTTTCACATGACCTCAAGGCGCCATTGCGTGCGATTATCACCCTGGCTGATTTCATTGCGATAGATCATGAGAAGGGACTTGGAGAGGCAGGAATAGCACAATTGGATATGCTCAAAGGCAGGACAAAAAGAATGGGAAACCTGATAGAGGGGATTTTGCAATACTCACAAGTAGAAATTGAAAAATCATCCTCCACTCCAGTCCAAACTGATGAAGTGGTGACTCATGTATTAAATGCACTTGCTCCAGATCAGCAATTTACCATCAATGCGCAACCCAATTTGCCAGTTGTTACCGCTGATTTTGTCAGGGTGCAACAGGTGTTTCAAAATGTATTGTCTAATGCAATCAAATATTGCAATCAAGAAAAAGGAGAAATAACCTTAGGGTTCAGTGACGCAGAAGACTTTTGGGAATTTTCTGTAAAAGATAATGGTGATGGTATCGACAAGCGTCACCATGATCGTATCTTCAAAATATTTCAAACATTGAGACCGAGGGATGAAATGGAAAATACGGGTATTGGGCTGACCATCACCAAGAAGGTAATAGAGACATATGGAGGAAGTATCTGGCTAGAGTCTGAGAAAGGGCAAGGGACCACTTTCTTCTTTACGCTTCCCAAAAATTAGATAGTGAGAAATATGCGCCACTTATGGATTCTATTCATGCTGATTATTGCGAATTTCTTCAGTTGGGGACAATCTGTACTCCCATTGCAGCTAAATAAAAACATCACCTCTTATGACCTTGAATTTGAAACAATAGAAACAAGTATAGACTCAATTACGATCGCTCATGTCATAAATCGAGAGATCAATACTTGGCAGAAAAATGCAACACCGATTGGTGATAAAATCTATTGGGGGAAAGCTTCCCTGAACAATCCAAATCAGAATGTCGCCAGTTACATCCTCGAATTTGGACTCAACGACTATGTAGATGTATATCTCATATCACAAGATTCCATCATGAGTCACCAACAATCTGGTGAGCTGGTCCCAAAACATCTCAAAGCACTGATGCATGGAAGGAAGCCCTGTCTATTTACATTGGTCATTCCTTCAAACTCCAAAGTTGATATTTACTTCAAAATAAGGAATGTTATACATACAAATCCAATTTTAAATCCAAGGATTACTTTATCCCATAAGTGGTATGAAAAATCAAAAGTGGAAAGTGCAATACAATGGGCTTATCAAGGATTTTTATGGGTGTTTATTATCTATTCATTAGTAGTTTATTTTGTTGAAAGGGATAAAGTTTACCTCTATTTTTTCTCCTACGTCTTTTCGTTGTC
>Ga0209634_1002223_pt1 | contig 13710 bp, 13 predicted proteins | sample LinPmetageLP40_FD_184043 | JGI IMG/M metagenome (GOLD analysis project Ga0209634, IMG submission 184043) | Marine viral communities from the Pacific Ocean - LP-40 (SPAdes) (version 2) | ecosystem: Environmental > Aquatic > Marine > Oceanic | place: Pacific Ocean | collected 2010-08-26
CCCTAGGGTCAGGATCAACCTTTGCTTTAAATTTTGCAACTGCGACTACATTTACTGCTACAGCTAATGCTAATGCAACATTTAACTTTAGCAATGCCGTTCAAGGACAGGTTGTAGATTTAATTGTAAGTGGGGTATACACACTAGAGTTTGCAGAAACAGGAAGCACATTTAACAGAGTGGGCTCAGTGGAATATGATTCTACTACAAATAATATAATTCAAATTATTTGCACGGATGATGCTCCCGGCGCAAAAGTGTATCATTATTCAGTAGCAACATTCCAAAGCGACACAACACCAGGATAACATGAAAGCAAAACTAATAGACGGGAATATTATCACCTACAAGCAAGTACCCAATACATATACCAAATCAAATGGTAGTGTGGTACTTAACTTTAGTAAATCTGATAGAGCAGAGCTAGAGGCCGAAGGGTTTTACGATTTAGTAAAGCCTGGTTATAATCAACTTACACAAGATAGAGGAGGATTGCAGTGGGATGAAGAAAATAAGATATTTACTTTTCCTATCACCGACAAAGATTTTGACGCTACCTATGATGAGCTTGACGAGGACGGAAAGCCTACTGGCAACAAGTTGCCCGTATATGATGTGGATGTTTTAAAGGCTACTACAATAAAAGGGTTAAAAGGTACAGCAGGGGTTTTTTTGCAACCAACAGATTGGGAGGTTATAAGAAAAGCTGAGCGAGGAACAGAAATAAGCACAGCTACTGCAACAGAGCGAGCTAAAATATTAACCGAGTGTGATAGAAAAGAAGCTGAAGTATCTGCTTTAACAACTTATGCCGAAGTGTTACAATATAATAAAACTTTCTTTCCACTCTCTGACCCAGAATAAATATGAGTTTTAACGGACAATTACTTGCAACAGGAGGAGTAGCCGAATGCTTGACAGACTCAGTACAAGTATTTGGCGCTGACGGAACATATAGCAGTAATAAATTACTTTATCAATTTGAAAATAATGTTACTAACACCGTAGGCTTACCATCAGCAACAAATTCTGGCGCTACCTTTTCTTCTTCTACTGTTAAATTAGGCTCTTATTCTGCTGAATTTGCTGGCACAACTCAGCATATACAAACAAATTACAGCGAAAACGATACATCTTTGACTCATTCATTTTGGATGTATCAACAATCAATTTCAGGCAGTTATAATGGTATATTAGGAAACTATTGGAATGGCGGAAGCGGAGTATACGGATATTACCTTTGGTCTAATAATGGCACAGCTCTTAAATGGAGGGTACATACAAGCAATTCAGCTTCAGTTGAAGTAACAGGAACAATATCTCTTAATGCTTGGCATCATGTTGTTATTACTTGGTCTGATACAGTCGGTGCTGCTATTTATATAGATGGCGTTTTAGCACAATTTACCGCATCAAGTTTATCAAGACAACAAAATAGTCAAGAAATTGCTTTAGGCAATATTGACGCAAGAGCAACTAGTAGTGCTGGGTATGACGGTTTTCTTGACCAGTATAGATATTATAATAGAGCAGTCTCAGCATCCGAGGCACAAACGCTTTATGCCGAAACAAACGCTACCACCTCAAACACAAACCTTTTTAACGAAGGTGCAGGCATAGCTTTATACACTATGGACTACGATGCATCTGATGCGGGAGGATTATACAATGGCACACCTTCAAATGTTGTGTTCGGAGTAGGGGGGCAAATAAATACAGCTGCATTGTTAAATGGTAGTGCAGTAGCGGCTGATATTTCTTTAGGAAGCTCTTTTATATCTGCTTTCGATGTGCCTAATAAGAGTTTTTCGCTTTGGTTTAATTGGGATGGCTCAAATCCAGGTTCAAATGGATATGGTATGCCATTTTTTATGAATGGAAGTGGTATATCCAACGGAAGAATTGGAGTACAAATAACTAATTCAAATGGCACACTTACAGCTTTTTCGGGTACTTCTGCAAGTGCCCCAACCACAACTATATCCGCGAATACATGGTATCATTTTGCTTTAGTTGTATCTGGTAGTAATTATGAGGCTTTTGTGAATGGTAACTCTATTGGAAGCACTACAACTGACACCTACGTTGATTCGGGCACTGATAACGCTACTATAGGGTCGTGGTTTAATTCAAATTACTATTTCACCGGGGATGTAGACCAAGTAAGATTTTTCTCTAAAGCGTTAAATCAATCAGAAATAAATACCCTTGCCAACGAAACTGCTTGTAATTACACCTGTACAACTGATACTGTAAACTATCCTGGCACTACAAACCTTGCATACTACAAATTAGATAACTCCGCTGATGACGAGACTGGAGTTTATGATGGGGCTTCTACGGATGTCCTCTATGCATTCGGACGATTTAATCAAGCTGCGGTATTTAATGGGAGTAGTAGTAAAATAGTTTTACCATCCATAGATTGGACAACAATTACAATATCTTTTTGGATAAATGCAAGAAGTGATTCGGAAGGTGGGAATAGAAACAATGTTGCAAGTGATGGAACTATTAACAGAAACTGCATATTTATAAATAAAGACTATATTGGAGATGGTAGAGTTCCTGAAAACAGTATTAGTTATTTTGATAATAGCTACGCAAATTCTGTTTCTGCTACTTGGGAGGATGACACTTGGATTCACATAGCAGTTACGCTTAGTGGTCAGGATATGGCTATTTACAAAAATGGGATTTTGGCTGATTCTGCAACAATTTCAGGCAGACCAACGGGGAATAAAACATATAATTGGGGTAAAAATGGAACTTCTTTTTTTACGGGGAATTTAGACCAAATAAGACTATTTGCATCTGTACTTTCAGCAGATAAAATAACCGAGCTTTACAACGAAAAGCCTTGTGCTGATACATCTAACTTTAAAGCTACATTGTATGATGGGAATAGTAATTCAGCAGGACAGTATGTCTCTAATGTAGGATTTCAACCTGACCTAACTTGGATAAAATATACGAATGCTAATATAAGACATTTGATTACCGATTCAATTACTGGGCCAAGTGTATATGAAGGTGCAGGAATTACAACTCATAGTAACGAAACCTTTGTTTCTAATACTTACGGAGAGTTTACATCTTTTGACGCAAACGGTTTTATTGTTCGATTTTGGAGTGGAAGTCAGTATTTTAATACCTCTGGTTATGACTATGTAGCGTGGAATTGGAAAGGCGGAGGAGCTGCGGTTTTAAATCAAAACGGAGGTACAAATAGTCAAGTTAGTGCTAATACTGCCGCAGGGTTTAGTATTGTGAACTGGAGTGGGGATAATAGTACTACAACAATAGGACACGGATTAAATTCTCCCCCTGAAGTAGTTATAAGAAAAAATTTAGGCACCAGTGACTGGGCTTTTGATACAACAGCAATTGATGGTAGTTTTGATTATTTATTTTTAAACACTACTGCTCAAAAAGCAGACCACACTTCACTATCAGCCCCAACTTCTACTGTATTTTCAACAAGTGGAACTGCATTTAATTCATCATCTATGATTGCCTACTGTTGGCATTCAGTTGCAGGATATAGTAAGATAGGGAGCTATCCAGGGAATGGTACAACTTCTAATACTGTATCTGCCCCGTCATTTGAGCCATCATTTGTAATGATAAAAAGAACAGATAGCACATCTAACTGGAGGATATATGATAATGCAAGGGGTACAAATGTAGAGTTATATGCAAATTCATCTTCACAAGATGTTTCCGCTACAGGATATATAAATTTTAACTCTAACGGATTTGAAATTACTACAACAGGTGCTTGGCTGAATGCAAATGGCGGAACTTACCTTTATATGGCTTTTAAATAAAATAAATTATGGACGTAATAATATTAATTATAGTACTAGTAAGTGTATTAATAGTGCTAAACGTAGTAGTTGCTATTATGCTTGCAAAAAAAGGATTTACTAAAGATGAGAATAATAACATGATTCCGGACATCTTAGAGGATAAATTTTCGGAGATGAGGGCAGATGTATCCAAAAGAGTAGATCGTGTAGGAGAAGAGCTTAAAGACGTTTCTAAGGCCATAAAAAACGTCGGCAAGCAAATCACTCATGTACCACAAGCTATGTCAGGTAAAAAAAGATCAGGATCAAAAGGGGCTATGAGCTTAAAAAATAGCGGCACTAAAGGATTTAAAAAATAAAATATGTACGTTTGTAACACATCAGCAGGAAATCTTAATGTAAATTATATTTATGTTCAACCTAAAAACAGAAAGTTTGACTGACTTAAAGATTTATGCTTTAAATTTGGCAGCTGTAGCTACATCAATGACAAATATAGATGTCGCACTAAAAATCATTGCTACACTTGTAGCGATTGGGTATACTGTGCATAAGTGGTACATAATGTATGGAAAGAATAAGTGAACATGTCTCGTACCGTGAGGGAGTTAAATCAAATACTGCCACTAGGCTAAATATAAAAAATACTCCTGATTCATATGCACTTAGTAATATGACTGGATTATCAATACATTTATTTGAACCGTTAAGACGGTGGGTTGGGGGACCAATTAAAATTAATTCATTTTATCGATCCGAAGATTTAAACAAAGCTATTGGCGGAAGTTCACGCAGCCAGCATTGTCAAGGTCGCGCGATTGATATAGACGACACCTTTGGTCATAAGACAAATGCTGAGATGTTTTATTACATAAAAGAGAAACTTAACTTTGATCAAATAATTTGGGAGTTTGGAGATGATAAAAACCCTGACTGGGTACATGTAAGTTATATTTCTACTAACGAAAATAGAGGCCGAGCATTAAAAGCTTACAGAGTAAAAGGTAAAACTAAATACAAAAACTATGGCTAAACCAAAAAAAAAATTTGGGCAAACCACCGTGGGCCGTATACTAAAAGCATCTGTTGGTCTGATTAACCCAACCCTAGGAAAATTAATTCAGGGGGATATGTCAATTGAGCAAGTTGTGTCATCAATAAAAAACTCTGACGCTCCAGCTGAAGATAAGATACGAGCTCAAGAGATGGTCCTCGAAGCATACGAGGCAGAGGTAGCGGATCGCGCTTCGGCTAGGCAAAGAGAAATGGCGGCATTAGCATCAGGGTCTAATGATATATTATTTAAGACAGTAGGCTGGGGGATTACCTTATGTTTTATAGGCGTTATAGCTGGAGCTATAGGATTGTGGGAAGTACCGAAAGAATCTCAAAGATTATTTGACATGGGATTCGGTGCTGTAGTAGCAGCATTTACTCAGGTAATTGGATATTACTTTGGATCGTCCGCAGGAAGTAAACAAAAAACAGATTTAATAAATAACAATGGCCCAAACACTCAACCTTAGTAGTTATCAAATAAAAGCAAAAATAAAGCGGCCAGGTGTCCACTCAAAAACTAAATCTTCCGCACTAAAATCTTCTAAGAATTATCGCAAACTTTACCGGGGACAAGGGCATTAAAATATTTGTATCTTTATATTTTAATTAAATCTAATCAAATGGATATAAGGAAAATATCTGTGGGACCTGATTATAAGTCAGGAGCGATGCATTACTTGGTTGGGCAAGAGGTCTTAAATGGAAGTTATTTCATACATCTTATACAGTATGACTTCAACACGGATTCTGTAAAAATATGGATCCAAAGAAAAGATGAAATTGTTTTGTGGAAAGAATTTACCTCCCCTATGCCTCTATCTATTGAATACAACATTAATTTTTAATGCAGTCACCTTTTTATTTTATTGTTAAGCCTCTGAAAGGAAAAAGGTATAACAACACAAAATCAATCAGTGGAGTTGAATTTATTACAAGTTCTTCAGAAGAAGATTATACCGTAGCAAACCGAGAGGGTATTGTTACAGAAACACCATTAAACTACACGGGACCGATTGAGATAGGTGATATACTTTTAGTACACCACAATGTTTTTAAATATTATAACGACATGAAGGGTCGTCAGAAAAGCGGTAAGAGTTATTTTAAAGATGATTTATATTTTATTGATAACGACCAGTTCTACATGTATAAGCAAGATGGTAAGTGGCACAGTCACGACAGGTATTGTTTTGTTAAGGCAGTTAAAAAGCAAGATTCATTTATGTTCAAGCGTGGCAATGAGGAGCCGCTTATGGGAGAGATGGTATATCCAAACAAGTACTTACTTTCACAAGGTGTTAATGCGGGATCGACAGTCAGTTTTCAACCCGACAGCGAATACAAGTTTGTGGTAGACGGAAACGAATTATACAGAATGTTTGACCACCAAATTACTATCAAATTATGACTAATATAATTATAGACAACTTTTTAGATAATCCTAATCAATATGTGATAGAAGCTTTAGAGAAAGATTTTTATGACGTTAGTTATGGAGATATTACTTTTAAAGGCATTCAAAAAAGAGACATAGACGAGTTTCAATATAAAATTGAAGGAGCGTATCCCGAATATGAAGTTACTTTTAATTTTATTAGACAATCACCACTTAATCAAGAAGAACCAAACTACATCCATACAGACGAAATGATGGGCGATAAAACGGTATTGTTATATTTAAATAAACAGCATCCCGTTGAGGATGGTACTACATTGTATAAATACAATAAAATACGTGATGATTATTTGCCTTTATCCACTTTTTATTCAGAATATAATCGTGCTGTAGTATTTGATTCTTTAATACCCCATTCCAGAAACATATATGAAAACTTTGGTGAGGGAGAATATTCTAGATTAGTTCAAGTAATATTTTTAAAACGAAAGATATGAGTTCAGAACAATTAAAATTACAAATTATTGAAGCTGGGCGAAAAGCAGTTGAACAGCTCATTAAGGTGGCCAAAGAAGATATAATAAAACCAGAACCAGAGGATGAGTTAGCGGCGGATAGATTGAAAAACGCAGCGGCCACGAAAAAACTTGCAATATTTGATGCTTTTGATATACTGAATAAAATAGATGTTGAGAAAGAAAATATAACTATTAATCAAACTAATGGGAACAAGATCCAAACTAAACAAGGGTTTGCCGAGCGACGATCAAAATAGATTGTTTTATGTGGTAAGAAATCTTGTTACTAATTCTGTGCTTTTAAATAAAAATAAAGCAAAGACTTGGGTTTACGGCTATAATGAAAAGTATGATATGGTTGTCATTACTAAGTCAGGTCAGATTGGACAAATAGTTAATATTAATGGATTAAACATTGCCCTTCCTAAAGAGCCTAATAAAGTTGAGAAAAGATCTGACACTAAAAACAAACAGTATTGGGAAAGAAAAGAATTACCTAAAGAACTCAATCGAATTCCTTCTATATTTCAGTGGAATGAGATGGCAAGTGTCTTTAAAAACAGATGGGTTGATTATATTGAACAAGAGTTTGACCGTAGAGATGACGGACATTGGTTTTATAACAATGGTAAAATTACATACATCACTGGTTCTCACTACATGTACCTTCAGTGGACTAGCATTGACGTTGGCTATCCAGACTTTAGAGAAGCAAATAGAATATTTTTTATTTTTTGGGAGGCTTGTAAAGCCGACAAACGTTCTTTTGGATTAGTATATCTTAAGATTAGAAGATCTGGATTTTCTTTTATGGGATCATCAGAGTGCGTTAACACTGGAACTCTTGTAAAAGATTCAAGGGTTGGCATACTGTCAAAGACAGGATCAGATGCAAAAAAAATGTTTACTGATAAAGTTGTTCCTATTGCCAATAGACTACCATTCTTTTTTAAACCAATCCAAGATGGAATGGATAAGCCTAAAACAGAATTAGCTTTTAGAATACCAGCATCCAAGATTACTAAAAAGAATATGTATGATGCAGTAGATGACGAATTGTATGGTTTAGATACCACCATTGACTGGAAAAATACAGACGAAAACTCTTATGATGGGGAGAAATTACTTTTGCTTGTACATGACGAAAGTGGAAAATGGGTAAAGCCTAATAATATACTAAACAATTGGAGGGTAACAAAAACATGCTTGCGACTAGGGAGTAAAATTATTGGCAAATGCATGATGGGGTCAACCTCGAATGCTCTTAGTAAAGGAGGCGATAACTTTAAAAAACTATTTGAAGATTCAAGCACTGAAACTAGGAATAGTAATGGTCAAACTAAAAGCGGCATGTATTCTTTGTTTATTCCAATGGAGTGGAACATGGAAGGGTTTATAGATAAGCACGGAATGCCTGTGTTTTACAAGCCCGAAAATAAAGTTTTGGGAGTAGATGATGAGTTTATTAATAATGGCGCAATTGATTATTGGCAAGCAGAAGTAGATTCATTAAAAAACGATGCCGATGCGTTAAATGAATTTTACAGACAATTTCCAAGGACTGAGTCACATGCTTTTAGGGATGAGAGTAAAACATCATTATTTAACCTAACCAAGATATACCAACAAATTGATTACAACGATTCTTTAATCATACAACAGCATGTTACAAGAGGTAGATTTTATTGGGAAAATGGAGTTAAAGATTCTAGAGTAATATTTTCTCCTGACCCTAAAGGAAGATTTAAGGTTTCTTGGATGCCCAACAAAAACATCACCAATAAAAAATATAAGAAGCATGGTCATTATTTTCCTTTGAATGAACACATTGGCGCATTTGGATGTGACTCATATGATATTTCAGGAACTGTAGTAGGAAGAGGATCTAATGGTGCGCTGCATGGATTGACTAAGTTTAACATGGAAGAGGCTCCTAGTAACGAGTTTTTCTTAGAATATGTAGCTAGGCCACAGACCGCAGAAATATTTTTTGAGGAAGTTTTAATGGCATGTGTGTTTTATAGTATGCCTATACTAATAGAGAACAATAAACCTAGATTACTTTATCATTTTAAAAACAGAGGGTATCGTGGGTTTTCTATGAATCGACCTGATAAACATTTCAATAAATTATCTAAAACGGAAAAAGAGTTAGGAGGTATACCAAATACTTCAGAAGATGTGAAGCAATCACACGGATCTGCAATAGAGTCTTATATAGAGAAGCACATTGGTTTGGATTTGTCCGGAGCTTATCGAGATCCTTCTGAAATGGGTAGTATGTATTTTACTAGAACTTTAGATGAGTGGGCAAGGTTTGATATTAGCAATAGGACTAAGTTTGATGCTAGTATCAGCTCAGGTTTAGCAATAATGGCGAACCAGAAAAACCTATATTTACCAGAACAAAAACAAAACAAAATAAATCTTAACTTTGCTAGATATTCCAATAATGGAAATTACAGTGAATTAATCAAATAGATGGAAGACGTAAAAATTAATATTTCATCTGTAGGTTTTCCAAGTCAGTTTGTATCAGACTCAGAAAAAGCAACCAAAGAATTTGGTTTACAGATAGGACAAGCGATACAATACGAATGGTTTCGAAAAGATTCAAATGGCTGTAGATACTATAGTCAGTGGAGAGACTTTAATAGATTAAGACTTTACGCTAGAGGAGAACAGTCAATAGCTAAGTATAAAAACGAATTAGCGGTTGATGGTGACTTGTCTTATCTTAATCTCGATTGGACCCCTGTTCCTATTCTACCAAAATTTGTTGATGTTGTAGTAAATGGAATGCAGGATCGATTATTTAAAGTTAAAGCGTATGCTCAAGACGCATTGTCACAAGCAAAAAGAAGTAAGTATCAAAATATGATAGAAGGCCAAATGGCTGCCAAAGAACCATTACAGGTTTTGCAAGCTAACACTGGGTTCAATCCTTTTACTATGGATCCAGATGAATTGCCGGGGTCTGACGAAGAGCTGTCTTTGTATATGAATTTAAATTATAAGCCTGCTATAGAGATAGCGGAAGAAGAGGCAATTGATACAATGTTTGCTGAAAATCATTACGAAGATGCTAGAAAAAGAATAGATTACGATCAAATGGTTATCGGTATCGGTATTGCAAAGCATGAGTTTTTACAAGGCGCAGGCGTAAAAGTTTCTTATGTAGATCCCGCTAACGTTGTTTATAGTTATACGGAAGATCCATTTTTTAAAGATTGTTTTTATTGGGGAGAAATTAAAACAGTATCAATAACGGAATTAAATAAAATTGATACTAGCCTAACAACTGAAGACTTAGAGCAAATATCGCAATATAGCCAAAGCTGGTATGACTATTTTAATACTGCACAGTACTATGAGAATGATATATTCTATAGAGATACTTGTACCCTTCTTTACTTTAACTATAAGACCACAAAAAAAATGGTCTATAAGAAAAAGATAAATGAAAGCGGAGCTACCCGTATGATCGAAAAGGATGATACCTTTAATCCCCCTGAAGAAATGCTTGAGGAGGGAAATTTTGAAAAGATAGAAAAAACAATTGATGTTTGGTATGATGGTGTTATGGTCATGGGGACTAATATTATTTTAAAATGGGAGTTGGCAAAGAATATGGTGCGTCCCAAGTCTTCATCTCAACATGCAATGCCAAATTATGTAGCTGCTGCACCTCGTATGTATAAAGGTGTTATTGAGTCACTCGTAAGAAGAATGATTCCTTTTGCTGACCTAATACAAATGACACATTTGAAACTACAGCAAGTTATTGCAAGAGTAGTACCTGATGGTGTGTATATCGATGCGGATGGTTTAAATGAAGTTGACCTTGGTACTGGTGCGGCATATAATCCTGAAGATGCATTAAGATTATATTTTCAAACTGGTAGCGTGATTGGTAGAAGCTATACCCAAGAAGGTGAATACAATCAAGGTAGAGTCCCTATAAAAGAGTTAACTAGTAACTCTGGAGCTTCAAAGACACAAATGTTGATAGCTAATTACAACCATTATCTAGACATGATAAGATCCGTGACAGGACTAAATGAGGCTAGAGATGGGTCAACTCCTAACTCAGACGCTTTGGTAGGTGTTCAAAAATTAGCAGCACTTAGTTCAAATACAGCTACCCGTCATATATTAGACGGAAGTCTTTACATATATCGTACTTTGGCGGAAGCCTTAACGTATAGGGTGGCTGATATTTTAGAGTATTCTGACTTCAAAGAGGACTTTATAAATAAGATAGGAAAATACAATGTCAGTATTTTAGGTGACATATCCGAGCTGTATATTTATGACTTTGGAGTATTTATAGAATTATCACCAGATGAAGAGCAAAAGGCAATGCTTGAGCAAAACATTCAAATGGCTTTATCAAAAGGTGACATTAACTTGGAGGATGCTATAGATATAAGAGAGATAAAAAATCTTAAGTTAGCAAATCAATTACTTAAAGTTAAACGTAAATCAAAACAGGAGCAGGACGAACAAAGAGAAATGCAGAAGCAAGCAATGATATCACAGCAGCAACTTAAATCACAAGAGTTAGCTGCACAAGTTGCGATCCAAAAAATAGACCTTGAAACCCAAGGAAAGTTAAAATATAAGCAAGGCGAGATGCAACTAGAAATTGAGCGTAATAAAGTTGAAGCACAGCTTAAAAGTCAATTAATGGAGCAAGAGTTTAATTATAACTTGCAACTACGTAACATGGACGGTATGGCATTGTCAAATCGCGAACAAACAAGAGAAGATGCCAAAAGTCAAAGAATAAGTCAGCAAAACACTGAGCAGTCCAAGTTAATAAACCAAAGAAAAAATAATCTTCCTCCTTTAAATTTTGAATCAAATGAAGATAGTTTGGATGGTTTTGACCTAGCTGAGTTTGAGCCTAGATAATGTTAAAAGTGTATATAAATATTATATAACTTTGTAATTAATAAAATCAAATCTAAATCTAATGGAAATTAAAGTAAGAGAATTAACTGATGTTGAAGAAAAGTCAGTACAAGAAGTAGAGCAAGAATTGCTTAACAAGCATGAAGCTCAACAAGAATTAAAGTTTGAAGAGGACGCAGAGGCCAAATCAAACGCAGAGGTGAAAAGTGATTCAGCAGAAAAAGTTGAAGAGCAAGTAGAAGATCAAGAGACAAATAACGTCGACTCACCTTCCGAAGAAAATAAAGAATCTAAGGAGTTATCCGAAGAAGAAGTTCTTTCATATATTGGAAATAGATACGGTAAGGAAATCAATTCTATCGACGAATTGGTTACCGCAAGAGAAGAGGCACCAGAAATGCCTGAAGATGTTGCGGCTTACTTTAAGTATAAAAAAGAAACAGGAAGAAGCATTGAAGAATTTGTAAAGTTACAAAGAGATTATTCTGATGTTAATCCTGATACTTTGGTAAGAGAATATTTGACAATTACTGAAGAAGGTTTAGATCCTGAAGACATAGATTCCTTGATGGAAGATTATGAATACGATGAGGATATAGATGATGATTCAGCAATTAAGAAAATTAAATTATCAAAGAAAAAAATTACTGCTAAAGCTAAAAAGTTTTTTAAGGAACAGCAAGAACAATACAAGTTGCCCCTTGAGTCAAGGGAAAACCAGTTCACTGATACTGAAGAATATAATGCTTATAAGCAGTATGTGAATACGGCTCAAAGTCAACAGGAAGAGGCTAAACGCAAAAGCGAATGGTTTGTCAAAAAAAGTGACGAAATATTCAACAATGAATTTAAAGGTTTTAAGTTCAATTTAGATCAAAGCGAATTATTCTTTACACCTGGTAATGCTTCTGAATTAAAAAAAGCTCAAGAAACACCAATGAATTTTGTAAATAAATTTGTTGACGATCAAGGTCTTTTACAAGATGCAGAAGGATACCACCGCTCTTTAGCTATTGCAATGAATCCCGAAAAGTTTGCTCAGTTTTTTTATGAGCAAGGTAAATCAAGTGCAACAGAAAATGTAATGCGTAAGACTAAAAATATTGATATGTCTGAGCGTTCAACTCCTGAAGCAGTTGCTAAATCTGGGTTTCAAGTTAAATCAGTATCATCGCCTTCAAGCAATGGACTGAGAATTAAAAGTGTAAAAAGAACTTAATATTAATTAAAAATTTATTATCATGGCAGGACAAGTCAAAAGTACTCCTACTTTTGCGCTAACGCCAAGTTCAGAGAGAACTCCGACAGCGCAAAATTATCTAACCAATGCAGATTTCGATTGGTTAAATCAATATTTACCTGACACTTACGAAAAAGAATTCGAGCGTTACGGTAACAGAACTATCTCATCTTTCCTACGTATGGTGGGTGCTGAGATGCCTACTAACTCTGACTTAATCAAATGGGCAGAGCAAGGTAGACTACACACTAAATACACTAATGTTGGATCAGCAGGAGCTGGTGCGGCAGACCAAGTTGTATTTCAAGTTAATGATGTATTAGACCCTACAGCTGCAGAGCAAGTTATTAGAGTTGGACAGACAGTAGTTATTGTGCAAAACGATGGCTCAGGATCAAACAAAGCTGTAGTTAGTGCGGTTAATAATGCTGGTGGTGGAAGAGGACAGTTTACAGCTGACTTTTACGAAGCCGGTGGTTTAACAACTGCAGGTACAGGTGTTGGTAATGCTGACGTTACTGTATTTATCTATGGGTCAGAATTCAAGAAAGGTACTGCTGGAATGGCTGGATCTCTTGAATCAAATGATTTCATCTTTGACAACAAGCCTATTATCATCAAAGATACTTACAATGTATCTGGATCTGATATGGCACAAATCGGATGGATTGAGATCACTACCGAAGACGGTGGAACAGGATACCTATGGTATTTAAAATCTGAGCATGAAACAAGACTTAGATTTGACGATTATCTAGAAACAGCAAT
>Ga0209634_1002225_pt1 | contig 13707 bp, 16 predicted proteins | sample LinPmetageLP40_FD_184043 | JGI IMG/M metagenome (GOLD analysis project Ga0209634, IMG submission 184043) | Marine viral communities from the Pacific Ocean - LP-40 (SPAdes) (version 2) | ecosystem: Environmental > Aquatic > Marine > Oceanic | place: Pacific Ocean | collected 2010-08-26
AAATGTCGCGTAGAAGTAAAACACGTAGAAGTAAAACACGTAGAAGTAAAACACGTAGAAGTAAAACACGTAGAAGTAAAACACGTAGAAGTAAAACACGTAGAAGTGTGTCACTCCAAAGACGACGAAAATAATCCCACGATAAATTTAACTTCATCGTCGATGAGACAGTTGTGTGGCATACATGTAATCCCACCACCCCGTTTCAAATGCTTTTTTCCTTTAAATATTTTATCTTCGATAGAACAGAGTGGACCATCGCGGTCTGTTTCTGAAATATCCTCTCTCTCAATGTGCTGTTTACCCTTATATATAAACTGATTGAAATTTACATCAGTATATATATTCATATCAAAGTATACATAATTGCGAATCATACCGATTCCCGCAATTTCGTTTCTCTCATTATTCATCTCTAAAATATACATTAATGAATAGACAGGGATTCTGTCTGTGTTGATTTTACGAGCAGGTCCATAAATACATTTCCACTCTGTGTGTGCAATGTTATCCATCCACCGCCTGTTCTCTCGTAATGTTTCATTATTAAACCTGGTGGTCGCAATCCAAAAATCTTGCCTTCTCTCTTTATCTCTGTACATTACCCCATTTAATTATTGATTTATTTTTTCAATTTATTTATTCAAGTAAATATCATACATATCACTCAAAATAATAACTCTTTACTTACTGATCTTTTTAAAAAAAGATAAACAATCTAAATGTTTATCCTCGCCCCAATCTATTAAATCTTGTCTATAACATACTAAACCAAATTCTTTGCAATATTGCTTAAATAATTGCTTTGTCATGTCTGTCCTCCAATGAGGATTTGCTTTAAAATTAGATTTATCTCTACCATCTTGTAAATTACCATAATTAGAATGATGGAAAAATCCCTTACCATTATTAGAAAGGATTCTTGAAAAATCTTTAATATACCTTCTAATTACTTCTTTTGACATATGAACCCCAGAATCAAATTGATAAATAAATGTTAATGAATCATTGGGTATAGAAGAAATGTCGAAACCATTATTTTGGATAAATGTTATTTTATTATAATTTTGTTGATTATTTTTTTCTAAATTTTCTTTACAAATATTTAATGCATATTCATTTAAATCCACACAATATATTTTTTTGCAAAGAGGGAGTAATTTCATACTATTTCTTCCAGCACCACAAGCTAGATCCATTGTTATTTTAAAGTTTATATCTTCTTCTTTTAATTTTGGTAGTATTAGGTTATTCCATTGTTTATCCATTTCAGGACGTGCGAGCTCGTAATATCTAACCCATTCATTTTTTTTACTACACATTTTAATATTATTCAACATCGCACGTTTCATATTTTTGCCCATTATATTATTAATCAGAGATTTAATAATTTAAAAATAAACGTAATATTATTACAAAGACTAGCGTACTATCTATCAATTAAACGAGAAATAAATCCGGATTATCCACGAAATCTAGCTAAAGTTGTAACTGTTGATTAATTTTTCATTATTCTTATTCATATTTTCTAACTCAGCGTTGTAAACCCGTTGACGCAAACTTGTTGTGCTATACGTATGAACGTCTCTGTTATGATAATATGTTTCTACATCTTTGTCTTTACCGGTAAAATCTTTTCCGACATAGTCTGTTCCAATTATTCTAACATCTGGTTTCAAAATATCTAAAATTGTTAATAATTCAGATTCTTTTGTATATTTAACAATGTAATCTACGTATTTTATCGACTCTGTGATTATTAAACGCTCGTCATAATGTAATACCGGTTTGTTTTTATGTGGTCTATCAACCGTTGGGTCGGTCTGCAAACCCACCACAAGGATATCACACACATTTTTACTGTCTTTCAGCATCAACATATGACCGCTGTGCATTAAATCAAAGCAACTAAATGTTACACCTATTTTTTTATCTGTTGTATTTCTAAAATGTGCTAAATCATTTATATCCAAAATATTCATAAGTATACAACATATATTATTTTACGATTAATTCCCAAATAAAGAATTATTTTTAGTTAATGCAACGTGTGCGTCAGCCAATATTTTTTTTAATCTACCATTTGTGTGTGCTCTCTCTATTTCAGCAGCACCCCCATAAGATAGTCCACCAATAAATATATTGGGCACAGTTCTACGCCCTGTATATACGTTTAAATAATTTTGAGTATTTTGCCCGTTCGCTCCGTAAAGCGAAATTTTTCTAGGCACAGCACCATTATCTGCTAATATTGATAACGCTTTTGCACAATACGGACATCCCTTCTTTATGTATACTACCAATGGACACATTTTTGCTATTTTTATGATTGAATGTGCCGATTTTATTCCACCCGGTACTAAAAAATCAGATAGTTTAGATGGTTTGGATTTTAAGGTTTTATTCTTCTTTTTCCCTGTGCTTTTTTTTGATTTCTTCACCATTATATTATACTATTAATAAATAATTGTACATTAATACCTAAATTCTAAAAAACATGAGTGACACCTGTAAAGGGAGTAAGGACGAACTGCTTGCCGAAGTCGTCGGCTTTGTCACCGAGCTTTCTCTCTCTCTCTCTCTCTCTCTCTCTCTCTCTCTCTCTCTCTCGCTCTCGCTCTCTCTCTCGCTCTCGCTCTCGCTCTCTCGCTCTCTCGCTCTCTCTCGCTCTCTCTCTCTCTCTGCGGCGGGCGGCAGTGAGTTCCTCCTCTCTACGGCGGGCGGCAGCGAGTTCCTCTTTGGAGCCGGGGGCGTATCCAGTCTCCCCGAAGTTAGTATCCTCTCCCTCCTCCTTGTCCTCCTCCTCCCCCAACGAATTGGGGGTCCCGAACGGCATCCCGAAGTTAGTACCCTCTCCCCCTCCCTCTATCTCCTCCAACAAAGTGGTGGTCGCGAACGGCGGGGAGGAATCGAGTTCCTCCGCTCCCGCTCCTACCTCCTCCTCCTCCTCCCCCAACGAATCGGCGGCAGCCTCCCCGAAGTTAGTATCCTCTCCCTCCTCCTTGTCCTCCTCCTCCCCCAACGAATCGGGGGTCCCGAACGGCGTCCCGAAGTTAGTACCCTCTCCCCCTCTCTCTATCTCCTCCAACAAAGTGGTGGTCGCGAACGGCGGGGAGGAATCGAGTTCCTCCGCTGCCATGCCGGGGCCTTTATCCAAGGCGTGAAGGGCAGCGAGTTCCTTCTCCTCCTCCTCGGATGGCGGTACTACTGGGCTGCCGCCGCCGCCGGACGAATCCGAAATGGCGGCAGGGACTGGAGGTGAGTCGGCGGTTTCACTTCTTGCTTTCCTTCTTGCTTTCCTTCTTGCTTTCCTTTTTGCTTTATTTATTGCTTTCCTTTTTGCTTTATTTATTGCTTTTATTGCTTTTATTGCTTTCCTTTTTGCTTTTCTGTGTTGTTTATCTTTCGCCCCTTCAACCACGAACAGTCTATTTTTAAATATTAAAATTAATAAAATAAAAATTATGAGTGCTAGTATATATTTCATATTATTATGTGCGAATGACAAGATTTTTTTCATATAATATGCTACTATTAAAAATTTTTAAAAACGGATTTATCATCGCCGGTGACGCTTCTTTGCTGTATGTTTTCGGGCACGTCTGTGTTTCCTGCGACGTTTGGTGCGTTTATATTTTGCACTCTTTCTTCCAGCATTACCTTTAGTTTTTCGGGTGGATGTTGTATGTGATGGCGACGATGATGGATATGGTGAAGGACTATTGTTAGGGGGCGGTGATCTATTTGGTGGGGTTGGAATGTGTACACGTGTTCTACGTCTACGACTGGTGTTGTCCGGTATTGCCGTGCGTATGGATTAGACATTATAATATACACACATATTATAAATATGGGTAATTGTTGTTCTACAGAATTATTGGAAGCAACAGATTTAACAAACGCACAAGTATCCGATCAATCTACTACACAAACTGTTGTAAAAATGGTGCGATACAGATTTTGGAATCGGAAAAAAATTTTAATTTATAATAATTCTACTGTACACGCATCGTTCGCCATAACAGCAGGACCTATTAGTAACGTATCATCGCTCACCATAGATAAAGTTGGTGGGATAACCTTTGATAAAAGCGGTACTGATAAAGTACAACAATTTAAATTATTGTCGCAACGACCCAGATACGTGAGAATACACTCAAACTATTTCTTTGTAACGGTATACTTATTTATAAATAACGAATGGAAACAACTGTGGGTAAACAGAGAATTTTATCAATTGGATAATATTTCGCTCCAAAGTTATCATATACGCGAAGCAAGTATAGATAATATATTTAGTGACATATTTATTCACGACGAATAATTTTTTTCTGCATCTTCTATCATTTTCGGATCTATGTCTATACCTAAATAGTGTCTGTTCGTGTTTCGGCATGCTATCGCGGATTGTCCGTCAGAACACGTTAAATCCAACACCTTCTCTCTTTCATTGCTATATGTTTTAATAAAATATTCACATAACTCAATTGGTCTTGTAGAATATTTGTGTGTTCGGCGCGGCATATCAATCAAATGTGTTGGATACCGATGTGTAAATGTTCTTTCGGGTAAGGTTGTTTTTTGTGACTGATAATAGTGAGAACCAGTTTTACTCTCTTTTTTAACATACTCCTTCTCTCTTTTAATCATCTGTGGATTGTATAATTCTAGTTTTTTATAAAATATACATATTTCCTCTATTAATCGCAGTGGTTGCTTCTTTGCATTTAGATGATTCGTCGGGCGACCTTGTTTGTTCCAGTACCAGCAATATTTGAAATACTTTCTTTGTGTGGCAATTAAATCAAACGTGAATGGTTGCGAACAATGTATTACAATGTTTCGGTTCGGTTTAAGCACGCGCCACATCTCCGGCCACAAGTCACCCCAGTTTAACGGCGTATCGTACGTGGCAGCAGTTATACCGTATGGTGGATTGAAATATATTAAATCGACTGAACTGTCATCTAACATTTTAATATATTCTAAATTATCTGCACATACAAAGTCTTGAGTTGTATTCATTATTTATATCATATTATGTCTATTTTTTTCTATATCTTTTTGTGCGTTTCTTTTTACTTTTTATTGTGCGGTTTCTTCGGGTTTTCCTCCGTCTACCACCATTTGGTGGTAATAGTGTAGGTGTTGTCGGTTCTCTTTCTATTGCTTCATCTATATCCATTCCTATTCGTTCTATTAAGTCGGCGCGTGGTTCGTATATTAAGTAATGGTCACCCCCTATACTGCGTGGTTTCCAATTTGTTCCTCCTATCATTAGTTGTGTATTTCCTTGTGAGTCAGTAGTATATTCAATAAAATTTGTATTTAATATACCACTATCTATTAAATGATTAATATATTCAAGCACGCGCTCTTTTTCATCCGAACGATGAGTCGCAATAGGCATATGTATTAACAAACTATTATATATTGATAGTATAGAGACGCGATGGATGAATTATCAACAAAAATTAATAAAATTCTCTCTTCACTAAGAAAGATAGAATTTTTCATAGAAAAAATAAAAACAAAGATTCTAGAAATAAATAAAATTTATATGGAGTTTGATTTTAACAAAAATCTCGCATTCGCTAAAACGAATACATATCTTAAATTCCAAGTAGAGCTCTTAACCAATGAAAAATCATATTATACTAAAGTAAAAAAAACAATAGTGAAAAAACTATCTTCTGAATTATATGAGATATCAGAATATATCATTCTCATTTTAATATCTATGGAAAATCTTGATATAAAAAAGAGAGAAGAGATAACACAAATTATGCGCAAGATTCTTAAAATCAAGAAAAAGGATAAATATAACAGCAGCGAACTTGTTGAAATGGTCAACTCAACAAACCACAATATTCTGCTCGTTCAAGATTTTATTGATCTGTTTGACTCATACACAAACACCCTTGACATTATTAGTAAACAACAAAATTTACACTGCAATACATTAAAGTTATCTTTACAAAATAAAAAAAATCATATAAATATTGAATACAATAAATATTGTGATCAATTAAATGAAACGTTAAATTATTTTGTTGGTTGTTCAGACGCGATATCGTTTCAGATAGATAATAATAAATTACTTAGTTTTTTTATTTCATTAGAAAATAGTTAAACCCTTTTTAGTATTTTAAAATAGAAATGGAACCTCCAAAAAAACGTAAACAATTAAAAGAAACAAAACGAAATTACTGGAAAGCAGAAGAAGAAGAATTATTAAAACAGTGGGGCGATAAAGCACAATGTTATCATTGGATGCATTCTAAAAGTCGTAAAATATATCAACGAAGAAACGCTTACTTTACAATTCCTGTTATTATTATTTCAACCATCACGGGCACTGCTAACTTTGCACAAGATAGATTTTCAGAAAAATATAGGGAATATGTTGTTATGGGTATAGGTACAATGTCAATTATTGCTGGCATTATAACAACTGTCTCACAATTTCTAAAAATATCTGAAATTAATGAAGGACACCGCGTATCAGCACTGTCATGGGGTAAATTTCACAGGAGCATTGAGTCTGAATTACGACGTCACCCACTAGATCGTATGTCAGCAACAGAACTTATTAAAATATCTAAAGACGAGTATAATCGTTTAGTTGAAATATCACCAATCATTCCCGACAATGTTATAACTCAATTTAACAAAAAATTTAAAACGAAAAAAGATCTCACTAAACCAGAAATAACAAATGTTATTAATGAAACGGATGTGTTTGAAATAACTGACACAGATAGAGAAAAAATGGTACAAGAATTAAATAACAATGTTATTGGTAAAAATAATACTATGATACAAAAATATGTTGAAAAAACCAATAGGTTGGAAAAATTCAGAGCAAGTTTTTATACATTGAATAGCCGATATCCAACAAAAGAAGAAATCAAACAAAATCAAAAATATATAAAAGAAGATGACGAAAGTAGTGATGCTGGAAGAGATTCAGACAATACAGATGAGTTAGAAAATTGTAGTAGTAATTCTGGATTAAGTAATTATACAGATGATATTCTAGAACATATGGATGATGATCTAGATAATGAAGTTATTACCAATGTTGATAACGTTGATATGAGTAATGTTGGTGGTGAAACATTTTTATAAAAAAATATTTTATTAATATATGAAAGCAAAAACTTTAGGTAAAACGATCTGTATTCTTATTGTGTTATATTGTATTGTAAAACTATTACAACAACTTTTTATAAATAATTGTAATCCTGTGTACAACCCACTTAAGTATAACGGTGATAAAAATATACGAAAATCGCATAATTGTTATATGTATGCGTTAAATAAAATAGATAAAAAACTAGCAAAAAAATGGAAAACCAAATGTGGTGATTTAGATAATTGTATGCGACTTAAACACCGACCTGGCAATGTTAATCACGATATAAGTAAACCAGAAGTATCTACGTGTTATAATATAAGAAAGGGTGTTTTAGAAGACAATCCTGGTATATATTTATCTAGTCAAAATGATATTTGTAAAAATGGGTATTATAAGATTGCAAGTAGTGTAAATCCAAATAAATCGTTCCATTTTTATAGACAGGATAAAAATAATTTATGGAGTCATAAAGATGGTGGAAAGAGTGCTACAAATTTAGACGAATCTCAAAATATAATATTAGATCCAAAATACTGTAATAGAGGTGAATACAAATCGTTTTGCAACTATTTTTGTGTACCAAACGGAAAACTTTATAAAACTATATCTAATCCATATGTTTTTGCCTAAAGATTGGTTATTTCATGTCTTTCATATTTAGGTGGTTCCGGATATGTGGGTGGTGCCGGCGATGGTGGTCTGTCAACATTATCAAAGAATACAGGTTCAAATAGTTCGTCTAACACTGGTGTGGTTGAGGGTTTTGCATACCCAAGCACTTCGCCTTCGTATGAATACAACACATTATTGTAGTCAATATGGTATTCGTTTCCATCAATCAAAACGCGCCAAGTTGTGATATATAGATCGTTGGCATATTCGCCCTCACCATTTGCGGCATTTTCCGCTGCGTTTGCATACGCCGTTAATGCTTTGTTGTCTGTAATTCTGCGACACCGTTCACGCGCCATTGGTGTTTCTCCCACACATTTGTGGCAATGATATCGCGTGTTACCTTCATACGAAGTTGGGTAGCGATTATTTAATTCACATTCACTTTCCGCATCACTTTCTGTATCTACCGGAACAAACAGTTCATCATTTATATTAACAACTTCATCAACATATTCTTCTTCTGTCTGTTTATGAAGCACTAAATACCATCTTCTATTTTTTGGTTCGTTGTATTTTTTAAATCGCATGGTAAGTTTCACCGCTTTTCCACCTCCATACACGGGTAAATAGAACGGTTTTTTTGAAAAATCACTAGGTGTTGGAAGTATGTTAAGATTACGACTTGGACGTGGACTATCATTCAAAAATTCAATATATTCAATCTGAAAATCATCGTCACAGACGTCTGTGATAATACCCATATCAAATCCGTAATTATCTGTTCCATTGAATATGATTTCGTCTCCTTTTTTAATATAATTCACCCAACCGATTTCATTTGTCTCTTGTGGTTTAGGTAAACCTTGACGAACATAATAAATACAATCTTCATATGCGTCTCTAATATAGCATATATTTTCTTTATTTGCAACATTCTGCTCACGCTGTACGCAAGGGATACTTGGACTTGGTCTAATTGAAAACGCAATAGGCAGTTCTGAAAGGGTTTGTGGCATGGTTTGTGGCATGGTTTGTGGTATACATTTATCGGTTGAAAGTATTTCAATTTTATAATAAGTTAACAAGTACATAAAAATTTGTATATCTATGTAAATGCTAACAATTTCTGTTGTTTTTATTATAAAAGATGGCTCTCCATACATGTCATATTTAGACAAGTTTTTTACAAAAGTAGAAAAACTGTATGAATATAAATATAATTTTGAATATTTTATATTTGAAAACGATTCCAAAGATGACACAGTACGTAAATTGTCTGCATTTTTAAAAAACAAAAAAGGTAAATACTGGTCTGAAAACCTAAAAACAAATGCAGATTATAAAGGTATTCAACAAGAACGGTGTCATTATATGAGTGAACTGCGAAATACTCTCAAGGTGAGGCACGGACAACTTATATCAGACTATACGTTGCTTATAGATTGTGATGTTATATTTCCAATTGATATTATTGATAGATTAGTTGGACTATTCTCTTCTTACAATTTTTACGTAGGTCCTTCCAAAAAAAACAGTATCACTGTTGATTTACCAACACGTGCTGTTGATTGTGAATGTATACCAACCAATAAACAGCAACCTAATTGGACGGATGCATTTGACACTTCTCTATCTGATAACAAACTTACAGTAAGGCGGATAGATACAAAAAATAACTGGGGTCAACAACTAGAATTCAATATAGTCCCCACTAATGTAGTTGCCGTCACACCATTTGATTACTGTTATAAACGTCTACGAGAAAACCATAATTATCACTACTATGATACATTGGCATTTATTACAAATGATAACATTGATTTCAATAGTAATGGTAACAGTTGTTTGTTTGAAAATTGTGAACGATGTAGATTGTATCGTAATAAAATGAACGTAATGTTTGATAATTGTGAATTATTATCTGACAAAAAGATTACAACTGTCAAATCTGCGTTTGGTGGTTGCTTTATGCTCAAAACAGATATTTACAATAAAGTAGACTGGACGGATGATACTAAGAACAATGTTTGTGAACATCATGCCTTTTGTAGAAAAATCAGACAGTATGGTGATATTTTGTTTGAACCTAATCTAAAAGTGATTACTACAATACCAACATTACGATTTTACCCGACCATTGAAAAACGATTACAAGTTATTTCTGCTGTTAAATATAAATCATCAAAAATAAATGTTAAATTCCCTAAAATGATTCATCTCATTTATTTACCGTGGGAAAGAGAGAATGGAAAACTCAAACAGGATGAAACAGATTTTGATAAAACGTTTTATAAAAAAATTCAAAAAGAAAATCCTAAGTGGTTTGTAGTGATGTGGACTCAGTCTACATTAAAAAACTTTACAACAGAATACTATCCAAAATATTATGATGTCTGGAAAAAGGTAAAACACCCAACACAGATTGTTGATTTTTATCGGTTATTGGTGACATATCATTTTGGTGGAATTTATTGGCAGTATGGTAGTCTAAATAAAGTACCGATTAACTCATTTATACCACCCAATGGTAAATCGGCAAGATTTTTTGTGGAACTTGTATTGACAGATGAATTAAATAAAAAAATTTTGGCAGATGATAATTTAAAACAGAACATACGGAATGGTAAACCAGAAGAACCTGTGCGTGTTGCAAATCAATGTTTTTGTGTCTACCCACGTGATGACTTTTTGAAATATTGTATTAAAAAGTATTGGCGAAATCTGTATACATATGAAGTAAAAAATCAATACGACATTCTTTATATAGGTGCTACCGCAATGATGTCTGAGGCATACGATGAATATCCTAGAAAAAACGAATTTGTTTTAGACTTTAATATGAAACGATATGTCAAGGTTGTTATGAATGGATCTTGGCGATTAGATAAGTACTAAAGTTGTCAAAAAATTGAAATACTTTGTAAGACATAAGAAGCAGATAACAAAGCACCAAAGAACACAAATCCTGAATTTAAACAACGTCTAAAGACAAACATCAACAAACCATCAAAATGACTTTCTTTCCAAACCAAATCACAGCAGCCAAGAAGATCGTAGAACAATTCAAAGTTGGAGCAAACTACACCATTTTGCTGGCCGAAATGCAGAGTGGTAAAACTGACTCATTCATGCTGGCTGGCGCCGAACTCATCCGTGAAGGTCTTGTAGACAGGTTTGTTGTTTTCAGCGGCAATGCCGAAAAGGCGCTGAAAAAACAAGCCAAGAATCAAAAAGATTTCTGGCGCAAGTACCGTAAATACATCCGCACATTCTTGGATGAAGCAGCGACCAACGACGCTTCAGAAATGGTCGAAGACACGTGGGGTGAAGATTCTGTTATCTGGTCATCGGATCTCCTCAAATGGACACGGTGTACCGGAAAGAAAATCCTCTTCATCTGGGATGAATCCCACTATGCTCAGTCTGGTCCTTCGCTCGGCAACGGGAAAGGAAATCGCCCATCCCAGTTTTTCAAAAAACTGGGACTCAAAGCAAACGGTGCTCCAAACCGCGATGGCGACCTCATGTTGTCTGTCTCGGCAACACCATTCTCTGAGATTCTTGCGAATGAAAATCAAGCATCACCGAAGGCAGTGGTTTACATGAAACCAGGAGATTCATACCGAGGTATTGCCAAGATGATGGTAGATGGTCAGATCAAAACATACAAAAAATCAGAGTTGATGACAACATTTGAACGCTTGGCTCTTTCCGTCAAAACATCGGGTGTGGGCATCATTCGTGCCACAGGCCAACAAAACGTTGATAAGCTGATCACCAAGTGTTCCACACTCGGTGTAAAATGCCATCTCCACGACGAGAAAGATACACAGGATATTAATGTTCTTCTTTGTGGTAGCGAAGAAGGTGCTCATCCACACACTGGCGTCATCATTGTCAAAGGTAAAGTCAAGATGGGCAAGCAAATCCAAAAACACCGCCTTTGCTGGGTAATGGAAACCGCACTCAATCCAAACACCGACACATTCCTCCAAGGGCTTGCCGGCAGATGCATGGGATACCCAGAGAGTTCTGGCGCACACGCTGGTGTCAAAATCTATGTATCAGAAAAGTATTTCAACACTGGTGACGCCGAAAAATACATTGACATGATGGACTACTTCGCACGAAACGGTACCGCTGATGTAACATTGCAGGTGCCTTCGCGGGCAATGAACGTTGCCAAACAGAAGTCTTCAAAAAAGAAGAATGGTCTTTATCCAACGATTCCCGACAAGATCGTACTTGACCTCAGTGAATGGGATAGGGATAGAACTCGTGAGGATCTGGTGCGGGTAGTCATGGATCACATTTTCAGTTCAGCATACACTACAAAAAATGATACCAACCATATCAAAACGTTAAAAGGCAATGTTAAATCTCTTACGTTTTCGTCACTGCTGGGGAATGAATCACACGAAGGTCACAAAGAAGCACTTGAAAAATGTGTTGCTACAAATACAGTACTTTCTTCACCAGGGTCTTCTTGTGGTGTGCGTGCGAATGGTTCCGAGATCAAAGTTTGGACTGATAATTGGCGTGAAACTGAACGAAGTGGTGAAAACCCAGTCTGCTACATTCAGTACCTTTCAACTAAACCTGGCCCAGATGCGTTGCCAGAAACGACGGGTATTGAAGTATTCAGCAACCAACTTGAAACGGGTGAAATCATCATGGGAAACGGACTTTCGCAGATGTTCCTGAAACCAGAGACTGCTTCCAACATCACAGATATGAAGTCGGCCATCGAATACCTGGTGCAACAAACAACCGGGGATGACATCCCATCGTCTATTTCAACCAGCCGATCAATCGTCTCCAACGCAACAACGGAGTCTCCTGAATGGAAGGGGGTTGCAGTCTCACAAGATGTACACAAATCTCTCAAATATGGCGGCGAAATCTACAAATACATATTTGAAACATACAACGCAAAACTCAAGACTACCAAAGCCAAATACAAACCATCTGGCTTTCCATCTCACCTTGTGAGACTTTCATCTATCAAGTGGTAATATGATACGCCAAAACAAAAAAAACAAAAAAAACAAAAAAAACAAAAAAACAAAAAACAAAACTCTTTTTTCGTTGCTTAATATATGTACAAAGTCGCAATTCCATCATACAAACGCGCAGATGCCCTTCTCAGGAAATCATTACCAACACTCATAAAAGGTAAAGTAAAGAGTAGCAATATATTTATTTTTGTTGCGGACAAGGAAGAAAAACAAATATATGAGAGAACAATACCAAACCATATGTACCATAAAATAGTCATAGGTGTGCCCGGTATAACAAAACAGCGTATATTTATCAAGAATTACTTCAAAGAAGGCGACTATGTCGTATCAATAGATGATGATGTTGACGGTCTTTTTAAACTCAAAGGAGAGAAGTTAGCAAAGATGAATAATTTAGACGTTTTTTTTAAACATGCTTACAAGATGCTAAAAAGAGAGAAGTTGTTCTTGTGGGGAATATATCCAGTAATGAATCCATATTTTATGAAAACTATAAAACGCGTAACAACATCACTCAAATTTATCATTGGTGTGCTGCATGGCTATATTGTCCGCAAAGATAAGAAACTTGACCCAAGTACAAGTGCAGAAGGTAAAGAAGATTACGAACAAAGTATTTTATATTATGAACGCGACGGTGGTGTTCTGCGGTTCAACGATGTTGGCGCAAAGACCAAATTTCTCGCCAAGGGTGGTTTAGGTCAAATTGATAAACGTTTTGAGATGAACCGATTGGCTGCTGATTATTTAAGTAAAAAATATCCAAACTATGTTACAGTCTTTCATCGCCAGAACGGGATGACTGAGATTAGATTAAAAGATAAAGGTGCTGTTGTGGCTGGAAACACCAAAACACGCAAACAGAAAAAAAGACTAAAGCATAAGAAGACGCAGCGAAAAAATTGAAATACTTTGTAAATAAATAGAGAT
>Ga0209634_1002226_pt1 | contig 13703 bp, 23 predicted proteins | sample LinPmetageLP40_FD_184043 | JGI IMG/M metagenome (GOLD analysis project Ga0209634, IMG submission 184043) | Marine viral communities from the Pacific Ocean - LP-40 (SPAdes) (version 2) | ecosystem: Environmental > Aquatic > Marine > Oceanic | place: Pacific Ocean | collected 2010-08-26
CTCCCAGCCGCGCGCGATCGAGATCGCCAACGATCTGAGCCAGATGGTCGGTAAAAGCTGGCGCCGGGTACTGTCCGACCGCGGCGCGAGTGCCGTGGATATAGAGACACTTCAGGGAAGCTTCTCAGAGGCTGGACGGACTGTGGGTTTGGATCATAGCGCAGTGGCGGACCCATTTGGCGCTCCGGTATGCGACCGCGAGGATCCGGCTCTGCCGAATCCTTGAAGCATACCGGTGGAACATCGCTGAATGGCCCAAAAGCCGACCTAATTCTGCCTCTCTCCGGAAGCATCTTCTGTCTGTATTTGATGGCAAATTGATTGAGGTGTTATTCGATGAGAACTGTTATCGCGTTGGCCGTGGCGGCCATTTCACTGACAGCATGTGGTGCCCCGACAGCGCCAGTACGCACGGCAACACCGACATTTCTAGGGGGCCACTACTTCATGTTCGGAGACGCAGCCTGCCCGCGGGCCGCGCCTTTTCCGGGTCAGGCAATGGCGATGTGCCATACGAATGCCGGCCAGCCTACAGGTGAGCGCAGAGCCGCACTAACCACGCAACAGCTCGAAATGTGGAAGTACAACCAGCAGGTCACGATGCAGCGTCAGGCCCAGGTCAATGCTCAGAAAAGTGCATTGGCAAACCAGATGATGAATATGGATTTTGGCAACAACTATGGCTACCGCCCAATGCCCACACCTCAGGTCGCGCCACTCACACGACCGCGCAACAACGTGGCGCATTGCATTACAGTCTCGAGCGGCTTCTATACGAACTGCCGGTATTGATGGCAGCATTCAAACATGTGGATTGAGTGGAATAGAAGGTAGGCCTCAAAGTCTGCCTTCTCTAATATGGGGGGGGTAACAACTTGAAGGCCCCGCCATGCAAAAGACCTCCAGAGACAACCGGCTTTCGAGCACGCAGAAGAAGATGATTTCCCGGCTTCGTGAGGTCGGCAAGAATGGAATGTCAGCCTATCGCTTCCATGATGGCGCGCTTGCGAAAATCGTTGCACTTGTTGAACATCTCTGTGCGCCGGAAGGCACTCTTACCAGGGTCACCCCAGAAATGCGATTGGAGGGTGATATTTTCGATACGTCCGCTTTTGGTTTGTGGAGCCGCTCGAAGTTGAGGACTTTGTAGGTCTCTATCTCGAAGCAGAAGAGAAGATTGATGACTTCTTGGCCGCATTCGATCTCGTTTATGAGGTAGTGAAGCGTCGTTTGCGTTTCCAATGGATTGAAGAAAACCAGGAGATGCCGGAAGAGGGGCAGCTTGCTAACCGTGCGGTATTGGAAAACGGCTTCAAGGACCCCAAAGCAACCATTGCGAATATTCTATGGAGGAAGTTTTGGGGCACCATCGATAACCGATCAGCTGCTGAAGCTGGATATCTTACCGAGAAAGTCATCACATCCTGCCTCTGCGGAGAGTCCTACTCGGACAAGGATTCGCCGATCACGCGCTTTGGCGAGGGAAAGCAAGGCCGACAGATCGACTGCATCGTTGAGGATCTTGCATATGAGGTGAAAACCAGGGTAACAGGCGCAGCCAGCGGGCGCGGCAGGAGCCGCGATGAGCTGGAGTTGCCAAAAGACTGTAGAGACTCCGGTTACACGCCTGTGCTCATGGTCATGGATGGCACTCCATGCTCTGCATTGGATCAGATGGTGGCGGCATATGAAGGCGCAGGCGGACACACATATGTCGGTTTGGCCGCATGGGAACACCTCCGTCAGGAAGCCAGCTCGAATATCAACAAAGTCGTCGAAGATTTGATCCTGCGACCAATGGCTGCATTCAAGCATAACGTCCCCCCATTGGATATTTCTTACAAGTATCGGGATGGAAAAATAATCATCGTCATCTCCACACCTGAAGGGGAGATCTACGATCAAAAGTTGATCGATCGAGTGACGAAAGATCCCGTCTAACTTAAGGTGTCGGCGTCTCTTCCGCGGCCATCTCGCGCCGCTTCCTGGCTTCCTGCTTGAGCGCGGACACACCATTCTTAACCTGCTGCAGGATCTCTTCTTTCGAGAACTGTTGGTCGACCCCATCCGCATAGCGCTGCTTAAACCCCGCGGGGAAATGCAGCTTCATCGGAATACCCAGAGCGTGGGCCGCAATACCGCCCGCCATATCGGCACCGGTCTGGCCGCCCGAGATCACCTTGGCGATGGGCCAATGCTTATGGACTGGGCTCAGGATCTCCAAGAGGCGGATATTCACGAACTCCTGAGTGAAACCGTTGCGGTTCATCGTCTGCATGCCGTTGCCGGCGACGTTGATGACCGGGTTCTTCAGATCGCGGTTCCGCAGGGTACGGTAGAGCAGCCGCGCGGCATCGATCGCATCCATGTTCAGGGGCAGGGCGAGGAATTTTTCTCCCGCCGCCTTATGGGTCAGACGCTCACCGCCTGTTTTGTAATTGGCGGCCACAGCGATCGTGATATCCCCTTCAAGGGCATTGGCATAGGTCCGCGGGCCGTAACCTGAAGACTTATGCGCAATGATTTCGATCAGAGCATGGCTCATGGTTCGATCTTCTCGTCGTTCTGATACACCTTCCAGGCGTCGAGATCGGCAAGCGCGATGAGTTCCACTCCATAGGGAGACATGCGCATTTTGATCGTTTCCGTGCCTCCCCAATCAATCCAGCGTGGTTCGCCAGTGGCGTTCTTCCCCACCCATTGGACCGACAATGATCCCGCACCATCCATCTCCCCCGCATCTACCGAGATGGCGTCATCGATGACACCCTGCGTGTAGATCTCGGCGGCATGAGTTGCGTCTCGCGCCACCACATACCAATCACTGCTCACCATGGAATTTGGCACACACACTGTATAGAGGTTCAACGTTCCCGGCGTCGGGATTTCAATCTGGATGGGGTCGGTGCTATGATAGTGATCATGCAGGTAGGGGTCCAAGACCTCTGGCTGGAAAGCACCCATCTCAAGCCGATTGGTGATATCTTCAAAATCGAGCGTAATCGACATCATCTGCCCGCTCAAGCTTACACCGTCGAGCGCGGCAAAGCAGCTGAAGGCCACACCTTCACAACGCTTCAACTCATCTGTCTTTTCGTTCTTTGCCCAGTATTCGGCAGTACCCATGAAAGAGCGGACGATCTGATCACGAATTTCGTCGGCGGAGTAGGGTGCCGCATCGGTGCGATCCGGGAGCCAGGATGGATCTTCCATACGGGCAATAAAGTGGTCCGAGAGACCGGGGCTACTGAAGATGTCCTCATTGTACCAAGGCAGGCCCTCGGCTTTCGCTTCGGCGATGTCTATTTCATGTTGTTGCGGTGCGAGCAGGCAGCGCGGAAAATGCGGTGTCTTTCCGTCGAGCAGCGCCAGAAGACCATAGGCTGTCTTCTCGCATTTCTGCTCGCGGGTCAGACCGGGCTCCGTCTCAGCTTGATGTGCAATTCCACGGGCGAGGCCGAGGAGACGGGTGGATGCTTCGGAAGCGGTCAATTTACAGGTCATAGTCTTCTCCTCTTGTGTTGCCTCAATCTATGTACGAAGGCCGAAAAGAGGAAGCACATTTAGGAGCGGTATTCGTTTTCGCAAATCAACAGTATGATATAAAGAACAGCAGAATCTTTATCTATGGAGCCCCTATATCATGTCCGGCAAACTCGTATTTACAGCAGATGATCAGGAAATGATGCTTGAAGCTTCGCGGCGCGAAGCCCGCGGTTTCGCCCGGCCCCAGGACCTCAAAAAGATGCTCGCGCATATTCGGGATGGCGGCACCGCCGTTGCATCCCTGCATAAGTTTAACATGGGGTATAGTCTGCCAGAGGGCGCCACGATCGAATTTACCGAAGCCTGCGAGCAGGGCACAGCAGCAAGACTTCAGGCCGAGGCCAGAGATCTGAGCAAGCTGGGCATGGTGAAGCTTCGCCCATATCAAGAAGAGATGATCAAAGCCGTCCGGGAAATGGACCCGGCAGAGCTGAGCATGCGCCTGGTGGGACATGGTGTCCGCCGCACGCACCCGATGCCTGAAATCAATATCGAGCAGTCCAAAGACCGCCTCCACCGCAAAGGGCAAAAGCCGGTGGATGTGGTCATGCTTGGTGAGGCCCATGATTTCGTCAAGATTCACGCACTGAAAGCCGCCGGCAAAACCATCAAGACAGTGAAAGGGATCAAGCCCGTTGCTATGAGCGCTCCGCCAATGTTCAAGTCGCGGCGTCAGTTGTCTCACTCCGGGGAGCGCGCGCTGTTGCAGGACTTGGGCCGTGCGCCGCGCAATCCCCAGGGCCCTGCGCTCTATGAAGAGGAGCACCGCTCTTACGCAGCCAAGCAGGAGCGTACCCTCATCGAGCCAATTATGGAGAACAACATCCAGCAGTCGATGGGCCGCATTCATCCTCAGATTGGTGAGCCTGTGATCGTTGACCTTTCCGAGCCAGGCCCGGACCTCGATGAGGCCGTCATGATGTGGGCCAACGGGAAAAGTAAGGCGCTGCCCACACCCAAGGATCCTTTTGCTGAACCGGCGAAAATCGAGTTCCATCTTGACGATCAAGAGCCAGAATAAGGGTTTCAGATGTTCGACGAAAAGCGGATCGATGAAAACTTCTACGTCTTGCGCGATCCAGATCGCCAGGGCGTGATCGTGATGGGACCGCCGGGCGAGGAGCTTGGTGCAGATATGATCGAGCTGGACGAAGCCTTCCGCCAAGGCGCCCTGTGGTTCTTGCTAGATGCTGGGACCGGTCAGACGATCGACAAGGGATTTGACCGCGGTGATTGTGACTACCCGACCCCGGATACGGGCGAGCGCCTTTGTCTTGCATCGGCCGATCCATTTGATTTTGATGCCGCCACCCTAACCGTTATGTTCAATGCAGCTGAAGACGACAATCTGGCGAACGCCTTACCTGGCGACACCGCGCGCCGGGCGATGGATTTTATGGCTATGATCAGGAAGGCGGAACTCGATCGCTTCGCCATGACACCTGCACCACCAGAGCCAAGCTTCTGAAGGGCAGGTACGGGACGTAAAATGGAGCCATTGGGTTGGATGCGAAAAACGATGGCATATAGTTGATCAAAACTACCGGAGAACCACGATGATCAGATCTATGCTCGCATATCCCATATCGCTCCTGAAGCGGTATTCTGGTGCAAATGCACCAGCGGACGAGATCGTCGAGCCTCTCTACGGGTCCTACGCGTTTCCGACGGTCCCATCTGGCACGGACAGGCTCTTTGATGAAGTTGAACGCAGGATCGCCGATGAAAAGCCGTTACGATTGCTGGACCTTCCGGTTCTTTAACGCGCCAGAGGCCATCCTCAAGGACATCCCGAGACAAAATAGGCCAATAGCCAGCATCGGCCAGAGCGTCGCGATGGCATGGGGCCCGAGGATCGACGGTTCAGCACAGATACCCTGATATGTGCATTGAATGCCGGATTTTAAAGTAAAGACTGGCCAGGCTGCCACAAGCATCGCCACGCCAAACAGGCATACGACCGCGCGGAACAAGATGCGCAGCCAGCGGGGCGTAGGGTCCCAATCGGGGGACTTCCGGGGTTGTTTTTCATCCATACACTCAGTGTATTCGCTCCAATCGGACATTCCAGTTCCTGAGATCTGCTTTGCTATAATCACATGTGGATAACCTAAATGCATCCGTTTTAGCAGTCCCGTTCTGACCATAGGCTTACATTGAAACCTTTGGAGGCGACCTTTATGACTGAGTCCATAAATGCAGCAATAACGGTGGAGCTCACGTGCGGCCCTAAGGAGCCGGAAGGGTCTCGGGTTATGCTCGAGATCCTCGATGCAAAGAACAGCATCGTAGCCTGCTTTCCAACGGACTGTCCGGATTGGGCACTCGACCAGTTCTTCCGTAACCGCGATATGGTGGGGCATACTTATACGAAACGCGAGATTAAACCTGCTGTTGTTTGATCTGTGCTGGCAACACGAAGGAGACCAGAGTTTGTCCAACCCCCGGGATACTGACAATGAGATCGATGAAGAGACAGACCTGGCTTATGATTCCAGCCTCATCAAAGTACACCAGAACTTGCAGCCGCGTTACTCGGGAACAGATCACGTAGAGCACGGGAGACCGCACCCTGATCATGGCGACCAGGAATACGACCCCAGCAGCCTTGATGTTCTCTCGGGCCTGGATCCATCAGACTTCAAGCGGCCAGTCAATGTCACCAGCGATACTCAGTCGGATCACAAAGACGACGCGGTTGAACCTTAACTTGTCTGAGTGAAGATTGCGGTGGCGGGCAGGGCCCGCCACCCTGTCTTCATGCCGCAGCCTCGATGTTTTTCGCGGCCTGTTCTGCCGACCAGACCTTGCCCGCACGACGGATTTCGATGAGCTGGGTTACCAGGCTGGCCCCGAAGTGCTTTTGCATCTGCGGCGCAGACTGGTCCCCCGGGCGCGACGTCATCTCTTTCATGGTACGCTGCGTGGTCTCCATAAGGCGCAGCCAGGCTTTCAGTGCCTCGCGCATCTCGATGTATTCGGCCTTGGTTTTGATCTCGAGCTTATCAGCAAAGTAGATCGCCTGATCGGCTTCATTGGCAACTGTGTACCACCCTTTGTAGGCCGGAGATTTCATGAGCTCCAAGAGGGCCGTGCGGCAGTCGGGATAACGCGCCGCCGCAGCTTTCATCGCTTCCGTTACCGCAGGGAATGTTTCTTTTGTTGTCGTCATGTCCAAATTCCTTTTTTGTTGGACGCCGGGACCGCACCATTGCGGCCCGACTGGTTCAGAGGGTACGAGCCAGTTCGGCCATATGGCCGGCGTAGCGTCGCGAGGCCCGCAGGATCGAAATCAAACGGGTAAGGATGGCCCGGTTATCCAGGCAAAGGCTGCGGGCAGAAGGGTCACCTCCACGGGCGCTCCAGCGGGCTTTGAGAAGACGCTGGCGGCACTCGAATTCCTTGATCCACCCCCTCAGCAGGAAGCGATGGAGAAGGTAGGCGTCCTTATCGCCAGCTGGGCAGGCCCGCAGGAGCAAATCAAGACGCTCCGCGGGGTCTTCGCTCCAAGGTCGCAAGAGCCAATAGAAGGTTGTGCTCATTTCGTGATCATTCATCTTCGGGTCGAGATGCGGCAGCCACGTCAAACCATGTCCGCCGTCGATACGCAGCTGGATGATCTTCTGCTGAAAGTTGTTTTTCAGGCGTGAGTGGTTGCGCTCGGTCTTCCATTCCTGGCTGCCGCATAAAGGTGCTTTTCTCATGCCGCTGATCCCTTCAGAATATCGGCTTCAAGCGCTGCAGCTTCCTTTTTGATTTGCGCCAGGCGCGCCAGTCGAGAAGTTTCGCGGTGCTGTGTATCGGCCGCGCGTTTTTCCTCGATATGTGATGTGATCAGTGCGGTGCGGGCTGCGCCGGTTGCGTATAGCCATTCCACTGGGAAGCTGTGGTTTTCAGTGCTGGCACACCCCATGCATGAGGTATCTTGGGTGATATGGAGCTGCGAGCCGATCTCCCAGTTGGACACGCCGTAGGCACGGCGTGAGCCGCTGATATCGCACCATTCAGAGAAAAGCTGATCGATTTGCTCGTCAGCCCATTCCTTGGCACTGACCGCGCGTTCAATGTTTGCTTCAGTGAGCTGGCGGAGGCCGCTTCCCTTACAAGTCGAACAGATGGGTTCACTCTGTTCAGGGTAACCAATGCAATCGGGGCAACATGAAAAATCAGTCATAGATCGTCTCCAGGGTATGGTTTTTGATTACGTCTTGCGTCCGGCGCGCTTCAGCCCAGATATTACGGGTATCAGGGCTGAGGGATTTCCCTGCGAGTGTGTCGAGGCGGACATCGAGGGCATTTGTTTGCATGATGACGCGACCATCAGCATGATGCGGCCGGGCACGCGAGCCACTGCCGTAGCTACTGTGCCACACAGAGTAGTGACCTTGCTCATTAGGGCCATCGCACACAACGACACAGAAATCGCCTAGGCAGTTGAGGTAGTGACCCCAAGGGACCAGGCCCTTTGCGGGGTCCATCTTATTTATGGACGGCATCATTAATATTTTCCTTTAAAAAGCTTGAGTTTGCGCAATACACGCGGCGTATCGGCACGCGTGAAGGGACCGAGGCCAATGGCCGTCAGGATCGGAGAGCCATCAAAGTCAGGCAGCTCCACATGGTCGCGGTCGATGATTGGGAAGCAGGGGATGTCCTGCGCGCAGAGCTGCTCGATAATGAGCTGCATCTTCTCGTAAGATCCGCCGTCGAGGCAGATCTTGGTTCCAGGGCTCAGGCCCGCATAGGCATTACCCGCAGGCGTGCCCAAGGCAGCGATCGCAGCAGCGACATAGGCATGACCACATTGGGCATTCGCCTTGCCTTGCGACATGGTGATATCTGTTCTGAGAATGGAGTAAAGACGAAGATCTCCACCGATAGGCTCAATCGGCCGAGCAGGGCTCGACGGTGAGGAGGTGGTCTTCAGCTCGTGGGTAAGACCACGATATGCATCGTCGCCCAAAGGCGCCGTGTCGTTTTTAGTGCGGAGTGAGACGCTGGTTTAATCCTTGCGCATGATCTGTCCTTTCAAGTGGTCTGCCGTGGGGCAGGGTGCTGATTTTGCGGATGGCCATATCTGGCCTCTGTTCGCCTGAATTGAATATAGGGATGAACCGCGTGCTGTAAAGGGGTATTACTGCATTATTCGCAATTACAGTTGTTTCAGATTGGTGACCCCACCGGGCTCCGCCCCCGGACCATAAGTTTTAAAGACTCAGACTCTTCTCACGAGCTCTGGGGCCTCTCTGATATAGGTTATATATATGGCGTTTTCGCAGATACAATAAGGCACATGCTATTAATTTTCGCAAACCTTTATAAGGTCTTGTGACGTAGTATTTTTGGCATAGCTGATGCGTAACGAAGGCCGCGTCGCGTGATGCTGCTAAGTCAATATGAATGGAAAGAAGCCAATGTCATCTGCAGATAAACCTAATCTTGATCAGGGCCATCCTGAGAAAAACACGCCAGTGAAAGACGGCTTCTACAGCATTATGGGTGCTTGCTTCGTACTGGGGGTGGTTGCTGTGATGTTCATCGGTTTCCTGTGGTTAATCGGTGTAGATATGCGGACATCAAGAACAATTGCGGCTCAAAACTTCATCAGTGCCACACATGACAGTTCCAACATGCTCGAGGAGGGTAAGATCATGACCGGCCGCGGGGAGAACGGAACCATTGTCGCCATGGTCAGCGGCCGCCGGTACCGCGACACGCGGCCAACGAAGGTTACATGTGTGTTCAGCCGTAGTGGTGATGTAGATGCCTATGCCGAAATTCTCGTGCATGGGCGTCATGGATCTTGGCTTTCGAACTACAAGGTGAGCAGCAAGATTGATGAGAAGATCGCGCGCTGCGTGCATTTTGAACAGGCTGCTCAGCGCGGCATGGAGAATGCCGTGAAAGATGGATTTTGGAAAGAGATCCCGGAATTCACATACCACTGATATAATTTTTTGTTCACTCAATAGCACAGAGCAATATCCAGTAGACTGTTAGGCAGCAGGGCTTTCATGGATCAGTCTGGCATATGGTCTAATGTAGTGTTGCGATCTCTGCCCGCAAAAGCGGGCAGAGGGATCACCTCTGGCTCAGCACCTGCCGGGATTGAGTTGGCAGTATGCCACATTACCGGCCGCTCCGATCGCTGCGCCTTGCAGCAAAGCGCCACCGGTGATTGCTGCGGCACCTGCGCCAACTGCGGCACCCCCGATCCCCTGTTCAGCGATTGTGCCGCCGCAGGCTGCAAGCCCAACCGAGGCGGCGAGCGCAAGAAAGATATTTCGGATGGACATGAGGATGCTCCTGCAGTTGTTTCCTACAGCCTCAACCTATTGATTCACTTAAATGTTCCCACTGAACTCTCGTTCAACTGATATGGGTTAGGTAATATTAGAGGAAGGGCGTTTCTTTTGGTTTCTGAGAGGCCTTATACCGCAGTGCGGCGTCAGAGCTCTCCTCAGTACCGGGTATAGGTAATCAAGCGCCCGTGAAGCAATCGACCAACCCTGCACCTAAGGGTTAATGACGGAAAAGGGGCAAAGCCAGGTAAAGCAATGAACACTCCGCAAGGATGGCAAGGTGCAATATGCAACTGTGCAAAATAGACCTAAGCCGGTGAGCAAAATGCACTGGGCTTCTGGAGGGGCCTTGGTGACACCGGAGAACGTCTTTTTATATGCCATACGCAAGCAGTGAAGCTTGTGAATCATGCAGTAAAATACCGCATAAGAACCTGTCTTTAACTCCCTTTCCGGATGGTTATCGCCGCCCGAAGGCGGCGACCTACCATCAAACTCAGACGATACCGGCCGCTGCGAGGCAAGCAACGCTCTCATCATCAAGACCGATCGTATTCTGTACGTTCATGGCGAGAAGATCATCCTGCAGTTCGCGCTTTCGCCGACGCAAATTAGCGATTTCCACAGTGTATGCTTCGATTTCATCAGCTGTGTAGATGCCGGTGGAGACCGTCTCATCAGGAACGGCATAATGATGCGTCTCGCGCGGTGATACTTTCATCTTCTCAAGGCGACCCTTCAGGATCTCGGGATCAAGACGATGTGCGGAGGGCGTAACAAGATTGCGCAGCATAGCGACGCGGTCATCAATTTCTGCAACACCGGACAGGGCTGTGTCGATCCCGGAGGTTGTGTTTACCATCCCGACTTTACGACGAATGTCATAAAGAGTTCTGGTCAACGAATCCCAATTTCGACGCCCATCAAGCGCCTTTACTTTTGTTTTCGCAATCGCCTCTTCGCCGTCTTCGAATTCGGTGATATCAACGCGGTTCGGGGTATCGAGGGCGCGGAGCGCGTTTTTGATCTCATGCTGGATTGCATTGGCTTTGCGCAGGTTAATTTCCATCTCTCTCGTCCCTCTCAAATATCTTGGTTCAGCCTACCTAAGGTCTTGCGAAAAATATCGCAATAGTAAATGTTGCGAAAAAAGGAAGTTATGCACAATGGACAGGCTGGGACATAAGTTCTTCATCTCTCTCGTTGTTACCGCTCTATGCGTATATCTGTTTGATATGGGGGTTGCCGGTACGATTGTGACTTTCGGCACGACATTTGTGACGGTTTAACAGATTACGCCTTTTCGCAGTCTGCGAGCATATTGGTGTAAATCAAGGAGACCATGCTATGTCGCAGACCAAGCCCACCGATCGCGTGACCGTTAGACTGCCTTTTTCGGGGCTCTATAATACGATCCACGACCAGATGATGGATATCGCACTAGAACAAATCAATAGTGACGATGCTGGCAAGGATAATGAGGTGATCTGTACAACGAATGTCCGTTGGGCTGAGGTTCACCTTGCCTATGCCCAAGCCTACACCAAGGCAGCCGTTGAAGAATCCGGTCTCGATCTGGCATTTCAAAAGATCATTTCGCCGCGGGACTATTCAATGGGCAATGATGAGATCATCGTGACTTTTCCGCTACGCGACCTCGAGGTGGCATTCGGTGCCCTGGATGATGCCGGCAAGAAGGCCTGGCGTGAGCTGGTTGAAGCAGAACTTACCGAGCGGCCCGGGTTCATTCCTTTCTCGGAATATCCGAAGGATGCAGTTGAATGGGGCCCGGTGAACACCTGGGACGACGCCCAACGCGACCTCTTTTTCCACTTCCACGCTGCACCACTGATCGGGGATGAGTATATGCTCGCAGAAGGCGCATCGGAAGTCGTCGATGACGTTATCTGGCAGGCCGTCATTGATCCAAGTGTTGTGCCGGGTCATGTTGACTATGAGGCCCCTGGAGAGCCTGCATAAACCGCGAAATTCTAAGTAAGTACGAAAGAAATCAAGAAAGACCGGCTTCTAACTGACTGTTATGCCGGTCTTTCTCTTTCGTACGTTCAAGTAAGATTTTCGATCAGGGCTCGGGTGTCTCGGCTCCGGCCCGGGCGCGCGCCGCTTCTACACCTGATCCATAAATCGCATATTTGTCTGCTGTCTCGACCATCACGGATATGAGCTTGTCACCTGTGCATCGCCCTTCGAAAAATACCATGCCGAGATGCGCAATCCGCGAAATATCCGCGGCAAGGTCAGAGGGTACGGACCCGAAGCTCTCGCCAAAGACAGGCTTCTCGGGTGACTCACCCAGAAACCCATTCGCACGGTCCACGGCTTCATCATCGATGATCCGCAACGTCGAGAAGGTATCGATGACGTCCCGATTGTATTCAATCTCGGAAATCTCGCCATCAGCAGCTTTACAGCCGCGGTAGATCATGCGGTCGATCGCATCAACGACGTCATCGACCTCGAAGTCGATCTTGTCCGAAAGCCATTCATCATAGCCCAATCTGGTATCATCGTTGTCGACCTCATAGCGCCAGTCCTCCCGCGGGAAGAGTTTGTGGCCTTCAGTGTCGTTCTTGAAGCATTCAAGGTGGGTTTTGATCGTATCGTTCAGGGTCATTGTGCCTCCGAGGTTTGACTTGCTGACAGCTTATCCTCGGGATCTGAAAACCCCGCCGTCTTCGTCCCAAGAGAGATCAGCTCCATATCGAGACCCGTAACATCCTCTGGATGCAGGATGATCTCCGCCTCCCCGCGATCGGTTAGATAGGCCACCACCTGTGTTTTGGATACCAGCACGCTGCCGACCCAGGCTTTACCGTTGCTGCGCGCGAAGCTCTTCGCAAAGCGCGCCGCGATCTCTTTCGAGACACTCCAGCTGTGGCCAGTTCTTACTGCTTCCAGCGCGCTGGCTTCATCGCTGCCCTCGACACCGCGCCAAACACGGATGGGGTCCGGCATCACGGCCAGATCCTCGCGATCCTTTTCACACATCATGTCCTGACTGTTACCAATGTCCGCCGCGAGCATTTCAGCCCAATAAGGGCTATCCTCTGGTAGGTCGATGTTGACCCAGACATCGCGCACCAGCTGCCAATATTGCGCGGGCGTGTTATTGAAATGCCCATCGTTGAGGAGGTCGATCAGGACCTCTGGCCGATAAGGTTTTTCGTGATGCATCAGGTAGGACAGTGTCTTACCTGATGCCAGCACGGCCATGGCGTCACCCTCCCGCTTGGACAGTAAATCCCGAAGGGGAACCGGGAATGCCAAAGGAAAAGGGCATACACAAAAGCGGTGATGGAAGATGTAAATGCCGCTGTCACCGGCCTCCATGCAGTACCGCTGCAGAGCCTGAGGCAGATCGTGCGGTGTCGGATAGATGCTGTAGCCCTCTAAACCGCTCACCTCTCAGCTCCCCGAGGCAGCAAAGGTGCGGTTGAAGGTCTGCGCAGGCTCCGTGAGCCGATAGAGCGCGGCCGGGCGTTTGCTGCCGGCGGTGCGCTTCTCTCCGCTGTCCTCTATCATATCGAGGGCCGCGATCTTACGCCGGAACGAGCTCGGATCGATCTTGGAGCCCAGAACGATCTCATAGGTCCGGTGCAACTCGGGCAGGGTGAAGAGGTCATCCAGGAGCGCTGCGGGTAAGGAAGAGTATGCCCCCTTGCCGCGCAGGCGCGCCACGGCGTCGTCGATCATCTGTTTGTGGTCGAATGCAAGCTCCGGCAATCCTTCAACGTCTGTCAAAAAAACGTTCGGATCATCGGGCAGCTCCAGCTTGGCTCGTGGCACCAGACCAAGATGTGCGACAGAGACCGACCAGCCGCGCGGATCCCGGTC
>Ga0209634_1002228_pt1 | contig 13672 bp, 15 predicted proteins | sample LinPmetageLP40_FD_184043 | JGI IMG/M metagenome (GOLD analysis project Ga0209634, IMG submission 184043) | Marine viral communities from the Pacific Ocean - LP-40 (SPAdes) (version 2) | ecosystem: Environmental > Aquatic > Marine > Oceanic | place: Pacific Ocean | collected 2010-08-26
TACATCAATCTCAATACGGCAAGGGTTGCTACTCGCCTTGGAGAACTCAAAATCAAGCAAGCGCTGGGATCAAATCATATCAGTATCATCTGGCAGTACCTGGTCGAAGCACTATTATATATATTTATCAGTGCCATGATTGGTTCGGCTCTTATAGCAATCTTACTGACTCCTATCAATTATATTTTCAGTGTCAATTTCTCCTTTGCAATGCTATCCATTGTTGAATGGAGCTATTTCATACTCACATTGTTCACTATTGGGCTTATAGCTGGACTGGTGTCTGCTGTCAAATTGATAAAAGGAATCATCACACAAAAAGGCATGTCACTCACTAACTATAAAGAGACTAATGCAGGTGGAAGAAAAGTGCTCATGGGAGTTCAATACATCATCACCTTATTTCTCACCACCACAGCGATACTTGTTTATATGCAGTTCGATTTTATGAGCAATTATAGTCTGGGATTTGATTCTGAGCAGCTCATTTACATTACAGTTGAAGACCGTGCGCTGCAGGAAAAAATAGCCACCATAAAAGCAGAAATGCAAAAAGTATCTGGAGTGGTAGCAGTAGCAGCTTCTGGAGAAGAGCTGCCAAGTGCCATGAATAATACGTATGGCTTGTCGTGGCCTGGATTGGATGAAAATGAGGGATATGGCATCAATGTCGTAGGCGTTGATCGCGATTATTTTGATGTGGTAGGAATCGAATTGGCAGAAGGGTCTCCCTTCCTTCATGACTATTCGGTAGATTCTGGAAGGACCATTATTATCAATGAACAAGCCAAAATACTCATTGGAGATTCCGATTTGGTTGGCAAGCAAATTAATGTTGGTGGTACGCTCCGAGATGTGCGTGCTGTGATCAAAAATCACCACACCACCTCTCTGCATGCCAAAATAACGCCTGTGGCCTATTTTGTTTGTCCTCCAGGAAACAGGGTCAGCCCTGACAACCTCTATTTAAGAGTAGAAACCGAAAATCTCGTGGCTCTGCAAGAACGATTGGCCGATGTCTGGGCTGGTTTCTCTGTCGATCCAATTGACTTGCACTTCGTAGATCAAGAATTTGCCAGTGCTTATCAATTGGAAAAAAGGCTGATGTTACTCGCCAGTTCACTAACCATCATCGCTATTGTTATTGCCTTTCTGGGGCTGTTTGGCCTGATCACTTTTACTGTTCAACAAAAATTGAAAGAACTCTGTGTAAGGAAAGTCCTTGGCGCATCTATTGTCAATCTTTCCAAAATATTGTCCAGAGATTTTTCTATCATATTTGCGGTATCGGTGATTATTGCTTCGCCAATCGCCTTTCTGTTTGGGCAAAAATGGCTGTCAAGCTACCCTTACAACATCGGCTTCAATCCGATGATCTTATTGTCAGCCATACTGATATGTCTGACCATATCAGCTGTGGTGATTGGCGTTAGCATAGTGAAACTATCCCGCGTGAACCCTTCAAAAATTTTGAGAGACGAATAGGGTAAAATAAGGTCATTGGATTTAAAAATTCAGCAGGGTACAATCAAATTTTGTAATAGCCTTTATACTGCCATGATCTAGGTAAAATGAAAACAACAAAACAGGATGGAATATGATATCAGCAATGATATTCCCCGTAGAGAAGGGTTGGCACTAACACATTTCACATTTTTCCTACTCCCTAGTTCCGACTTGTAAAATTGTTGTGTATTATTACATACGCCACATGCTTACTAAGAATATAACAGTATGCTATCACAACTTGTCTACGTAAGTCAAAGAAATCAAAGTTGCACCGCAACGGAAATTGACAAGATTATGGCTTCTTGTGAAAAGAATAATTCTGCATTGGGCATAACAGGCGTACTTCTTTATTCAGAACACAGATTCATCCAATTGTTGATGGAGCAGTTTGCAGTGAAAGATACTGCGATGTCAACGTGAAAGGTTTTAGCAGTATTAGCGAAAAACTAACTGCATATAGCGACCAAGAAATGAACCTCGCCTATGAAGTTACTGATGGTATGCCTGGGTTTGTGACAAAAGCAGTGAATGATTGGACAGTGGTTCCTATTAGCGAAAACAAGAGCAAATTGGTAATGAAAGGTGAATTTGGTTCGAAAGGATTCATGGGCTGGATGATGGAAAAGAAGATGAACAAAACCTTAGAAACAGTATTAAATGACGCGAAAGTGTATGCAGAAACAGGTGAAGTATCTCTTGCTAAGCAAAAAAGAGTTGATCATTTAGCCGCTAAAACTAAAAAGGCAGCTTAAGCAGACCTATAAGTCATAAAAAACACGCCTCTTAATTGAGGCGTGTTTTTTTATGACCATTGGGTTTAGCTCCTCCAGGAAGTTGTAAATGGAGTAATTTCTCAATCCACTCTAGACTTTGAGCAGCTGGCAAGTTCAATCTTCATTCAACACATCTACAGGATTTGACAGTCCAGCTTGAAGAGTCTTGGCCCCGATCGTAAGTAGCGCTGCAGCTAATACCACAATAAGTGTTAAGAAAAATAACAATGGACTTATTTCAATATGATAAGCAAATCCACTCAACCACTCATTGAGGTAATGAACTCCAACAGGCAATGAGATGATAAACCCAATAAGGACTAGGATGGTAAATCGTTTTGATATGAGTGTGACTATTGAATAGGCTGTGGCACCAAGTACTTTTCTAATACCAATTTCCTTCTTTCTTTTTTCGACATGGTAAGATACGATACCAAATAGGCCTAGACAGGCAACTAATATGGCTACTCCAGAAAAAATAGTACTCATAAGAAGCAAGCGATTTTCTGACTCATACATTCTCTCCACATTTTCATCGATGAACAAATATTCGAAAGGAATATTAGCATCAAGCATGTCCCACTTATTCTCAACCAGTTCGATAACATTGTTGGCTGTCCCAGAGCTTGTTTTTAAAGTGAGATAATTATGAGTTCTGTTGGAGGGAGTTCTGTGGAAATGAAGAATAGGCCTCACATTGTCTCTCATAGATTCAAAATTGAAATCATCAATCACTCCAACAACATTTATTTGATTATTGCCGATCCGTAAGATCTGATCTTCGATGTTTTCGAACCCAAATGCTTCCATAGCTGCCTTATTGAGCACTACTGACTCGCGTTGATCACCAGTAGCATCATCATTGAAGTTTCTTCCACGCGTTACTTCGATTCCATACGTTTCGAAGAATTTTGCATCATGGTAAGTGTACGCCATTCTTAACGGATTTTCTGTCCAACCATCAGGTCTTACGAATAAAAAAGATCCTGTCCAGTCAGTAGGAATATGACGAGAAGTGCTCGTGGAGATCACATCACTCAGCGCTGCTATTTCATTCTTGAAAGACTCAACCCGAATAGTCGATGTGGAATCATCGGCTGCAAAATCTCGAAGCGAAAGTGGGATCACCACCAAATTCTCTTTCTCAAAGCCCATGTTGGTGTTTTGTAAAAAGTCAATTTGTTTGTTGACCACCAATGTGCCGACAATCAAGAGTATAGAGACAAAAAATTGAAATGCAATCATAAAATCCAGTGGTCTCCTTCCTTGGCCAGTTGTAGTCGCCTTTTTAAGGGAAGAGATAATGCCAAACTTTGACATCACATACGCAGGATAACCTCCCGAAAGCAGTCCGATAACCACCACTAAACCAACTAATAATAGGTATAAGCTCGGGTTTGCAAATGGGACAGATAGTTGCAAATCAAATTGATTATTGATCAAGGGCATGAATACTGTCGTGGTAGCCAAAGCGATAATGATGCTAATAATCACAACAAGCAATGCTTCACCCAAAAATTGAGCGAGAAGTTGAGCTTTGGTACTACCCACTACTTTTTTCACCCCAATTTCTTTAGAGCGGCTTAGTGCACTACTTGTATAGAGATTTATAAAATTGATGCAAGAGATGAGCAGAATTCCTGCAGCAATGTAGAGTAGAATGTAGGCTATCTGAATATCTCCAAGAGTAGTTGAATAGACTTCTTTGAATGGTAATAATTTGAAGTTGGTTCTACTCGTTACTTCTTCATCCCATATACTGGTGATCAAAGCAGGGAATTTTGACACTAAGTTATTTGCTTGCTGAGAATCATCGAGTTGAATATAGGTATTCAGAAAAGACCCACCCCAACTATTTTCAAATTCAGCATAGTTGGGCAATGTGCTTATAGAAATTAGATGTTCGATTTGAATAGAGGAATTTGTTGGGATTGCCTTCAAAACTCCTGTCACTTCGTAATCTCTATCAAAATCAACCCTAATAATCTGACCTAAAGGGTTTGCATCACCAAAGTATCGTATAGCAGCAGCTTCAGATAGGATGATTGAATTTTCTGTCGGAAAGGGATTGTCAGTATTTCCTAGTTCCAGCTGAAAGTCAAACACCTCAAATAATTCGGTATCTGAATAAGATAAGCTGCCCTCGAATCTTTCTCTATTCACTTCAAAGATCGCATCATCATTTACGAAACGTACAGAATTGATAACCTCAGGGTACTCTGTAACTAGTCGCTGACCCATTGGAGCCCATGTATCATAAGTAGCCTGTACGCCATTTGGTGTGATTCGCTCTTTATATGCCATGAATATGGATTCAGAATTTTCATGATGTTGGTCGTAAGTCAACTCATGATTGGCAAATATTCCTATAATGAGCGCAGCCGACAGGCCAAGTGCCAAGCCAAAAACATTTAGGGAAGTATACAGTTTCTGTCTGAGTGAATTTCTAATGGCGATCTTAAGAAAGGTAAAAAGCATGTGTAGGGATTTAGTTTGCAATAAAATTACTGACATCCGAGTAAATTTTAAAAGGAGCAAAAATGTTTGATTATACTCAAATTTCAAGCTTTTTACTTCACCATGAAAAACATCCCTCTGTGTCTCCCCTCAAGGGGAGAATCGCGACTATCCCCTTGAGGGGATTATAGGGGTGTATCCCCTTGAGGGGATTATAGGGGTATTTTTCTCACAGAAATAAATACAGCACGTTTTTTACTCGGATGACAGTACAATAAAATTATAAGAATCTACAAGCCTCAAAAATCAGTTCATCGTGAATTGCAATATCTATGTCCCCAATCGTCAAATTGATGTAGTGAATATTTCAAGCTGCCAATTCTTAACAATAGCGATAACCTTTCAACGATTTCACTATTTTTACAATTCACATACCTAATAATTGATGCTCATATTAATATCCCCTGCCAAGTCCTTCGATTTCGAATCCCCCGCACATACACAAAGTGCGTCAGAGCCAGATTTCACAGCAGAGTCTACCCGACTCATCAAAAAAGCGAGAACATTTTCTAAAAAGAAATTGGGAACATTGATGAGTATCAGCCCAGAACTGGCAGCGCTCAATGTTGACCGCTATCAAAAATGGACGCCTGAGCCCAAGAGAGAAACTACCAAGCAAGCTCTGTTGGCATTCAATGGTGAGGTATTCCGCGGCTTGAACGCCAAAGAGATGAACGAGGAAGATCTACAATATGCACAAGATCATTTGCGCATACTGTCAGGACTACATGGCGTGTTACGCCCATTGGACTTGATCCAACCTTATAGACTGGAGATGGGCACAAGGTTCAAGTATTATAACTACAACAACCTGTATCAGTTTTGGGGAGATAAAATCACCAAGCGGATCAATGCTGATCTGAATGGATCGGGTTGTATTGTCAACCTCGCCTCTACTGAATACTACAAATCAGTGAAAGAACCGAAGTTGAAGACGAATGTAATCACTCCTATTTTCAAAGACTTCAGCAATGGTGAGTACCGGGTACTCATGACCTATGCCAAGAATGCAAGAGGTGTCATGGCCAACTACATTATCAAAAACAGAATCGCTGATCCTGAATTAATGAAATCATTTAGTAAAAATGGTTATGCTTACGATGCAGCTCAGTCAAATGAGAGCAGTTGGGTCTTTTTGAGGGGGTAGACGAACTACGCGTTAAGGTCATTCTTTTGTTGACCAGTTCATCAACATCCTTTCTTGTCAGGTTGCTTCCATCATAGAGCAAATGGCTTATATTTTTTTGTAATTAATTCCTTCCGAATTAACCCAAAAGTAAATTGCTCCACTACTAAGCGCTAGTACTTTTGGGGATGTTCCATTTCCGATTTTCGTAGGCACTGAACTTTCAGGATTAAGTGACATGATATCTTCCCCATTTGAAAATACAATATATGATTGTTTATCATTGGTGGCTATTGAAGGAGATCTTCCAGAGCCCATTTTTTGTTCTGTTACACTAGAGCTTGAAACAAAAACTTCCCCTTCTCTTTGCCAGATTGTTTTCAGTTCACCACTCTTGTCAACAATCAGACCTCCTCCATCCATTGGACATCCATTAATTTTCCATGTTCCAGTCCCGAGTTTTTCGGGCTGAGAAAACGTTTCTCCATTGTCCAAAGATTTGGTAAAATGAAGATCTCTAGAACCGTTAATATTGTTTCTAAACATTACGATTAAATTGCCATCTCTGTCACTAATGATTGATGGCTTACAACATTCACATACTGATCCATCAGGAGATTTATAAATTAGATTACTCTTCGACCATGTTTGACCTCCATCATCTGAAGAAGCAACATATATTTTTCCTTCAGTACGAACACGTTCGCCATTTCGTTTACGAAAATTTTTATATTCTTCAATATTTTCCGCTTTTAAAACTTTACCATCTTGATCAAGCAGAACCCAATAAAGCTTTCCTCCATTATCGTTATGGAATTTTATTTTTGCATTTTCAGGAACACCTCCAATTTTCTCGTAGAGTTCACCTTTTGTAATTCCCAATGGAGTCATCCTACTCAAATCTTCCTCTGCTTCTTGCTTGGATGAGCTTGCCTTGTGGCTGTCAGCAACTTTCCTATGGTTGTCATGACTGCCTTTTTCAAGAAATCTGGTGTCAATCCAAGTAGTAAACAATCTCCCATCAGGAGTTGCGGCAATATCAGAAAGCCATTCTCCAGCAGAGCCATCGATATCATTGATTCTAAATGGCCCAGCCCATGACTCCTTGCCATTTGGCTTATTCCATGAATATAGATTACCAAGGGTATCGGGTGCCGTAATGATCATATGATTAGGAGTTGTTACAATATTTGGCCCGCTTGAATACCCCAGCGCTAATCCATTCAGAGTTGCTATAATGGATGGTTCGCTAAAGGATGCCCCCTCATCTGCTGATTTTGACAAATAAATAGATTCCTGATCACCAAAAACTATAAAGGCTTCATTATTGAACCCGGTAGTTACAGATGGTTGCCCACCAAATGATGAAATCACTTCAGACTCTATGCTTTCTGCCTGTTGCTGATTACATGAATATAAAAAGGCAATAATAGATAAAGAAAGTAAGAGCACTGTATGTTTCATAATTGGTTAAGTTTCATTCATCTTATTCGGAGGTCAATTTTATGGACACTCTTCTTGATTCATTTCTGAACGTAATCAAATAATATCGCTGTTGGGGGAATTAACACTCTTTAACATTCCTTAGTCCAACGGGGTTCGCTTTGTATAGTTTGGACAAAGTTCAACATGAGGGATATATTTCCAACTATTGACTTTTACATTGATTTTTAAGGTCTGAATCTAATAAGGGTTATTGTTAAATAGTTTTTTAACCCAGATTGCAGCTATTGATCTGTAAGTTGCTGTATTCGAGGGGGTTCGTATTTTTTGAGTTTGGGTTTGTGTACTACAGATTTTCGTTTTGTAAAAGGGCGGTGCTTGCTTTTGAGGATTTTGTAAATGTTTTTCAAGTCCTCGTTGGGCTGTGAGCATTTTCTGATGCTGATACGCTTATCGTAGGTATTGGTGCCAGATGTGGTGATGACTTTCTGAGTATTGCCGATTCGTACGATTTCTCTCCAAATTTACTTTCCACTTTTTCGTGTATACCTTTTGCCTTTTCATAGTACTCCAAAACCTTATCATACGCTTTTTGTTTTTTATAAACTATGCCAATATTACCTAGTACCATCGCTATATCATATTGCGGTTTGGGAATTTTTCGTACAGTTCTAGAGATGAAAAATATTGCTGCAAAGATTTATCAAATCTGCCTATCTCATCATATACTATCCCCTGGTTGTTGTAAGAATCAGCCTGACCAATGCTGTCTTTTAACACTACCTTAATCTGTATTCCTTTGCTATGAAAATATTCTGAGCTATCAAGATTACCAAGTGCTTCATGTGTATTTGCCAATGTATTGTAAGCAGAGGCGATTGCGCTTTTATTTTTTTGCATAAAAATATGCTTGATTTGAAAAATACAGCGCGCTATCTATACCTGAATTTCTGTAGTACCATGCTAATCCATTTAGGGAGTTGACTTTCTCTTTACCATTTTTCGAAGGTAATATTGACTTGATACTATCAATAGCCTTAAGCGCATCATCTTGGCTGTAAAGTTCTACTGAAAAATTTAGTAGTAATATTGATATGGCTATTCTTAGTCTCATGAGTTAAACATCAGCTATTCAATAGCTTAATGATAATTCATTTCACCCAATAAAAAAAGCCACCCTGAAAATAGGGTCGCTTTCAATATGTATCATAATCAACTATTATTTGACAAAACGAATAGTAATCGGGTACCTGTAAAATTCACCTTTATCTGCTTTGATAGATGCGATAACTACACATACAATATCAGTGATTATCAATCCAAAAAGGATCGGAATACCAATCAACACAATGCTTAATAGACCCGCTATTATTACATATATGAACATAGACATTTGAAAATTGAATGATTCTTTGGCATGGTCGGAGATAAAGGTGTTTTCATCTTTTTTAGTAAACCATATTACTAATGGTACTATAAAATTTCCAAATCCCACAACATACCCTAGTAGGGTACCCAAATGCGCAAATAGTGCCCAATTTTTCTCAGTCATATTTATTTATTTTTCAAATGCAGTAATTGTGTTTTCTATGATATCACAACATTCATCCAATTGTACTTCGGTCATAACCAATGGAGGAGCAAACCTGATAATGTTTCCATGAGTAGGTTTTGCAAGTAGTCCATTTTCTTTCAACGCTACACAAATATCCCAAGCTGTTGAGCTCTCGGGGGTGTCATTGATCAAAATAGCATTGAGTAGTCCTTTTCCTCTTACCGCATTTATTAAACTATTGGTCTCAATGAATTTATTCATTCTAGCTCTGAATCGTTCACCCAATACTTGAGCATTCTCTGCTAGTTTCTCATCTTTCACGACTTCTAGTGCTGCTATTGCCACTTTACAAGCAATTGGATTTCCCCCAAATGTACTTCCATGTTGGCCAGGTTTGATCACATTCATAATGTCATCATTCGCAAACACAGCAGACACTGGATATACACCTCCAGAAACCGCTTTACCTAGAATCAAAATATCTGGTTTTACATTTTCATGATCAACTGCCAATATTTCGCCCGTTCTAGCCACTCCAGTTTGTACTTCATCAGCTATGAATAGCGCACCAGCGTCCTTACACATCTGTGAAGCCTTTGTCAAGTATCCTTCATCTGGGACATATACTCCAGCTTCACCTTGGATCGGCTCAACCAATAGTCCAGCTATATTCTCTTCTTTCAACGCAGTTGCCAGCGCATCAAGATCATTATATGGTATCTTGATAAATCCAGCAGTATAAGGACCGAAGTTCTTACGAGCATCTTCATCATTAGAGAATGATATTATTGTAGTCGTTCTTCCGTGGAAATTATTTTCACAAACGATTATTTTTGCCTCATTTTCAGCAATTCCTTTCTTTTCGTATGCCCACTTCCTACAAAGTTTGATCGCAGTCTCGACTGCTTCAGCACCTGTATTCATTGGAAGTACTTTATCGAACCCAAAGAATTCTGTTACATATTTTTCATACGCTCCAAGCACATCGTTGTAAAAAGCTCTCGAAGTTAGCGTCAATGTCTCCGCTTGTTCTTTAAGTGCATTGACTATTTTAGGGTGACAATGCCCTTGATTGACGGCAGAATATGCCGACAAGAAGTCATAGTACTGCTTTCCTTCAACATCCCACACAAGTACACCTTCCCCTCTAGAAAGGACTACCGGTAGCGGATGATAATTATGAGCACCATGCTTATCTTCCAGTTGCATTGCCTCTTGTGAGGTCATCTTTTGATTCATTACTGCTTCCATGATTTTTAGGACTATGTTTCATAACTTATTTTACACACCACTCGTCACGGAGAGCAGTCATCCTTTCCTCTTTTGATACCGGAGAGAAATCATCCAAACCACAAATGTAGTAAATTCGCTATTTATACAAAAAGACATTTGGTCTTCGGTAAAATTATATTCCAATGCACTTTGTCAATTAAAAATCTTTTTCCGATATTTGCATTCCAATTTTAGAATAGGAGATTTTCAAAAAATATAATCATGGCTAGAGTTTGTCAAATCACAGGAAAGAAAGTGCAGGTAGGAAACAACGTATCGCACGCAAAGAACAGAACAAGGAGAAAGTTCTATCCTAACTTACATACCAAACGATTCTACGTGCCTGAAGAGGATGCATGGATCACATTGAAAGTTTCTACAAGTGCATTGAGAACCATCAACAAGAATGGTATCACTGCTGTATTAAAAAAAGCAAGAAAAAGCGGAAACGCTCTAGTGTAAAGCAAATTGTTTTTAACAAAGAGCTTAATACATCAATAACAATTTAAGATTAAGAAAATGGCAAAAAGAGGCAACAGGGTACAAGTAATACTAGAGTGCACTGAGCATAAGAACAGTGGAATGCCTGGTACGTCAAGGTACATCACGACCAAAAACAGGAAAAACACTCCTGACAGAGTTGAATTGAAAAAATACAATCCAATTCTTAAGAAATATACGCTTCACAAAGAAATCAAATAACCATGGCTAAGAAAGTAGTAGCATCGCTCCAGAAAAAAGAAGGTAAGAACTATGCCAAAGTGATCAAATCCGTAAGATCTCCTAAGACAGGTGCTTACACGTTCAAAGAGGAAATCGTTACTCTTGATCAAGTAAAAGGTGCTTTAGCAGACTGATAATTTCACTTATCAGGTTATAAAAATATGAAGTCCCTTTATTGGGACTTTTTTTGTTAATTGCGAAAAATTAATCCCTATGGCATTATTCGGCAAGCTATTCTCTAATGAGAAAAAAGAAACCTTAGACAAAGGCTTAGAAAAGACTAAACAAAGTCTCTTCTCCAAGCTGGGAAAGGTCGTTGCTGGAAAATCAACTGTAGATGAGGAAGTACTTGACGAACTCGAAGAAATCCTAATCACTTCAGATGTAGGTGTTGATACTACGATCAAAATCATTGAACGCATCGAGCAACGAGTTGCCAAGGACAAATACCTAGGAGTAGCAGAACTTGACATTATCCTCAAAGAAGAGATTGCCGAGCTCCTTTCTGAAAACAACTCATCTGATGGAAGCAACTTTGAGTTTGCATCAGGTAGTAAACCACATATTATTTTGGTGGTAGGTGTTAATGGTGTTGGCAAGACTACTACCATAGGGAAGCTATCCGCAAAGTATAAAGCTGCAGGTAAGAAGGTGGTTCTCGGTGCTGCCGACACTTTCCGAGCTGCCGCTGTTGATCAACTCAAACTATGGGGAGAGCGTGTTGGCGTACCTGTAGTTGCACATGGTATGAACACTGATCCTTCAGCTGTTGCCTTTGATGCTGTAAAACAAGGAGTAGAGGAGCAAGCCGATGTGGTGATCATAGATACTGCAGGAAGATTGCACACCAAGGTCAATCTGATGAATGAGTTGATCAAAATAAAACGGGTTGTTCAGAAATTCATCCCTGATGCGCCTCATGACGTGATGCTTGTATTAGATGGTAGTACGGGTCAAAATGCAGTTGTCCAAGCCCGAGAATTCACCAAAGCAACCGATGTCACTTCTCTCGCAATCACCAAACTAGATGGCACGGCAAAAGGTGGTGTTGTTATCGGCATCTCTGATGAATTCAAAATACCTGTTAGGTATATAGGAGTTGGTGAAGGGGTAGATGATCTACAAGTCTTCAATAAGACAGCCTTTGTGGATTCGTTGTTTAATAACTAGTGTCTCTAAGAAAACAGGTCATCTTTCACAAAATGAGTGATTTTCGATGAGGTTTCAATTTTCTTTCTATGAGTTGATGCCTGAGCATCAATCGATTAGAAATAAATTGAAAGATCGCGAAAAGCAACATTTTTGATTTTGAGGTGTTTTCTTAGAGACACTAACTAGGCATAAATCTCTTCCACACCCGCGTTCCAAAAAACAGTCGCCAAAAGCCTCGATTAAGAGGGCGGTTGCATCTTCCATTCAAATTTTCGCGGATCTTGATTCCCACTTCCCTGATCCAGAATATCTCTCCCCTCTATACATTCTGGCAAAATACAATTGTTGTACTTTCTCTTTTTTTTAGAAAAACTGACAAATGTCATTGAATTTGTTGACCAACAACATAATGCATGCACAGGTTTTTATGGATATTCAAACTAGAAATTGAAAAAATAAGACATGGCCGTTATTAAGAATATTCAAAATAAACCCCCTTTTGATACTGAAGTAGTAAACCCTATCAATTTGCAAGTAGCGGATCTTGAGAAAATCAACACCAGAGAGGGATTGAAGAAATTGTTGAGGCACAAGAACATAGATTATGGTAAGGTGCTTGAAGACTTTTCGTATGAAAAACAATTAAAAGCCCTGCAAATAGAATTAGTCAAACTACAACGTGATGTAGAAGCCAAAGGAAGAAGAGTAGCTATAATATTTGAAGGAAGAGATGCCGCAGGCAAAGGTGGAAGTATCAGGAGGTTTGCTGAACACCTAAACCCAAGAGCCATGAGGGTTGTTGCGTTACCAAAACCTACTGAAATTGAAAAAGGTCAATGGTACTTTCAGCGATATATCAACACACTACCCAATGTTGGCGAAATTGTGTTTTATGATCGTAGTTGGTACAATCGAGCAGTAGTTGAGCCTGTTATGGGGTTTTGCACAAAAGACCAACACAAAACATTTTTACAACAAGTTCCAGAGTTTGAGCATATGCTCTATGAAGATGGCGTGGAAATAATCAAATTTTGGCTCTCTATTTCAAAAGATGAACAGAATGAGCGCTTCAGCTCAAGAAAATTGAATCCACTAAAACAATGGAAACTCAGCCCGATCGATGAAAAGGCACAGGAGCATTGGGATTTGTATAGTAAATACAAAAACGAAATGTTCAGTCGAACGCACACTTCATACAGCCCCTGGATAATTGTTAAGGCTAATAATAAAAAACGTGCTAGACTAGCAAGTATGCGGTACGTATTAAATTATCTTGGGTATAAGAACCGAGACAAAGCAGGAACTTCATTGCATCCTGATCCTAATATCGCAATGCGCTTCCACCGTTTGAATAAATATATAGACTAGTTATTTTTATTCAGATAGGATTCTATAAAGTTCAAGGTTTAGGTAATAATGATGTCCTGACATGGTCTTTTTCTCCAGGATTCCGAGTCCACAGAGTTCATTAAGATAATTTCTGGCAGTGCCTTCTGCATAGATTTTGGCATCAGTCAAATGGCTCACTTTAGTGAGAGGTTGTGTAAAGATCATTTGAACCAGTTGCTCTGGTTTACGAATTTTTGTTGCTTCTTCAATTGC
>Ga0209634_1002230_pt1 | contig 13667 bp, 16 predicted proteins | sample LinPmetageLP40_FD_184043 | JGI IMG/M metagenome (GOLD analysis project Ga0209634, IMG submission 184043) | Marine viral communities from the Pacific Ocean - LP-40 (SPAdes) (version 2) | ecosystem: Environmental > Aquatic > Marine > Oceanic | place: Pacific Ocean | collected 2010-08-26
CGCTGGCGCTCCATAATAAAAATGCATCGGCACGAACGTCTTTTGAAAGATTACGCAAGTCTTGGTTACTTTGAGCGCTCTGGCTGATCATCATTCGGGAATCTTCAAAGTTCACCCGTGTGGTACGACACTCAATACAATCAATGACCTCAAATCGACCAAGGCCCATAAATTTACCAAGCAGCTTATTTTCGATCATCAGGTGTACTTGTTTGGGAATTTTTCGATGCAAACGATCACCATTATGGTAAAAGGCAATGCGCTTAATATTATTATCAACATCAAGCAGCTCTTCAGGTACAAGGATGCTTTCGTCATCGAGGAGCCGAGAAAAGCCCGCATACATGGTGGGTGGCAAACCAAAACCGGGAACATCCGAGGTGACAACACGGGTTTCTGAAAATGACTTCGACGAGAAAATGGCGCCGACAATGAAAAATAGCGCCGAAATAATTACGTATTTATACGAGTAGAGCCCGTTATCCTGCTTCATCCTTGGCATCATCCATTTTCGCCATACACTCATAGTCAAAGCATAGCCTAAGCCTCAATCACTGCTATGTTTTGTTGATAAAAAACTGTTGTTTTTCAAATAGTCGCCGATACTTAACATAACGAATATGGGTGAATAGTGAAGGTGTTTAATTTGCGAATAATGTTTTTTTTGACCCTTGTTCTGATGGCATCCCCTTCCATCTCAATAGCGGGAGAACAACTTGTACAAGGGCTGAAAGTCAGTAGCTTAGAACAACGGGTAGACGATGAAGAAGCACCATTTGATATTCATTCAAGTAATAAAATTCATAACTGCGGCGGAAAACCGTCCAACGTCTATCGCGTTTATAGTGAGTACGATACCGTGGCACAAAGACGATTTTTATTATCCCTTGAAGCGTTAAAGCACCAGTTGTCTTTGGCAGTGATTACCGACGAGTGCGAGGGGCGCGTATTGCGGGTGCACGGTGTGAGGCTTGATCGTTAGTCATGACTAGTCACTGGCCTGAATTAGCTTATTTGATTTAGCTGATCTGATTTAGCCGCCATAATGCAATCATTTTTATGCAAGCCATTTATGCTGTGAGTCCACCATGTCAGCGTCACTTTCCCCCACTGCAATAAAATATCCGGGTGGTGATCTTCTGTTTCGGCCAGTGCCGCCAGCTCATTGGTAAATTTTAGCCCTTGGGCATAATCATCAAACTGATACTCCCGGCGTAACTTGTTAACCCCTGCATCTTGAAGGCACTGCCACTGAGGGTGCTCTTGTAAAAAAACCGCCAGCTCTTGCTCTGTAACAGGCTTAGAATCTTTACGGCATACCTCACAGTGTTGATCACTTAACATGTTCTTACCTTTTTTATAAACCATAAAAAAGGGGCCGAAGCCCCTTTTTATTAATGCAGCATGGGTAAGACTAGCTTACTTCTTTAGCATTGATTTTTGCATACCACTCTTGCGGCCCAGTTTTATGAACAGAAGTACCGTTCACATCCACGGCCACCGTTACCGGCATATCCACAACGTCGAATTCGTAAATGGCTTCCATACCTAGATCAGCAAACCCCACTACTTCGGCATTTTTAATGGCTTGTGATACTAAATAAGCTGCACCACCTACTGCCATTAAATAAGACGCTTGGTTGTCTTTAATGGCATCGATGGCAATTTGACCACGTTCGGCTTTACCAATCATACCCATTAGGCCTGTTTTTTCTAAAACGGTACGGGTGAATTTATCCATACGGGTTGCAGTCGTCGGGCCAGCAGGGCCAACCACTTCTTCACGTACCGGATCAACAGGGCCCACGTAATAGATGAAACGGTTTTTAAGATCCACCGGCAGCTCTTCGCCTTTTTCGATCATATCTACCATACGCTTATGGGCCGCATCACGACCGGTTAACATCTTGCCGTTTAGCAAGATGGTTTCACCAGGCTTCCACTCTTTCATTTCTTCACGAGTGATGGTGTTTAAATCAACGCGACGTACACTATCGCCTACTTCCCAAGTGATTTCAGGCCAGTCTTCAAGTTTTGGCGCTTCTAATTTAGCAGGGCCAGAACCGTCTAGTTCAAAATGGGCATGACGAGTGGCGGCACAGTTAGGAATAATGGCCACAGGCTTGTTAGCCGCGTGGGTTGGGTAATCGGCTACCTTAACGTCTAAAACAGTAGTTAAACCACCAAGACCTTGTGCTCCAATACCCAGTTTGTTTACTTTTTCGTAAAGCTCTAAACGCAATTCTTCAGAACGGTTTTGCGCACCACGAGCCTGTAACTCTTTGATGTTAATCGGCTCTAATAAGGCTTCTTTGGCGATCATCATGGCTTTTTCAGCCGTACCGCCAATGCCTATGCCCAACATACCTGGTGGACACCAGCCTGCACCCATTTTAGGAATTTGCTCAAGTACCCAATCCACCACTGAATCAGACGGGTTCAACATGGCAAATTTAGACTTGGCTTCAGAGCCGCCGCCTTTGGCTGCCACATGCACATCAACCGTATTACCTTGAACCAGCTTGGTATGAATAACCGCAGGCGTATTATCTTTGGTGTTTTGACGCTTACCATCTGGGTCTGCTAATACAGATGCACGTAAGATGTTGTCAGGCAGTAAGTAAGCACGACGAACACCTTCGTTGGCCATGGCTTCAACGTCCATGGTGGCGTCTTCAAATTTAACGTCCATACCGATGGTCAAAAATACGGTTACGATACCGGTATCTTGGCAAATAGGACGATGGCCCATGGCGCACATACGAGAGTTGATGAGAATCTGAGCAATGGCGTCTTTGGCACCTTGGCTCTCTTCTGTCTCGTAGGCTTCTTCCATTGCTTTAATGAAATCAAGGGGATGGTAGTAAGAAATATACTGAAGGGCATCAGCAACACTCTGGATCAGATCTTCTTGCTTGATCACAGTCATGGCAGGGTCTCTCAATAATCAAATTAATAGTTGTGATGGTATTGTAGCATGATGGCTCAAAAGGACGTAACCGGCAGATGGCCGCTTACCACCACCATTTCATGGTATTGCTGTCTTCTTGCTCTTCTTCGCTCAGGTCAATCACTCGGCTATCAAAGACTTCTTCTAGCTCATCTTCACTAAGCGGGCCTTGGGATTTAATAAACCGGCCACCTTCTGGCAGCATACGCGTTACTTCAAGTTCATTATGAGCAAGGTCTGTGGACACCAACATTAATGGGCCATCCCCTAAAGGCATGTCCTCTTCAAGTGTTTGATGCTCAAGTTCAGGTGGGTCTATTTCGCTGTAGCGCAAAAAATAAACGTTATCCGCTTCTACCGCTAAATTCATTTGAGCAATGCGTTTAAGGTCAAATTCAAAGCTGTCTGTGGCAATGCCTTCAAGCCCCATCAAAGGGCGACGCATGACCACTTCATACTCGCCGGGCTCAAGTTCAAACCAGGTGTAGCCATTGGCGCGGATATTAAATATACGTTCGTCGTCTAAATAGAAACTGGGCGCTTCAATTTCATCAGACGCCCATTCACTGTCTGGGCGGTACACGTAAAGCAGGGCTTTGTTTTCATAATCCCAGCGATTCCCCACTTGCGAGTATTCCTTACCGGAAACAGTGGCAATGTAAGCCCCAAAGTTATGACCTAAGGATTGGTAAATATGCAGGCAGCCGGACGTGGAAACTAGTACGAATGTTGCGAAAAATGTGATTATTATTTTTATCATTTTTAGACTCTATGCGCCTCTTAATGGCTAAGAGGTAACACGCTTTAATTATTCCGGTATGATGACATAATTACAAAAAATAACAAAACAAGTACGACTGGAATTTATCATCATGGAACGGATAATCAAAAAAAGCGGCAAATTTTTGCTGATACTGGCACCCGTTTGTTTTTTACTGCCTTTTGCGTTGGCAGAAGACAATATACGCATGGGTGAAGATTATTATGGCAACGACATTGAAGCGGCTGTTTTAGAAGCCCAGCGAAATGATCGTAAAGTGAATTATTCCAATCGTTATTGGTATAACCGCAGCACATCTCAGTCTTTTGACTTACCCAAACTGGGCAGCCAAGCGCTGGAACAAGAACGCTTAGAAGGGGCACTGCAGCCCACCGCCGCTGGTAAAGTTAGCACACCCGACACCATTCCTGATGAAGAACAAACCCGTACGTTGCAAAACAATTTAGAACAATCCACCACCGAGCAAGAAACCAGCATTACCTTACAAGCACCCGCTGTGATCCCGCCGAGTAATGAAAAATTTGTGCCTGAAATATTTCACCAGTTTCCACGAGGTGATACAGTGACGACTCGAAACCTAACAACCAATGGCAACATCTCCAGCACACCAAGGCCATAGCGTTGATTTAACCAAAAATAAGAATAGATATTTATGAAGACGTTATTATTTATTTTAGTCAGCCTAAGTTTTCATCTCCATGCCATCGAGCCCATGGATAACTATTACGCCAACGATGTCATCGATGCCGTTAATCAAGCGAAAGAGCGCCCGCATCATTACGACTACAGCAGCACTTACCGCTACAAGCGCACAACCGCCCAAAGCATCGAATTAAACCGCCTTGATCTTAATGAACTAGATGAAACCCGTTTAGACATGCAAGGTAATGGCATCGACTTAATTCCTGAAGCAAGCGAAGAAGAAATCTTATCTTTGAACGATGATAAGAACGTACCGACCCAAAGTAATAATCAGTTCACGCCACCACCTGCAGTCATCCCCGTTAATACTCAGTATGAGTCCAGTTATGGCAATCACTACAGCAATGGTGTCATGAACCAGGGCACCTTGGTTTCAACACCAAGACCTTAAGCATACATAGACCCTTATCTAATCTATAAACACTGAGCATTCAATCATCACTCTTAAACGATTAGCGGTTTAATAATTCCGCTAACGCTTTGTCTGTGCGAGCCTGACGCGCACCTGACGCCAGTGAAAATATCTTTTTATCCTTATACCAGCGCGCTTCAAATTCCGCGCCACATTGGCCTAAAAACGGCTCAAACATTTCACATAATTCCAAGAACTGATCAAAGCCAGCGGCAAGTTGTACACTCAACCAATTGCTGGGTTGCAGCTTGAGTGATAAAAGAAAACTCACTAAGCCCAGTGCCCTTTGCATCACACCGGATAACTTGAACCGATAAGCCTGATTTAAAATCAAGCAACTGGCCGCCAATAGAATATGCGTATCCTCAAGCACACGAAACACCCGACTATAGTCACTATGACCATCGCCGTTTAACACCTCACCTTGGGCATCATCAAGCGATAGCACACCATGGGGAATCTCACTGAGCATATTCATCGCCGGCATGAGTGTAACCGTCACACCGGGCTGATCCGCATTTACTAATACCGCTTTTAATATTGGCTGGCCACCTTGTTCACCTTGCTTGCAAATGACCAACAGCTGCTCAGATAACCCCGCCATGGTGACAAAACTTTTTTCGCCACTCACACAACCCTGTTTGTTTAACTGAGTTTTAATTTGCTTAGGATGATTACCTTCACGCTCAGTCACGCACATGGATGCCCACTGGTCTTGTTTAAGTGCAGGTACCAAAGCTTGTAATGCACAACGATAAGCCAACGCAAAGGCTTGCGATAAATTAGAGCAGCGCAAGCCGCAGGCTAACACCGTCTGAAGACTGTCCTGTTTATCATGCTGCAATACCGCATTTGAAAATGCATCGAAGTCCTCAAAGCAGGCTTGCTTAAGTTGCTCTTGTAGTTGTTGAATTAACATACGCTACCCATAAAAAAAGCCCATAAAGGGCTTTGATCATCAATGTGAATTTTACTTAAGGTTGAACAGCTGGCGTTTTAGCTTGTGACGCTTTTACCGCTTTCAGTTCTTTTTCTAAACCCTGAATACGTCTCATGAGTTGTAAACGCGTTGCGTCCATAGCCTTAATACCTTTGCCGTGGTCATCTAGGGTTTTACTGATATTTTTTGGTAAACCCGCTAGCGCTGTATCCAGTTTATTTTCAAGCAAGGCCAATTTCGCTTTATTTTGCTCCGCATCATTAAGTAAGGGCTTAACGCCTGCTTGCACTTTTTGGGCGATGCTATTTTCAACCTGGCTGACTTCTTTATTTAGCAGATCAATTTTACCGCCTTGTTTGGTCAACACCTTACTTTGATCACTTAAGCGATCTTTATTTTTAGCAATGTCCTTTTTATTTCGCTTATTGGCAAGATCCCACAGCTTACGAATTTCATGATCTTGCTCGTTAAGTAAAATTTTCACGGCATCAACAGATAAGTTAGCTTGCTCATCGGTGGAAGTGAGCTTTTCCTGCAAAATAGTGAGCGCTTGTAATTGCAAATCCGATTGCTTTTTAACACTGTAAAGTTCCACCAGTAAAGCCACACAAAAAACAAGGGCAAACACCGTTAACGCCCATAATACCTTAGGGGCACCTGAAGATTTTGACGGACTAGACTGCACACGGGGTTTTGCACTTGTGCGCTGACGGCTGGCGATTTCTTCTCGGCTCAAGGCGATGGAAGCTAATTGCTCTGGTTCTTTATCTTTATTCATAATGCTTAAAGCTTACTCATTAATTTGGCTCATTGTGGCATCTGATTGATTTTTGGCAAGCCAACATGCTGAATTTGGTTAATTTGTTCACAGTGCAGAATTCATTTGTCCAGTAGATCAATAGAAAGCCACGGAATCTAGTGCTATTATTCAGGCACCTATTTTAGGTGCTCAAGGTTTCCAAGCCCTGAGTATTGATGATGAGAGTCCACACCAAAATAACGGGAGCCCAACATGGCGTTCGAACTACCAGCACTACCATATGCAAAAGATGCTTTAGAGCCACATATCTCCGCTGAGACCCTTGATTTTCACCACGGCAAACACCACAACACCTACGTTACTAAACTAAACGGTTTAGTAGAAGGTACTGATCTAGCCAGCAAATCTCTAGAAGAAATCGTTAAAACGGCTTCTGGCGGTATTTTCAACAACGCGGCTCAAATCTGGAACCACACCTTCTACTGGAACAGCCTAAGCCCTAACGGCGGCGGCGCACCAACTGGCGCAATTGCAGACGCAATCAACGCAGCATTTGGTTCTTTCGAAGAATTCCAAGCTAAATTCAACGATTCAGCGGTTAACAACTTCGGTTCTAGCTGGACTTGGTTAGTTAAAAAAGCAGACGGCTCTCTAGACATCGTTAACACGTCTAACGCCGGCACCCCAATCACAGAAGACGGCGTAACTCCGCTTATCACTGTGGACCTTTGGGAACACGCTTACTACATTGACTACCGCAATGTACGTCCTGATTACCTAAAAGGTTTCTGGGCGCTAGTAAACTGGGATTTCGCGAACGAAAACCTAGCTAAGTAATTTGGCTTTCGCCAAATTCTAAAAAGCAGGCCTTAGGGCCTGTTTTTTTTTGCCTAAAATACCTTACACTTACGCCAACTTCATTATTTGGCAGATAGACATGGCCCGTTTAGTTTTAGGCTCAAGCTCCCCCTTCCGTAAAGCCTTACTCGAAAAGCTTGATTTAAGCTTCGATTGCGATAGCCCAGACATCGATGAAACCCCATTAAAAAACGAACACCCAAAAGACATGGTAGAGCGCTTAGCCAGATTGAAGGCCCAAGCCATAGCTGAACGCCACCCACAGTCTATTATCATAGCCAGCGACCAATGCGCCACCCTAGATGGTAAAATCATCGGCAAGCCAGGTGACTTTGAGAACGCCGTAGAGCAACTTAAAAACGCCAGCGGTCGTACTGTTACATTTTATACTAGCCTATGCGTCTTCAATGCTGGCACCAACCAATACCAAGAAACGGTTGAGCCCTTTTATGTGTACTTCCGTGAACTGACGGATCAACAAATTGAAAACTACCTAAAGAAAGAAGAGCCGTATAACTGCGCGGGCAGTTTTAAGTCTGAAGGGTTAGGGATTAGTTTGTTTGAGCGCTTAGAGGGGAATGATCCGAATACCTTAATTGGGTTACCGCTAATTCAATTGATTGAGATGTTGGATGAGTTTGGGGTGCATGTGATTTGACGTTAGACGTTAGACGTTAGACGTTAGACGTTAGACGTTAGACGTTAGACGTTAGACGTTAGACGTTAGACGTTAGACGTTAGACGTTAGACGTTAGACGTTAGACAGAATATTGAGAGTTAAGTATTACTGTCAACAATTTAAACATGTCAATTATGCCGTCATTCCGGTAGCGAGGAACGAACAGACCGGAATCCATTTCTTAGTTTGGTTTATTTTAATTAGATTGGATTTTGAACACTACCGGCTTCATCACTGTAACCACAACTTTTACATTTTTTAGGAACAGATGGCCACCCATCTACGCCAATTGATACACCAAAAATATTTTTGCAAATCGGACAGCAAAGTCCTGTTACCTTATAAAGCCAAAACAAAACTGCAGCTAAAAATGCGAGTGGGCCAAATAGAAACAACACCCAATCAGGTCCTATGCTCGTGGCATATTTATAAATTGAAAATTCAACGAAACCAAGAACTATCATCGTTAAAAATGTATTTAGATATGCCTTTTTCAGTACTCTCATAATCCCTTATAACGCCCATAGCACGGGCTGCCGTAGCGTAGCGCCTTTTGTGTAAAAATGAGCACAGCGAATACACAAAAGGCACGGAGTGTAGGCTGTCCAAGGCAGCGTGTTTTTGCTGACTGATCGTGACTATGTTTGTTATACGTTTTTGCTGCCATATAGTACTTTAATATATTTAGTTTTTTCTAAGATTTCTTTTGTAATACTCTCAGCATTAATTGAAAGCGAGTTTTCATAAGAAGGCTCAGAACCCTTTGACGGAGGAAAAACTTTAGTATGAGAGGCCTTTATTAATACCTTTTTATTTTTATCTAATAGCTGCATGCCTATGCTTATTTTATGATCTGAACCAGTTTGGTTGATTATTTGAAATAGGGGATAGAATTTAGTTCCTCTCTCACCCTCCCAATGAACAACGTTATAGCCTGCCTGTACTCGTACATTACTTTCTGGCATGTAATCAATTGTCACTTCATTAGAGGTGTTATCTTTTTCTAAAAATTCAGATAAGTCTATTTCCTGGATTCTATCACTTGAAAAAGCATTCAAGGATACGGCCCACAATTAATCCAGACACCCAATTAATCCAGACACCCATGATAAGAAAATACTCCTAGATCAAGCAAGCCTAAATACTAATCAGAACAAAAGTTAGTCCTTTCCCCTTATTTAATTTCAAAGCCACTGTTTTAGTCTTATGCAATCGAAAGGAGAAAGCCATGCCTAAACCAAGGAAGGAACAGGTTAGTCTTGAAGCCACGCCTTATTATCACTGCGTATCACGCTGTGTACGCAAAGCGTTTTTATGTGGTTTTGATGATCGAAGTGACATCAGTTATGAGCATCGCCGTGCTTGGCTTGAAAATGAATTATTAAACCAAGCGCAAGTATTTGCCATTGATATTGCCGCCTACGCCATTATGTCTAACCACTATCATGTGGTTTTGCATATCAATCAAAAGCAAGCAAAAAGTTGGGACTTGGATGAGGTCATTCATCGCTGGCATTCACTTTATAAAGGTAATGTGCTGAGTAAACGCTATTTAAGTGATCCGAACTTTTCTCAAGCTGAACTTGATAAACTAAGAGAGTTTGTTGAAATCTGGCGATTACGTTTAATGGATATTGGCTGGTTTATCGGCCGCCTAAACGAGAAAATTGCCCGCCAAGCCAATTATGAAGATCGCTGCACAGGGCGGTTTTGGGAAGGCCGTTTTAAATCACAAGCATTACTGGATGAAAAAGCCCTCGCCGCCTGCATGGTCTATGTGGATTTAAACCCTGTACGCGCTAAAATGGCGAAAACACCTGAAACCTCAGATCATACTTCCGTGAAAGTACGCGCAGAAAAAGCAAAAGCCACATACCAACCTAACCACCCAAAACAACAAACAACTAAACTGATGCCATTTGTGGGCAATCCAAAAGAGAACATGCCTGAAGGTTTACCCTTCCGCTTAACCGATTATTTGGCGTTAATAGATTTAACAGGGCGAGCCATTCGGGAAGATAAACGAGGTTATATTGAAAAGAACCAACCGGAAATTTTAACTCGTTTAGGCATTGAGCCTAATAATTGGTTAACCATGACACAAGCGTTCGAAAAAACCTTTAAAGACTTAGTTGGTAATCCTAGTACTTTGGATAAAACCGTCAAATTACTTAACCGAAAACGACGACCCGCGTTTAAAAACTGTGAAATGCTTTTATCTTAAGTAATAGCATTAATTTTTACTGCAGCTGCTAACTCAAACAGTAACCCTCTGCCTGTCATTAACGATAATCTCTACTTTAAGTCTAGAAATCCAACCTGTACCCTTTTTTTTAACCATCCAGACTCACGTCAAACAACTATTTAGATATTTCCGCGATCAGCTAATTTTTTATGTCACTACAATGGGTGTCTGAATTATCCGCTATAACGCCCGCAACACGGGCTGACAATTGATTGTGGCTTTTGGCGTATAATGGCGAAGCCATGCCAAAAGGCGCGAGCGGTTGGCAGTCCTGTTGTGCTTGCGCTTGTTATGCGTGATTTATTGGCCATTTGCAATTGCCTGTTTAATAACTGGTGCAACTGTGTCTGGAGTAATACCACGTTCTTTACAATAATTTGTTTGTAGCCAAATTGATAATTGCTTTTGGCCTTTGCTGGCATTGCAGCCACGACAACATAGGGCAATGTTATCTCGGTTAATGATTGATGCATCGTTGATGATGTGCTCCCAGCTTGCAGCAGCTTTAGCTGATACTTTATGTGGAAGGAAATCATTGCCGCAATAAACGCAGACTTTATCTCGGTCTCGAACTTCTTGTTCTAGTTCTTTCGGAATATTCCAATTATTCGCCATGTCTTATTCTTCTTTACGCATAACGTCGCCAATTAGAGGCAAATTGTTTTTAGCGGCGAAGCCGCGTTAATTTGTCCGGTGCGAAGCACGTACTAGATTGGTTTGTTATATGGTATTTTTAATTGCTTCATATAGAACAGAGCTAATACCACTTAAAAACCAGCATCCCCCAACAAAGAAGAAGGAGCTAACCATATATTTCATCATATCTTTAGCTCTGGACTGAAGGTCATTGAAAGTTTTATCTGTACTTTCATACTTTATGAACTTATATCTCTCATGCTTCCAAAACGGGTACTTATCGTCTAGATACTTTTTCTCTGAGTCAGAAAATACGTGGTAATTTAGTAGTGCCGTGCCAATCCACCCGTAAATTAACGTGACAATAATTGCTAGCTGCAATCCAATATCTCCAAAAGCTGGAAACACGATACTAGATAGTAAGCAAACAGGTTTCACCGTTTTTAAGTAAATCTCTTTATTCATCAGTGTATTTCATTTCATATAACATTTTAATCATAAGACCTTGCAAGCTTCACTACCTTGCAAGGTACTAAAAACTCATTATCTACAATCTGCATCCATAGCACCAACACTTATAAGAGAATTACAAAGTGGATTAAAAGCCTACAGTAATCACACCCGAAACGATAACAAAATGCGCCCTTTATCCGCGGCAACAACCAAAGCCTAACTACATATATAAGATGCCTGCCGTGGATAGTTAGGCGCGAAGCGGGGGTTGGGGTGCAACCCCAAGAAAGAACAGAGCTGGCTTTAATTATCCAGATTGCGAAGATTTCAATAATTAACACAGAATCCGAAGCGCACTTGCGGAAAACCTAGCGGCTACCAAGGGTCCGCGTCACCACTATTGAAACCTGCAACACCCAACAGGAGGATTGACTGCGCTTCGCGCCCCCTACGGGCGACTGCGTCGGTCTTGCCTTCGGCAATCGAACCTACGAAGGGTCTCACCCGCCTGAGCACTAGGTTTCAGATCACAAATTTTGGGCAAAAAAAAACCTGCATTAAAATGCAGGTTTTTCTTGAATCTGGTGCGCTCAGGAGGATTCGAACCTCCGACCGCCTGGTTCGTAGCCAGGTACTCTATCCAGCTGAGCTATGAGCGCAAGACTGATAAATAAGATTATAAATAATCTTCAAACTCTCTTTAAAACAGAATCAGTGACTGTTTAAAAGATGGTGCGCTCAGGAGGATTCGAACCTCCGACCGCCTGGTTCGTAGCCAGGTACTCTATCCAGCTGAGCTATGAGCGCATCGTTTGGGGCGGCGAATTATAGATAAACTAAAACATTAGTCAACTATCGCCACTTTTTATTTTTACTCGAAGGTATTAATAAAAAGAGTTGTGATGGCGGAGAGAGAGGGATTCGAACCCTCGATAAGATTTCTCCTATACACCCTTAGCAGGGGTGCGCCTTCAGCCACTCGGCCATCTCTCCAACACGCGGCGTATGTTACCACTTCATAGAAAAATTAAAAGAAAAATTTCAATGAAATTAACACATTAGCGCAAAATCAGTCTTCAGACGGCTGATCTTTTTCATTTTGGATACGCTGGTAAATTTCTTCACGATGAACCGCGACTTCTTTTGGCGCATTTACACCGATTCGAACTTGGTTGCCTTTAACTCCTAAAACAGTAACGGTGACTTCATCACCAACCATAAGAGTTTCACCAACACGACGCGTTAAAATAAGCATTCTATTCTCCTGAACATGTGGTCAGCACTGCTTTAGCAGACCACTTTAATCCTCGCTTTGTGACAAAACGAGCATCCATAAGATTTATTATTGACCAGCTTTGAAAAATTAAAAGCCCCATATCCAACCTTTCCATAATATTTAGTTATGGAAAGGGTCAAATTAGAGGCTTACTGGCCGTGTACCTAGGGTGCGATGGGTTAACAACGCGTTTTTGCTAGAAGCTGCCTATCCTTGACGTTCTTCTTTATTACTTGGCATCGTCGTCTAGATCAAATGCGGTGTGCAATGCACGCACAGCAAGCTCTAGATATTTTTCGTCGATGACCACAGAAATTTTGATCTCAGAAGTTGAGATGATTTGAATGTTGATGTTCTCTTGCGCCAAGACATCAAACATCTTACTGGCGACACCGGCATGGCTTCGCATACCCACACCCACAAGAGACACTTTAGCAATGTCATTGTTCCCCGCAACTTCACGAGCGCCCAAGCTTTGAGCCACTTCACGTAATACCGCTTCGGTTTTGGTGTAATCATTACGATGAACGGTAAAGGTGAAATCGGTGGTTTTATCCGCCGCAACGTTCTGCACAATCATGTCCACTTCGATATTCGCAGCGCTGACTGGGCCTAAAATTTTAGACGCCACACCAGGAATATCTGGCACACCCAGAACGGTTAATTTGGCTTCGTCACGGTTAAATGCAATTCCGGAGATAACTGGCTGTTCCACTGATTCATCATCCTCTATTGTAATAAGGGTGCCGTTGCCTTCTTTACTGCTGTGCAATACACGCAGTGGCACTTTATATTTACCCGCAAATTCCACAGAGCGAATTTGCAATACTTTTGACCCAAGACTGGCCATTTCAAGCATTTCTTCAAATGTAATCTTATCCATGCGGCGGGCTTTCTCCACCACACGAGGGTCTGTGGTGTAAACACCATCCACATCGGTATAAATATGACATTCGTCTGCATTGAGCGCGGCGG
>Ga0209634_1002233_pt1 | contig 13654 bp, 13 predicted proteins | sample LinPmetageLP40_FD_184043 | JGI IMG/M metagenome (GOLD analysis project Ga0209634, IMG submission 184043) | Marine viral communities from the Pacific Ocean - LP-40 (SPAdes) (version 2) | ecosystem: Environmental > Aquatic > Marine > Oceanic | place: Pacific Ocean | collected 2010-08-26
TAAATAGTGTCTCTAAGAAAACACCTCAAAATCAAAAATGTTGCTTTTCGCGATCTTTCAATTTATTTCTAATCGATTGATGCTCAGGCATCAACTCATAGAAAGAAAATTGAAACCTCATCGAAAATCACTCATTTTGTGAAAGATGACCTGTTTTCTTAGAGACACTAAATAATTGGTTCTACCACGAATTTGATGGAGATCGCATTTGAAGGGCGGAAGATTCAGCGTTTATATTCTCAGAAAAAATAGGGTGAGCGTGAAAAGCAGTAATTATATAGATTTTGTAATTGCCTAACCGCAACGCTTGCGCCATAGCTTCACCGCGTTCGCATTAGCTTTAGCGGTTGTGAAGCGAAGGCACACCGCGTGTCGCTGAAGCTTTAGCGGAGGCACAAAGTGCGCTATGTTTTACGCTAAGGTCGCAAAGAAAACCCTTGCGACCTTAGCGATTCTTTTGCGTTCTTTGCGGTTAAATACATTGTTATTGTTGTATGATACGAAACATAGATAAAAATGAAAATCACTAAAATAACAGTAGAACCAAATAATTAATATCGCTTTAGCATTTACAAATTCTGATATAATCGACTAATTTTGCCTGATTTTTAGAGCGAAGTATATGCCCAGAAACACATCAATATGAAATACGATCTTCAGTATCAAGATGATAAGACCAATGCAAGAGCTGGGGAGCTGCATACTGCACATGGCGTAATTCAGACACCCATTTTTATGCCAGTGGGTACGGCTGGTACGGTCAAAGGAGTTCAACAACGCTCATTGAAAGAAGATGTGAAAGCTCAGATCATCTTGGGGAATACCTATCATTTGTACTTGAGACCCGGTTTGGATGTTCTAAATGAGGTAGGGGGGCTGCATAAATTTAACGGTTGGGACGGGCCGATATTGACAGACAGTGGAGGATATCAAGTATTTTCTTTGGCTGGAACTAGAAAAATAACCGAGGAAGGTGTCACGTTCAAGTCACATATTGATGGATCTAAACATCTTTTCACACCCGAAGCAGTGATGGATATTCAGCGTAAAATCGGAGCGGACATCATAATGGCATTTGATGAATGCACTCCGTATCCTTGTGATTTCAATTACGCCAAAAGCTCTTTGGACATGACGCATAGATGGCTGAAGAGATGCTGTGATCGATTTGATAGTACAGAAGCTATACATGGTTATGATCAAACACTTTTTCCAATTGTACAAGGCAGTACATTTAAAGACCTAAGAAAAGAATCAGCGGAAAAAATAGCTTCATTTGAAAGAGATGGAAATGCAATAGGGGGATTATCTGTTGGCGAACCTGCTGAGATGATGTATGAAATGACGGATTTGGTTTGTGGGATTCTGCCTAAAGACAAACCACGGTACCTAATGGGTGTTGGTACACCAGCTAATATTCTTGAGAATATTGCTTTGGGGGTTGATATGTTTGACTGTGTAATGCCTACCCGAAATGCCCGCAATGGTATGTTGTTTACTTCACAGGGGTTCATCAATATCAAAAATGAAAAGTGGAAGAATGATTTTAGCCCTATAGATCCAAACCTTGGAGAGGTGAGTGGTTTTTACTCTAAGGCTTATCTGCGCCATTTGATTCATAGCAAAGAAATTTTAGGCGCAGAAATTGCTAGTATCCATAATTTGAGCTTCTACCTTTGGTTAGTTGGAGAGGCTAGAAAGCAAATAATAGCTGGCACATTCTCAGCATGGAAAAATGTAATGGTTGAAAAAGTATCCCAAAGATTATAGAATCCCATTATGAGATTGATTGATAAGTATGTTCTGAAACGATTCTTGGGATCTTTCTTTTTTGTTGTCTTGGTCATAGTCGCAGTCATTGTGATGATAGACATCACAGAGAAGATAGATGACTTTGGGGAGCATGAAGACCTCACGCTATATCAAATTATATTTGAGTATTACCTCAATTTCATTCCTTTTATAGCTAATATGATAACGCCTCTGACGGTGTTCATAGCCACTGTTTTTGTGACAGCTAAAATGGCTGGACATACGGAAATCATTGCTATTCTTAGTAGTGGAGTGAGCTTCAGAAGATTTATGTTTCCATATCTTATTGGAGCACTGATCATCGCATCGATCAGCTTTTTACTTACAGGTTGGGTTATTCCTAAGTCCAACCGAGAACGTGTGAAGTTTGAAGTCACCTATATCAAGAGTAAGTTCTACTACGACAAGAGAAATGTACATATTCAGGTAGAACCGAATGTTTATCTATACCTTCAGAGCTATAACAATCAATCCAATAAAGGTTATCAATTTACCATGGAACGATTAGAAGGAACTGAGCTTAAAGAGAAGCTTTCTGCAAAAAGGCTAGAATGGAATGAGGAGAAGGAAAAGTGGACATTGAAGCAGTGGCAACATCGTAAAATAGATGGATTAGCGGAGATTATTACTGAAGGAGATGAGAAAGACACAACCTTAGTTATTCACCCCAAGGAGTTTGAAAACGACTATCGAAACTATGATGGAATGACTATTGACGAGCTCAATGAACATATTAGTTTACTAAAATCCAGAGGTGCGAGTAATGTCGAGCTTTATGAAGTGGAGAAGTACATACGGTACACCTCACCTTTCGCAGTACTGATTCTCACCTTTATGGGGATAATTGTGTCTGCTCGTAAATCCAGGGGGGGGACTGGTTTGCAGATCGCGATAGGCTTCTTACTTTCCTTCCTATATATCTTATTTTTTATTATGAGCAAGACTGTTGCTGAGACTGGCTCACTACACCCCATTTTATCAGTTTGGATTCCTAATATTGTGTTTACAGGTGTCAGCCTGATTATGTATCGATACCTACCACGATAATGTCTTCCATTAAAGATTATTTACACCTTAACTTCCTAGTAGTAGTTTGGAGTTTTACCGCAATTTTGGGTTTGTTGATTTCAATTCCTGCGGTTGAAGTGGTTTTTTACAGGACACTATTTGCCGCGATTGCGCTAGCATTTATTATTAAGTTCTCAGGTGGTAAATTTGCTATTGGTCGTGTTGACATCTTAAAAATGCTACTCACGGGTGGCGTTATTGGAATACATTGGGTACTCTTTTTTGCTTCCGCCAGAGTATCCAATGCTTCGATTAGCTTGATTGGTATGGCAACCGTTGCACTTTGGACAAGCTTATTGGAGCCGTTAGTTAATCGAAGAAAAGTAAGACTTTTTGAAGTTGTATTGGGTGTCGTAATTATTGTAGGACTCTACATAATTTATCAAGTCAATTTGTCGTATAAGTTGGGATTGCTCATGGCTTTGGGATCTGCTATGATGGCTGCGGTATTTAGCGTGATCAATGGCAGACTCGCTCAAAAACATCATCATCTAACCATAACAATGTACGAGATGATAGGAGCCTGCCTGATGGTGGTAATCTTCATTCCAGTTTACACAGAATATTTCTCCGAGTCAGGTGCTTTTGAGTGGCAGTTGTCTTACGCTGACTTCATGTATTTACTCATATTAGCATTGGTTTGCACGGTATATGCATTTTCTATCTCAGTAGAGTTGCTCAAAAGAATTTCGGTATTTGCTTCCAATCTGTTTATTCACATGGAACCAGTGTATGGGATAATACTCGCTGTGTTGATTTTTGGGGAGACTGAAAAAATGGATACAGGTTTTTATATTGGAGGGACAATAATAGTCCTAGCCGTATTTAGCTACCCAGTAGTGAAGTATTATCAGAAAAGGAAAAGCGTCATTCTATAATTGGCTTGTCCAGATTGTATCATCAGTCGACTCAAATTCTGTTTCTGAGTCGAAAATACCAAAAACAGCAGCACCTGAGCCAGTCATACTGGCGTACAAAGCACCCTTTGCATAGAATTTCCTTTTGACCTCAGCAATTTGTGTATGATTTGGGAAGATACTTTTTTCAAAATCATTAATTAGTATACTCCTCCAATCAGTCATCGATTGATTTTCAATTATATCTTTGACATTTTTGGTTGGCATGTCAGGAGTGATTCCAGCATAAGCTTCAGCCGTAGAAATATGGATATTGGGTTTAATGACAGTAATATGTTTGCCAGAGAGATCAATCTGTATTGTTTGAAACTCATCCCCAGTGCCAGTCACGTACTTAGCTTGATTCTTAATAAAAAAAGGGCAGTCACTACCAAGTTGACTTGCATAACTTTCAAGTTGCTGGATTGATAAGGATAGATTGAAAATCTCATTGAGCATTTTCAAAGCGAAAGCACCATCCGAAGACCCCCCACCAAGACCAGCACCTATTGGAATGATTTTGTGAAGGTGAATATTTACTTGGGGGATATCAAAATCCTTTTTAAGTAGGTGGTATGCTTGTAAGCAGAGATTACTTTCGTCATTACCTGGGATAGTTATTCCAGATGATGAAAAGTTAAGTTCATCATCTGGAACTATCTCAAGGATGTCAGACCATTCTATTGGGTAGAAACAGGATTCTAAATTATGATAGCCATCTGATCTTTTTTCAGTGATACTGAGGCCGAGATTGATTTTGGCGTTTGGGAAAGAGATCAAATCAGTTGTTTATAAAAGGCTCACTAAGGTGTGCAAACTTAGTGAGCCTATTTGATAATACTTACTTAGTAAGTGCCTCGACCATGTCTTCAGTGATCCCCGAGTTAGAGAACCCACCATCGTGCATTAAATTTTGCATCGTTACCATTCTGGTATAGTCAGAGAACATGGAGAGTATATAATTGGCACAGTCTACAGCACTAGCATTTCCTAATGGAGACATTTTCTCTGCATAGTCCAAGAATACATCAAATCCACCAACTCCGCTTCCTGCAGTTGTCATTGTTGGAGATTGAGAGATAGTGTTCACCCTTACTTTTTTGGTCTTTGCAAATCTAGCTCCATAGCTTCTGGCAATAGATTCTAGTACCGATTTGGCTTGCGCCATATCAGAATAATCAGGGAAGGTCCGTTGAGCTGCTATATAAGTAAGTGCCAAGATAGATCCCCACTCATTCATAGCATCTGTCTTCTCAGCGGTTTGCATTACTTTGTGAAATGAAAGCCCAGAAATATCAAGCGTCTTTAAAAACCAATCGTAGTTGAGGTCGCCATAATCTTTACCTTTTCTAACATTAGGACTCATGCCGATAGAATGCAATACAAAGTCAAGCTTGCCTCCTAAGATTTCCTGTGATTTCTCAAACAAATTGGTCAAGTCCTCAATTGATGTAGCATCAGCAGGAATGATTTCAGCGTTGCATTGAGCTGCAAGATCATTGATCTTCCCCATACGCATAGCGATAGGTGCATTGGTCAAAACGAATTCCGCACCCTCTTCGTGGGCTCTGACAGCCGTTTTCCATGCTATTGAGTTCTCATCTAAAGCACCAAATATGATTCCTTTTTTCCCTTTAAGTAAGTCGTTAGCCATTATTATTGATTGATAGATTTCATAATATATTATAGTGACCGTAGTCGCTACAATATTAATAAATTTAGTTGGATTTCGGCAGGTGTTAGGTCAATTGTGTGTAGCTTCGCCATCATATCAATCAGGAGATTATTATGCAAGCAAATGCTCCAATAGGAATATTTGATAGTGGAATTGGTGGATTGACAGTTGCTAAAGCTGTGAAAGAAAAACTCCCTAATGAGCAGATTGTGTATTTTGGAGATACAGCACATTTGCCATATGGTGATAAATCAGAGGTGGCAATCCAAGCATATTGCGTGAAAATTGCTGATGTCTTACTGCAAAAAAGATGTAAGATTATCTTGATAGCATGCAATTCGGCTAGTTCTGCGGCATTTGATTTACTCACAGAATATGTCGGTAGCCGCGCTAAGGTAATCAATGTCATAGACCCTATGGTGGCTTATGTTTCAGAAAAATTTGAGAATCAAAGTGTTGGTCTTATAGGTACAAAACGAACGATACTATCTGGTGTATATCATGATAAACTATCGACAATATCCCCCGATACAATATTGAGTTCACTTGCGACTCCGTTATTAGTGCCAATGATAGAAGAAGGCTATATCGACAATAGAATTAGCCATGACATAATCGAAAATTATCTTGCTGATAAATCTCTAGACGGTATTTCAGGGCTCATTCTAGGTTGCACCCATTACCCTCTAATCAAGGGTGAAATTTCTAATATATATCAAAACAAAGTAGAAGTAATAGATTCTGCAGAAAGGGTGGCTATGGATTTGGCAGGTTACTTGACAAAAGAAAGTATGCTTTCAAGTACATCTACTCCAATAAGTGATGAGTTTTTAATTTCAGATTATACGTCCTCATTTGCAACAGCTGCTAAAATGTTTTTTCAAGATAAAATCACTGTAAAACATCACCCTCTTTCGGATTAAACGACTATGTAAGATAACTGGAAATCTAGTATTTTCTAGCTTTCAATTATGCACTATCTTTAAAGCAATATGGGATTGAATACCATTTTCTTTTTTTTACCACTATTATTGATATTTACCGTGTTTGCGGTATATGCGGAACGAAAGATTTCGGCATTTATCCAAGATAGATATGGTCCTATGGAAGTTGGCTATTATGGTTTGATTCAGACTGTTGCGGACTTACTTAAACTGATCCAAAAGGAAGATATCGTCCCGTACCGGGCTGATCGTAAATTATTTCTCATAGCTCCATTAGTGATTTTTGTAGCTATTTTTGCTGGCTTTTCTGTTATACCCATTAGTCCTGATTGGTCAGGAATAACTTTAACATCGGGTGTTTTCTTTTTATTAGCGATTGTATCACTTGATGTGATTGGCATATTGATGGCAGGATGGGGAGCAAACAACAAGTACTCATTATTTGGTGCCTTGCGCGCAGTTGCGCAAATAGTTTCTTATGAAATCCCAGTCGGACTTTCTGTTTTGGCTGTTGTGATGATCTGTCAGACTTTGGATCTACAGCAAATATCTTATCAGCAAGGAATTTTGGCGAAAACTGTTTCCAGTCCATACTTATTTGGTATGAAATCATGGAATATCAATGTATTTGAACTAGGAGGAGTGTTCGCATGGAATATAGTTAAGTCTCCATTTCTGGTCTTTGTTTTCATAATATTTTTTATAGCTACTTTGGCTGAAAGCAATCGCGCTCCTTTTGACCTGCCGGAAGCTGAATCCGAATTGGTGGCAGGTTTTCATACAGAATATTCAGGTTTTAGGTGGGCAGTGGTGATGCTGTCAGAGTACGGCATGATGTTGCTGTCGGCTATTTTGGCAGTAGTGCTTTTTTTAGGAAGTTGGAATACGCCATTTCCTAATCTCGGAAATATTGCTTTGGCAAATTGGACAACAGGGTCAGTCGGAAGCCTCTCGGGTACGCTTTGGGCTATGTTTTGGTTGTTATCTAAAACATTCACATTGGTAGGAATACAAATGTGGGTGCGATGGACCTTTCCGAGAGTTAGAATGGATCAACTGATGAATTTATCATGGAAATATTTAACACCATCGGCCATTCTTATGATTTTTATCGCAGGTCTTTGGAGGTTGACAATTTTGAATTAAGAATGCGTAGAGTCCTGAAAATATTGCTTGGAATCTTGTTTTGTGGAGCAAACATATTGGTGTATGCTCAGTCAAACTATCAGGATCTTAATGACAAAATTGATTCCCTTAAAATTGTATCAGAGAATGGATCTGATGACCAAAAGGTAATAGCTTATACTAATCTCATGTACTTGTTGTCCTATCATGATGTGAAGCAATCCATAGAATATGGTGAAATGGCCTCCACTTTGGCGGATAAAATCGGTGTTGATACGCTTAAGATTTACGTTCATCGTATTGCTTCAGAAACGTATGTTGACTGGGGTCAAAATATTGAAGCGCTTGAACATGCCCAGATAGCATTAGATGTTTCGAAGAAAATCGATCATCAAGAAGTTTACGTGATTCTTAATAATATAGGAGATATCTATTTGGGATTGAATGATTACGAAATGGCCTACAAGTCGTTTCAGAAATCTCTCCAGCTAAGTAGAGGTGTGAATGACGAGGGAATGGAAGCAATTGTAATGTTTAATATTGGGCGTGTCTACAAAGTTCAGGCTAATTACCCCATGGCGTTGGAATATATAAACAGTTCTAAAACTCTGAGTAAAAGCATTGACGACATTGATGGAATAGCCTACAGTGATCATGAACTTGGTTTAATTTCTCAGTTGAAGGGCGATAGCGACAAGGCGATTGACTACCTTCTATCTGCGATTGCACTTGCTGATTCTCTGAGACTTTATCAGCTATCAGCGCAGAGTATGGTGCGAATTGCATGCGTCTATAGGGAGCAAAAGGATTACTTAAATTCACTGGAAAATTATCATCAGTCCCTAAAAGAGAGCGAGCGCATAAAGGATAATATGGGTGTTTCCGAGGCGTATTTGGGTTTAGGAGCTCTGCAATTAGAAATGAATGCAATTGAAAGTGCATCAGAGAGCCTATTCAAAGGGCTTGGATATGCACAGAATGTAAGTGCTAAAAAGCTGGAATATCAATTTTACGAACAACTTTCAAATCTATTTGAAAAGAAGGCCAGACCTATAAAGGCCTTAGATTATTATAAAAAGTTCAAAATGATGAGCGATAGTGTTTTTAATAAAGATGTCAATATTCAGGTGGCCTTAATGGAAACACAATTCGAAACCGAAAAAAAAGACAAAGAGATCGCTCAGCTAAACGAAAATAAGGCATTACAAAATGCTTTATTAGAAAGAAAAAATTCTCAAAATTCAATATTATTCGTGGGACTGACTTTTCTTTTAGCCATGGTAATTGTAGTTATTTTTATTGGTATCAATAGAAGGAAAGCAAACGACATGCTTCGCCAGCAGAAAAAAGAGATTGAGTTAAAAAATAAAGAACTCAATAAGCTTAATAGGGTTAAGGACAAATTCTTTTCAATCATATCTCATGATCTTAAATCGCCATTTCAATCCTTAAGTGGTGTATTGGAGCTGATGAGCATGAATGCTTTGAGTGATAAGGAAGTCAAGAAATTGTTTAAAGATTTGAAAGTAAAATTTGATGGAACCAATGCCTTGCTGGAGAATTTGTTGGAGTGGGCGCGTATGCAAATGAAAGAAACCAAATTCGCTCCCAGTGACGTGGAACTTCATACAACAGTTGAAGAAGAGTTAACCATAGTTAAAAATTCTAAGCCTAAAGATATTGAATTTCAAAATAATGTGCAGGAGATTGCTCTAGCCCATGCTGACATGAATATGTTAAAAGTAGTTATCAGGAATCTGATAAATAATGCTGTCAAGTTTACTAAAAAAAATGGCAGCATTGAGGTGATATCAGAAGATTTGGGAGACTTTGTGTGTGTATCGGTTAAAGATGATGGTGTAGGAATTAGCCATGAAAATCAGCAAAAAATATTTAACGAAGAAGAAAGTATTACTACTCTGGGTACCGAACTTGAATCTGGAACTGGTTTGGGACTCAACCTGTGCAAAGAATTTGTAGAACTCCACGGGGGAAAAATATGGGTAGAAAGTGAGGAAGGTAAAGGTAGTGTTTTTAAATTTACGCTTAAGAAAGCGAGCTAAATTTGAGAAATTCCAAATCTAACTATTGGAGTAACATCAGCATTACAATCAAGACCTTAGTAAAAGGACTAAGGACTACTGCGCGTCATTTTGTAAAGGCCACTTCCTCGAGAAAACCAATAGGGATTACCAAGTCAAGTTATTTTAAACAAAAGGATGGACTATCTACCCTCCAATATCCTCATGAATCTTTTTCCATCCCTGATAATGGGAGGTATAGGCTTCACAATGAAATGGATGACTGCATTGTCTGTGATAAATGCGTCAAAATTTGCCCAGTAGATTGTATTGAAATAGATGCCATACGAGCTACAGAAGAAATAGGAAAAACATCAGATGGCACGCCAAAGCGAATTCATGGTGCTAGATTCGATATTGATATGTCAAAGTGCTGCTTTTGTGGTTTGTGCACCACGGTCTGCCCAACGGAGAGTTTGACAATGACCAAATCATATGATTTTAGTGAATATGATGTCCGCGATCACACTTACGCTTATGCCACAATGACACCACTGGAAGTTCTTGAAAAGACCAAGGCTCTGGAACAACATAACAAGGAAAAAGAAGCTCAAAAACCTATAACACCAACTTCGGGCAGTGGAGCTGTCAAGCCAGTATTCAAACCCAAAATGAGCACACAGCCGAAAACGGGAGGACAGAGTGAGGAAACTAAAAAACCTGCTAGGCCAATATTCAAACCTCGTGTCCAACCAAAGAAAGAAGATAATTCTTCTGATGAGAAAGGAGATGAGGAAGGGCCATGATTATAACTTTTTACATATTTGTGACAATTGCTGTACTGTTTGCCTTGGTGATCTTGTTTACCAAAAATGTACTTTATGCTGCCTTTTCTCTTGTAGTAGTATTCTTTTGCCTAGCCGGGATTTATGTGATGTCAGGAGCACCATTTGTAGGCGTGACCCAGATACTTGTCTATATAGGAGGAATCATTGTGTTTATCGTATTTGGAGTGATGTTGACAACTAAACTCAACGATAAAAATATAATTTCTGAGTCCCACAATCGACTTTTGGGATATGGACTAGGGATGTTACTATTTATTGGATTTATTCTCATAATCCATCAGATTGATTTTCTTTCGCCAAGTTTCGATAGTGCTACCCGACAGGCCAATGATGTAGCACAAATTGGGGTATTGCTCATGACTGACTATCTGATTCCATTTGAGATATCAGGCGTTTTATTATTGCTTGCACTAATAGGCGCTACTGTAATTGCAGGTAGAAAAAAGAAGGAACAGACATGATTCCAATAGAGCACTTTCTGATTTTAGCAGGGCTACTCTTTATTATAGGGCTGGTCATTGTGATTACTAAGAAAAATGCCATCATGGTACTGATTGGAATAGAATTGATGCTCAACGGAGCTAATCTCAACTTGGTGACTTTCAGTGCTTCTGATCCCAATATCGGAGGGCAAATGTTTGCACTTTTTGTGATCTTGATAGCAGCTGCTGAAGCTGCTGTTGCATTGGCAATAATACTCAATGTATATAAGCACTATCGCACTTCCAATGTCGATGAAGTCAACGAATTAAAACCTTGAAATAAATGCCAGATATTTTCCAAGGACATGAATTATTGCTAGCATTAATAGTTGTGCTGACTCCCTTAGTGTCTTTTGTGATTATGACCTTATTGAAGGATCAATCGGAAAAAATACTGGGATCAACAGCAGTTTTACTTTCAGGGTTCACTTTCCTTGTAGCATTTATTCTATGCTTAAATCTCATCATAGGAGACAACGTTTATCAGCAGATGGAGTGGTTCTCACTGGGAGAAGGGCTTTCCTTCAATGTTGGATTTTTGCTGGATGAACTGACAGCGGTTATGTTATTGGTTGTGACTTTTGTTTCCTTCATGGTGCATTTGTTTTCCGGTGGATATATGTCGGGAGATAAGGGGTATGCAAGATATTTTGGACTTCTAGGATTGTTTACTTTTTCGATGCTTGGGATCGTGATCGCTGACAACTTATTGTTATTATTTATCTTCTGGGAACTGGTGGGATTCTCTTCCTATCTGTTGATTGGGTTTTGGTTTGAAAAGCCAACCGCAGTTTTGGCAAGTAAGAAAGCTTTCATAGTTAATAGGATTGGTGATCTGGGGTTTGTAGTGGCGATTATGGTTCTGTGGAGTGAATATGGTACTGTAGATTTTTTATCACTGCAACAGCTAAATTCTCCAGACTCTTTTTGGATGAGCATTGCAGGAATTGGGCTACTTTGTGGAGTAATGGGCAAGTCAGCTCAATTTCCGCTGCAAGTATGGCTACCAGATGCCATGGAAGGGCCTACGCCCGTTTCTGCGTTGATTCATGCAGCTACTATGGTGGCAGCTGGGATATTCTTATTAGCGAGGATATTCTTAATACTCTCCCCAACAGTGTTGAACGTTGTGGCTATAGTTGGAGCGATAACAGCATTTATGGGGGCGATTGCCGCTATCAATCAATACGACATCAAAAAAGTGCTGGCATTTTCTACTATTTCACAACTTGGATATATGGTTATGGGGATAGGTGTAGGCGCGACAGGTGGTGCGGTGTTTCATTTGGTGACGCATGCATTTTTCAAAGCTTGTTTATTCCTTTCTGCGGGAGCAGTCATTCATTGGATGCATCAGCATCTTGATCACAATTCAGATGCACAAGATATGCGCTCTATGGGAGGATTGAGAAAATACTTACCACTGGTTTTTATCACTTTCTCTGTTAGTGCGATGTCATTGGCAGGACTTCCTTTATTTTCTGGGTTCTTATCTAAAGACGCCATACTCACAGGCGTATTGCAAAGAGCACTCGATTCTGGAAATACTATGTCATTTGTTGTTGCTTTTTTGGCCTTTGGATCTATAATTCTTACAGCATTCTATATGACGCGTCAGGTAATAATGATCTTCTTCGGTGAGTCACGATCAAATGCTGTTTCAGCCATTCAATCAAAAATAAAGTTCCCAATTAGTATGCGCATACCGCTTATTTTTTTAAGTATTGGTGGGACTTGGCTACTATTCTCTACCAATCCTTTGAGCGGGAGTGATAGCTGGCTTATGACCTTATTTGCCAGCGACTTTGAAAGGAATATTTCTCATAATGTTCATCTGACTGTGTCGATAGGCGCACTTCTCTTATCGATATCAGGAATCACATTTGGTTATCTGCGGTTTAGAAATAATCCGCTAAGTGGCGAGGGTGTAGGCTTGGTAAATTACATCAACCAGCTCTCATTCAATAATTGGTTTATGGATCGCATATATCAAATTGTTTTTGTCAATGCTACATTGAGAATAGCGCAGCTATCACGTTTGATTGAAGTGCAACTGGTAGATAGGCTGGTTAATTATATAGGGATAAGTCATATTGTATTGAGCCGTGTCATAGGCTGGGGAGATAAGTATGTAGTGGATGGAATGGTTCATTTGACCACTTCTGGAATTCATACTGTAGGCAGAATTGCTAAAAGTGCTCAAGGTGATAATGTGCAAAGATATATTATGACAGCCTTGATAAGTGTTATCTTTATTGTTGGAAGCTTGGCTTGTTATGCCATTTGGAGAGGGTGAGCAACATAAATGAAAAAATGAAAAAATGAAGAAATGAATTTGAGGAATTGTTCTTATGGAGGACCAATTAGACTTCTTTAAAATCGAAAATACAATTAGATGACAAAGAAGAAAACGATAAATATAGAGGGTGTCGAGATTTCTGTTCTAGCACAAGCTAATACAGATTATATTTCTTTAACAGATATGGCAAGAAGCCAATACCAAGAAGTTGTTATCATTAAATGGTTGAGTCTTAAAAGCACTATTGAATATTTAGGAGAATGGGAAGCACTTTATAACCCTAGTTTTAATTATACCGAATTCGGTATAATTAAAACTTCAGCAGGGAGTAATAGTTTTGTTTTATCAGTGAAACGGTGGATTGCTTCAGTTAAACAAAGTTGCTATTATGCAAATGAAATCCCTTGTATCAAATGATATTTTAAAACCTTTGGAGGAATAATAGACAAAAAGATGAACAACATACTTTAAAAACTGCAACTCA